>Ga0181520_10000414_pt1 | contig 94357 bp, 100 predicted proteins | sample PEATcosm2014_Bin_29_FD_132451 | JGI IMG/M metagenome (GOLD analysis project Ga0181520, IMG submission 132451) | Peatland microbial communities from MTU Mesocosm Facility, Houghton, MI, USA - PEATcosm2014_Bin02_30_metaG | ecosystem: Environmental > Terrestrial > Soil > Wetlands > Peat | place...
AAAGGTCGCATTGTGGAATATTGAATACAACAACCTTGAACACTGCGGATTGAAGGGCAAGACGCCGAACGAAGCGCTTGCCGAGTTCAAAAACTAGTCCGCCATATGTGTGTGCTTAAAACACGCGTGGCGTGGCGGTGGGACGTCGAGCTTACTGGAGGTGATAGATAAAGATCGAGGTTCCCGCGCGAGCGTCCGGCGTGGGGACGTTGCCCATGTCGCCGCCGAGCCAGGTGCCGGTCGCATCCGCCGGCGGGCGGAGCGCGGTGAGCCATGAATACGTGTCCGATGCGCCGCGCGTGTTCCCGGGCGCAAGCGGCTGGATATCGCCCTCGAGCGTGTTCACGGAGACGGCGAGCCAGTGGATGCCCTGATCGGCGGGATTTCCCATAGACGATGACCACGGCACCGCTTTACTGCCAAGGTAGTATTGCGGATCGCCGCCGCCGAAGTAATCGACGGCGATCTTGTCTATCTGCGGCTGAGTATTCACCCATGACTGCAGCCGGATCAGATCCTGCCCCCAGTCGTAGTTCGAGTCGGTCACGAAGTGATAGCCGCCCCACACGCCGCCGCCGACCTCGTTAAAGTACGAAAGGAAATATGGCGCGGCGAACAATGTTTCGAGCAGAAGCCATGCGAGGAGCAGGATCAAAACGATATATTTTACGATCGCGATGCCGAACGAGCGGGCGAGCGCCGCGGCGGAATCCATCGCGGAAGCTCCAGCCGCGCCGAAGTGCAGGCGCATGATCCACTTTTGCCACACAACCGCGGCGAGGATGAATATGAGCGGGATCGTTGGCATCAAATGCCGGATGCCGATGTTCAGCGGGCTGTGCATGCTGTATCCCCAATAAAGGACGATGAACGAAGCGAGCGAAAATTCCGGAAAGTTGAGCGTGAGATAGGTGAGGATGCGGTCTTTGACGCCCGCGCCGCGGCTTAATGTCTTTTTCATGATCCACCACGCGGCGAGTGCGAGCGCGAACAGTACGATGATAAGTGTTGGGATCGGCTCCTTAAGTAGGAAGAGTACGGGGAAGTAGATCCATCCGCCGCTTTGTGCCACGTGGCCGAGGAAGTAGATCGTATTCCCGCCATCCGCGCGCTGCAGCACCATAAGGATGCCAAGCGAATATTGCGCGATCGGTTGCGTGAGGCGATGCCCGGCCATCCAGATGTCCGCATCGGCGACGCAGCGCATGCCTTTGCAGACCTGCCCCGGCGCCGTCGGGCCGCCGGCAAACGAAGTGAGGATCGCGGTCGTGTCGGAGACCTGCCGCGGGATCGGATAGCCGCTCGTAAAGAGGAAGTAGATCGGATAGACGATGAACACGTAGCCGATGACGAAAATCAAAATGCATTTCCATGCGTAGTGGCATAACCGGAAGAAGAACGTTTTCGCGCGACGCGACGCGTCGGTCGTACTCCATTGCGCGACGAGATCGCGCAGCCAGATCACGATAAAAAGGAAGATGAAGAGTGGCACAAGCAGCGGCGTGGAAAATTTTGTGACCTGCGCCACGCCGAACGTGAGGCCGGCGTACCAGAGATGTTTTGTGGAGGGGTCGTCGATATATTTCAAAAAGAAAAATGTGGCAAGGATGACGCCGAACGCCGCGCCGACGTCGGTCGTCACGTAATGCCCGTGCGCGAGCACGTTGGGGTCGAGCGCAAAAAGGAACGTTGGCAGGAGTGCCCAGAGTTTTCCCATCAGCCGCCGCGCGAGGAAGTAGACGAGGATGATCGTGAGGATGGTGACAAGGATCGGCATCACGCGCGCCCACTGGATGATCGCATTCGCATCGTTCCCGGAATTATAGAGGAACGCGGTGCCCATATCCCACTGGCCGTTCACTTCGGATGTCCATGCGGGATTATTCGTGGGATAGGTCGGCTGCACGAACATAAGCACCGGCAGCGCGGCGAGCGCTTTGATGAGCGGGGGATGCTCTGGGTTCAGCCGATAATCGAGCTGGCTCACGTAGCCGTAGCCGGCGGGGATGTGCGCGAGCTCATCGTCGATCGCGGAATCCGTGCGCGATGCCCATAACATCAGCCCGAACGAAACGATGCAGATCAGCACAAGGGCGGTAGCCGCCCACCACGCAGTGAGTTTTTTTATCATATGCCTTCATTATACAAAACTGTGTCCGATACACGTGATGCCCTTACGGAACCGGCGGTTCACGCGCTCCTGCGGCGCGTGCCCGCCTATGCGCTCGTCCCGCTGGCTCGCGCAGACGCGAGACCAAGCCCAGCGGGACTCCGCGAATTTCCGTAAGGGCATCACGTGTATCGGACAGGAGTATTTGATATGCTTATGATATGAAAAAAGTGTTTATCATCCATGGGTGGGATGGTCGCCCTGATGAGGGTTGTTTTCCGTGGCTGAAAAAGCAATTGGAGGATAATGGATTTGCCGTGGTTGCGCCGGCGATGCCGGATCCATTACGCCCAGAAATTAATACATGGGTATCTTTTCTTGCGAAACAAATTGGCGTTCCGGATGCGAATACTATTCTTGTCGGCCACTCAATTGGTTCACAGACAATATTGAGATATCTCGAATCATTACCGGAAGGGGCTACCATTGGCGGGATTGTTTTTCTTGCTCCATGGGTTCACCTTACCGACGCCTCGTATGAAACGGAGGAGGATCGCGAGATCGCCAAACCGTGGCTTGAAACGCCGATAGTATGGGAAAGCGTGAAAGCGCATTGCCCGAAATGTATTGCGATATTTTCCGATGACGATCCGTTGGTACCTTTGAGCGATGTGGAGATTTTTAAGAACGAGCTGGGAGCAACGATCGTCATTGAACACGGCAGGGAGCATTTTAGCGGGAGCACGGGAATAAAGGAGCTTCCGTCGCTCCTTGCATCGGTGTTGGAATTGAAGTAATTCGTCGCATCGGCGATCTGATGGTAAAATATCCGTATGGCCGATCCAGAGAAGAAATTGCATTCCGATCATGCGGCGGATGATATCCGCGCGGACGAGCTGGTAAAACTCACGCAGCGCGAGGTCAAGGAGAACGGCGAGCAATTGCGCGATATCCCCGTAACGAACCGCAATTATTGGCGGTTTCGCGGTGAGGGCGAGCGACGTCCGCTCCCGCGCGGGATCAAATGGGGGATCGCGGGCCTCGTCGCGCTTTTTGTCGTCGGGTTCGCCGTGTCGTACTACGTGGTAAAGCGCGAGGTGGCGGCGACGATCTCGTCACAGCTGGGAACCTTACAGGCGGGGGTCCAGGATCTGCAGAATTTAGATCCGCAATCCGCCGCCGCACAATTTTCCTCGCTCAGCACGTCGGGTTCGGCGGAGGGAATATGGAGTTCGTTCATCTCGTTCTTTACCGGGAGCGGCGGCGCGATCCGGTCGTTCAGCGATCTTACAAACCGGCTTACGACGCTCTCGCAAAACATGACGAACATCGAAAATGATACCTTTGGATTCGTTTCCGGGAACAGCAGTAGCACGCTGGCTGCGGACCTTGCGAGCACGCGTGACACGCTCGCCGCGCTCGATGCGGATACGAACCAGCTTTCCGGCGCCGCATCATATTTTGGCGGCGCATCGCCCATCAACGGGCAGAGCTATCTGGCGCTGAAGACGCAGGTGGAGGGCGCGGAAAGCTTTTTGAACGAGTTCGTGCCGTGGCTTTCAGACGCGTCAACGACACACCATATTCTTGTGCTCTTCCAGAACCCGTCGGAGATGCGTCCGGGCGGGGGATTTTTGGGAAGCTATGCGGATGTTTCGATAAGCGGCGGCGCGGTCAAGAATATTGCGTTTCATGATGTTGCGGACGTTGACGTTGCGTTCAAGCAAAAGATCGTGCCGCCGGTGCCGCTGCAACTGGAAGAGACCGCGTGGCGTCCTGCCGACGCGAACTGGTTCCTCGACTTCCCGACGTCCGCGTCGGAGACGGTCCAGCTCTTTGAGCAGTCGGGGCTGTACGCTGGCAATGCGTCCGCCACGCCGACCACGTTCGACGGCGTCGTCGCAGTGACACCGCAGATCATGAGCGATCTACTCTCGGTGACGGGGCCGATCACATTGCCCGGCGCGACGCCAAAAGCGGCATCGACGACATTCACTGCCGATAATCTTGTGACGCAGATCCAAAAGATCGTGCAAGCGGGGCAGGCCCAAAATAGAACGCAGTCAAGTGCCGGCAACGCCACGTATCCAAAGGCGGTGTTGGCGCAATTGTACCCGGCGCTTTTCCAGCAGCTCGCGTCTTCAACGGATGCACAAAAGCAACAGATCCTCGGCCTGGCACTCAACTGGATCGCCAATAAAGACCTGATGTTCTATTTCAATGATCCCGCGTTCGAAACCTTTGCCAACGCGTATGGCGCGACGGGCGACGTCTATCAGCTTCCGCAGAACTTCAACGGGGATTATCTTGCGATCGCGAACGCGGACGTGAACAGCGATAAATCGGAGCTTTATATGGCGCAGGATATAAATTACGTCGCATCGATCGGCAGCGACGGCACGTTGGCCACCAGCCTCATCCTTAAGCGCACGCATAACGGCAATCAGAGTTTGTACTGGTGGTATCAGACGACCAACCAGGATTACACGCAGATATTCGTGCCGCCCGGGAGCACGCTCGACAATCAAAGCGGCGGAATGACAAAGACCGTTCCCGCGCCGATCAATTATGCAAAGGACGGATACCGCACGGACCCGTTCCTGCTTGCGATCGCATCGACCACCCAGCCGAACTTCAATTATCCGAAGATAACGACACACACGGAGTCCGGAAAGGAAGTGTTCGCCGTATGGTCGCGCACGTACGCGGGCGCATCCACGTCGCTGTCGGTCAATTATTCGCACGATCTTTTTTCAACGCCCGCCGCCGGCGTGCAATATCAGTTCATCTTCGAGCGGCCATCCGGCGCGACGGGGGATTACCACATCGAAGTGGACGCGCCGCTCGGCTATGTGTTCGCCGAGAACCAGCTGGCGAGCTTTACGTACGAATCCACGAGCACGCCGGGGCGGCTCATATTCACCCTGACATTGCAGAAAATATAGGGGGGTTCGTTCTGCCAAAATAAAAGCGTGGGCCGTACGCAGCCAGTTATTAAAAGATTGTTAAAAAGTTTTTGACTTCGGAAAAAGGAAGCGTAAGCTTTTTGTATGAATAAAAAAATAAAAGAAACAACGATAGATGATCTTGCGGTGATGATGGAGAAAGAATCGCGCACTAACGAAAAGCGATTCGGGAGGTTAGAAGAAGGCGTCGCCGAATTAAAAAGCGAAATTGTTTCGATAAAAGCGAGTATGGTCACAAAACAGGATCTCTATAAAGTTGAAACGCGCATTCTGACCGCCATCGGCAATGTTGCTGCCGAGGTCAAAAATCACGAAAAGCGTATTGTAGCGCTTGAGAAAATTGTTACCCCATAAAGAAGTCTTCCTTGTGATTACGCGTGATTTTCTGTAAAATCACCGCAATGGAACACATCCGCAACTTCGTCATCATCGCCCATATTGATAGTGGAAAGTCCACGCTCGCCGACCGTCTCCTTGAGATGACGGGTACCGTGCCGATGCGATCGATGCAGGCGCAGTACCTGGACCGGATGCCGCTCGAGCGCGAGCGGGGGATCACCATAAAGATGGCGCCGGTGCGGATGGAATACGCCGCCGACGACGGAAAAAAATATGTGATGAATCTGATCGACACGCCGGGCCATTCGGATTTTGCGTACGAAGTTTCGCGGGCATTGAACGCCGTTGAGGGCGGTATTCTGCTCGTAGACGGCACGAAAGGCATCCAGGCGCAGACGCTTTCGAACTTGCGTGGCGCACAGAAAGCGGGACTGCGCATCATCCCGGCGGTCAATAAGATCGATCTTGCCTTGCCGCACATTGAAAAAGTGGTGGAAGCGACCGCGGAGCTTTTGGGCGTCACGCCCGCGGAAGTGTTTCGTGTTTCCGCAAAGACCGGCGCGGGCGTAAAGGAATTGCTTGAAGCGGTTGTGGCGTTGGTGCCGCCGCCAAAAAATTCCAGCGATAATATTTCGAAAGCGCTCATTTTTGATTCGATGTATGACGATCACAAAGGCATCATCGCGAACGTGCGCGTGTTCGGCGGAGAATTCGGAACGGAAGACATGCATCTTGTGGCGAGCGCGGATGGATTCAAGGCGAAAGAGGTAGGATATTTTTCTCCGGATATGAAGGCGGCGCCAAAGCTTCGCACCGGCGAGATCGGCTACATCGCAACCGGCCTTAAGGAGCCGGAGCTCGTGCATATCGGTGATACTATTTTGGCGAATCGCGATTCCACCGGGCTCGGCGCCGGGCGTAAAAACGAACTGGCATTGCCCGGCTACCGCGAGCCGGCGCCGGTGGTCTTCATCTCGTTCTATCCCGACGGCGAAACAAAGTTCGATGACCTCAAGCGCGGCTTCGAGAAATTGCGTTTGAACGACGCGGCGCTCAGCTTTGAACCGGATTCGAACGAAGCGCTCGGCCGCGGATTAAAAGTGGGTTTCCTCGGTCAGCTTCACTTTGAGATCATTTCGAGCCGCCTCGAGCGGGAATACAATCTGACGTTCCTCACCAGCTTCCCATCGATCGCGTATCGCGTGCAGGACAAGGGCCAGGTGTTCGTGATCAAGCAGCCGCAGGACTTTCCGGAGCATCCGGAAAAAGTGTGGGAGCCGCTCGTCGATCTGGAAATTCTCACGCCGCAGCAATATCTCTCCGCGGTACTCAATATGCAGACGGTGTTCGACATGGAGATTAATGAAGTAAAAAATATCGGCGAAAATTTGCTCATCCAGGCAGTGATGCCGCTCCGCGAGCTGATCCGCGATTTTGATGATCGGATGAAGTCGGTGTCGCAGGGATACGCGTCGTTCACGTACGAGCTGGCGGGGGAGCGCGAGTCGGAGGTGGAGAAGCTGGAGATCGTGGTGGTGAATGAGATCGTGCCCGCGCTCACGCGCATCGTTCCCAAAAAAGATCTGGAGCGCGAAGGACGCCAGACGGTGGAGCGCTTAAAAGAGCTTTTGCCAAAGATGCAATTCTCGCAGGCGCTCCAGGCAAAATCGCTCGGACGCATCATCGCGCGTGAGACGATCCCCGCGATGAAGAAAGAGCTCGGCAACTTTGGCAAGAACGGCGGCGACCGCACGCGCAAAATGAAGCTGTGGAAAAAGCAGGAGAAAGGCAAAGAGCGCCTTCAGGCCGGCGCCCGCGTGGACATCTCGCCGGAGGTCTTTAGGGAGATCTTGAAGAAATAAGGTTGTTTGAATTCCGCCCGCTCCGCGGGCAATTAGTGATATACTTTTGATATGGACAATCAAATCAAAATCGGGGATTTTAAAACGGTATTTTTGTTTCTGATTTCGATAGTCTTTTCTCCCTTCGGAGGGTTAGAGGGTTTTCTTTTCCCTTATCCCAAGAGTTCATCCCAGCTGGTTTCAATAACCTTTTTGGTTCTTTGGGCCATAGCGATCGCGTTAACGATGACATCGGGGGCGTCTCAGATTTCCAAGAAACGACCTCTTAAATTTGTGAATGAAGTTCTTATCGCAATTTCTATTCTTGAGGTGGTTTATCTTGGTTTTCTTTTTTTGATAGCTATGCAATTCATGATGGGTGGTATGCCGGGCTAAGTCTATCTAGTTTTTTCGCAATTTTGTTCGAACATCGTCCTGCGTTGTCAGCGCATATTTTAGATTCGGTGGAGGATAGGGTTTTAGGGAAAGGAGGCAAGGGCATTATTCTTTTGAGGGTGTCTCGGAGGCGCGTAGGCGCCGAGAGCCAAGGCGGCCGGTCAGCAGGCCGGAACGCCGTCCCTCAAAAGAATAATGCCCTTGCCTCCTTTCCCCAACCCTCCTACACTAATCGTATGAAGATCGCTTCCATCATTGTCCTCTCCCTCTTTATCATTATTTTAGGCGTCCAGGTGTTTTCATTCGTACGGCAGGAGTGGCAGTTGAGCAGTCAGCTGGCGGACGTGCAGGCGAACCTGACGAAAGCCCAGGATCAGGAGACGAACCTGCAACAAGAGACGCAATACCTTTCAAACCCGGTCAATCTTGAGAAGGAGCTCCGCGCGCGCTTTAACTATAAAAAGCCGGGTGAGACCATGGTGATCATCGTTCCTGCAAGCGGCGCGAACACGACCTCTACGGACTAAAACGCCGGTATTTCGGGCATTAAGCGGGGACTTGACGCATCATATTTAGTCTGCTATAATACTTGCTGACAATAGTGCCGGCTTACCGGTAATTTACAAGTGAAAAGGGAGAGAACATGCGAATTCGGAAGTTTTTGGTTGCGACAATTTCCCCGGTCTGTCTGCTGTTCGCGGTCTCCGCAATGGCGAAGCCGGCGCATTCACAAACAACACTCACACTCGTGTCGGCTCGAAACAACGTCGACGGATCTTTCCTTGGGCCGCAAGCAGTTTTTGCGAATAGCTCGTACATCTGGACCGCCAGCAACGAAGGAAACCTTCTCGTACTCCAAAACAGAGCGCCGAAGTATCCCTTAGTGGCGAGCATCCCGACTTCCACATTGCCTCTTGTCTCGGTGGCTTCAGACGGTATCAACGTCTATGTCACGAGCGCCGACTCGTGTCTCTATGCTTATGGCATGGTGGCACCGTTCGCGCTGGCCAAGAAGACGTGCTACTCGGGCGTGCCGCTCGGGTCGCTCGTGGTGACTTCCGGCAAGGGAGGAACCATCATCGTTTCGGAGTGGCAGGGAAGAATGACCGCCGATTCCCGCTATGTCTATGTTTCGGAACTCAATGCAGGCGACATTGCGCAGGCATCGAACAAGACGACGGGAGTTCTTGGGCTGACATTCGGAAATGTCTTTGACCCGGGAATGACTGATATCTTCGACCGGACATCCGGAGCGTTGATCGGCAGCATCCCGAATCCATTGACCAATCAGGATACTCTCGGTCAAGTCGCGCTCTTTGCGGATGGAAGGATCGTCGCACAGACCATCCCGGGCTGTTGCGGAACGGGAATTTCCCTCTACAATCCAAACACCCATGAGATGCTTCCGCCAATCCCCGAGCCGTATGCGGACACCGTCGCTACCACAACGATCAACAAACAGTCGCTGCTTGTTGTCGGCACGGAGCTCGGAACGGTGGTGCTCTACAACATCTCGAATTGCAGCGCGCCGCGCCGTCTGGCAGTTGCCGATCTTCGGCAGCTCACCGGACACACCGGCCCTGAAGACATCGAGATTCGCGGTCTGTACATCGTTGGCAATGAGATCGTCGCCGTAAGTTCCTGGGGCGACGCAGCTTCAAAAACCCCCAGTCTCCCCGCAGTATTCATCCTGACGATAGGGAAGTAATATTCCCCGCCGTCAACTATCGACCATGCCCGTTCCAGATTCATTTCTGGGCGGGCATTTTTCTTTTCGTGAGCGGGTAACGGGAATCGAACCCGTGTCTCAACCTTGGGAAGGTCGCGTTCTGCCACTGAACCATACCCGCGCGCGCCGGCATCGCCGGCCGCGAACCTAAAAACGATACACGACGGAGGCGCGTTTCGCAAATCGCGGTCCGCGCGCTTTTTGCAAAGTGTATTACAATAAAGAGAATGACCGCGTCGACGAATGGCAGATTTAAGGGAAAGTTGCGCAATAAAATATTTCTTTTTATGGCGCTCATCGGCATCGTGCCGCTCGTCGCGGCGGCGGCGCTGACGTACTATGTCGTCACAAGCTCGCACCGCGACGATGTGGCAAAGGTGGAGGCGGCGGTGCTGACGCAGACGGGCAACGAAGTGCAATCGTTCATCAACAACGATATTCTGACGCACACGAGCGTGGAGATCCCGTACGGCGGGAATATTTTTGCGACGTCGTCCATTCCCGCGCAGCAGTTTGTGGTCAGCCAGACGCTTGCCACGCTGCCTTTTATACAATCGGAGTCGTACGTGAATCTTGCGGGGGTCACGACCGCTTACGTGGATAGGAGCGATCCTTCGGCTGTCGCGTCCTCCTCGCCCGAAACGATGCTCCAGTCGACCGCGTTCCAGGTGGCGAGGGAGGGGAGCAACTATCTGAGCCCCGTCACGTACGCGAACGGCATGCCGACCGTGGCATTCGCTTCGCCCGTCAAAGACGGGAACGGGCAGACGATCGGCATTATCATGGGCGCGGCATCCCTTGATGAGCTGCAGGCCGTCGTCGCCTCATCGACCGTCGGCACCACCGGGTATTTATATTTGGTCGACCAGAACGGCGCGTTGATCGCCGGCGGCGGCAGCGCCGGCGCGGGCGGGGATCTTGCGGGCGATATCGGCAGTTCCACCGTGGCGCATTCGCCCATCGTGCAAAAAGTGATCGGCGGCGCGCCGGCGCTGACGGCCGCGACGCAGATGCGATACGCAAACGCGTTCGGGAAGAATGTGGTGGCGGCAGGGGAGCCGCTGCTCGAGAACGGGCAGAACTGGGGGATCGTCGCCGAGTGGCCGACGTCGGAGGCGGACGCGGTGATCGACGCATTGCTGCTGCGCGACGCGATCATGCTGCTCGTCGTCCTTCTGCTCGTCATCGCGTTCTCCGCCGTGCTCGCGCTCATCATTGTGCGGCCGATCAAGCAACTGGAGGAAGGCACCGAACGCGTGGCACGGGGAAAGTTCACCGAGGGCGTGAACATTACGACCGGCGACGAGCTGGAAGAGCTCGGCAACTCGTTCAACGACATGGTGATGGGGTTGAAGCAGCTGGAGCAATTAAAGGACGAGTTCGTCTTCATCGCCGCGCACGAGCTGCGAACGCCGGTTGCCGCGATGAAAGGATATGTGCAGTTGATCTTGGATGGAAGCACCGGAGAGATCACTCCCGGCGCGCGCGCGTTCATGGAGAAAGTGCTCGCGTCGAACCAGCGGCTTATCCAGCTCGTGAACGATCTGCTTGAAGTGGCGCGCTCGCAGGCGGGCCGGCTCACCATCAAAGTGGCGCCGGTGGACATTTCGCCCGCGATCGCATCCACGCTCGATGAACTGAAGTCGCTTGCGGACGAGAAGTCGGTCGTGATGACATATGACGCAAAGCTGCCCGGCGCGGCGAGCGCTGCGGGTATGGGCGATTCCGTTCCTATGCCATTACCGCAGGTCCTCGCTGACGCGGATCGTGTGAAGGAAGTGGTGGTGAACCTCGTAGGCAATGCCATTAAGTACATGGGCGGCGCGGGGACGATCACGATCACGCACGAACTGGCGCCGGCGGCGGCATCGCTCACCCACGACGGGCGCGACCTTCCCGCCATGCTCGTCACGCACATTGCGGACACGGGCCTTGGCATTTCAAAAGAAGCCCAGCAAAAATTATTTGAAAAATTCTATCGCGTGACCACCGACAAAACAAAGGATATCACCGGCACCGGCCTCGGGCTTTTCATCGTGAAGGAAATAATAGAGAAGATGGATGGCACGCTGTCCGTCGTTTCGGAAGAGGGGAAGGGGAGCACGTTCAGCTTTGCATTGAAGGTGGCGGACGCAGCGCCGCCCGCGCCCGCGCGTTAGGAATAGTTAAGAATAAATAAAAAAAAGAGGCTCGCTTCGCTGGTTAGCGAATTGAGCCTCGGCTGCTTGAAAGAGCTACTGCTGAAAGGTGCTGTTGACTTGCGATTAAAGGCTAGTGTTTGCCGTTGCCTTTACTCGGCGGATTCGGGTCGTGGTTTCCGTTACCGTTGTTGCCGTAGCCATTGCCACCGCCATCATCGGTACCGCCATTGTGGCCTTTATCTCCACCACCCTTACCCGGAGGGCAGGGAGGTTTTGTCCCGCCGCTACCGCCAGAAGTTGGCGGTTGGTTCTGATTGTCGTTCGAGTTCGAATTCGAGTTGGAATTGCTATTCGAATTTGAATTCGAGTTGTTGTTCGTATTCTTATTCGTGTTGCTATTTGAATTCGAGTTTGAGTTGCTGTTTGAGTTCGAGTTGGAATTCGAGTTCGTGACCGAACCACCATTTGCGGTGGAACTTCCACCGGCACCACCCTGACCACCTGCGCCGCCTTGTCCACCGGCCGCAGTGTTGGTATTTGCAGAATTGCCGGAGCCGTTCATTTCAGCTCCACCACCACTCATGTTGTTTGAGTAATTTGTTTTGATCACGGTGCGTCCAGCATAACGCCCCCCGATATCGAGAATTCCTCTTACGAAGATGCGTCCGTATCCGGATTCTTTCTCCGCAACATCAGCTTGAGCGTTTTTGAGCCCCGCATCGGAATTGTTGACCGCTGCGATGCTGTTTTGAACGGCGATCTTGGATTTGGAATAAGCTATTACCAATTGAGCCTTCTCGTTGATGTCTTTGATCGAGGACAAACTGTCGAGCGTGTCTGCCTGCATGACTTTTGCATCAGCGGCAGTTTGCAGCGGGCCCACAACCTTGTCGAGCGCCGTTCCGAACATTTCGAGCATTTTTATACTGGTGTCGGGCGGGAGCTGGATTTCGTTGATGATTGTTGGTTCATCTTTTTGTGGGGCCGGCAGTTGTGGTTTCGCCGAAGCTGAACCTTTTGGTTTTTCACCGCAGGGATTCTTTTTCGGTTTGACCGTTACTGCAGGGCAATTGCTATCAACTGTTGGTGCTTGGCCATACAGCGCCAGAGGGGCGACGATTGAAGCGGCCATGATGACCGCGAGAACTGTGTTTCTCACTGAGACACCTCCTGGTGAAAAGTTTTTTCGAGCTTGGCTTTGGTTTCCGCCATTGCCACCTGCGCTCGGTATAGTTCAAGGTTTGCCTTGTCGTGAATCACCTGCTTTGCCAACGCTTTCTTTTCCGCGGCTATTTCGCGATGTCTCGCGATAAAGCCGAGGATCTTCGGCGCGGCGTACGATGCGGCTATCGAGTAAGGATTGCCGCCCGAAAAGAGGGCTGCCTTGCCAAGCGCACGTGCGTTCGTGCCGATCGTTCCGATAGTGCTGTGTTGCTTCGGAATTTTTCCGGCATAAGGTACGGCGGTGGTGCCATCGATAGGTTGTCCCACGCCAGCGACGACAAAATTGAATGGTTGAGCCGGAATCTTTCCTGAACGGATGAAGATGATTGTCTTCCCGTCTTTGGAGGGAATGGCCAAAGAATCTTTGAGTTCGATCCTTTGCTCGTTTTTGCCCGCCCGCTTCTCATCTTCGTTAGCGTAGAGAAGCAGTTGGGTTTCGAGCGCACCATCGAGGTTGCCATTTACCACGTAGGTGTAAGCGAGAGGCACAGCAACGCTGTGTGAGGTAGGATAACTCTTTTTGTTCGTTGCCATCACCGCCTTTGGAGATGTCGTTGGAAGGTCCACGAGAGAAGATGTCGCAATTGCGATTTCCTCTATCTGGACATCCTGGATCACGTCCGTTGTGGTGTCTATTGCGAGAACCTTGTTCAGATTCGCAAGTGCTGGGGAAGTGAATGTACCCGTTGCGCTTGTTTGCGCAGGAGTCGTCTTTACTGCCGCGATGCTGTGCTCCTCGGATGTCGGAACGTCAGGTATGACGACCACCATGCCGGGGTAGATCAGATCCGCGTTCTTAATGAAGGAAGCTGCCTGGATATCTTTGTAGGACCTCCCGTTGCCTCGAAGGACAAAAGAGAAGCCCGATAGTGTGTCGCCCGGGATCACAGTGCATTGTTGTGATCTATCGGCAGGGACACACGCATGCTTCTTTTGGAACGCTACGTTCGCGCTGATGGCAAAGCAGTGTTCCGCGAAAAGCAGAAGAAGTATCATCGTCAAACGGCTGAACCGTTTCATGGATTCCTCTCCTTGCGAAGCGTCTTGATCCTGACAATAGAACATGTCACTGAGCTTTTTACTCCCGGTGCGTAACTATCCCCATGAAACAGGTAACAGTCCGCCGTGGAAGCTTCCCTCAATGGATGCAATATTGCGTTCCCGCGAGCAATCGATTCCGATGGCGTAACTATCCCCCTGAAACAGGTAATAGTCCGTTCGAAATTGATCTACTCGAAGGAATTTCAGACATCGAAGCCGTTCATCAGATCGATATTCTTGAGATTCGATTTGTGCCACTGTTGCTTGCGATATCGTCCCTCAGCAGTTTGATAGGGGAGCCCCCCATTCGCTGCTCTTCAGCTTGTTGGGCTCTAAGGATCCTCAGCGCATGCTCGGCAAGCTCGTCGTGCGGCACTCGCTTTCCATCATAGAGCCACTTTGGAATCTGGTTGTTGGTGGATCTCGTGTCGTCAAAATAGACAAAGTACCTTACGGCTCCTTCCGTATCATGCCCCTTGTCGGGATTAGCCACAAACCGTTTTTCGCATTCAATGAAGATATCGCCAACCGGTTTCTCTTTCCTTAGCCGCAGCCATTCCTTCCGGAGTTCCGGAGTGGATGGGTTCGACAAAGGTCTTTCCTCGCGAACGATGTCCCTGGTTTTTTCGGAAACTTCTTTTTGGACTATCGCCTTGACCTCTTTTTCGCTGATCGCTTCCGCTGCTTTCCTTTTCATATAGATCAGGAATAGTACGGAAGCAACCGCGGCGAGGATCGCAAGGATGCCGATTACGGACACCCATTTCTCCATGGTCGACATGGTCGCTTGAGTGGCTCCGTCGGATTTTTTCAAATCCTGCACGTCGCCCTTCAAGTTGTTCATGTTGCCGGCTGTTGCGGCGCTATCGGTTTCCAGTTTCTCCGTCCGCCCGTTCAGCTTGGTAAGCGCCGCTCCCTGCCTCTTTTGATCAGTGGTCAGGGCGCTAACACTTCCTTGCAATTTCACTATCTTACTTCTCTGTTGCTGCAACGTACTGTTGAGCTGGTTGACCTGCTCCTGTGTGAGCGCGGCGGGATTGGTAAGGCTGTTTTGGGCGTTAGCGACGAGGGCCAATGGGGCCATCATCGCTAAGAAGATTGCGAAAACACTACGTCCAATGGTCTTCATCTCGATTTCTCCAATCAAATGAACTTGTTAAGGTGCCGCTCTTCGATCTCGCGGGGACATACATCGGCCCCCTGCGAGGTGCTTCTTATATAGCATATTCCCACTATATATGTCAACTGCGCGCTCCGGACGGGGACTTGCAAAGATTGAAGCTTTATGGTATAAACACTGCAGTTAGTTTTGTACCCACAGCACCTTGTCAAATACATTTTTCCGGCTCTTTTACATTTTTTTAACGAAAGAGTCGAAAAAATAAATAACATCTAAATATAGAATGAATATATCCTTGAAGAAGGCCATGAGAACGGCATTCTTCGGTCTTTTCATTGCAGGAGCCGTCCTCGTAGGAGGCAGCATGTTCGGTGGCGGGCCGTTGGTCCCTTCCGCGCACGCGTGGTTCTGCAGTGGCAATACCTCAAGCTCGCCGTGCGGCACGCTTACGACCGTAGTCAATGTCGTGAACGCCGGCGGCACAAAGACGGCCTCTGACTTTCAGGTGACCCTCACCGACGAAAGTTCAGGGACGTTCTACGGCGACACGCTCACATTCGTGGGTTCCGCTTCGGGAACAATCGAGCATATCGACCCGGAGCAGTACCTCGTGAGCCAGGCGCCAAAAACCAATTACACCGTTTCGTATTCCGCGGATTGTTCCGGAACGATCGCCACGGGCGACGCGAAGACGTGCACTATCACGGATACGTACACTGCGACGGGCGGCTCGTGCACATTGTCCGGCTCACTGACGAATAGCGTGAACAACGCGACGCCGAATGTGGGCGACACCATTGTGTACACGCTGAACAACGGTTCGTTCAGCGCCACGACGCCGACGCAGATCACGGTAACCGATCAGCTGGGTGCCGGACTCACGTTTGTGTCCGCCACCTCTTCGATCGGAAACTACTCAAGCTCGACCGGGATCTGGGATCTCGGCACGGTGAGCGGCGCCCTCTCGGGAGCATCGCTTACGATCACCGCAACGGTGGACGCGAGCGCGGCGGGACACACGATCACGAACACTCCGACGATCAATTATCCAAAGACCTGTTCGTGCACCAAGAGTTCCGCGATCTCGGGCGATGCGACGATCAAGGTGCAAAACGCCTCTCAGTACGCCGACCTTTCCGTCAGCAAGACCGCTGACGTGACGTCGACGTCCGCAGGAAGCACGATACATTACACCATCGCGGTGAAGGACCTTGGTCCCGCAACCTCGACCGGTGTCGTAGCGACCGACACGTTGCCAACGGGCTTGACCTTTGTTTCAGAGACCTCGACGGAAGGCTCCTACGCGAGCTCGACGGGGCTTTGGACGATCGGCACCCTCGCGGCAAGTTCGACCGCAACGCTTAACATTACCGCGCTCGTTAACCAGAGCGCCGCGGGCACCACGATCACAAACACCGCGATCGTTGGCGGATCGACAAGCACGATCGATAGAAATCCTTCGAACAACAGTTCGACGGTATCCATCCCGGTATCGAGTGGTGGGGGAGCGACGCCTGGTTCCATCCAGGTGTGCAAACTCATCCAGAACGCGAGCGGCACGTTCATTGACGGATCGGCATTCCCCGGATCGATGTTTTCGATCAGTGGCATTGCCGCTGTCCCGTCTTCGACGGCTTCTCCGATCGGCACGTTGCCGACGACCACGTTCACCACGCCGTTAGCGTTGAACACGAAAGTGCTCGGCGCTTCGACGAGCACCGCACAGTGCGTGACGTACGGCAATCTTCCGATAGGCCACTATTATTACGGCCAGGAAGGGATCGCCGCGACGACCACCACGTGGGCGGCCCCGTCGTACGACGATCAGGATTCCGGCGTTGCGACGTCGGTTGCAAACTTCTACGGCTACAGCGGCCAGTTGTTTGACAGCAATCCCTCAAACGACGGACAGCGGAATACGGACGCCGATGGAGACATCTTCCTCACGGCCGCACGCCCTGACCGCCAGTTACTTGTCTTGAACACGTTATTGGGGATGGCAACGACCACTGCGCCGACCGCAGATATCTCCATCAACAAAACGGTTGATAACGCGAATCCGAGCGTGGGCGATACGGTCAACTACACGTTGACGGTCGCTGCACTTGGTCCCGCCACATCGACCGGAGCAGTGGCGAGCGATACATTGCCCTCGGGTGTTACCTTTTCTTCAGAGACCTCGACGGAAGGCTCCTACGCGAGCTCGACGGGGCTTTGGACGATCGGTGACATGAGCGCAAGTTCGACCGCGACCTTGAAAATCGCCGCGACGGTAAATTCCGGCACCGCCGGAACCACCATCTACAACACCGGCACCGTTTCCGAATCCACCAGCACGATCGACAACAATCCGGGGAACAATTCCTCGACGGTTCCGATCACGGTGCAGGGCGGCGGCGGTTGCACGAGCGGCTGCGGCGGCGGCAGTGATGCCGACATCGCCATCACAAAGACCGTGGATGCGACGTCCACCCAACCGGGTGGCACCGTCAACTACACGATCACCGCGATCGCGCATGGCCCTCAGCCTTCGACCGACGTGGTCGCCACCGATACGTTGCCTTCCGGACTTACGTTCCAGACCTCAACGGCTTCGGTCGGCAACTATGACAGTTTGACCGGCGCATGGACCATCGGCACCATGAGCGCAAGCTCGACGGCGACGCTTACGATCTCCGCGACCGTGAATGCGACAGGCACTGCCGGCACCACGATCACGAATCAGGCGACGATCGGCGAGTCCTCAACGCTGACCGACACGAACACGGCGAACAACACCGCGCAGGCGACCACGACGGTCGGCAACGGCGGCGGTTCGTCGAACCAGGCGGATCTGGCCATCGTTAAAACGGTGGACAATACGAATCCGATAACGGGCAGCACGGTAAACTTTACCGTCGTCGTGACCAACAACGGTCCGGCATCTGATGACGACATCGTTGCGCACGATCAGTTGCCGGTCGGACTGGCGACGATCTCCGTGACTTCCACGCCGAGCACCACCTTTAACATGGCGACCGGCGTATGGGATATCGGAACGCTCGCGCCGAACGCAACGGCGACGCTGAATGTGTCCGCGGAGGTCTCTGCTTCGGCAGGCACCGTGATCACAAACACCGCGACCGTAACCTCGACGCTTACTTCCATCATTGATCCGAATCCTGCGAACAACAGTTCAACGGTGACGCTCAATGTTCAGTCGTCCGGCGGCGGTTGCACCAGCAACTGCGGCGGAGGCGGTAACACGCCGAGCGCGGAGATCGGCATTGTGAAGACGGTGGACAATGCAAACCCGGCATCGGGCAGCACCATCAACTACACATTGACCGTGGCCGCGACCGGCCCGTCCGCATCGTTCGGTGTCGTAGCAAATGACGTTCTGCCTTCGGGCCTCACCTATGATTCAGCGACCTCGACGGAAGGCTCCTACGCGAGCTCGACGGGGATCTGGACCATCGGCACGATGAACAACGGCACGACCGCAACGCTCAAGATCACCGCAACGGTGACCGCAGCGAACGGCACAACGATCACGAACACCGGCACGGTGCACGAATCGCCGACCGTCGTTGATCCGCTTTCCGGCAACAACTCTTCAAGCGTCACGATCACCGTTGGTGGTAGTGGCGGAGGAGGTGGTGGCGGCGGATCGGTCCTCGGCGCAAGCACGAGCACCGGCCAGGTCCTTGGCGCAAGCTGCGGACTCTACCTCACCCAGTACATCCATCCGATCCGCAAGGACCTGAATGACCCGACCGAGGTAAAGAAACTCCAAACGTTCCTTAACCAGAATCTTGGATCGAATTTGCCAGTGACGGGTTACTACGGGAACGAAACGATCGCCGCAGTGAACCAGTTCCAGGTGAAGTACCACATCGAGGTGCTCGCGCCGTGGGTCCCATTGGGACTTCCGACGCAGTTCACCCCGACGAGCTATGTCTATCAAACGACACAGCGGTGGATCAACCTCATCATGTGCCCTCCGCTCAACCTGGCAGTGCCGGCGTTGAAGGTGGACAACAGTGAGTAGTCCGCTTGGCTGACTTCATTAACACAATGCCCCGCGAAAGCGGGGTATTGTGTTACTTGGGGGAATATGATATAATATAGACAATGAAAAGGGTCAAGGAAGCGGTCAAGAACTACTTCATCCCGCACGCGGAGAACGATTATAAGCCGCATGTGTTACGCGCGCGTACGGTTGCGTTCGTTTGCATGGTAGCGCTCGTTGCGGAATCGGCATTTGTGTTCAGCGCAAAATACATCATTCCGCAGTCCAAACTGTTCGGCATCGTCGAGGCGAATGCGCTCGTGGACGAGACCAATCAGAGCCGCGTGGCGAACGATCTGCCCGGCCTTCAGGTGAGCGCGGCACTTCAAGAGGCCGCGCAGGAGAAGGCAAACGACATGGCAAGCAAAGGCTACTTTGCGCATACGAGCCCGCAAGGGCTCACGCCATGGTATTGGTTCGAACAGGTCGGATACAACTTTGATTACGCGGGAGAAAATCTTGCAGTGAATTTTTCCGATTCGCAGGACGTGACGACCGCGTGGATGAATTCGCCGGAACATCGTGCGAACATCCTGAGCACGGATTATACGCAGATCGGCATTGCCACCGCACAGGGGATCTATAACGGCGAACCCACCACGTACGTGGTGGAGGAATTCGGCACGCCCGCTCCGGCCTCCGCGCCGGTCGCGTTCGTGAACACCGCAAGCGCCGCAACAGCGCCGGCAACGCCCACTCCGGCGCCTGCGCCGACCAAAAAGCCGGTGCCGATCACAAAGCCGGCGCCGGTGGCGACGGTACCCGTCGTCGTTGCAATGCAGAGTTCCTCGGACGCGAACGTGCAGCAGGATTTTGTGGCGGTCAAGAGCGCATCGGCGGAAGCAACCCCGGCGCAGCCGACCTCCTCCACCGCGCCGTCGGTGGGAACGACGGCCGCAAGCGCTCCCGCTCCGGCAGCTCAGAGCAATCTCATCCAGACGATATTCTCCGATCCGAAAACCGTCGCCAATGATTTTTATCTTTTCTTAATGGCGGTATTTCTCCTCGCGCTTGTGTTGAATATATTCATCAACATCCGCGTGCAATATCCGCGGCTCATCGCCGGCGGCCTGCTCGTCATCGTGGTGGCGGGACTCTGCATCATACTGAACCAGAACATCGGGTTCTTGCATACCGTGATCTTATAAAATGACCGATAAATAAAAACGGACGCTTTCGATAGCTTGAAAGCGTCCGCGGTGGGTTGCCGTCGTTAACATTCGTCGGCGGCGGGACGATGTCCGGCCTCGATCTCTTTGATGGAAACCGCAGGGTCGGTCACGTTGTTCAATGGCGGTTTGTAATAGGGGAGCGTTCGCGGCCCCACTCTTTTTAAGAGGGCGGTGAATTCCTCCCGAGCCTTATCGGATGCGGACGTGAGTAGAACACAAGGGAATATATCCATCCCTGGTGCCATCCTTTCTTGTGATATGAGAACCAAATGTATTCTAGCTGAAAGTCGACATTTTTTGAATATCAATGCGCCGGTTGCGGGCGTATTTTTTTTGCCGTAAGATTCAGACAACAATCTTCCCGCTGCCATGCCATCCTCCACAACAGAACTCATTAAAGGCAAGCTTGATATCGTGGATTTCCTCCGCGGATATTTAACGCTCCAGCCCGCCGGCAAAAACTTCAAAGCGCTCTGTCCGTTCCATCACGAGAAGTCGCCGTCTTTCAGCATTTCGCCGGAGCGCCAGCGGTTCCACTGTTTTGGCTGTGGCGCGGACGGTGACATCTTCGGTTTTGTGATGAAGTACGAGAACATGGAATTCGGCGAAGCGCTGCGCATGCTCGCGGAAAAAGCGGGCGTGGAACTTCGGCACGAGAATCCGGCCGAGTATCGCTTTACCGGATTGCTCTATGATTTGAACGATCAGGCGAAGAATTATTATAAAAAGATGCTGGCTGCGGCGCCGATCGTCAAGCAATATTTGGCGGAGCGCGGACTCACGCCGGCCACCATAGAAGAGTTTGAACTTGGATGGGCCGCGAACGAGCCGGAGGGACTCTCGATGCACTTGTTGAACAGCGGCAGCGCGCCGCAAGATCTGTTGCAAGCCGGTTTGTCGATAAAAACAGAGCGGGGGATGATGCTCGACCGCTTTCGCGGCCGCGTGATGTTTCCGATCCACAATCATCTTGGAAAAGTGGTCGGCTTCACCGGTCGCATCCTTCCGCAGTTTGATACGTCGGGTGATCCAAAGGCAACGTACGTGACGGCAAAGTATGTGAACAGCCCGGAGACGCCGATCTTCCAAAAATCAAAACTGCTCTACGGGTTTTGGAAGAGCAAGGACGCGATCCGCGAGGCGAAGGCCGCGGTGCTCGTGGAAGGCCAGATGGATTTTTTGATGAGCTACCAGAGCGGTGTGCGCAATGTGATCGCATCATCCGGAACGGCGCTCACCGCCGATCACTTGCGCTCCGTGCGGCGCCTGGCGGACGAGGTGATCCTTTGTTTCGACAGCGATGTTGCCGGCTCCGACGCCGCCGAGCGCGCGATCGACCTTGCGGAAGCAAACGACTTTGCGGTAAAGGTGGCGACGTATCGCGGGTTCAAGGACGCGGCCGAGGCGGCAAAAGCCGACCCGGCGAACGTGCAACGCACCGTGGCCGCCGCAGTCTCCGCGCCGCTATTTTATTTTGAGAAATTTTTGCCGCCGGTGCCGGCGGGCGCGACGTCGTCCGACTCCGCGGCATTGACCAGCCGCGAAGGGCTGAACAAGCTTCGCACGGTGTTATTAAAACTGCGCAACATCGCGAGTCCGGTAGAGCGCGACTTTTGGATGAAGGAACTCGCCAAGCGCACCGGCGTGGATGAAGCGACACTTAAGGATGAGGCGGAGAAATCTGCGACGACGCAATATTCGGCGCCAGCTTCCGCAGCCGCGAACAACGCGAGTGGCATGGGTGCGCAGGACGAGCAGGCGCCCAGACGTCAGGTCTCGCGTCAGGAGCTTATCGTAGAAGACCTCTTCGCTATCGCGCTCGCGCGCAATAACTTTGCGTTCATGGAGGACTGCGCAATATTCTTTACTCCCACTCAAACAGAGATATTCACTCTATTAAAGAGCGGTGAGCGAAAGAGCGACGATGCGGCGCTCGATGCGATCATCAATCTTATCGTGCTTCGCGATCCCACCGCCGTGAGCGATCTTTTGGATGAGGACATCGCGGTAATAAAGGAGGGGCTTGCGAAGGAATATTATAAAGAGCGTCGCAAGATCCTTTCACTTGCGGTGCGCAACGCGGAAGCGCACGGCAACCAAGCCGAACTGGACGCCGCGCTTGCGGAGCTGGCCGAGTTGCCGGGAGGAGCGGAGAGTTAGGGCTGGTTTGAAACCCGTCCAATCCAGTGCGTAAAATTTTGTGGTATGATATTTCTATGGTTCCTCCTATGAGTGCAACAACTTCAAGTGCGGGGAGCGTGTTGTGGTGGTTGCCTGCGATTGTCCTTATTTGTATAGCCCTCTTCCTTGCGGTGGAATTATTTCGCTCAGGAAGAGGAGTTGGCTTTTCGAGAAGTATCTGGTTCGTTGCATCGGGAATTTATACCGCTCTTGGCGTAATAGCTATCGCCGCGCCATTTTCATTTTTAATTGGGCTTTTTGATATTTTGATAGTTTACATATTTGGAGTTCCCGTACCTTCATTTCAGATAGCTGGGAGCGTTACGGTATTATGGGAATTGGGTGCCGCAGCAATAGCAGGAGCCATTCTGAGTGTTTATGCGTTGAAGAAAATTAAAGCAGGCCTTTGTGGGTGGGCGACGGCTCTTCAAGGCCTGAGTGTGTTGGGGCTAATCTTTACGATCATTAGGCTATCGGCTGCTCCTTGCCTTATAAATTGCCCTGTAGTCAATAATGGTTTTAATTTAAATTTTGGCGGTTCTCCTTTAAGCCTAGGGATCGCTCAAATTGCTTTTAGTGTGGTGCTTGGACTGAGTGCCGTTATACTTAGGCGCTCAAGGGAAACAGCTTAGAGTTTTCCCTTGCAAAATCGTAATAAATAGTGGATAATACCGTATATATCCTATGCCTTCAAAAAAGAAGGGTGTTGTGAAGCGGGCAAAAAAAGTGAATAAAAAAAGCCATATGGCGAAGAAAACCAAGAAAACTTTGAAACATAAGCCTAGTAAAGCATTGGCCAAGAAGCCAAAGAAGACGGCCGTAAAGCGTCCGGCGGCGAAGCTTGCCAAAAAATCCGGCGGGATAAAAGCGGTGGTGGCGAAGGGAAAGAAGGGCAAGGAAAAGCCGATGAGCAAGCTCGACAAGGCCATTAAGGGAAATGCGTCCGAGATCAACGAGCTCATCGAGCGTGGCCGCCCGCGCGGCTTCGTGACCGACAACGAGATTCTTTACTATTTCCCCAAGATCGAAGACAACGTTGAGTTGCTCGACGAGATCTATGATCGTCTGGAGAAGGCCGGCATCAAAGTGATCGAGACGAGCGCGCTCATCGATTTTTCTAAAGACGAAAAGAGCGACACGATCGACGACTCGATGGCGTTCGAGGGCGACGTGCCCGATGCCGTGCAGATGTACTTGAAAGAGATCGGGAAGACACCGCTACTTTCCAAGGACGAAGAGCGCGAGCTCGCGAAGCGCTCGGAGAAAGGCGATGAGGAGGCGCGCCAGCGCTTGATGAAGGCGAACCTGCGCCTCGTGGTTTCCATTGCGAAGCGGTACGTCAATCGCACGCCGCATCTTTCGATACTTGATCTGATCCAGGAGGGGAACATCGGCCTTTCGCGCGCCGTCGAAAAATTTGATTATCGCCGCGGGTTCAAATTCAGCACCTACGCCACGTGGTGGATCCGGCAGGCGATCACCCGCGCTCTCGCCGACCAGTCGCGCACGGTGCGCATTCCGGTGCACATGGTGGAGACGATCTCAAAGTACACACAGGTGCGCCGTCAGCTGATCCAGGAGCTCGGCCGCGATCCACTCGCGGAAGAGATCGCCGCGGAGATGGGCATTGACGTAGAGAAGGTGCGCCACATCCAGAAAATTTCGCAGGAAGTGCTTTCCATCGAGACGCCGATCGGCGACGAAGAGGATTCCACGCTTTCCGATTTTATTCCCGACGAGCGCAACGCGACGCCTTCGCAGCTTACCGCGCGAGCGATGCTTCGCGATCTCATCAAAGAGATCATGATCGACCTTACTGAACGCGAGCAGCAGATTTTGAAAATGCGGTTTGGCCTGGAAGACGGCATCAGTCACACGCTCGAAGAAGTGGGCAAGGCATTCGGCGTCACGCGCGAGCGCATCCGCCAGATCGAAGCCAAGGCGCTTGAAAAGATCCGCGAGCACGGCAAGGCCGCAGCGCTTGAAGGATTCGATAGCTTATAACAAAAATGAAAGGGAAGCCGCGCAAAAACGCGGTTTTTCTTTTAATCTTTTTTTAATGTGACCCGAGTATAATGGCTATAAAATATAATAGAAAAATGATTTTATCTTTCCTCAACGAAATTTCATGGCTATTAGGAGTCCTGACTACCTTGGGCTGTTTCATCTACATAGGCCGCAAATTTCAGATACTCGATGATCTTAGGGAAGACCTAAGAAACGTAAAGCACAACATAAAGAGTATCGCCGACTTTTTGACCGCTAAAGAGTCGAGTTTTGATGCGTCAAAGCTTAAGCATTACAGCCCGCTCCGCCTGACCGAAGAAGGCAAAGCGTTTATAAAGCTCATTGGATTTGACCGCATATTTACCGACAACCAAAAAACCTTTTTTGCATTTATCAATGAGGAATCGCCAAAGGTAAAATATGACGTGGAATTATCTTCGATCAAATCAATATACTTCCTCATGGACAGACAGTTTATGGATCCATTAAAGCGACATATGTATGAGCATCCCGAAGAACGAATCGATCGTATAGCTCCGACGCTCGGCATCTATATCCGTGACGCATATCTGGCAGAACATCCCGAAATCAATTAGTATAGATTTTATGACCCTATCCGAAGTGCGTGAGCGTTATCTTGCATATTTCAAAGCCCGCGGCCACGTGGTGGTGCCTTCGGCGTCGCTCGTGCCGGAGAACGATCCGACCACGCTCTTCACGAGCTCGGGCATGCAGCCGCTCGTGCCGTACCTTTTGGGCCAGCCGCATCCGGAAGGAAAGCGCATCACGAACTCGCAAAAGAGCTTCCGCGCGGACGACATCGACGAGGTGGGCGACAACCGACATACCACGTTTTTTGAGATGCTTGGCAACTGGTCGCTCGGCGATTATTTCAAGACTGATCAGCTCGCGTGGTTCTTTGAATTTTTGACGGATCCCAAAGTGGGTGTCGGCCTTGACCCGATGAACTTGTATGTGACGGTATTCGCGGGGGATGCGGAGATGGAGATCCCCGCCGACGACGAATCGGTGAAGATTTGGAAAGAGCTTTTTCACTCCAAAGATATCGACGCAAAATATGTTCAACTCGGTTCGGAGGCGAACGGCAGTGTGATGGGAATGCAAGGCGGCCGCATCTTTTCATACGACATAAAGAAGAACTGGTGGAGCCGTGCAGGCGTGCCGTCCAAGATGCCGGCGGGTGAACCGGGCGGCCCGGACTCGGAAGTCTTTTATGATTTTGGGACCCCTCATGATATAAAATTCGGCGCGCAGTGCCACCCGAACTGCGACTGCGGCCGCTTTCTGGAGATCGGCAACAGCGTGTTCATGGAATACAAGAAGCGCGCCGATGGAGCGTTCGAAAAACTGGCTCAACAAAACGTGGATTTTGGCGGGGGGCTCGAGCGCATCACCGCGGCATCGAACGGCGACTCGGATGTTTTTCATATCGACGTCTTTAAAAAAATGGCGGAGGTCTTTACGCTCGACCCCGCATTTATGGAGACGGAAGAAGGCGTGCGCAAGGTGCGCGTCATTTTGGATCACATGCGCGCGTCGATATTTTTGATCGGCGACGGCGTATTGCCATCCAATAAAGGGCAGGGATATGTCCTGCGGCGTTTGCTTCGTCGTACCGCACTTTTTGCGATGACGTCCATAAAGCCGGAGTATGGCTGGGTAACAAAGATGGTTGGCGTGGTGGCCGGTCTCTATAAAGACAGCTACTCGAACATCACCGAAGACGCGGACCACATCATAAAGACCATCGCCGAAGAGTTCGCGAAGTTCATGGCGGCGGTGGACGAAGGATTAAAAGAATTTAAAAAGCGCGAGGCGACCGGGACGGTCACCGGCAAGGACGCGTTCGATCTCTATCAGAGCTACGGGTTTCCGTGGGAGCTTACACAGGAGATGGCTACGGAGAAGGGAATAAAAATTGATAAGGCGGCGTTCGAAGCCGAGTTCACCAAGCATCGCGATCTTTCCCGCACTGCCGCAGCTGGCACTTTCAAGGGCGGCCTTGCCGACACGTCGGAGAAAACGATTCGTCTGCATACCACGCACCATCTATTATTGAGAGCGCTTCAGCAGGTGCTCGGCTCGACGGTCAAACAGCGGGGGAGCAACATCACAAGCGAGCGCCTGCGCCTGGACTACTTGCACAACGCGAAGCTTACCGACGAGCAGAAGGCGGCCGTTGAGAAGATCGTGAACGAGAAGATCGCAGAGGATCTGCCGGTGATCCGCAGCGAGATGGCACTCGAGGATGCGGAGAAGCTTGGCGCCGAGCACGAGTTCGGCCAGAAGTATCCGGCGCGGGTTTCGGTGTATTCCATCGGGCCGAAGGGCGCCACGCTCGAGAGCCCGCAGTTCGACAAGGCATTCTCGATAGAGTTCTGCGGCGGCCCGCACGTAGCGCACACCGGCGAGATTGGGCACTTCAAAATTGCAAAGGAGGAAGCAGTGGCGGCGGGTATCCGACGCATCAGAGGAGTGATAGAATAGAGGGGTGAAGAAACCCACCCTCTTCAAGCCCCGTGAAAAGTTTTTAATACTCGCGATCGGACCCGCGGGCGCGGATGGGTTGTTCCTCAGCGTAAACGAGGACCGGAACATTATCTTCGAGAAGCACGTAAAAAATCTCGACCTCAAAAAGTTTCTCGCGTCGCCCGCGCGACGCATGACGCAGAAATCGTGGGAGGGGAATTATTTCTTCAAGGCGCACCGCAAGGTGATCGCCGCGGTGGACTCTTCGCTCGCGACGACGATCCCGATCCCGCTCAGCCTCGCGCGCGAACACGATGTTGCGCAAAGCGAGGTGGTACTGCCGGAGCTTGAGAACATGATTGCGCAGGCGATGGGAAAGATCTTCAACCAGTGCCGTAGCGAGGCGGCAAAACGGCTTGCCATCCACGAGATCGACACGATCATGGTCGGCGCGAAGGCGCGCAACTTCAAGGTGGACGGGCATCTGGTGGTGAACCCCGTCGGCTTTACCGGAAAAAAAATATCGCTTCTGCTCGAGCTCACGTTCACCGGGCGCGCGCTCTTTGAGGACCTCAAGCAGTTCTTCAACGCGCCGGAAGATTTCTTTTTTGCCGAGTCGGCGCAGGCGCGCCTGGCTTCTTTGGCGCGCGCCCGGAAGCTCCCGCTGAACCTTATTGTGGACGAAGGCCCGCGCGGCGCTTCGCTCTTTGTGTTCGAGAAGACGAAAGACGGGCATTCGGTGCTCTACAGAGAGCGGATGGAGTGGAGTTTTAGCGTGCTCTTTTTGCGCATCGCCGCGGAGCTTGGCATAAGCGAGGCTGCCGCGCAGGAAATGTATCGCGCCTATCTTGGCAAGACGATGTCCGAGAGCGCCGCGCGGGCGTTCAAGAAGATCATCGATCCGGCAGTGGAACAATTCTTAAAAGAAGTGGGGAAAGGAAAGCTGAAGGGCTTTGTCTATGTGGATGCGGAACACGACATGCCGTTTGTGTTGCCGCACAAATATGGCGCCGTCACGTTCGATCGTTTTCCGTTGGCGGAGGTTCTGCAGCAGCTCGGCTTCGCGGACCGGGAAGGGAGCTGCGGTCCGGATGCCGTCGTTTCGCGCCACCTCCTGCCGTTCATCGAGGCGTATTTTGATAAGAGCAATTCGGAGATCAACCAGAAGCTGCGTCGGCGATTGCATTGGCTTGCCGATTAGGACGGCACCGCACCGACGAATGTGATATAATTTTTTAAGAATGAAAAAAATCATCGTAGACAAAAATGAAGGCATCGCGGAGGTCATTGACCGCATATTAAATGAGCCCAACGGCGAGGTATCGATCGTTATTCCGAAAGGATCGGCGCTCGGCCGGTCGGTAAGCAACTTTCATCTTTTAAAGCGCGAGGCGGATTCCGCCGGGCGCGCTATCGTCATTGAATCGGTTGATGAAACGATCCTTGCGTTTGCAAAAGAGAGCGGCATTGAATCGAGCCATCCTTTATGGAAGGGCGTCCGGGGAGCCGGCGGTTTTTCGGATATCGTTCCCCGCCGCGACGAGGATAGTGCTGCTCCCATGCGGGGAGATATGGATGACGACGAGGAGGAGGAAGAAGAAGACGAAAAACCTTCCCCCAAAAATATGCCGATCGTCACGGGGGGGCGCGGCAAAAAAGCCGAACCGATAGCGGAAGAGGAAGCGGAAGTAGATGACGACGAGGATCTGGAAATTCTGGGAGAAAAAGAAGAATCAGAAAAAATGACGGGGCACGGGCCGATGCCGATCCGCAGCCGGTTCTTTGATGCGACGCCCGACCTCGAAGAAGAGGACCGCGAGCCGCGCCGGTTCCCGACAAAAACGGTCATGGTCATTCTCGGGGTCATCGTCATCGCCGCCATCGGCGCATACGTGACGAGCGTGTTCTTTGATCATGCCGATATCACGATCAACTTCAAGCAGACGCCGTGGAGCTATCAGGACAATTTTACGGCCAGCAAGAGCGCGGTAGGCATCACCCCCGCGAACAACACGATCCCGGCGCAGATATTTACCACCACAAAGAACGTCACGGAATCCTTCCCGGGATCGCTTGTGGCTCAGGTTTCACAGAAAGCGCAGGGGACGATCACTATATATAACGCGTACAGCGCTGCACCGCAGGACCTTGTGGCGACGACGCGCTTCCTTACGCCCGACGGAAAGATCTTCCGCATCACGCAAAATGTCACCGTCCCCGGCGAGACGAATACGAGCGGCACGCTCTCGCCGTCCTCCATCACCGCGCCGATCGTGGCCGATCAGGCCGGGCCGGATTACAACGTCGGCCCCGTCGCGAAGCTTACAATTCCCGGATTCCAAAGCGACGCCGGACGTGAAGCCGGGTTCTATGGCGTGATCACCGCATCCACGACGGGCGGTTTCATCGGCCAGCGCGCAACGCCCACGGCTGCGGATATTACCGCCGCAAAAGCATCCACGACGGCGATCTTGCAGTCGGCGCTGCAGGGCGGACTCGCCGGCACCTATCCGAACAACTTCAAGATCCTTGACGGCGCAACGCAAGTGAAGGTCACCACACTTACGGTGAACACGAGCACCGACGCGAACGGCAACTTTACCGTCTTCGGCGTGGCGACGCTGCAGGCGATCGGATTCGATCAGTCCTCTTTGCAGAACTATCTACTTTCGCTCGCGCAGGCGCAGGATGCGAGTTCCACATTTAAGACGATCAACATCAACTACAGCGACGTGACGCCGAACTTTACGACGGGGCAGGTCGCGTTCGCGCTTTCCGCGCAGGCACAGCTGGAGCCGGCGTTCACCACTGCCGATTTTGCCACGAGCATCGAGGGCCAAAGCATCTCCGCTGCGCGCGGCACCATCGCCGCCCTTCCCCAGCTCGCCGACGGCGAAATCTCCATGTGGCCTTCGTGGCTCTGGAGCATCCCTTCGAATCCGGCCAAGATCCACATCACGGTCAATTAGAAGATTAAAAGATTGTTAAAAGTTTTTTGACTTATTCTCCCCTAGGAATACCCTTAGGGCATGGATTGGCTCATTTCTTTACTCAATTTATTCGGCATTGCCCCCGACAAGTACCCCTTCTTGGTACTTGGCCTTCTTATCGTCGTTGAAGCCGGCTATATTCATTTTTCTATCGGCCGGACAATGGGAAAAATGAAGGATAATATACTTGTCATCATCACCCATTTATCAACAAGCCCCGCCAATCGCGGCAAATTAGATACGAGCCTTATCCAAGTTATGAGTCCCATGGTGATAACCCCGCAGGGTCACGAAGCTCTTACGAGCAGCGGCTTCAAAGAAATTTTTGATATTCCGCAGCATCGGGTACAATTCATGAGCTATCTTCAATCGCAAAACCCTCGAACAAAATTAGACGTGGAAAGCCTTGCCATCGTTTCCTTCGCGACTTTTATGGAAAAGGACTTTATGGATCCCATCAAAACCTATCTTTACAACAAGCCCGCCGCGCGGGAAACTTATCAAACCCTCGCGGGCCTTTATATTCGGGATGCATATCTACAAGCCCACCCCGAAATCACTCAATAATAATCGTCGTATGATGACCCTGCCTCCGCGGGGTCATTTTTTTAGATATATTTAATGGCAAATGTTTTAGTCTTACTAAAATGCCTTTTATATGAAGTGCAAAAGAGGAAAGGTGGCACGAACCGAAGACAGGGGTGATTATTTAGTGGATTACGACGCAAAGGGAAACATCCTTGGCTACGAGATTCTTAATTATTCGCGAGCAGTCATTTCTAAAATTTTATAGAGGAGCATCTACGCGTCAAACCCTCCCTGGGCACAGGCCTTTTGAAGGGCGTCTCGGAGCCGCAAAGGCGCTGAGAGCCGAGGCGCGCAATCAGCAGATTGCGACGCCGTACCTTCAAAAGGCCTGTGCCCAGGGAGGGTTTGACAATACGGGTGCCCCTCGTATATAATCGTCTCATTGGTTTATGAGTCTTACCTTGATTTTACGTGATGGAAACTGAAGCCGCGAAAGAGGGCAAGGTGTACGAGGCCCTGCCGGGTTTGATGTTTCGGGTCAAGATGAACGGCTTAGAGACCGAAGTTCTCGCGCATCTCGCTGGAAAGATGAAGATGCATAACATTCGGGTATTGCCCGGCGATCGGGTGCTTGTTGAGTTGAGCCCCGACGGCGAGAAAGGAAGGATCGTGCGAAGACTGTAGTTTTTCGGCGGCGCAGAAGCGCGGCCACTATATATAAAGAAATGAAAGTACGAAGTTCAATAAAGAAGATTTGTTCAAGCTGCCAGATCGTAAAGCGAAATGGCAAGCTTTTTGTTCGCTGCAAAAATCCAAAACATAAACAGCGCCAAGGCTAAATTATCATGCGTATTTTCGGAGTCAACATCCCAGACAACAAAAGGATCGAAACCTCGCTCACTTATTTATACGGAGTGGGTCCGGCGGTCAGCAAGAAGGCGCTCGCAGCGGCCAAGATTGAAGTAAGCAAAAAAGCGAAGGACCTCACCGCCGAAGAAGTGCTTCGCGTGCAGAACTTTTTGGAAACGACCTATCCGGTGGAAGGCGAACTTCGCCAGCTCATCAAGCGCAACATTACGCGGCTCAAGGATCTCGGCTCGTATCGCGGCAATCGCCATGCCCGCCGCCTTCCGGCGCGCGGCCAGCGCACGCGCACCAATTCCCGCACCGTTCGCGGTAATGTCCGCAAGACGGCAGGCAGCGGTAAACGTAAAGTTGATCTGAAATAACATGGGAAAGAAAACGGTGAAAACTCAAGAGGGGGATGCTGCGACCAAAGCAACCAAGCCGGCCGTTGCTGAAGGCGCCGTCGTAAAAGCGGCATCGGCGGCGAAGCGCAAAGCCAAACACGTACAGGAAGGCAAGGTGTATGTGAACGCCACATACAACAACACCGTCGTCACCGTCACGGACACCACGGGCAATGTGCTCGCGTGGGCATCCGCCGGTTCGCTCGGTTTCTCCGGCCCAAAGAAAGCGACGCCATTCGCGTCATCCAAGGTGATCGCGGCCATCACGGAAAAGATCCAGGCAAGCGGTCCGAAGGATATCTCGGTGATCGTAAAGGGCATCGGCTCCGGTCGTGACTCGGCGATCCGTTCGCTCATCAACAACGGCTTCAATATTCTCTCTATTAAAGACGCGACGCCGATCCCGCATAACGGCCCGCGCCCGGCAAAGATCCGGCGCGTGTAATGGGCGTGTAATGAAAATTTGATTAATCATCCAAAAACTGTTATTCTATCAACTACGTTAACCACTATCCATGAGAGGTCCTAAAGAAAAAAAAGAGCGGGCATTGGGCGTGCGCCTCGGGCTGAAAGGCGACCGGGCAATGTCGCCGAAGTCCGCGCTCACGCGCAAGCCGTACAAGCCGGGAGCTCACGGCCCGCGTTCGCGTCCGAAGGCGCTTTCCGAGTTCGGCCTCCAGCTTCGCGAGAAGGCAAAGTTCAAGATCGCGTATGGCGTCAATGAGAACAACATGAAGCGCCTCTTTACGATGGCGCAAGCGGCGAAGGGCGCATCGGGCATGCGCGTGCTTGAGCTTCTTGAATCCCGCGTTGACTCCGTGGTGTTCCTGCTCGGCTGGGCGGTGTCCCGCGCGGCTGCGCGCCAGCTCGTGGTGCAAGGCCACATTACGGTCAACAAGAAGAGAGTGGTCTCCCCGGGATATCAGCTTCGCAAGGGCGACGTCATCGGCGTTCGCGCCGCTTCAAAAGAGAACAAGGCATTTACGGATCGCATGGAGATCATCAAGAAGTACGACGCGCCGTCGTGGCTTCGCATGGATGCGGACAAGCTGGAAGGCGAGGTGCTTTCGGCTCCGGTGGATCTCAACCCTCCTTTCGAAATTAACCTTTTGGTCGATTCATTCTCTAAATAAAAACTTTAATAATTTTTTTAACACTTTACCCATGGAATTTGCATATGTCAGTTCAAGTGTTTCCATAAAGACCATCTCCGAGGACGCGAAGGATGGCGTCTTTGAGATCGAGGGATTGTACGCGGGATACGGTTTGACGATCGGCACGGCGCTTCGCCGCGCGCTCTTGTCTTCTTTGCCGGGCGCGGCGGTCACGGAGATCAAAATAAAGAATGTTCCGCATGAGTTTTCCACGCTGCCGGGATTAAAAGAAGATATCGTTGAGCTCGCGCTCAACTTCAAGAAGATCTATTTCCGCTCACACACGGATGAACCGCAGGTGCTTGCGCTCAAGCTCAAAGGAGAGCATGAGATCACGGCGGGGGATATCGAGGTCAATTCGGACGTTGAAATCATCAACCCGGAAGTGGTGTTGGGACACCTCACCGCGAAGGACGCGGAGATCGACATCGAGGTCAAAGTGGAGCGTGGCCTCGGCTACGTTCCGGTGGATGCGCGCAAATCGGAGGGTCGGCTTCCGATCGGCACCATCGCGATCGACTCGATCTTTACCCCGGTCATCAAAGTGAACTACACCATCGAAGACATGCGCGTCGGCGACCGCACGGACTACAATCGCTTGCGCTTGGAAGTGACGACGAACGGCACGATCAGCCCGTCATCCGCGTTGCACAAAGCGGCGAAGATCCTTCAGGACCACTTCGAGAAAGTAGGCGTCGTTGAGGTAAAGGAGTTCGATGCGCCAAAGGCGGAAGGCGGCGAAACCAAAAAGAAGGCGACAAAGAAAAAGGAAAAATAGGAAGGTTGATCTATTGCTATGAAAAAAGGAAAGAAAAACAATAAGAAATTCAGCAGGCTCCGCGGCGCGCGCATCTCTTTTATGCGCAATCTCGGCAATGATCTGATCCGCGCCGGCAAGATCGAAACGACGGAGACCCGCGCGAAAGCGGTTCGCCCCCGCGTGGAGAGCCTCGTCACATTCGCCAAGAATCCGACCGTCGCCAATCGCCGCCTTGTTACGAGCCGTGTCGGCAACGAAAAGATCGTAAAGAAATTGTTCAGCGATTACGGACCGAAGTACGCCGAGCGGAAGGGAGGCTATTTGCGTATTACCAAACTCGCGCAGTCGCGCAAGCGTGACGGCACCCGCATGGCGCGTATTGAATTCGTATAACACCATGGACTATCACATAGACGCAAAAAATAAAGTATTGGGCCGCGTGGCAACCGACATATCCCTCATTCTGCAGGGCAAGAAGTCGGCCACGTTCGAGCGCAATCGCGTGAGCGCCGACAAAGTGTATGTGACGAACTACGATTCCATCGTTGTGACGGGCAAGAAGGCAACGGACAAGGTCTATTACAAACATACCGGCTACGTCGGCCATCTCAACGAGAAATCTTTCGAACAGCATATGGCAAAGGATCCGCGCTTTGTATTGCGCCACGCCGTGCGCAAAATGTTGCCGCGCAATTTCCTCACCCAGCAGCGCATCAAAAATTTGATATTTGTGGAACCGGCAGCGACGGCTGGCATAAAGAACGCCGGCAAGCGCGTGCGGCCGATGAGCACCAAGCCGGGCAAAGCGGCGGTAACGCCAAAGAAAACGGAAGTGAAAGCAAAATAATATTATGGCAACGACCCAAGAAATGGAAAAAGAAGAGATAGTGATCGCGGCGAAGCCGGCGGCGCATCATGCGGCCACGGCGCATTCCGCTGCAGTCCACCCCGCTCCGGCACACAAGCCAGCGGCGGCAAAAAGCCATCGCTATACGGAAGCCGTCGGCCGCCGCAAGACGGCGATCGCGCGTGTGCGCATCATGCCGGGCGGTACGGGCAAAATGACGATAAATGGCAAGACGCCGACACAGTATTTTACCCTCCCGCGCCTTGTGCAAGATGCGCGTTCTCCGCTCGAGCAGCTCAAGCTTACCGAATATGACGTTACGGTCGTTGTGACCGGCGGCGGCATCCACGCACAGGCCGGCGCCGTGCGCCTCGGCCTCTCCCGCGCGATCATCGCAAAATCCCCAGACTGGAAGCCGCGCCTCCGCACCATGGGCTTCCTCACCCGCGACTCCCGCATGGTGGAGCGCAAGAAGTACGGCCTCAACAAAGCCCGCAGAGCTCCACAGTGGGCGAAAAGGTAACGCTACAAATTCTGCATATAGTCAAACAGCCCAGCAATCACGCGGGCTGTTTTTCGTATATACGGGAATTGAATATGTAAATTGCTTTGCGAGCGGGAAAAATTTCGCTAAAGATTTTTACATGGAAAGGCGATGTATGCAGAAATTGGATATCGTGCGTTAATTTGAGCCCTCGTCTCGCTGTCCTTGACGAAATTACCGAATAATGTTAATTTCTCCATTAGAACATCCGGGGCGTACTGTTTTACAGGCGCCTAATAAACGGTGTTTGGAAAAGAGGATTCTGTGAAAACTACCCAACGGTATTCTACAGCCCTGTTTCGGCTGGAACTCACGCCGAAGCAATTCGCATCCCTCAGTACCTTCTTGGCTAGCGTGGACAACGAGATCAGTGCACCGAGTGGACACCACTTTATGCACCCCCACGTCGGCCAAGCAGAAATCGACTCATGGAAGTTTGCCCGCCTGATTAAGGCGACCCAGGAACAAACCGACGGCTTCGATCAGGAGGGAGTGGTCACTGTTTCTCTGGAACTGACCCTCGGATTGAAACTTTCGGCCCGGACCGATTCGGGAAGTATCTGTTGCGAAAGCGAATATCCAACGGATGATACCTGCATCAATCGTCTATTCGCCGCTATGAACATTTTTTTCTTCCAAGGAGGGGAAGGTAAATAACTACTCGTGCGGCCTTTGGGCGCCCTAGCTTCCAACTAGTAGGGCGCCTTTTCTTTTATCAAAGCAGTTCAAAAATAAGAGGTAGGGACGGAACCTATCGCTTCGGTGCTCACAAAACCACCCGCCGTGCCTCTGAGTGGGCGAAAAGGTAACGCTACAAATTCTGCATATAGTCAAACAGCTCAGCAATCATGCGGGCTGTTTTTCTTGTGTATAGAAATTGAACATATAAATTATTCAGTGCAAAGATTTTGAGAAATATTTTTACATAGAACGGTGTTGTGTGCGGAAATTGGAGATAGTTGGGGCAGCGTTCGAGAGTTGAATATACCTAATCAAAAATTGACAGAATAATAATTATATCGTATACTCCAGCGCGAAGAGGAGGATAAGCAAATGGGGAGAGTTGGGAGTTCTATTTCGTGGTCCTTGGGTATGTCGTTGGTGTTCACGTTGATTTTCTTCATCATCATACACCTCGACTTGTTCTTTAACGGCAACTGGCTCATTTCGGCGTCCGCGTCGTGGCAGTGGTACAACTACTTCACGTCTCATCATAGCCTTGCCATGCTATATCTACACTCGAACCCGCTCTGGCTCGTACCGGGTGTACTCTTCGGGATCGTCAGTGGAATCAGCATCGCATCGAAATGAATCGGCATCCGCGTCAGCCTTCAATGAGGAGGGTCGAATGAAACTCACCGTCGTAGTCTCGGGTAAGGCGGAAGGAGGCGGTTCTTGGGAAGTGCAGTTCGGACCCTTCCCTGACCGTAACGCCGCCGAGGGATGGTTGCGGCGGTATAACTTTTTCGAGCACCGCGGTATGTGGTATTCGCGGGGAGGAGTCACGATAAGGTGCGCAGGGCGGATCCTTAAGGATGATAAAGCCTTCGCATCAATTGGTCTCATCTTCACTCCAGGAGAGCTCAGTGTTTTTTCAAGCTGAGGGGCTTATTCTAAAGCCCCTCTATTTTTTACTTATACCACGCCAATGGTGAGTGATAAAAAATAGGCAGTAACCTCGTAGCGAGATTACTGCCCTTGATTTTCGGATCGGTATTGAAAGTGGCACGGCGAAGTTTCCATTTCTGCGATGTCGTTTACCTCACTTCGTAGCAAGGTCCGCGAAGCTCGGATGCTGGCCAGAAAGCCAGTGGCAGAGATCGCGATAGCGAGAGACTGCTTCCTCGCTCGTGAACTCCATCTCCGGCGATACGTGGTCCACATCGGCCATCGAAGTGATGTTGGCCTCTTCCCGTACGGCCGCAAGCATCGGATCCAATCGCTGTGCGTATTCCCGATTGAATTCCGCCGATGCGCCACAGAGCCTCACCGTCATGGAGACGGTGCCTACGAGATCTTTCACGTCTTTAAAGAGCATAAACCCTCCCTTCTTGCGGGAGGAATCATATCATTTGACAATCCATCCGTCAATCGGTTTTTTATATGAAGTACCCATAACGAGGCATGATAATTTTCGAATTCAATGATAAAATCTACCTATGATTGATTGCGTCTATTGCACTCTGCCAGACATAAAGGCTCGCACCATTAAGCGCAACGACTTCGCATGGGCATTCTTAACGAACATCCCGATCACACCAGGGCATACGCTCGTCGTTCCGATTCGGCACGTACAGAAGTTCGAGGAATTGACCGCCGAGGAAAAGGTGGCCATTTTCAACCTCATGACTGAAATAAAGGCGGCGCTTAAGGATCTGTTCGGCGCGGAGGGGTTTCATCACGCGTGGAACGAAGAAAAAATTGCCGGACAGTCTATCCCGCATTTCCATCTCCATATCGTTCCACGCAAGAAGGGCGACGAAGGAATCACCGAATACGAGCCACGGAAATTTCTCTATCGTCCTGGTTCACGGGAGACGACGCCAGAAGCGGAACTGCAGGTTATATCGAAACAAATAGCAGAGAAGCTAAAATGAAGATTTATCTTATCCGCCACGGCCAGACAACGGGGGACTTGGAAGACCGCTATGGGGGCGACTACGAAGACCATCTTACCGAAGAAGGTAAAGAGCAATCCCTGCGACTGGCTCAAAAACTTAAACATTCTAATATAGAAATCATTTTCTGTAGCCCGAAAATTCGCGCGCAAGAGACCGCTGGGATTGTTTCAAAGGAGATTGGTTGTAATGTTGAGGTAGTTCACAATATTCGCGAGCGAAACATGTACGGCATCCTAACGGGGATGGTAAAGAGTAAAGCGAGAGAAAAATATCCCGAGTATGTCGGGGCACTCAAAAATCATCGCCACACTGTTCCCGAAAGTGAAGGTTATGAACATTTTGGAGAACGGATCACTAAAGCCCTTGATGCGATAACCAAGCAACCTTATCAAACAATCGCCATTCTTTCCCATGGCGGGCCAATCTCGTTCATATTCCGCGAGATCCTTAAATTAGGTGATGTGAGGATAGAGGACTGCGGATTTGTCGAACTTGAAAAGAACGGCGAGCAATTGTCTGTTATTAAAATGGATGGGATCGAATTAAAGAAATAAAATTCTTTCTCACATCCGCCGGCTGGTGGAAGAATCCCGGTAGAGCAGAAAAAAACAGCTCCGAAAGGAGCTGCCTCTTTTATATAAATTGGAAGGTTGAGGAGGAAATGGTAAAATCATTCAAATGATCGAACGATTTATAAAAATTAAAGCTCCCGATGGGAAGCTAATTGCAACGACACAAAGGGGTTCACTTAGCAAGCCCGTCATTGTTATCGTCCACGGCCTCGCGGGTAACATGAACGAAGCCCTGCATTACAACGCTGCCCGTTACTTTGAGAAGCATGGATTCTCGTCGCTCCGCGTCGGTCTGTATCATTGGCAAAAGGGATATCGCAAGCTCCACGAGTGCACGTTCAGCACACACGGCAAGGACATTGATACCGTGCTCAAGTATCTTGCAAAGCACGGAGCCAAAAAGATCTTTCTCGCCGGCCACAGTTTTGGATGGCCCTCGATTCTGCACACCAAGGAGCGAAACTTCCTGGCGGTCGCATCATGGGACGGCTCGCTCCTGCCTTATCCTCAAAAAGAGTTCGCAAAGCGGTCGCGCTCCCCGAAAGGACGGATCCTTGATGAAGGATATTTGGTTATCATGGGCGATCGGATGACGGAGGACTCGCACTGTGTGCAATCCCTCGACCTCGTGAGAAAATTCGATCGCCCGATCGGATTCATCACTGTTGACGATAATATGTTCGGCAATTGGAACAACAACAAAAAGATGTATAAAGCGGCGAAAGTCAAAAAAGATCTTGTCGTGATCAAGGGTGCCCATCACACCTTCTCGGAAGAGGGGAAACAGGAAGAGCTCTACGCGGCGACCGTAAAGTGGTTCAAGAAATTCTAACGACGGAACACTTCAGACCCGATTTTCCCATGAATCCCGAAAAAAGAATCATCATCTACGGCGTGCCGGGTTCTGGCAAAACAAGGCTCGCTCGTCGTCTCTCAAAGAAATATGGCGTGCCTCACATCGAAGCGGATGCATTGAGGAAAGTAGCCCAGAAAGGGAAAATGGCGTCGCGGGCGCCGTTCTATTTTCTGCCTACCACGGAAGCGTATCAAGCCATAGGGAAACGGACAGAGAAAAATGTCATTGATGGATTTCTTAATGTGCGGAAGGCGCTCCATCCGACCATCGCCGGATGGTTGAAGAAGCATCGCCGAGGGTTCGTTCTTGAAGCGGCATTTCTCGATCCTCGGCGATTTCTAAAAACAGGGGATGTGATCTTACTTGCGCCATCTGCGAAAGATCATCGGCACCAGTTTTTTATCCATCGCAAAAAGAACGTCGTCCGTAATAGCATGCACTTCAAGAACGCCCGCGTGATCCAACGGTACCTCATCGAGGAGGCGCGGCAACTGGGCATACCGATTTCAAGAAATGGGGATCGTATTTAAAGACCCCCCTAAAGTCCATATCAGGCCAGAGTATCGCAGTGGGCGAAGCGGTAGAATTGCATTGCAGACGGAACAAAAAGAAAAGGCCCCGATTTTACTCGGGGCTTTTTGGATTGTATTCTGTCCTAGAAAAACGGTAGCGACCTACCCTCTCAGTAACTGTGTTTGCACAGCTTCCCAAGTGGGACGGCAAGTCTCACATGAAGAGATATGGTTTTTCAGCCAAAACTCAGATTCCTGCGCGAGATCGTTTCCATGTTGGATGGTTCCGAAAAGTCGCTTTGCCTCGGCGCAATCGTCGATAGTTCCATGGAATCCATAGCGCGTAGCTTTTGCGCTCCTGAAGTCAATGAGTGTGAATAGGCGCTTGTTTAGCAACGGTTTTAGATCGACGACAATCAGCAGCTGTTTCTCCTGGGCAATCTCGCCTCGCTCGTCGCTCACGGTGATTCGAATATCAGAACGATGGATATCGAGTGTCGAGAACCTGCGTATGGCGACCTCAACGTCCTGTGGATAGACGCTTAGTCTCATTGCGACGGAACCATACAGTTGCGTGACGAAACGTTTTAGCCAAGTTTCGGTAATATCCGAATTGCAAACCAATTCGATTAAAATCATGACTTCCTCCCTGCTGTCTTTTTAGCTTATCCCGGGATTAAATGCAAATGGGCGGTAGCGGTAAAACGAGAATTTCAAAAATAGCTTCAGAAATGGGGCTATTTTTTGTTACACACACATATATATCCTAAATGAATAATATCTCTCGCAGGATTGTATAATAGGGCGGGTCGCCAAATTAAATTTATATTAATAACCTAAAAAACACATGATCATCGTTCATGATACGTTTGTGTGCAAGCCGGGCAACGCGTCCAAGGTCGCCAAAATGTTCAAGGAAGCCATGGCAAAGGATCCGTCGATGGTTAATATCATGACCGACGTGACGGGCCAGTTCCACCGGGTCATCATGGTTTCACAACATAAGAGCCTTGCGGCATATGAAAAAAATATGGAGGCCATGCAGGATCCGACGCCGGAAATGAAGGAAGCTATGGAAAAAATGAAAGGATTTCAGGATATGTACGTTTCGGGCAGTCGGGAAATGTATCGCACGTGGTAAGGCTGCTCCCCATAACTTAACTAATAAAATAAAAAAACAGATGGACAACAGACCAATACACTTCGAGATCCAGGCGGACGATACGGAGCGGGCAAAGAAGTTTTACGAGAACACGCTTGGCTGGAAAATAGAAAAGACAACCATGCCAGGCGTAGGCATGGATTATTGGATCATTAAAACAGGCAAAGGGCCGGGCATTGATGGCGGCCTCTATGATCGCACGGATAGCCCTCGAAAGGTGACGGCGTTTGACTGCACAATACAGGTGGAGGATATAGATAAAGTGATCGCCGCCATCAAGAAGAATGGCGGTCAGATACAGCCTTGGGAAGGAAAGGAAAAATGGGAAATGAAAGGATTGGGATGGTTTTCCCGCGCAGTCGATTCCGAAGGGAATAATTTTGGGCTCCTACAGCCCACCGAGTGGCAGGCAACATAACGACCTCCATCGTCCGTCCGCTCAGTGCGAGATCGTATAAAGCCGGACCTTATTCTCGGACCGGACCTCCGTGAGGTTCGGGAAAGTGAACACATTGGAGATGACTTTTGCGTCCGGCGCGAGCTCTGCTTTTAGTTTCTTGCCGAGCTTTCCCATGATGTGCGGAAAACCGTAGGTCACGATCGTGTCGTATTGCGAGAGATCTGCCTTCCAAAAACTCTGCCAATGGACGATCGCTTTGCCTTTGAGCCCGGCTTTGCGGATGGCGCGGCGGGAGTTCCATACGAGCAGGGGATTCACTTCATAGCCGTGCGCCTCCGCGCCCGCCTGCGCGAGCGCGATCAGTATCCTTCCGTCACCGGAGCCGAGGTCGGCGATCTTTTGGCCGGATTTTGCATCGGCGAACTTTCGGATGATGCCAACATTCCCCGGCGTCGTTGGAAAATAAATCGCTCCAAACAGCATCGGCCGCAGCATGATGTAGATAACGTAGGCGACGATCAAAAAAGAAATGAGATCGCAAAAAAATATTAGAATGGACATTTTTCAATGATAGCATTTTTACATTTTCTTAATCTGTTAGAATAGAAGGATGCTTACTTTGGAAAAAATCTCTACCATAGCGATCGTTGCATCGGTGCTCTCGGTTGCCATTTCTTTGCCGGGCACTGTTTTTGCGGCCACTGATGTTATCTCGACGGTCACCGTCACTGCGTCTACGACCGTCGCCACGAGTTCCGATCCAAATGCCGGCGTTGCCGCGCAGGTGCAATCGTACTTTGCCGACATCCCCGTGATGATCGCGATCGCCAAGTGCGAATCCGGTCTGCGGCAGTTCAAAAGCGACGGCACCCCGCTCCTCGGCGGCACCGGCACGATGGTGGGCGTCTTTCAAATAGACGAAACCACGCACTACACAGCGGCATTGGCACTTGGCTTTGATATCAATACCGTTGCCGGCAACCTCGGGTACGCACGCTATCTCTATGGCGCCGAAGGGACGGAGCCGTGGATATCTTCCTTTGGGTGCTGGGCCGGTTCGGCAACTGCGACGACGACAGTAGCGACAACAACAACGATGGTCTCTTCCACGAGCAGCACGACCATTGCCACGAGCACCGGCACGCCTGCACTGACGCGCGACCTTTCTCTCGGCGAGATAGATCCTCAGGTGCTCGTGCTTCAGCAAATGCTCAATGCCGCCGGGTTCGTTTTAGCGACGTCAGGCCCGGGTTCGCCGGGCAATGAAACGACGAAGTTCGGGGCGCTCACGTATGCCGCGCTTAAAAACTTCCAGTGCACAAAAGGGATAGCATGCTCCGGCGAAGAGGCGACAACCGGGTATGGCTATCTGAACGCCGCCACGCGCACGGCGCTGCTCGCGGCATCAAGCGGGACGAACACCATCGCCCCGGCCGATGATTCCGCCGAGATCGCGGAACTTCAATCCAGGATCGCCGCGCTTGTGGCCATCGTTACGCAGCTTGAAGCAGAGATAGCCGCGCGCCACGGATAACATAACATAGGTAAAGATGATGGCTTAAACGGTCGTCGCCACGAGGACGTCGGCGGCTTTCCAGGTCTTTACAATCGCTGCCACGCCGTTAAAGAGCGATCCGGGATCGGCGATCTGCCGCTCCGCCTTTTCCCAATCGAACGCCCCGCGAACCGAGCGCCGCGTGTCGCGTTCGTCCGCGTCCACAGAAATATTTTCCATGCCGATCTCGTCGCCGTAATAGATGATGGGAGAGCCGGGCACGCTAAAGAGCAGCTCGAATGCGCGGAGGATATGGCGCTGATTTCCCCTGAACATCGTCGCCGTCCGCAGCGAGGTGCCGAGGTTGAACTGATATTTCTTTTCCGCATCAAAATAGTCGAAGACCTCGTTTCCTTCGTCTTTGGGAAGGCTTGAGAGCGGCATCTCGTCGTGATGGCGCAAAAGCGTTGCCCATTGGGCGTCGGCGGGGATCCCTGCCGATTCCGCGAGCATCGGGTCGAGCACGCTGCGGTCGTCGCGCTTGAGCGCAAGGAACAGCTTGCCGACGAGAGGGAAGTGATACATCAGGTGGCATTCATCGCCATCGCCAAAATAGGATTTGAGCACCGAGATCGGATCATTTCCATGCGCTTCGCCGAGCAAAGCAACGCCCGGATGATGCGCGTCCAGATATGCGCGGATGCGTTTGAGCACAATGTGCGTCTCGGGGAGGCTGACACATCCCGTTCCCTCTTTCTTTATAAGATGGGCCGCAGCATCCAGGCGGAAACCATCCACGCCGCGCGCAGTCCAGAAGTCGATGACGCCCATCATGGCGGCGAAGACCTCCGTGTTATTCCAGTTAAGATCGGCCTGTTCGGGATAGAATGTTGAAAAGTAATAGTCGTCGCCGGCCGGGTTTGCCACCCAGTTGCTCGATTTAAGGACGGAAAACGGGTTGGCCGCGCCGGCATACTCATTGCCTGTTTTGCTCCATAGATAGAAATCCCGCTTGGGGCTTTTGGGGGAAGCGCTGGCTTCAATGAACCACGGATGCCGGGTGGAGGTATGGTTGAGGACGAGGTCGATCATCACCCGTATGCCGCGCCGGTGCGCCTCGGCGGTAAAGGTGGCAAAATCATCCAGCGTGCCGAGTTCCTTGCGGACATCGCAGTAATTGGAGATGTCATAGCCGTCATCCACGAACGGCGACGGATAGAACGGGAGGATGTGCACGCAATCGATGCCGAGCAAGCTCAAATAGCCGAGTCGTTCGGTCATTTTTGTAAAGTCGCCGGCAAATTTATCAACGTACGTCGAGTAAATAACGGTTTTCTTCCACCAATCGGTGTTTGTGAGCGGGGTGAGGTTCAGCGTTCGATCCATAAACGATTTTTTGTTACATATATATTATCTGTAACGAATGAGACAAGGAAATAGTTTCGTTACCGGGTGTCTTTTCTTACGGTTGGATATTGTAGTAGGTGTGGTAATCTTCTCAAAGGTCGATATAATATCACGGGCACAGGATAGCGGATAGTGGATTTCCAGGAAAAATGGGCAGCGATGCCCGATGTATAACCATAAAAAAGAAATGAAAAAAACATTGGTTGGAATAGTTTCCGGGATCGCCTTGTTTGGCGTGATGGCGGTGCCTGCGTTTGCCATTTCGACGACTGCGGGGCTTGGTCATTCAGCGGTTGCAAACAGCGCCTCGCGGGGGAAGGGTGCGTCGATCGTGCATTACAAAGCTTCATACACGGATCCTCTCTTTGGTCCGGTACAGTGCGCGGGCGTTCATCAGACGGGCAGGATGTTCAGCGTAAACGGGCAGGATAGCTTTACCTGCACGAGCACAACCGGCAGCCCGCTCACAAAGGTGACTCCGAATGAGTCGCTCTCGCTCGCAACGGTGGGGGCTTGGCAGTCGGATTCCACCACCGCGACGTTGTTGGCGGTCAGCTTTACCGGCGTGGTATCATCCGACGGCTTCTCGTACACGGCGGTCGCGGTTTATTAGTGAGAAGTAGCACAAAACAGCAGGAGCCTGCCCACTACGAGCAGGCTCCTGCTGTTTTGTTATAGTTATAGAAAGGCCGACTCCGGAAGATTAGTCACTAATAATTACTAATAATTACTATCATGGATATTTCGGTTGTCATCGCCCAGGTTTTAGGGATTTTCTTTATAGTGGCCGGCATCTCGATGGTTGCGAACAGCAAAGCGACCATGCTCGCAATAGAAGAGTCAGTGCAACACAAAGGGGTCTTATATGTGTGGGGGCTGCTCGCGCTGCTCACCGGCGCGACGATCGTCGCGCTCAATAATGCGTGGACTTCGGGTCTGCCGCTGCTCGTCACCATCCTTGGATGGCTCGCGCTCATTAAGAGTGCGTTCATTTTATGGTTCCCGGGTGCCGCCAGCTCGCTCTATCGGAAGTTCAATAAGGGCGGACTGATCGTGTTTTGCGGGTTGGTCGCTTTTGTGCTCGGCGTCATCCTGCTTTATTGGTAATAGTCCGATACGCAGGAAAAGTTCACCGGATTCAGGATCGGATAGGCGATGTATGTGCATGATAGAATAAAAGGAAACCTATTCCCTCTATGAAATGGTAACGATCAGCCTCGGATTGGTTATACTGCTTATTACGACCCTTGGCTATCTTAGCAATATTTTGAATTGGCGCTATATAAACTATGGCGCCATTCGTTTTTTATACTATATTGGGGCGCTGGTGCACGAGACGTCGCATGCGGTACTCTGCATTCTTACCGGAGCAAAGATACGGGAGTTCACGGTGTTTTCGGAACAGCCGCGCGTGGTGCATGAAAAATCGAAGATACCGTTTTTGGGCGAGCTTCTCATCTCCGCCGCACCGATCGCCGGCGGATTGCTTTTTCTGTTCCTCGTCAATCGCTATCTTTTGGGAAATTATTTTGCATTGCCGCAGGCGTCGGACTGGCAAAGCTGGGGGAGCGCGCTCAGGGCCCCGCTCGGATTTTTATTGCAGATAAACCTACTGCAGTGGCAGAGCTGGGTAATGGTGCTTTTGCTCTTCAATGCCGGCGCGATGCTCGGGCCGTCAACGCAGGACCTCAAGAATGTCTGGCCGGCACTCATCATTCTGTTTTTTGTAAACTATCCGCCCGTGGCAGCGATAGGGCTTGCGGCACTGGGGCTTATTGTGGCGAACATCATTCTTCAGATACTCGTCATTGTATCGATGGCTCTCCTCCGGCGATCCAGGACGGCCGGAATCGTATTCTGCGCCGCCGCCGCGCTTGTCGTCGTCTTCATGTTGTTCTGGCACGCAAACTATACCGTGAAGGCTGCGCCCATCCCTACCGGACTTGATCCGAACTTTATCACCCAGGTGGACGAATGTTTTTTGCCGACCGCGGCGGTGTACGGATACGATCTTCGCATCACGTCCGGATTCCGAAGCATAGCACAACAGCAGCAGATCTATGACCAAGGGAGGCTGGAGGATGGGACGATCGTCAGCGAGGCGCCGCCGGGACACAGTCTGCACAATTACGGATTCGCGGTAGACATCGTGGACCGTATCAACGGATATAACCTCGATTGGCCTCAGCTTATTGCTATTGGCGCGTACTGCGGCCTGGGGAATGGCGGCGTAGGCGATTATCCGCATTTTGAATATCGCGGCGGTTTGGATACGGATCAGTTTGCTGCGGGACTCCGGCCGACGCCGCTTACCTTGCCATGCCCCGCTATGGCCACTCGCGCGGCGGCCGGGCAGGCGCTGACGTTGCAAGACCTACGGGCGTGCGGTGCGCCAAATTTTCCCAAATAGGCGAGGCGAAGGCGGTGTGAAACTTTTTACCCGTGTCGTGCGTATCTATGCTACGGACGCGCATGGCGGTTTGGCGGTCGAAGCAACCCAGTGCGTGCGTAACGTCGTAACGATAAATTAAAAAAAGATAAAAGTATGATGAAAATAATGAGTGTCGCTTCGTGGATAGCAGCGATAGTGGTCGCCTCGAGCCTGGCGATCGTTATGCCGGCGTTTGCGCAGACGAGCGCCAGCGCGGAAGTCAGTGTGCAGGGAGGTATTCATAACGGCGCGAATGGCGGCATGCACCGCGGCGGAATGATGTCGGGTATTTTTGGAACCGTGACCGCAGTGAGCGGCAATACCCTGACCGTGGCTGCCAGCGCGTGGCCAAAAGCTTCGAGTACCGCACAAACCACGTATTCGGTGGATGCAACCAATGCAAAGATTTATAAAGGCGATGCCAGCACGACCATCTCCGTTTCGAGCGTCGCCGCGGGTGACAGCGTGATGGTGCAGGGTACGGTAAGCGGAACGAATGTCGCGGCGACCGTCATCCGTGACGGATTCCCGAGGCCGGTAGGAGGTCCGGCGATGCCGAGCGGCGAACGGCGTATCGGCCAGGGCGCAAGTTCCACGCCGCCGATTACGGGCAACGGCGAGCCGGTTGTCGGCGGTACCATTACCACGATCAGCGGCAATACGCTTACGGTGACGAACGCGAGCAACGTCACGTACGCGATCGACGTTTCAGGCGCGACGATCGTTAAGAACGGGACGAGCACTGCGATTGCCAATCTCTCCACGGGGGACAGTGTTGTGGTGCAGGGTACAGTGAATGGCACTTCGGTGACTGCGTCGTCCGTTATTGATCAGGGGGTAAAGGCGGCGAGCGCCTCATCGACCACTAAATCAAGCGGCGGCGGGTTTGGCTTCGGCTTTGGCGGAATCTTTGGCGCCATCGGCGGATTCTTCCAACACCTCTTCGGATTCTAAAGGTTTCCGGTTGGGAAAAGTAATATATGAAAAAAGACCTCGCTTTTGGCGGGGTCTTTTGGTTGATAGGGTTGTTGAGCCATCTTCCGTTTGGCGGTAAGCTTGTGGGATGTCAGCACCCGAATTTTCAAATACCTTTGCAGCGCGCTATAAATCATTGAACCCCGAACAGCGGCGGGCGGTGGACACGCTCGATGGGCCGGTGATGGTGATCGCGGGGCCGGGGACGGGGAAGACGGAGGTGCTCACGATGCGCATTGCGAACATTCTGCGCGGCGGCAAAAGCGAAGCAGGCAAGAAGCCCGCGCCGGAGAAAATTCTGGCGCTCACCTTTACCGAGTCCGGCGCGGTCTCGATGCGTCGCCGGCTCGTGGAACTGATCGGCGCCGATGCCTATCGCGTGGAAATTTCCACGTTCCACGGCTTCGCAAATCGCATCATCCGCGATTACCCGGATTATTTTCCGACGATCATCGGCGCAAACAGCATCACGGAGATCGAGCAGGTGAGCATCCTGCGGCGCCTGCTCGACACGCTGCCGCTCATAGACTTGCGCCCGTTCGGCGATCGCTACTATCATTTGCGCGCGATCCTCGCCGCGATTAACGAATTGAAACAGCAAGGCGTCGTGCCGGAACTTTTTGCCACGATCGCCGCCGATGCAAAAAAAGAATTTTATGAGAATCCGGACTTGATCAATCAGTCGGGAAAGTTTGAGGGGAAGATGAAGGGCAAGTATGTGACGGCGTCCAAGCAGGTGGAGCGCAATATAGAAGTAGCAACGATCTATGCGGAGTATCAGAAAGCGCTCATCGCCGGTCATCAATATGACTACAGCGATATGATCATGTACGTGGCACAAGCGCTCGAGTTGAGCGATGAGCTCGCGCAGGTGCTCCAGCACGCATACGAATATTTCTTGGTGGACGAGCACCAGGACACGAACGATGCGCAGAACAAAATTATCGACTTTATTGCGGGCGCGCCTGCGAATGATGAGCGGCCGAATCTTTTTGTGGTGGGGGACGAGAAGCAGGCGATCTATCGTTTCCAGGGCGCATCGCTCGAAAATTTCCATTACTTCCGCGATCACTATAAAGATGTTGTATTGATCACATTGCGCAACAATTATCGTTCGACGCAAGCGATCCTCGATGCCGCGCACGCGGTGTCGCCGCGTGAGGTTCCGCTCGTGGCGAAAGCCGGGCATGCTGAAGTTGCTGCGCGCCTGGCGGTGCTGTCTTCGCCGGCCGTGGAATATTATTTCATCGCTCGCAAAATAAAAGAGCTCGTGGCGAGCGGCGTGCCCGCTGAGGAGATCGCGGTGCTCTATCACAACAACAAGGACGTTGTGCCGCTCGCGGCGATGCTCGAAAAGCAGGGCGTGCCATTCAATATAGAGTCGAACCAGGATGTGTTGGGGGACGAGGAGATCAAAAAGCTTGTGCGCCTGTTGCGCGCCGTCCAGCACTTTGGCAATGATGTGTGGCTGGCGGAAGCGTTGCATGTGGACTTTTTGGGCATCCCGCCGATCGATGTTTATCGCCTTTCTGCGTATGCCTTCCGCGAGCGGCGCAAAATGTACGAGGTTGTGCAGTATCCGGTAGGGCTCGACGCCGCAGGCGTGAGCGACGGCTCAAAAGTGGCCTTCCAAGCCCTTTTTAACCACCTTTCGGATTGGCGCCGAGCGGCAAAAAACCGCGGTGCCGGAGAGGCTTTTGAAAAGATCGTGTATGAATCGGGATTCATTCAGGCGGTGCTCAATCATCCTTCCGCGACCGAGAAATTGGCCAAGCTACATGCGTTGTTCGATCTTTTGAAATCGTTCATCGAGCGCCAAAAGAATTACATCCTCGACGACTTTTTTGGGTACCTCGACCTCATGGAAGAGCACGACATCGCGGTACGCGGGAAGGACACGGTGCGCTTGCCCGGCCGCGTGCGCTTGATGACCGCGCACGGTTCGAAAGGCCTGGAGTTCGATTACGTGTTTATCATGAACGCGGTCGATCGCAAGTGGGGGTCGCGCTCACATAAGGAGTCGATCAAGCTGCCGACGAAGATATATAGAGGGGCAAAAGATATTGCGCCGGTTGGTAATGAAAATGACGATGACGATGCGGCCGCCGCCGCGAGTGACAACGCCGATGAGCGAAATGTGTTCTACGTGGCGCTCACCCGCGCGCGAAAGGAGGTTTTCATCACGATGCCGAAGGTTGACCAGGGCGCGAAGGAACAGTTGCCGACGCAGTTCATTGCGGCAATGAAAGACGATGTTTTGAAATCACAAGATGTGACTTTATACGAAAAAGATTTTGCGGAGCATCGCGAGCAGATAGAATTCGCCCCGGCGCATCTGAACAATGCCACGGTGCCGGAGCTGGAAGACAAAAAGTTTTTGAATGAGCTCTTTCACGCGCAGGGGATCTCGGTGACGGCGCTCAACAATTATCTGGAATGTCCGTGGGCATATTTTTATCGCAACCTGGTGCGCATCCCGGAGGCGCCGAACAAGAATCTTTCATTCGGCAACGCCGTGCACGCCGCGCTTAAAAGTTACTTCGATGCGCTCGGCGGCGCAGGCGGCACGCCGGGCGAAGATCGCGGCAAGGCGTATCTTGTGCAGCGCTTCGAGGAGTCGATCGCGCACGAGCCGATCAAAGAGAGCGAGTACGAGGAGGCGTTCGAGAAGGGCCGCCGCGCGCTGCCCGCGTTTTATGACGAGTACCACGCAACGTGGTCGCCGCGCGCGCTGAACGAAGCGCGCATCGAGGCGCTGCCGCTCGAGGACGGCACGCTCATTAACGGCAAGCTGGATCGGATAGAGTTTTTAGGTGCCTCCGCCGCGCCCGCCTTCGGCGAACCCGTCCGCGTGATCGATTACAAGACCGGCAAGCCGAAGACGCGCAACGACATCGAAGGCAACACCGCGTCGAGCGACGGCAACTACAAGCGCCAGCTCGTGTTCTATAAACTGCTGCTCGATAAAGAGGGGAAGCGCGACATGAAGGACGGCGTCATCCAGTTCATTGAGCCGGACGATCGCGGCAAGATGCATCGCGAGGAATTCGAGATCACGCCGGGCGAGGTCGCCGTGCTCGAGAAGCTCGTGATGGATGTGGCGCACGAGATCATTGATCTCTCGTTCTGGAACAAGGGCTGCCACGAGCCGGACTGCAAATATTGCGAGTTGAGAAAGGGGATGAAATAAGAATCCGGGGTAAAGGTATTACTATGGTAATCTTAAGCCAAGGTCGATGCTAAACTATTAACCAATAATTAATTATTAACACCGATGAAACAAATGACATGCGTGGCGATGGGCGGCCCGGCAGACTGCACGGCGGTCCTTACCGGCAATACGGCGGAGGAGATGGTGGCAAGCGGCATGAAGCACGTCACGGAAGCCCATCCCGAGATGGCGGCGGACATCCAGAAGATGTCCAAGGAGGACACGGCAAAGTGGATGGCCGAATTCCAGGGCAAGTTCGATGCGCTGCCGGCGGCTGCGTAACGCTGGTGGAGGACGTTTGAGTAAAAAGCCCCGCGCGCAGCGGGGCTTTTTATGTTGCATCGTGTGCCCGAGCGAGCATCTGTTATCGCGATATCAATCGTACGACGGATGTTGCGCGTAATAGGTAATGACCTTCCAAAAATCCGAGGCGTCCGCGGAATTGTTGTAACTGAAGGATTCCACTTTGTTGCCGTTAAAGAGCATCACAAGATTTCCGGGACCTTCCAAAAGCGTGCCGACGGAAAATGTTTTGTATGAAAAGAATGTGCCCCATGTGCCCTGGACGCCCACCATCTCGGCGTCCGGTCCCGACAGGCCCTGCTGGGCGACATATTCCTCCGGAGTGGAAGTGGTCGTCATGACGTTGATGTAGATGTCGTCATCGGTCCACGCGCCATCCATATTTTTTGGCGGAGGAAGATCTTTTTGCCTTGTGAGGATCGTGTAATCCAAAATGCTTGGGTCCTCATCGGGGATGCTCATCTTGTGCGCGTACCAGCCGGGCGGGACGGCGGAGGCTTCGGCGGAAGGTGTGGTTTGGTCGTGGAATTTTATGCCAATCAAATAACCGATTCCGCAGCCGACAAGCAGGGCAAAAATAATATAGAGATAGAATATTTTCCGCATCGCCTTTATATTAACATTTCCTTCGGCAGGGTATATGCTTACGATATGAACAACAACACAAATAGCGGGACGGTCAGCGGAGCGCAGCCGGTTTCGCACGAGATGGTAACCACGGGCTTCGAGCTCGACAACTACCGCATCGTAAAGAACCTGGGCGTGGCGCGGGGGATCATCGTGCGGTCGCGCAACATCTTCGGTACGATCGGTGGCGCGCTCCAGACGATCGTCGGAGGCAACATCACGCTCTACACCAAGCTCTGCGAGGACACGCGCACGCACGCGTTTGACCTGATGCTTGAGCACGCGGGGGAGATAGGCGCGAACGCGGTCATCGGCGCCCGCTACGACGCCACCGAGGTGATGAGCGGCGTCACGGAAGTTTTGGCATACGGCACGGCGGTGGTGGTCGAAAAGAAATAAAATTATTTATCACTATTACGATGTTAATGGTATTCACTCCCAGGATCCGTGCGGCGATACGGTTCGCCGTTAAAACGCACGAGCTGGATCAAAAGCAAAAAAGAAAAAATAAAGACGTACCGTACATAACGCATCCGCTCACGGTGGGGATGATCCTTGCGGAAGCGGGCGCGAACGAGGACGTGATCATCGCAGGCATCCTGCACGACACGATCGAAGACAGCGTTCCGGAGAAAAAAGTGACGGTAGAGATGATCAAAGATGAATTCGGGGAGAATGTGGCCGCGCTCGTTGCGAGCGTGAGCGAGAAGTCCGAGCTTCCCTGGGAAGCGCGCAAGGCGGAGACACTCGAGCGCGTCGCAACGTATTCGCACGACTCGCTCCTTATAAAGTCCGCGGATCTTATAAGCAACGGAACGGAATTGATGGACGATTATAGGGAATTCGGCGACGCAGCGTTTGCAAACTTCGAACGCCCAAAGAATGTGAGGAACGAACATTACATTCGCATGGTGGACGCCGTGATCGCGCGTTGGCCCGAAAATCCGCTGGCAGAAGATCTGCGCAGTGTCGGGGAGGAGATGAAAAAGATCTAAAAATATAGTATAATCTCGCCAGACCTTTGAGAGAAAAACAGGGGTCAACATTTGTTTCGAGGTGAAGCATGCAGCATCGTTCGTATCATGTGGCATTATATCGACTGGTAACAATCCTAATGGCAATGGTTGCCGGCGGTATCGGGCTCATGGTCAACGCTCAGGAGGTAACGCCGGCATCCGCACCGCAGCGCGCGCCTGCCACTTCCGTTCTTTTGGCGCGGATGGGCCAGAATCTGCAAGCTCCGTACACGGGAACGTATCATGTGGTGGAATTCTTTCAGGTGCACGGCAGATGGATCTATCCCGATGGTGGATATGTGGATTGCGCCACCAACACGTACCGCGAATACTTTGCGGGCGGGGGATGGACGTTCGTCAGCGGCAAAAAAGCCACGCTCGTGGGCGAGGGATACTTCGTTCAAGACGCCGGATCCGCCGCGCGGAGCGCCCGCTACCTTTGGGCGAATCCAATTCTCGATGTCCGATTCGCGCGGAAGCTCGCATGGCAAACTTCGTACTTTACATATATTCCACTCAACCACTCCGCATACTTTCAACAACTGCTTGAACGGTCAAAGCTGGAATACGCCATCGCGCGATCGGTAAAGGCCGGTGGCGGATATGGCGCGTATGAGAGCTCGAGCAATCCGTGGCAGAACCAACCGTTTGGTACCGTCACGTTCTCAACAAGAGCCGGATCTATGGGGTTTTGGATCCAGCATATGCCGCAGGGTGCGCAAGTGCAGGCGCGATATTCCTTTACACATATCGCTGCCGAGCGCTAACCTCCGTTTTTCTTTTCTTTAACCTTCAATCGTCAACCGGGGCTGGGCGTCTATACGCTCGGCCCCCTTTCTTTTGAACATAGCGGAATATTTTATTGCCACGACGCCGGGCATGAGGAGCGGGGCGAGGCATTAGTAAAGTCAATGCGAAGTTTTACTACATTTTGGCGTTATTAAAAATTCATTAAAAGAAGTTTGACGAGCGATGCTATCGGGCGGACAATGATGGCATGGAAAATAAAAAAGAACTCGTCATCATATTTAGTGATCAGCCAGTGCGTCGTGTGTGGGATGAAAAAGAAGAGAAGTGGTGGTTCAGCGTGGTAGATATCGTCGCGGTGCTGACGGAAAGCGTTGATCCGACAGCATATTGGCGAAAACTCAAGGAACGCCTTAAGGACGAGGGGAATGAAACCGTGACAAATTGTCACGGGTTGAAGATGGGGGCAAAAGATGGCAAGCAACGCGAAACCGACGTCGCCGATGTCGAGGCGATTCTCCGCCTTGTTCAATCCGTGCCATCGCCAAAAGCGGAGCCATTCAAGGTATGGCTTGCCCGTGTTGGGTATGAACGGATGCAGGAAACGATTGACCCGGAGCGCGCCGTCAGTCGTGCGCGCAAGAACTGGCAGGCGCTCGGTCACAGCAAAAAATGGATCGAACAGCGGATGCTCAGCGTGGAAACGCGGAACAAGCTGACGGACTATTGGGCGGACCATGGCATTGAAAAGCGCGATGAGTTTGCAAAGCTCACGAATATTATTCACGAGGAGTGGAGTGAGCTAACTGTCAAAGAGCACAAAGCCCTGAAGGGTCTGCGCGAGCAAAACCTGCGCGATCACATGAGCGATGCGGAGCTAATATTTACCGCACTCGCAGAACTTTCCACGCGCGAGATCGCTACGGCAGAGCAAGCGGAAGGATACGTGCCGAACGAGGGCGCAGCACATGCAGGCGGTGCAATCTCCGGTGATGCTCGTAAAGCGCTAGAAGAAAAGACCGGGAAAAAAGTGGTGAACAGTGAAAATTATCTTAAGCCGAGGGGGGATGTTAAGGAGTTAGAAAACTGAAATCTCTCGTCGGTGGTGGACTGGCCGTCGCCAGGCCCGCAAAAGACCCAAACATTTGGGTCTTTTGTTTTGGAAAAAAGGGCAATTGCTCTATAATCTTTTTATGGAAGCAGCATCTCATGCCAAGCCGAGGAAAGGACTTCCGGAGAATGCCCGCCTTATTTTTAAGGGGGTTCTCTTTGAAGTATGGCAGTGGGAGCAAGCTATGTTCGACGGATCAACGGAGATCTTTGAAAGGATCTGGCGTTGCCCGACGGTGGAGATTATAGCGACGGTGGGGGATAAGATCATGATCGAATATCAGGATCAGCCGGATCGCAAAGATAATGTCAACCTTCCAAGCGGCAGGGCTGATAAAGGGGATGATCCTTTGGAAGAGGCAAAGCGGGAATTACTTGAAGAGACCGGATACGCATCGAATGAGTGGGAGCTTTTTCTACAGCACGGCAGCGGAGGAAAGGTGATAAATGAAATATACTATTTCATCGCTCGGGATTGCAAAAAGGTGAAGGAGCCGGAGCTCGACGCGGGTGAAAAAATAGAGATGAAATTCATAACATTCGACGAATTGCTTCGCCTTGCGGATGAGCCGCGGTTTTGGGCTCCTCCGGAATTTGTCACGTATCTCGTCCGCGCGCAAACCAACACGGAGAAAAAAGAGGCATTCAGGAAAAGGATCTTTGGGAAGTAGGGAATTTGACTAAGAACTTCCCAGAAAAGCGTTTTCTGTATATCATAACTCCCATGCGTATAGGCATTGATTTCGACGACGTTGTGGCGGATTCCATGCAGGTCATCGTCGATCTGCAAAATAAGCAGTACGGCACTTCTTATAAGCTTCGAGATGCCACGTCGTTTCATTTAGAGGATATCTGGGGAGGGACAAAAGAAGAATGGCAGTCAAAGATCGATGAGTTCCTTTCAACAAAACACCTCGCGTCGTTGAATCCGATGGCGGGCGTCATTTCTGCGCTCGATGCGCTCAAAAAGAACGGGCACGAATTATATATCGTCACCGGCCGTTCGGAAAACTATGTGGAAGCCACCGAGCAATGGATAGAAAAACATTTTTCCGATACGTTCAACGGCGTGCATTACGCTAATCATATTCAGGCGGATCCCGGTCAGCGGCGCGAGAAGTCTGACATCTGCAAGGAAAATGGTATTGAGGTGATGATCGAAGATTATATGAAGAATGCGAAGGAATGCGCCGATGCGGGCATCCGCGTATTCCTTTTTGACCAGCCGTGGAACCAAGGGGAGCTGTCGGCGAACATGGAGCGGGTAAGGTCGTGGGATGAGATCGTACAGAAACTTTCATAAAATAATGCCCATCGATCGCTTCAAACTCATCGCCTCCGTCTACGTGCTCTTCGTTAAGGACGGGAAGATCCTGATGCTCCGCCGCGCGAATACGGGTTACATGGATGGCATGTACGGCTTGGTGGCTGGTCATCTCGATGGCAACGAGTCGCTTACGGCGGCCACCGCGCGGGAGGCAAAGGAGGAGGCGGGAGTCGTGATCGCGCCCGCGGACCTGCGGCTCAAGCTCACGATGCATCGCCGCGATGACCGGGAGCAGCTCGACTTCTTCTTTGAGCCGGCCGCGTGGACGGGGGAGCCCGTGAACATGGAGCCCGGCAAGTGCGACGATCTTAGCTGGTTCCCGCTCGACGCCCTGCCCGAGAACACGATTCCCTACATCCGCGAGGCGATCCGTTGCTACCGCGAAGGCGTGGGGTATGTGGAGGTGGGGTGGGAGCAATGACCGACTTTCGTCAATTGTGGTATAGTAATGAAAATAAATTAATCCAATGAGGGGTCCCATGACCCTGCAACTATCATATTGAAAATTGCGGCGGAATCAAATATCTTTTAAGAAAGATTTAATCATTGATACTGTATAATGGAAGGCACATATGAAAGGTCGTCGAATGGAAATAAAAATAAAAATCGCAACATTATATGGCTGAAGAAATTGACGATGCAGAGTTGGAGGAGGAGGTAAAAGATACAGAATTAAACACCGACGATACGCCGACGGACGATAACGGCGAGGCACAGGAATAACGCAATGGCGCTAATATGGCGATGAAGATATCCGTGCGCGCGAAGCCGGGCGTCAAGAGAGCCTACGTCAAAGAGACGACGGATCTTTTTGGCGCCGCGGGTGAGCGTCGCTTTGAGGTGACGGTGAATGAGCGCGCGGTGGACGGCAAAGCGAACCGAGCGATCGAAGCGGCGCTTGCAAAGCATTTTGGCGTGGCGCCCTCGCGCGTGCGGATCATCGCCGGGCATAGCGCCAAGGAGAAGATCATAGAGGTAGCATTATAATTTTGGAATAAAAAGGCGGCGCGAGATTGATCTGGTGCTCGCGCCGCAAGTGTTCTCACTCTACTACCTGGATACGGATAAACGAAAACGGCAGCTTCGCGGAGTTTCTCTCTTGGTCTTTCGACGTCGCAAATTTAATATACGCCAGCTGGTCTCGGGATAGCACCCGGGTCTGATTATCTTTATCCTCCAAGTTGGTGGACGGCGGTAATTGGTGACTCAGTGCTGAGCTCATCGTAACCTCCGGCTTCGACCGACACGTTCTCCTTTTAGTATGACATTCCGCTGCCAAAAAGGAATCCCCAGATTTTTACATGCATAAGTGTATGATTATAGATATATGGAAAATTCATCTCGCGTTGCGATCGTCGGGGCAGGGGAGCTGGGGCGGGCGGTTGGGTCGTTATTAAAGGCAAAAAATATCGATATTGATTTTTGGGACGCGGACACGTCGGTCGTGCCGGGCCAGAAATCCATCCAGGAGATCGTCCGCGACGCGGAACAGGTCCTGTTTTGCGTGCCTTCCTGGGCGATGCGCGCGGCAGTGACGGGCGTCCTCCCGTACCTTAAGCCGGAAACAACCGTGGTGTCCTTCGCCAAGGGCATCGAGAAGGACTCTCTGCAGACCATGGCCGAGATGGTGCCGACGCTGTTGCCGCCGGCGCAGCCGTTCATGGTGGTTGGCGGCCCGATGCTCGCGGCGGAGATCGTGGGCGGGAGCTCCGCCGTCGGGGTCTTTGCATCAAAGAACGAAGCGGCGCTCGCATGGGCGAAGCAGACCTTTTCGAGTGCGCGCTTTCGCGTGGAAACGACCGCCGATACCACGAGCGTGGCGCTTGCCGGCGTGCTCAAGAATATCTACGCCGTGGCGCTCGGCATTGCCGATGGACTCGACCTTTCGGGGAACGAGAAGGGCTGGGTCACCGCGTGTTCGATCGGCGAAATGGCGGGCATCGCGGCGGAGCTCGGCGCGGACCAGAAAATACTATTGGGCAGCGCGGGCGTGGGCGACCTCATCGCAACGGGATACAGCGTGCACTCGCGCAACCGCGAGGTCGGCATCGAGATCGTGACGACGGGCAAGTGCGACCTCCGCGGCGAGGGATTGAACGCGGTCCCATTCCTCATGCAACGATTGGGAGAAAAGACGCAACAGTTTCCGCTTTTGATGCTTGTGCACCAGATCGGCATCACATGCTCGCCTGCGCGCGCCGCGTTCGAACAGTATTTTAAAACCTCGCACTGACCGCGGCCGCTCGGCGGGCCTATACTCCGCCGCTTTGGTGCCACAACGACTCAAAAAGCACTTCCATCGTGTGGTGAATGTCCTGGTCTTCGATCAAAATGCCTACGGGGCGTTTTTTATTGAGCGAGATGATTGCCACCTTGTTGGCGTAGATGAAGTTGCAGTTGTTGATCTCGAGGGATGCGGGGAGGAATTGCGTTGTGCGCAGCTCTTCGCCGTCGCGCGCTTTGAGCGCGGCTGCGGCTTTTGATTTTGTGGTGAGGATGCGGATGCGGAGGTATTGCCGGTAGCGCGTCTCGATGAAATCATCCATGTATGTCCTGCCGAGCAGGTTCAGCCACTCGTCCCACGATAGGATGGCGGACACATTGTGCTTCGCCTCGAGGATGTCATTCATGATATTGCGGATCTCTTCCACGCCGGAGTACGCCCGCACCGTCGGTTTGACGCCGGTATCGTGCCGCAACGACTGCAATTCGGGAAGCACGAGCTTCAGCGCCGCCTCGCGCTCTTTGAGCGTGATGAGCAGCCGCTCCGGATTCTCCGCCGCCCAGATCTTCCGCTTGCGCTGGATGTACGCGTTCATCAGGCCCTTCTTATTGAGCGCCGCGATGACAAGGTTGACCGTGGTGCGCGGGAGCCGCGCCTTTGCGGCGATGTCCGTGGCGGTGCTTCCGCCCAATTCCAGGGCCGCAAGGTAGACGGCGGTCTCCTGAGGGGAGTGCCCCAGCTCTTCAATGACGCTCTTTAGATGCATTTTGGGATATTTTCCAAAATTATAGCACATTTTGCAAAATAGATGACAAGAATGTTGTCATATTTTATGAGCGGTTCATTAAGAAAAAATGAAGGATTTTTCGATGCGCGTTACTCATGCGACGGCGCGGTTGGGTTATGCACAGGAGGCCCTTGCTATGCGGTTTACGACTTCGGTATGACAATGGATATACCATGACAAAAAATAATAGCTTTGCGGAGGTGCGGAAGCGGGATGGTCGAATTGTGCCGTTCGATCAGGATAGAATAACGAGCGCGATTTCGCGCGCGATGTCGGCGACGGGCGAAGGGTCGGCGCAGAGTGCGGAAAAAGTGTCGGAGCAGGTGATCGGCGCGCTCATGAAGCGATATCCCGCCGGCCATGTGCCGACGATCGAGGAGATCCAGGACGTGGTGGAGACGCAGCTTATTTTGATGGACTTCCAGAAGACCGCAAAGGCATATATTTTATATCGCAACGAGCGCTCACAATTGCGGGAGAATAAGAAGGAGATCCCGGACTACGTAAAAAAGCTGGCAGCCGCGAGCAAGCATTATTTTCATAATCAATTAGCGGAATTTGTTTATTATCGCACCTACGCGAACTGGATCCCGGAGGAAGGCCGCCGCGAGACGTGGATCGAAACGGTGGAACGCTACATGTCGTTTATGAAGGAGAATCTCGGCGAGAAGCTTTCGGTCGACGAATACGCGGAGGTGCAGGATGCGATCCTTCACCAGGAAGCGATGCCGTCGATGCGGCTTTTGCAGTTTGCCGGGACCGCGGCGCGGGCCACGAACGTGTGCGCGTACAACTGCTCGTTCACCGCGCCGCAGAAGCTCGAGGACTTTGCGGAGATCATGTACATCTCGATGTGCGGCACCGGCGCCGGATTTTCCGTGGAGAGCCAGAACGTGCAGAAGCTTCCACAGATCAAGCGCCAAGCGATGAAGACGGGAAAGAAAATAAAGACGCACGTGGTGGCGGACAGCAAGGAGGGATGGGCGGACGCGCTCACGCTCGGCCTGCGCACATGGTTTGAGGGAAAAGACATCGAGTTCGATCTTTCTTTGCTCCGGCCGGCCGGCGCGCGCTTGAAGACGATGGGCGGCAAGAGCTCCGGCCCGGAGCCGCTGCGCTCGCTCCTCGCGTTCGCGCGCGCGAAGATCTTGTCCAAGCAGGGTCGCCGCCTCTCGAATATCGACGTGCATGACATCTGCTGCAAGATCGGCGAAGTGGTGGTGGCGGGCGGCGTGCGCCGCAGCGCGATGATCTCACTCTCGGACCTCGACGATCAGGAGATGCAGGCGGCAAAGACCGGACAATTTTATTTTGCGGACCCACAGCGCTCGATGGCGAACAACAGCGCCGTCTACACGCGCAAGCCGGACGCCGAGCAGTTCATGGAGGAATGGCTTTCGCTCGCAAAGAGCCACACCGGCGAGCGGGGGATATTCAATCGCGGCAGTCTTGCGATGCAGATCCCAAAGCGCCGCAAGCGCATTTTGGGGCAAAAGATATTGAAGATCGGCACCAATCCGTGTGGCGAGATCCTTCTCCAGCCAAAGCAGTTCTGCAACCTTTCGGAGGTCGTTGCCCGCGCGGAAGATACCGAAGAGACGCTGCTCAAGAAGATCCGCATCGCGGCGATTCTTGGCACCTATCAATCAACCCTTACGCACTTTCCGTACCTTTCGAAGGATTGGAAGCGCAATTGCGAGGCGGAGCGCCTGCTTGGCGTTTCGATCACCGGCCAGTGGGACTGCCCGGCGGTGCGGAACGAAGCGGTACTTTCCACGCTGCGGGATCGGGCGGTGGCGGTCAATAAGGAATATGCAAAGCGATTCGGGGTTCCGGCGTCAACGTCCGTCACATGCGTAAAGCCGTCCGGCACGGTGTCGCAGACGGTGGACGCCGCGTCCGGCCTCCACGCGCGCCACGCGCAGTACTACATCCGCCGTGTGCGCATCTCGGCCACCGACGCATTGTTCCACATGATGAAAGATCAGAAGGTACCGTACTTTCCGGAGGTCGGGCAGTCGATCTCGTCGGCGAGTACCTTCGTGTTCGAGTTCCCGGTAAAGGCGCCGGAAGGCGCGGTGCTTAAGGACGATTTGAGCGCAATCGACCAGTTGGAATATTGGCGCAAGGTGAAGGTCAACTATACCGAGCACAATCCGTCGGTGACGATCTCGATCGGCGAGAACGAATGGATCGCGGTCGCGAACTGGCTGTACGAGCACTGGGATATGATCGGAGGATTGTCGTTCCTTCCACGCGAGAGCCACGCGTATCTGCTCGCGCCGTACGAGGAGATCACGAAAGAGCGGTATGAGGAGATGGCGGCGGCGCTTCCGGCAATCGATTTCTCGCAAATACTGCTGTATGAGAAGACGGATTCGACCGACGTCAAAAAGGAGCTTGCATGCGTGAGCGGCGTGTGCGAGATCGACGACGTGCATACGGACGCATCGGTCGTCGAATCCGCTGCCGCCAAGCAATAGTCTTGTGCGAAGGCTATACTATAGAGCATGTATGAGAAAGTCTTAAAACCGATTCTTTTTCGCTTCGATCCGGAGCGCGTGCACGATTTCTTTGTGGCGGTCGGACAACTGCTCGGAAGCAATCCGTTCACGCGCTGGGTCGTGGCCGCGTCGTGCGATTATGAACATCCATCGCTTGCGACGCGGGTGGCGGGGATCGACTTCAAGAATCCGATCGGGCTCGGCGCGGGATTCGATAAGGACATCCGCCTGACGAAGATCATGCCGGCGGTGGGATTCGGCTTTATGGAAGTGGGCGCGATCACGCAATTTTCGTACGAAGGGAATGACGGCCTGCGCCTCGCGCGGCTTCCGGACGACAAGGCGCTCATCGTGTATTACGGGTTGAAGAATCACGGCGCCGAAGCGATCGAGAAAAAACTGAAGCGATTGGATTTCGCGTTTCCGGTCGGCATCAACATCGCCAAAACAAACCGCGCGGACATCAAAGGCGACGGGTCGGTGGAGGATTATGTGGCGACCTACCGTCGGCTCGCGCATTATTTTTCGTATGTCACGCTGAACGTCTCGTGCCCGAACGCGCAGGACGGGGTTTTGTTCCAGGATCCCGCAATGCTCGATTCGTTGCTCGCCGCGCTCTCAAAAGAGGCGAAGGTGCGGCCGGTGTTCCTCAAGATCTCCGTGCATCTTTCCATGGACGAGGTTGATGCGATCATCGCGGTCGTCGAAAAATATCACATCGTGGACGGGTTCGTGCTGGGGAATCTTTCCAAGGATCGCAGCATCCTGCACCTGCGGTCGCCGCAGGAAAAACTCGATAGTATTCCGGCAGGTGGCATTTCCGGAGCGCCGGTCCGCAGGCTTTCCACGGAGATGATTCGCCACATATACAAGAAGACGGGCGGGAAATATATCCTGATCGGCCTCGGCGGCGTGTTCACTGCGGAAGATGCGTATGAAAAGATCAAGGCGGGCGCGTCGCTCGTGCAGCTCGTGACCGGGCTGATCTACGGCGGCCCGATGGCGATCAAGCGCATCAACAAAGGACTCGTGAAGTTGCTCGCGCGCGACGGATATGCAACGATCGCGGATGCGGTCGGCAAAGGAGCATCCAACACCGCGGATTGAACGTTCGTGATAAACTGAACTTATATGAAGATCCAAAATTTTGACGAGCTCGCCACTACGGATGCGCGCCGCGCGCTGCTTACCATCGCCGAGGCGGGATACGAGGCGATCGATACGACGGCAGTGCTGAATAAAACGATGCGGCTCGAGGGGAGCACGCTGTCGCTTGCCGACCAGACCATCGACCTCGCCACCGTGGGCAAGCTGATCTTTATCGCGATCGGGAAGTGCAGCGCGGAGGCGGGCACATTTGCGGAAGCCCTGCTCGGCGACCGGATCTCGGACGGCGTCCTGGTGGACGTTAAGGCTTGCCCGGAGCTCAAGCATATAAAAACGTTCTGCGGCACGCACCCGTTGCCTTCGACGGAAAATCTGCAGGCGGCCACGGCGATCGTCGCCGCGCTCAGCGGACTGACGGAAAAAGACCTCGTCATCTTTGTGACCTCGGGCGGCGGTTCGACGTTGCTTTTTTTGCCGGAAGACAGGGCGAGCAGGGAGGAGATCCCTATCATGCAGGCGCTCATCGACGCGGGCGCGACCATCCAGGATATCAATATCATCCGCAAACATCTTTCGTATGCGCGCGGCGGCAATCTGGCGAAGGATGCGTATCCCGCACGGGTGGTGTCGCTCATATTTTCCGATGTGGTCGGCGATGACCTTTCGTCGATCGCATCGGGGCCCACGGTAAAGGACTCAACTACCATAGCGGACGCCGCGGGCGTGCTTGCGAAGTTTGATATTTTGAAAACATGCAATATTGAAAAGTGTGGGCTCATTGAAACGCCAAAGGAAGATAAATATTTTGAACGGGTCAAGAATATTTTGGTGGTGTCGAACCGGCACGCGCTCGAAGCGATGGCGGCCTCGGCGGTCCAACTTGGGTTTGCGGCGGAAGTGCGGGGGAGCGAGCTCACGGGCGACGCCGATGAGGTGGGCATGATGATCGCCGCCGCGGTGCACGCCGCGCCGCCGCGCACGGCACTCCTCTGGGCGGGGGAGACGACGGTAAAGGTGAGCAATCCCAATGGACGCGGCGGAAGAAATCTGGAGCTGTGCGCGTCCGCGCTGCGATCGGTGGCTGACGGCGAGGAAATATTATCTTTTGCCTCCGACGGCCGCGACCACGGCGCGTTCGCGGGCGCTATCTGTGATATGATGACAAAAAAGGCCGCGACTGACGCCGACGTTGATACAGAACAGTTTCGTGCGGCGAACGATACGTATGGATTGTTCGAGAAGATAGGGAATTATGTGATGACGGGGGACACGGGGTCGAATGTGTCGGATCTTATGATCGGATTAAAAATATTAAAAATAGATTAAACACAAAAATTTATGAAAAAATACATATTAAAATTTGAGGAAGTGGGCATTAAGGATGTCGGGATGGTGGGAGGCAAGAACGCGTCGCTTGGCGAGATGATTCGGACGCTCGGCGCAAAGGGCGTGCCCGTGCCGTCGGGATTCACCGTCACTGCCGACGGCTACTATTACTTTTTGGCCAGCACCGGCCTCGATAAATTCATTAAAGAAACATTAAAAGGGCTCAACACAAAGAATTTAAAGGAGCTTGAGCGCGTGGGCAAGTTGATCCGCGACAAGATCGTCGCGACGGAATTTCCGAAGGACCTGGATGACGATATCGTGGCCGCATACCGCAACTTCATAGAGAAACGCTACGGCAAGAACGCGGATGTGGCGGTGCGGTCATCCGCGACCGCCGAGGATCTGCCGGGCGCGAGCTTTGCCGGTGAGCAGGAGAGCTATCTCGGCATCCGCGGCGCCAAGGAAGTGTCCGTCGCGGTCCGCGCGACGATGGCTTCGCTCTTTACCGATCGCGCGATCTCGTATCGCGCGGACCGCGGATTCGATCACTTGAAGATCGCTTTGAGCGCGGGCGTGCAGAAGATGGTGCGCTCGGACAAGGCGTGCTCCGGCGTCATGTTCTCGGTAGATACCGAATCCGGATTCCCGAATATCGTCATCATCAACGGCTCGTGGGGCCTCGGCGAGATGATCGTCAAAGGCGAAGTGACGCCGGATGAGTTCATCGTGTGGAAAAATGGGCTTGCCACAAAAACAAAAAAGCCGATCATCGAAAAGAAGCTCGGCGTAAAACTGCGCAAGATGATCTATCATCCGCACTCGGGTACGAGCGTCGCGAGCATCCAGCAGACGAAGATCGTCCCGACGTCACTCGCGGAGCGCGATTCGTTCGTGCTGACCGACAAAGAGGTGGCCCAGCTCGCCACGTGGGGCACTATCATAGAGAAGCATTACACCGACCACTATAAGAAATGGACGCCGATGGACATGGAATGGGCGAAGGACGGCGTGACGGGCGAGATTTTCATTGTGCAGGCGCGCCCCGAAACGATCCAGGCCGGCCGCGATTTCTCGAAATTGAAAGAATACATTCCGCTCGAGTCGAAGACGCCATTCCTGACCGGCGCGTCCGTCGGTTCGAAGATCGCGACGGGCAAGGCGCATGTCATTCTGGACGCAAAACATATCAACGACTTCAAGCGCGGCGAGATCCTTGTGACGACGATGACCGACCCGGATTGGGAGCCGATCATGAAGATGGCGGCGGCGATCGTGACGGACAAAGGCGGCCGCACGTCGCACGCGGCGATCGTGTCTCGCGAGCTTGGTATTCCGGCGGTCGTGGGCACGGAAAAGGCGACGAAGCTTATTAAGACGGGCGACATCATCACGGTGGACACGACGGGCAGCGGCGGGAACATCTCGAAGGGTGCGATGAAGTTTAAAATAGTGGAACACGACCTCAAGAAGATCCCGAAGACGAAAACAAAAGTGATGGTGAACGTCGCCGTCGCGGACAGCGCGTTCGAGGTGTCGTTTCTGCCGAACCAGGGCGTGGGCCTCGCGCGCGAGGAGTTCATCATCGCTTCCAAGATGGGGCTGCATCCGATGGCGTTGCTCAACCTAAAAGATCAGACGCCGGTGGTGCGCGCCGCGATAGAGGAGAAGGTGCGCGGGTGGAAGGATCCCAAGCAGTACTACATCGACAATCTCGCGTTCGGCATCGCAAAGATCGGCGCGGCGTTCTATCCGCGCAAAGTGATCGTGCGCTTCTCGGACTTCAAGACGAACGAGTATCGCACATTGCTCGGCGGCGAGGCGTACGAACCGAAGGAGGAGAATCCGATGATCGGCTGGCGCGGCGCTTCGCGGTATTACGACCCGAAGTTCAAGCCGGCTTTCATGCTTGAAGCGGCGGCGCTCAGGATGGTGCGCGAGGAGATGGGCCTCACGAACGTGATCCCGATGGTGCCGTTCTGCCGCACGGTGGATGAGGGTATCAAGGTGCAGGAAACGATGGCGGAAGCGGGGTTGATCACGAACTACATCGCTCACTCGAAGCGATCGAAGTTCAAACTTGGCGCAAAGCAGGCGGTCACGCCGATCTATGTGATGTGCGAGATCCCATCGAACGTGCTGCTCGCGGATAAGTTCCTCGACATATTCGACGGCATGTCGATCGGTTCGAACGACCTTACCCAGCTGACGCTCGGCCTCGACCGCGACTCCGGCATCGTCACAAAGATCGCGAACGAGAATAACGAGGCGGTAAAGCTCCTGATCGGCGACATCATCAAAAAGTGCCGCGCGCGGAAGAAGTACGTCGGCATCTGCGGCCAGGCGCCGTCGGATTATCCGGACTTCGCGCAGTTCCTCGTGACGCGCGGGATCGAGAGCATCTCTTTGAACCCGGATACGGTGGTGCCGACCACGATCGCGATCGCAAAAGAAGAAGCGAAGATGAAGGGGAAGCGCCGCGGCGGAAAATAACAACACAGGGCGAAAAACCCATTTAGAAAAACAGCCATTCGTTGAGTGGCTGTTTTTTTGTTTTTTTAAATAGTTTTAATCAGCATCGTTCTATCCTGACATGGCCGTTTGGTCGGCAGAAAAAAAGGAGAAAGCGCTATGACAGTTGCAGCAACAGCAGAAACTTATGATCGCCGAATCGCGCCACGCGAACTCGCGACCTGGAAGATCGTCACGATCGGCGAACAGCGATCCGTGAAGGATCTTGTGAAAACCCTCGCGAACAACGACTTTCAGGTCAGCGATTGGGCAAGGGATATTCTACAGAAGATCACCCTTGCCGACGGAGAAACGGAGGTCGAGCTCGTGCAGATAACCGTTCGCGAGCTCGGTTTTGGGGAGGGCGCTTGCCGTGAAGCGATCTACCATCGAGCGAAGGAACTCGGCATCGACTTGGTTCCTGCGGAAGTCGGCCCGCAGCTCCGTCTCCAGTATCCTGATCAGCCCTTGGAGGATTGGGTTCTGCTCGCGATGGAGCCCGTCGTCGATTCGAGCGGCGATCTTACCGTATTCAGCGTGATACGCCACAACGCTTGTCGGTGGCTCAGCAGTAATCGTGGCGACCCTGAAGGCTTTTGGGGTCCCGATAGCCGCTGGGTGTTCGCCCATCGCAAGTAAGAATGGCTCCTGGGCGCTGTATCGATCGACACTCGTTTCGATTCTGCGCCTCTTTATCCACCGCCCGCGCCGAGACACCCTCCGACGCGGGCATTTTTTGTTGTATACTATCTTTATGGCACACAAAGTAACCTTTTTTAACTGCGAGCGGTGGGGTGATGAAGCAAAGTCGTATTTGGAGGGGAGCGCAAAACTAAAAGTAGCGGGCGTAGCGGTGGATTTTGTTGACGGCATATTAAGCAAAGATAAGATCCCGCAAGGTGACGCGGCAAATTTTGATATCGCGGGAGTCTTTATGGATTCGCCGGTGGATGCGGCGGTGATCGCCGCGCTTCCGGAAATTAAGTTCATCACAACAGGTTCCACCGGCTTCGATCATATCGACCTCGCCGCCGCCGCCGCACGCGGGATCCCGGTGTCGTCCGTGCCGGCGTACGGCGAGAACACCGTCGCCGAATTTGCGTTCGCGCTGATCCTCGCGCTCTCGCGGAAGATCATTAAGGCAAACGCGCGCGTGCGCATTGAAGGAAAATTCACCACGGACGGCCTGTGCGGCTTCGACCTCGCGGGCAAGACGATCGGCGTCGTGGGCACCGGCCGCATCGGCAAGCACGCGATCCAGATGGCGAAAGGATTTGGGATGAACATCGTTGCGTACGATGTATTCCACGATGATGCGTTCGCGAAAGCAATGAACTTCCCATACCTCGAACTTAACGATCTTTTGAAACAGAGCGACATCATCACGATCCACGCGCCGTATCTTCCATCGACACATCATCTTATCAATATGGACAATGTGCGGCTCATCAAGCGCGGCGCGTATCTGATCAACACCGCGCGCGGCGCGATCGTGGAGACGAAGGCGCTCGTTGAGGCGTTGAGGGACGGCACGCTTGCGGGCGCGGGCATCGACGTGCTCGAAGAAGAGATGGCGATGAAGGCGGGGGATATGTCGCTCGACGCGGACCTTATCCAGCTGCCGAATGTGATCGTCACGCCGCACAATGCGTTCAACACGCACGAGGCATTCATCCGCATCCTTGATACCACGATCGACAACATCGTCGCCTTCGTGAACGGCGCGCCGACGAACGTCGTAAAGCCGCAATGAAGGTAAGTTCGCTCAGCGCTCGGCAGATCCTTGATTCCCGCGGAGAGTGGACCGTGGAGGTAACGCTCACATTACAGAACGGCGTACGCGCCACCGCGTCGGTGCCACAGGGAAAGAGCACCGGGGCCACGGAGGCGCGGGCCCTGCCTGCGGCCGTGGCGGTGCGGAATATCAATACCACGATCGCGACGCGCATCATCCACAAAGATTTTCTCGATCAGGCCGCAGTGGATGAGTTTTTGGTACGGCTCGACGGCACGGCCGCAAAATCGCGCCTCGGTGCGAACGCGATCCTCGCTGTTTCGATCGCGTTCCTTCGCGCGACCGCCCGCACCAAAAAAATGCCGCTCTGGAAGCACGTGCGCGACGAGTACGGCATCTGGGTGGACCCGACGGCCACCGCGCTCCGTCCGCGCCTCTTTATGAACGTGGTGAACGGCGGCCTGCACGCGGGCAACAATCTGCATTTTCAGGAATATTTAATGATCCCGCGCGCGCGGACGTATAAGGAATCGGTGGAGATCGGCACGGCCGTCTATCACGCGCTCGGCGCTGCGCTCGTGAAGGCAAAGGGCCGCGGCGCGGCGAACCTCGGCGACGAGGGCGGCTTCGCGCCGAACTTCAAAAGCGACCTCGAGCCGTTCCAACTGCTCCGTGCGGTGGCGAAGAAATTAAAACTGGATAAAAAAATAGATTTCGGCATGGACGCCGCCGCGACGGACATCACAGGATTGTCGCGCCAGCAATTGAATAATTCATACAAAAAGTTGATCACGGAGTTCAAACCGATATATATTGAGGACCCGTTTAACGAGAACGATTTCAAAAATTTTGCAGCGATCATGGCGGCGAACAATACCAAAAAAAATAGTAGCGGGAAGTCGAAGCTGTGGATCGCGGGCGATGATCTTACCACCACGAACACCGACCGGATGGAGATGGCGCAGGCTAAGAAAAGCGTGAATGCGATCATTATCAAGCCGAACCAGATCGGATCGATCACGGAAACGTTGAACGCCGTGCGTCTTGCGCGGCAGTACGGTTGGGCGGTCATCGTATCGCACCGCAGCGGCGAGACGAACGATGATTTTATCGCCGACTTTGCCTATGGCGTGGCGGCGGATGGCTTTAAGCTTGGCGCCCCCGCGCGCGGCGAGCGCATCGCAAAATATAACCGGTTGCTGGAGATAGAAGAGGGGAAATAAAAAATGACCCGGCGGCCTCACGCCGCTTTCTTCTTTGGGCCGTGGAAGTGGATGAAGTTGTCGAGGCCGAGATAGCTTCCCGCGCCCGAGACGATGATGATGAGCAGGCATATTACAACGATCACTTCGTCGCTGATAAATTGCGCCGTATTGAACGCGGCAAAGCTCACGGTGGGCAGGTAGCTGAGCAGCACGAGGATAATGCCCGCAATGGACGCCAGGCGTGTCAACAGACCCAGTACGAGGCAGATACCGATGATCAGGAATGCCCATTGCGCAATTGGTTGGAGCCAGCTGGTCTGGCCGGCAGCCATAGAGCCCGCCGTTGAAGCGGAAAGCCACACATAGAGATCGCCGAACGAATGTGCGCGTACCTCCTTGCCGAGCGCGGGATTGAAGAGTGCGCTAAAACCGAGATAGAAAAAGTTCAGTCCGAGCGCGAGACGGAGCAAAAAGATGATCACGCGGAGCGAATGGGGGAGTTTCATAAGAATGCTATAATCATATTATAATATATCCACAGGATAATCGTTATGGGGATGGAAAATCAGCGTAAGCATTCACTGGGTCATCGCGCATATCTCCTTTTCCTTTCAAAAAGGATGAAGCTCGTGGTGTTTTTGTTCGCACTGACCGCCGCCGCGTGGTACAGCGAGCGATGGGCGCCTCCGTATTATCTTCCGTTCGTGCAATATGGCGTGGAACTGCTTGCACTGTTCAGCGCTCTTTATCTTTTGGCGATCATGTTGTGGACATATATGGAATACCACTTCTACACGTATATGTTCACCGATGAGGCGTTCATCATGACGTACGGATACATCGTGCGCAACGAACTCGCGGCGCTGTATCACCAGATCCAGAACGTGAACATCCAGCGCAGCCCGCTCGACCGGCTGGCGGGCGTGAGCCAGATCGTCATTTTCATGACCGGTTCGGAGCGCGACGCGGCGCATAACAAGATCGTCCTCCCGGCGGTGGGGAAGACGAAAGCGAAGTTGGTGCAGAAAGAGCTGCTCGTCCGCGCGCGAAAGCACATACAGAATTATCCGGAAGCCGTGCGAGGTGAGCGTGAAAGTGGGAGTGGCAACTAGAAATGTCCGGATAAGTGGTATAGAATAAGCACATGAACACCTCTATTTTGGCATTGTTGCAGATCACTGCCGCGTTGTTGGTCGGGGTACAAAAGAATTCGGCGGTGCCGTCGTCCACCGCGCAGCAGGTGGTGACGATGGCAAGCCATGTGGTGCAGATGAGCACGCAGGCGACCGCCGTCATCCCGTTCAGTGTGGCGCCGAACAAAAGCATTTACCCCGAATATGACGATCTCCTCAACTCGCCGTATCTTGACGTAAATGGGAATTATACCCAGCTTGGCACAAGCTCGATCGTCAAGTTGGAGAACGGCTATATTTCCTTCGGGGATCTGAACAACGACAACCTTGATGATGCTGGCGTTGTGCTCAAGCGTTTTGCGAATGACGGCACCGTTTCCTACGCGCTCGGCGCGATGCTCAACCAGGGCGGCATACTTTTTAACATCGCGGATTATCCGCTGGGCAGCACGTTGCCGACCATCAATTCCCATCGCATCGTTTCGGGAGGGGATTACGTCCTCAACATGCAGTTCCCCGGCGCACCGGCGGTGACGTCGACGTATCAGTTGTTGGGAAACCAGTTGTTAAAAGTGAATTAAACATTACTGCGGGAAGTCGAAGCGCAGCAATTTCTGTCCTTGATCGATAAGATACAGGGAGTTTTCTTGCGTGTCATAAGACGGGTCGGTGCCTGCGGAGACCGTGGTGAGATTTTTCAAGCTGGTGTCCGCGAAGTCGAGGAACGCGACGCGGTTCGGGTATTGCACGAAAAGATGCGTTTCGTCTTTATACCAGATGAGCCCCTGCACGTCCGCAACCTGCGGAAGAGCGAAGCGGTAATAGTCCGCAGTGGTGAACGAGAACACCTCCAGGCTGTGATATTCAAGCGCGGCGAGCGCGGCACCGTCGCTCGTGGGATAGAATTGCTTTACGTCGTCGGCGAGCGTGGTCAGCTGCTCGTTCGGCACATTATATAGATAGAGCGTATTATCGCTTACCAAAATACCAAGCACATTATTTTTTACCCATGCGAGCTGTCTGATCTTGCCTTTGACGACGAGCGAGCCGTCGATCGTGTTGCCGGAGAATTTATCATACACCACGATCTGCGAAGTGCCGGACGCGGCGCCAGCGCTCCCGACGCCCGCAGTGTATCGCGCCCATGCCATCACGGACGGCGAAACAGCAATGGGGGATTCGATGATCTCGCCCGTGGGGGCGGTGTCGACCACCGTTGCCCGGCGCGTGCCGCTGTCTATGCTTACGATCTGCGCGGAGGTCTGCGCGACGATGCCGGTGTCGTCATACGGATCGATGAACACATTCGTCGTTGCCGTCGGCTTGACGCCGGACTGCTGGAGCAGCGCGGAGAGGTTGGTGCTCGTGGCGGCGGCGAAGTCGTAGAGCGAATACGTCGCGGCGCCGGTCTTTGCGTTGACCCCGCGGATGATTGCGGTCTTGAGGTCGGTGCTGTGGCTAATCACCACGCCGTGGCCGATCGTTTTGCCGAGCCAGGTGATCGTGCCGCTCGCGTCCGTCGCGACGACATCGCCGCCCACCTCAAAAAAATTGCTCACCGCCGCGTCGCTCGTCGCCACATTGAGCGCTGTTTTGGGCACGAGCACGGCGTACTTCATTTCGGTGACGAGCGAAGGGAGCACTTGCGCACTTTCGGTCCAGGCGTCATAGCCGGCGGCCGCGAGGGTGAGGGTGTAGGCCTTAGGGAAGAGGCCGGAGATGAACGTTCCGCTGCTCAGGAACGCTGACTGGTTTTGAACGGATTTTCCATTGAGCGATATGTGCGCGTTTTCGGGATACGAGCGCACGTAGACGCCGCCGGCCTTCTCGGCCTGGAATGTGGAGAGATTGATGCGCCATCCCTCGGCGTAAAGCACGACGACCGCGCCGATCACGATGAATAAAAGAAGAAACACATAAAATATACGTTTCCGATCCTGGAGTTTCATAGCAGACTGATGGTACTACAGTTTTGCCCTCTTTTCCAGCATTGATGGGTTGTGCACTTGATATCTTTTCTTTGGGCGGTGGTATAATAGAGTTAGATCCCGCGCAGATTTCGGATCAAACAATATTAAAAGGGAGAGCAATAACCTTTTTGCGCGTCTGCGGACCGCAATCGGGCTCACCCACCTGGCTGTTGCGCCAGAAATCTGACGGGATTTAACAAAAACACCCAGCACTGTCTTCCATAAAATATGGAGGCTGGTGCTGGGCGTTTTTGTTGTGGTTGCGCAACGCATATCTTCTCCTGCTTAAAAATATGGCTGCGGCTTCATCACGCCTCCTCAACGTACTTGCCAGTACGTCTCGTCGGCATTCTTCGCCTCGCCGATATTTTTATGCGGTCGGGGTAAGTTGAATAAAAAATACGCCGGACAAATAGGTTTGCCGGCGCGATTCGATGCTTAGGTAGAAATCTGCTGTTCTCCCTCTCGTACGGGATAGGCGAGAAAGCCTAAGCCATTAATATTTTCCACGACCGCGAGCATCCATCCATTAACAGCTCTATCTCTCTTTCTAGAATAATTCATCTGAATCGTGTTGCGCATAAGTTGCTGCGCCATTTTTTCTAGCGTAGGAATTGGAGGATATAGTTGCAGGTTGTCCACAAAAGATTCCTCCGTGAACATAAGGCAAGGAGCCTTCTTTTCGCTACCACATCCCACAAAGTTGAATTGTTGCCCTGAATACTCGGGGAACGCAACACGAAGTAAAGCGAGCAGTGCTTCTTGGTTTGCAGGTGCTACCCCCACTGGTTTTGTCTTTGGAAGATCTGCGACACGCATTGTCATTCCCTCCTAATGACAAATTATCTCTTCGGTCAGATAATGTCAATCTGTGCCGGTAAGATAAAATAATTCTCCGGCAATCTGTCCGTCGCACGCAGGATTTTTTCTCGTCATCGGAAATTTTCCAACTCGACACTTGTAGAGAATATTCTTGCACGTACTCATGGTCGAGCAGCGGCATGCCGCCTTCGCAGGCGGCACAGTGGTTATCCTTAAGCGTGTTGATTGTTATCGATTTGTGTATTTTCCGTGATTTCAACCTTGCCTTCGGCGCAATTCAGTATAAATGTCTTATTCAATTCCTTAAGAAGTTTTGTCCCTAGGAGGACGATATTTGCTGCTTCGATATCAATCGTAGTATCGATACATTTTCCATCTACACAAACTTGTCCCTTACAAACCAGATGAGATGACGTAGATCCGTCGGCTAGGGTATTCGCTTCAACTCCGGCTAAGATCAAACCGAGAGGGAGCGCCTCGACAAAAGGTATCTGGATATATCCATTAAAGCCTGAATCTATCAAAGCATTGATCTTCTTCGCGGCTCCACCAAAACCTTTTATTTCAACTTCAATGATCGGCTGGTCATTCTTATTAAAAATCCCAAGCATATTTTTTTGCGGAAAAGTTTGCATTCGGCTTTCGTACGCTTCCAACCTGAACGATGTAGAAGAGTCTATCGCCGAAACTTTTTTTGGCTTTTTCAATGGCGATCAATCTGTCGAAATCAACCTCATATTTTTTCGCCTCCACATCAATAACAACAAACTGGCCCATGAAGTTTTTTTCAAGGAAATCTTTGTTTTCTACATAAAAAGCGCTCCCAAGCTGGGTAAGCTCTTCGAGAGAAAGAGAGGAATTCAACATAGGTTTAGTGTATCAAAAGCATAGCTAATATCAATGGTTCGACCTTTATTTATACAACTTCGCGCATATATTACTAACGTAGCATAAGTGCGATTAAATTCCTCTTAAAAATCCCACCAAACCTAGAAGCTTGCGGGATTGATGTGGAAGATGCTGCCTACGATGATGCCGAGGATGAATGTGGCGAGCGCGGTGCCGAGCATGAGGCCGACGGTCTCAAAGAACTCGCGCCAGAACTTTCTATCAAAAACGACCGCGCCGTAGAAGGTAAATGCCGCGACGAGGACGATGCCCACCGACGTGGAGACGATGAACGCGGGGATCATCACGCGGATTAAAAAGTAGGGGAGCGCGAGAAGGATGACGGAGCAAAAGTATGAGGCCCACGTGAGGAATCCGGAAAGAATCGCCGACTTGTCCGGGTCCTGCTTGGCCTGCAGGAATCCTGCCGACCCCATCGAGATCGCCGCGGAAAATCCTACGATGATGCCGGCGACGCCCGCGATGAGCGTGGAACCGGTGACGCCGAGGAATCCAGCGTGGACGCCCGTGATCTCCACGATCGCGTCGGCGAGGCCGAGCACGATGAAGCCAATATAGCTCACGCGCTTTTCTTTGAGCTGGGCGATCAGCTCCCGCTCGTGCGATTTCTCGTCCTCTATTATTTGCGCAAAGCGCTCGCGATGCGATTCCGGAATGGACGACGCGATGTCCTGATATTTTTTTACCGCGCCGGTCTCGTGCGTTTCGAGAAATTTTGTGATGAACGTGACGCCGAATACGACGCGCAGGAATGAGATCCCCGCCACGGTGTATCCTCGCGGACGAATATGCTTCGACTCGGCCTCCGGCAGGAGTGATTTCCAGAATTCGTAATGCGTCTTCTCCTGCGCCGAAAGCCGCTCGAGCGCCTCGCGATTTCCGTGATTCCGCTCCATCCGCGCGAGGCGGTGGTACACGATATGCTCCGTCAGCTCGTTCGTGGCGTTAACACTATATATATGTTCCATATCTTTTTTAATCTGAATTTAATTGTACTCCCCCTGCGGTCGTTTGTTTAGCGGTATAATAAACACATGAAACAGAGGCGGCTTTCCCATCGGCGCCCGCGGGTAGGCGTCGCACTCGGCGGCGGCGGCGCGCTTGGCATGGCCCACGTCGGGGTGCTTGCCGCGCTTATGAAAAACGATATCCCGATCGACTGCATTGCGGGAACGAGCGCGGGGGCGCTCGTGGCCACGGGCTATGCCTTTGGCATGACGACCGAAGAGATGAAGGCCGTCGCCATAAAGCTTAACTGGCCGTATATTTCGAGCTTCCCGAACTCCCTGCTTGGGTTCGCATCAAATCGTTCGATCGAAGTGGAAGTGGAACGATATCTCGGCAACAAGGGGATCGAGCAGGCGAACATCCCGCTCGCGATCGTCGTGACGGATATCGAGGACGGCGAGCGGGTCATATTGCGCAGCGGCCGCGCCGCCCTTGCCGTTCGGGCGAGCACGTGCATTCCGGGAATGTTCGTTCCCGTGGAGATCGACGGAAGAAAATTCGTTGACGGCGGATTGACCGAAAATCTGCCGCTCTCGCCTCTGCGCGAAATGGACGCCGAGATAAAGATCGGCGTGAACGTCGTTCATTGGCATTCGCGCAGGGAGGTCAAGAATGTGATCGACGTGATGACGAACACGATCAGCATTCTTGCGAGCCATCAGCGGCATCTCGTTCCGCAAAATGTGGATATTCTCATCGAGCCGAATCTTAGCGCCTACACCCCGTCCGACTTCAAGAAGAATATGGAAATCATCGAAGAAGGATATCGCGCTGCGATGGCAAAGGTGCCGGAGATACAAGCGATGATGAAGCATCGCTCACGCAAGGGTGTCCACGTGGAAAAGGCACAAGGAATACTTGGTCGGATCTGGAACTGGTTTCGGGAATAAATTATTGTTGTCGGGCCGCCGGGAATCGAATCCGGGCCTCATCCACCCCATGGACGTGCGCTACCACTACGCCACGGCCCGCTTAATCTATTTTTAATGTATGAATTCTATAATGGATGCATGAAAATAGCAAAACATCGGAATGGTCGACATTGGCAATATAGCGGCACAAAGATGGCGGTAGATTTTTTCATACACCCCAATGTCGTTGTTGAATTTTTCGGATTGGCAGGCGAGTAAAAGCAATATGATGCGATACTAAAAAAAGAGGGCGTTTTGTATAGAGCACAACTTTCGGCCTATCGAAATCTATCCAAAAGGTATTTTCCCTAGGAATATACTCAAACGCGACACTTTCATTTGAGAGATTCTAATCTTCTCCTCTCGAATGGAAGAAGGCGGTCATTGAGGAGGTACCTTTACGTGCTTTCCGATCTTCATCTTCATCTTCTCCGTACTCGTTCGAAGAGATCCATTCCTCGGCAATTGACGCCATTGTTTCACGGCTTGCAACTTCAAACAATACCTTCTCGGTTACGGGATCCATTTTCCGTGTCTGAGTAGCGAGGCGCTTTAAAGTTTCCATTATCGAATTATGAAGATCCGCTCGTTTTGGAGGAGAATATTTTTGTTTTTCCCCGGGATATTCATTTCTTCCAGAACCGGAACTCAATCGCTTTTCCGCAACATATTTTCTGCAGGTCTCAATGAAAGTATCTCGCGCCGTCCCATTTCCAAAAAGATCAAGAAGCCGCTCAAATTTTTCTTTGCCGGACAGGGCTTGATATTCTTGCTCCGGATCATTTTCAACGTGCGATATTTCGAATTTTTCTTTCACGTTCTTGAGTCCTTACAAGAAGGACCTTATTATTTTGCCGCCGCAGCCGCTACCGCCGCCGTCTTCCGTACCACCTTGTGCGGCGCTTTATGCAAAGTCCTCAAGCAGCCGGTGCAGATGAGCATCCGCTTGCCCTCTACCGTTGCGTACTGCAAATTCGGGTACTTTCGGGTCCAGTTCGTGGGGTTATAGTGAGCGCGGAGCAAAATCCGGTGTCCGCCCATCTGTGAAGTTTTCTCGCATCGCGCGCATTTCCTCATGTCTTTGATGATTGATTTATTGAAAGTATTCTAAACGAAAAGACGAATTTACGCAAGTCGAACGGCATCGCTCATCGTGGCTTAGTCCACGCGGATCTTCAGCTTGTGGATCTTCTTCTTGTTTGCCTTCGGCAGTATCACCGTCAGAATGCCGTTCTTAAACTTGACCTCCGCGCCTTCCGGATCCACCTCCTGGGGAAGGATGATCGAGCGGCCAAACTTTCCCCAATAGCATTCCTGGTAGAGATAGTCCTCGTCGCGCACGGTCTTTTCCCGCTTGCGCGAGCCGCGGATGGAGATCGAGTCGGTGGTCACGTTGACGTCGATGTCGTCCGGCGCGACGCCCGCGATGGCGGATTCCACAACGATATCGTTCGGCGTTTGGTACACATCAACCGTAAGCTGGCCTTCCGGCTCGCCGTCGGCCCAAAGATCCTCTTTTTCTTCCTTGGTGCGGATCATCTTTGGGCGGGGAGTGGCGGTTGCGGGCATCGCCGCCGAAGAGAGCGTGCTGCCGCTCGCCTTGACGAGCTCCACGCCATACTCGCCATCAGCTTCCGTCTTTGCGCCGGAGAGATTCTCAAAAAACTTCTCGTCATCGCTGTTCATGATCATGATTAAAAAATGATTAAATATTTTATACAATGAGGTTTATCGACTTTCTTTTTAATAGTTCAAAATCGTTCAATACGAAGAATCCGATCACTATCAAGAATATCACGGAATAGACGGCACCTCCATAGGTAAGTATAAGGTAATTGAATGCGGTGTGTAAAATCGCGGCGATCACGAGGCCGCCGGCGAGGTAGCGCTTTACCTTTCCCTGCACGATGCCGCGCGCCCAGTAATAGCCGACCGTGCCCGACGTGAGCGTGTGGAGGAGCGTGGCGCCCACAAAACGCAGCGAGACGGTCGTGAGCACCGAGGGGATGAGCGCGGCCTGCGGTGAAATGCCGGAGATCGCGCCGATGTTCTCGAGCGTGGCGAACCCGAGCGCGGCGACGATCATGTAGATCATCGCGTCCACCGGCTCATTGAACTGCGGGCTTCGGTTGATCGCAAAGTGTGCAGCGGAAAACTTCATGACCTCTTCAATGACGGCGAGGCCGAGCAATGAGCCGAGCAATGGAAAGAGCGCAAGCGACTGAAGGCTGGCGTTCCCCGTCGTCCAGTTGGTAAAAATATTCTCGATCGCGACGGTAAAGAATCCGAACGCCATGCCCACAATAAAGGTAAAGATAATGAGCCGCTTCGGCTCCGCGTGGGTCGCCTCGCCCATATAAAAAATCAGCCACGCAAAGCCGGGGAGCAGGCCGAAGACCAGCGCGATCACGAGCATCAGCATGACTTTATTCTAACACGTCGGGCGGGCTACCACTTTTCCACCATCAACATTTTTCCCGGGCGGAAGATCTGATAGACCTCTTCGGTGATGAACGGCATGAACGGGTGAAGCATCGTGAGCGACTTCAAAAGCAGATGCTCGAGCAGTGCATATGACTGCGCCTTTTCCGTATCGGTGCCGTCGCTCAGGTTTTTCTTTTCCGCTTCGATGATCTCATCGGCGAGCCGGTGCCAGAGGTAGTGATAGAGTTTCTCGCCCGCAAGGTGGAATTCGAAATCGTCGATATGTTTGGTGACCTCGCGCTTGAGCGCGTCCAGTTCTTTTATTTCCTCGCGCGCGGCGATGACAGCGCTCGCGTCCTCACGCGTTTTATCCGTTTTATCATCGAACCCTCCCGGCTTGTTCATCTGGATGAACCGCGCGATGTTCCAGAGCTTCGTGGAGAAGTTGCGGTAGCCGCGGATGCGGTCTTCGGAGAGCTTGATATCGTTGCCCGCCGAGGCGCCGATCACGAGCGAGATCCGCGTCGCGTCCGCGCCGTACTTATCCGCCATCGTGAGCGGGTCGATGATGTTGCCGATCGATTTGGACATCTTGCGGCCCTTGTCGTCGCGGACCAGGCCGTGCAGGTAGACGCGGCGGAAGGGGATGCCGCCCATCAGCACCTCCGACATAAGGATCATGCGTGCGACCCAGAAAAAGATGATGTCGTAGCCGGTCTCAAGCACCGAGTTCGGGAAATACGTTGCGAGGTCGTCGGTCTTTTCCGGCCAGCCGAGCGTGGAGAACGGCCAGAGCCCGGACGAGAACCACGTGTCGAGCGTGTCGGGATCCTGCGTCCATCCTTCACTGGTCGGTGCCTCGGTGCCGGTAAATATTTCTTCGCCTTTGTACCATACCGGGATCTGATGTCCGAACCAGATCTGGCGCGAGATGCACCAGTCGCGCAGGTTGTCGATCCAGTTGAAGTAGATGCGTTCGAAGCGCTCGGGAAGGATCACGACGCCATCTTTTTTTACGGCATCGATCATCAACTCCTTTAATGTTTTTTTAACATCGCCGAACGGCTTGTTTACCGCGATGAACCATTGCAGCTTGGGCAGCGGCTCGATGATGCCGCCCGTGCGCTCGGCGGTTGCCACGTTTTGCGAGATCTCCTCTTCTTTTTCGATCAATCCGCGCTTGCGCAATTCTTCCGCCACGATCTCTCGCGCCTCGGCGGTCTTCTTGCCCTGCACGAGCGGGTTTTCCACGGTCATCTTCCCGTATTCATCTATTATCTGTTTGAACGGCAGGTTATGCCGCTGGGCGATCTCCCAGTCGATCATGCTGTGCGCGGGGGTGACGCCGAGCGCGCCGGTGCCGAAATCCTTTTCCACCGATTCGTCCGCGACCACGGCGACGTGGATCGGCGTGCCGCAATAGTCCACGTCGAATTCCTTTCCGACGAATTGTTGGTATCGCTCATCGGAAGGATGTACCGCCACCGCAGTATCGCCGAATTTTGTTTCAAGGCGCGTGGTGGAAATGGCGATGGGGAAGTCGTTGCCATCCTTAAGTTTTCCATAGCGGAACGTATAGAGCTTTGCTTTGCGTTCTTCGTAAACGATCTCGTCGTCGGAGATGGTGGTCTGGCCTTTGACGTCCCAGTTGATCACGCGATGCCCGCGATAGATCAATCCGAGGTCGTACATTTTTTTAAACGCGGTACGGACGGCGACGCCGCGCTTTTCGTCAAGCGTGTACGCCTCGCGGCTCCAGTCGAGCGATGCACCCATGCGCTTTACCTGATTCACGATCGTGTCATGGCTTTCCTGCGCGAACACGCGAACGCGCTTTAAAAATTCCTCGCGGCCGAGGTCGTGGCGATTTTTCTTTTCTGTTTTTACGATATCCTTTTCCACTTTCGACTGCGTGGCAATGGCCGCATGGTCGGTGCCGGGGATCCAAAGCGTGCGATTACCGCGCATGCGATGGTAGCGCACCATGATGTCCTCAATGACGACCGTCGCCGCGTGTCCCATGTGCAGCGTACCCGTTACGTTGGGCGGGGGGAGCACGATGGAGAACAGCTCTGCGTCGCCCGCGGTCACGCCCTTCTCTATACAGACATCCGGGTTAAAATACCCAGATTTTTCCCACTGCTCATAGATTTTCTTTTCGACTGCGGCGTGTTCGTAGCGGGGTTCCATAATGTTGGATTATAAGGTATAGTGGGTAAAAGAAAAGGTCGTCGGTTATTAATCAGGTTTTAATCTTATTAAAAAAACATGGACGAAATGAAAGACGGGCAGAAGATAGTGTCAAAGAGCGGCATGGCCACGTGTGCGTGCGGTCCGGGATGCTCCTGCGGGTGCGGACATCATTACGCGCATCGCGTGCTTTGGTGGGTATTGGGGATCGTCATTCTTGGCATAGTGTTTTGCATGGGCGTAAAGGCAGGCGAGTTTCGCGATGAACTTCGCAGCGCATTCGGCGGCTACTATCGCGGCTATCCGATGATGACTCGGGTGTACAACGGCGGCGGCGTGGCCGTGCCGGTGACGGGTTCGGCAGGCAGCGCCACGGGAACCACGGGCGCACCGATGATGCCGGCACAGCAGTAGGTGCAAATAAAAACACCCTCTCGTTTTTGATGAAAATGCCACGCAGGAACGTGACCGTCAAAAACGAGAGGGTGTTTTTTTGTTTGACTGTCATTTCATAAAAATGTAATGTATGGGCAGTTGTTCGGAATGGTCCAAGAAGCCATTCCTGCCCGTCCAAGAAGCGGGTGAAAATCAAACCCTCGGGAGAACGAGGGGGAAAAGGTGATGTATGAAAGGAAGCAGGATCGAAATGTTGTCCGTATGGCAGTGGAAGAAGAGATATGTATCGATTTGGTTTCTCATATTTGGGCTTATACTTCTCTTCTTTGCTGCACCAATCGATACAGCGCTAGTGTCTGCGGTTCATTGTGAATCGGGAAAAACAACCATTACGCTCACCGTCGTTGCCATTCTCCTGCTTTGCATGGGAATATGGCTTTCATTGGTGCGTGAAAAATATGAAAACAGGTTGGCAATCAGTAAAGAGGAGTTCGGGCGCATCTTCAGAAAGATGTCCGTCGATCTCTCTACTCCCGGCGTGCGTCGGATCGTCCAGCTTCGGGTGGATACCGTCCTCACACAATTAGCGGACAGGTTAGATGATGCGTGTAGGCGTCAGGAGGATTATCTAAAAGAGATCAAAGCGGCAAGTGGCGACGCGGCGTTGGTGGAAGAAATGCTTGGAAAGGTAAATGACCTGGCACGGGAAGTGCGGCTCGCAAAAGCCAATTTTTGGAGCGCTCATCGATTAGCGAAGAACTTCGAATACGAGGTCAGAGATTCGTTTAAAATGTACCTTTGTTGACGGATCAACACATTCCGGCGCCTCCTCGCGCGCCGGAATTTTTCTATCATGCGGTTTTCCGCTACACTATATATCTATATGATCGAATTCTCGGTATTAAAAAAATCTAAAAAAAGCGCGGCGCGGCTTGGCGTATTAAAGACGCCGCATGGCGAGGTAATGACGCCCGCGATCGTCCCGGTGGCCACGCTCGCGACGATCAAAGCGTTGCGCAGCGACGAGGTTCTGCAGACGGGAACGCAGCTGCTTATCTCAAACACGTATCACCTCCACCTCCAGCCCGGAGAAAAGATCGTAAAGGCGGCGGGCGGCATCAACAAGTTCATGAGTTGGCCGAAGCCGTCGATGACGGACTCGGGCGGATTCCAGGTGTTCAGCTTGGGTTTTGGGCGCGACCTCGGCGTGGGCAAACATTCCATAAAATATTATCCGGGAAAAATTGAACAGGCCATTGATAGGGGAAGTCAGCCGAGCAATGTGCGCATGACGGAAGAGGGCGTGCATTTTCGATCGCCGCTCACCGGCGAGGAATTATTTTTAAATCCCGAGACGTCGATCGATATCCAGCAGAAGCTCGGTGCGGACATCATGTTCGCGTTCGACGAGTGTCCGCCGCCCGGCGCCACGCATGATTATATGAAGCAATCGCTCGCGAGGACGCATCGCTGGGCGAAGCGTTCGCTCGCGGCGCGCACGTCGCATCAGGCGCTCTATGGCATCGTGCAGGGCGCGGATTTTGAAGACCTGCGAAAAGAAGGCGCGCGAACGATCGCGCGCATGGACGGATTCGACGGGTTTGGCATCGGCGGTGACATCGGCGAGTCAAAGAATGAGTCGCGCAAGATATTACAGTGGGTGATCCCGTTGCTCGACCAAAAGCGCCCGCGGCACCTGCTCGGCATGGGCCACGTGGAGGATCTCGAGCTCATCATGAAGGGCGGCGTGGACACGTTCGATTGCACGGTGCCGACGCATTACGCGCGGCGGGGCATCGCATTTGTGGATAAAAAGAGCGCTCCGCGCGGGGGCGCGCACGAAGGCCGCGTGGACTTCACGAAGGCTTCATTATTAAAGGACAATAATCCTATAGATCCTTCGTGCGAGTGCCTTGTGTGCCAGCATTACCGGCGCAATTACATTGCACACCTTGTGCGCGCGAACGAGATTGCGGGAGGCGCGTTGCTCACATTCCACAATTTATTTTTCTTCAATGCCTACGTTGACAGACTACGGCAGAAGATTGCAAAAGGAGTGCTGTAATATCCGCCGCTGCCCGCTCGTAGTACTAGATAGGTCGAGCGGGGAGCAACGTCGTACGCTCCCAATAAACTATGCAGATCGTAGGCACACACGGAACATGCTTATCAAATACAAAAAGATATACACGCATCAGAAACTCCTCAAAGATCTGTCAGAGATCAAGGCCGTTCTCGATGTCGAGGCGCAGCTCATCAAGGCATTGGTGAAGATGGCGCTCGCGCGCCAGGCACTTGGTCTTCAACTTTCTTTTTAGCAACTGAAAAGACGCTCATGCATACACGATAAAGTTCCGCTCTCCAAGAAAGGGGAGCGGAACTTTTGTTTTGGGGTTTGCCGTTTAAAAGATTATAATAAGATTAAATTATTTCCCCATGTCCCAGTATTACAAACCCCAGCGCACGCGGAATATCTTTGATCCAAAGTCGCGCGAACCGTTTACCGTGAGCCGCAGCGGCATCGATCTTTTTGTGCAATGCCCGCGATGTTTTTATATCGATAAGCGGCTCGGGACCGCGCGGCCGCCAGGTTATCCGTTCAGTCTGAACAGCGCCGTGGACGCGCTTCTTAAAAAGGAGTTCGATACCCATCGCGCCGCCGGCACGCCACATCCGTTAATGAAAGAATACGACATCGACGCGGTGCCGTACGCGCACAAATAGCTCGACGCATGGCGCGATTCGCTCCGGCGCGGGATCCAGTTTTTGCACGAGCCGACCAACCTTCTGATCCGTGGCGGCGTGGACGACGTGTGGGTGGCGCCGACGGGGGAGCTGATCATCGTCGACTATAAGGCGACGTCAAAGACGGAAGAGGTATCGCTCGACGCCGAGTGGCAGGACGGCTACAAACGGCAGATGGAGATCTACCAATGGCTGTTTCGTAAGAACGGGTTTACGGTTTCGCCCGTCGGATACTTTGTGTACTGCAACGGCGACGCGGACGCCGCCGCATTCGACGCACGTCTCGAGTTCGATATCAAAGTGATCCCATACGTGGGCAACACCGATTGGGTGGAGGCCACGATTACTAATATGCACAAGTGTCTGATGGACGATGCCATCCCGGCCTCAAGCGCGGATTGCGATTACTGCGCGTATTTTAATAAACGCGCGCAGCACGAGAAATCGAGGTAGGACATGGCGTGTCGCTGCATTATGGCTGAATCGCGATAAGACCGCATTTTTTCAGTGTTTTGAAATCACATTTTGTGATTTCAAAATGTAGATACAGCTTTCTTATCGGGCGATTGCATATTAGGACTAAGGGGGGGGAGCAGGACTATTATCTGTTGGATGTTTTCTCTATAATGAGCCTTATGGCAGTCGCACTCTCAGAAGATAAAATTTTTACCATCGCAGAATACATAGAGATCCTTAATGTATTCTTTAAATCGCAATCGGCGAGGATCATCGGCGAGATCTCCGAGCTCAAGCGCGCCGCAAGCGGGCACGTGTACTTCAGTATCAAAGATAAAGAGAATCCCGGTTCGCTCGACGCGATCATGTGGGCGCGCAACTATCAATTGTGCGGCATCGCACTCGAAGTGGGCATGGAAGTGATCTTGAATGGCCACCCGAATGTGTATCCGAACAATGGACGGCTTTCGTTCGTGGCGGACACGGTGGAGCTGGTGGGCGAGGGTGCTTTGAAAAAGGCATACGACGAATTGCGCCGCAAGCTTGAGGCGGAAGGTGTGTTCGCGGCGGCGCGTAAGCGCGTGTTGCCGGATTATGTTTGCCGCATTGGCGTGATCACCTCCATGAAGGGCGCGGTCATCCACGATTTTGAAAACAATTTAGGAAAGTTTGGGTTCAAGGTGAATGTAATAGATTCGCGGGTGGAGGGGGCGCAGGCGGCGGCGCCGTTGCTCGCGGCGATCCGCGCAATGCGGGAGATGGTGGAGGATGAGGGCTCGCGCGGCACGGGCATCGAGGCGCTCGTGATCATCCGTGGCGGCGGCTCGCTCGAATCATTGCAGGCGTTCAACAACGAGGCGCTCGTGCGCGAGGTCATCGATTTCCCAGTGCCGGTGATCGCCGGCATCGGCCACGATCAGGACGTGCCGCTCATGGCGCTCGCCGCTGACTACATGACGAGCACGCCGACCGCCGCCGCGCATTTGCTCAGCCGGTCATGGGAGGAGGCGTACGCAAAGGTGCGCGAGTTCGCCGGATTGCTCAACCGTTTTCCGCTCGAGTTACAACGCGTGGAAAATTCGCTTACGAACACATGGAATGGATTGATCAATATGTTCGAGCGCTCGCTTGAGACGGCCAGGGCAACGCTCGCACTCGGCGCTCAGGCCATGAAAAACAACGATCCGGCGCGTCAGCTTTCGCTGGGCTATTCCATCGCGCGAAGGAATGGTAAAGTAGTACGGAGCACGGCAGGACTGCGCGCGGGCGATGAGATGTCGCTCACGGTCGCGGATGGCGAGATCGGCTCCATCATCAACACTATTAATAACGGAACCCATGGCAAAAACAAAACCGGCGGCGGGAAATCAGTCCCACGACCTAAAAAAGTATCTGGAGGACATCAAGCGGATCTCGGATTGGTTTGAGGAACAGGAGGAGATCGATCTTGAGGAGGCGTTGGTAAAGATCCGCGAAGCGGGGGAGTTGATCAAGTTGAGCAAGGATCGCTTGATCGAGGTGGAGAACGAGTTCAAAGAAATTAAAACAAAAATAGAAAACGAATAATAAAAGTATGGCAACCGTTTCAATAAAAGAGCTGTTTCTGGGAGAGTTTGATCAGGAGATGAAGACGACGCGAAAAATTTTGGAGCGTGTGCCGTTCGACAAGTTCGACTGGGTGCCGCACACGAAGTCCACGCCGCTCGGCCGGCTTGCGAATCATGTGGCAACGCTCTCGCGCTTCGTGCCGCACGTCATCGACGAGGAGAAGTTTGTGCTTGTCCGCACGGCTCCGCTTGATGTGCATAGTACTGCGGATATCGTTGCCGTATTCGATGACGTGGCGGCAAAGGCGCGCGCGTTGCTCGCTGCGACGACGGATGAGCATCTCGGAGAAGGATGGGAGTTTGTCGCTGGAGAGAAAACATTGTTCAAAGGATCACGCGCGGCGGCATACCGGTCGTTCTTTATGGATCATCTTATCCATCATCGCGCCCAGCTTGGCGTATATCTTCGCCTGAACGACGTGCCGATCCCGGGTTCGTATGGGTCGTCGGCGGACGAGCCGATGTAAACAATAAAAACAAAAAGCCCCTCTCTTTGCCTCGTGATAAGAATAATTCGGCAAAGAGAGGGGCTTTTTTGTTATGCCTGCCCTATTTAGAAGAGGAGGCAGAATCCTTTTCGCGGGCGGTTTTTAATGCTTCGCCCCACCAGGCGAGCTGAGCGAGCATCATGTCGCCCTGCGCATCGAACGAGGAGAGGTCCGTAACGCCGTCTTTGTTCGGAAGCGCCCACGGAGCGATCATCATGACCGCGGTGCGCACGGACGTCATCTGCAATTCGGGAAGCACCTGGCGAAGCTGTTCGGTAGCCCGCGCGCCGCCCACGGTGCCGTAGCTCACGATGCCTGCCGGCTTCTTGTTCCATTCGGGGCTTACGTAGTCGATCGCGTTCTTGAGCACCGCCGAATAGCCGTGATTGTATTCCGGCGTCACAAAGATGAAGCCGTCAGCCTCGCCGATTTTCGCTGCCCACGTTGCCGAGACCGCGAACGGATAGGCGCCTTCCTTTCCTATCGCCATCGTGGGCGACATCGCTTCGTCAAAGAAGGGGAGTGGATAGTCACGAAGGTCCAATAATTCCACATCCAATCCTTTTGCCTTCGCCTTTTCCACAATCCACTTCGCCGGCTGTTCGCCGAACCGTCCCTGCCGCGTGCTACCGAGAATTACTTTTATTTTTAACATGTTTTTAATGATTTAGTATGATTATTTGATTTTTTCGCGGTGCGCCTTTGTTTGGAGGTTTCTTCTTCTGTTTACTCATATCGTTCACGAGGCTGGTAAGGAGTTTGAGCGTGTATTCCGTGTTCACCGCGTAGAAGACCTCTTTGCCGCGCCGTTCGTCGATCACGAGGTCGCACGCCTTGAGCGTTTTGAGATGTTGGGACACCGCCGGCTGGGAGAGTTTGACGATGCGGGTAAGTTCGTTCACCGTCTTGCGCCCCTTGATCAGCGCCTCGATGATCCGGTATCGTGCCGCATTCCCCACTCCTTTGCCGAACTTGTTTATTTCCTTGCAGAGGTCAGACATATTTAGATATTAGCATATGCTTATATGAAGTCAAGGGGCTTCGCAGTCCCGATAAAAAACCATATAATAGAAGGATCATGCGCGAGATCGAGATAAAACTGAGGGTAAAGGATCACGATGCGCTCAAGCGGAAGCTCGGCGAGATCGGGTGCGCCCTTTCGGCGCCTATCCACCAACACGACACCGTCTATGCGAAGGCCGGCGATACGTCGATCTGGGAGGATATGAAGGAGGGCTACGTGATCGTGCGCATCCGCCGGGACGATCGCGAAGCGATATTCACCCTTAAGCAGCAGCGCACGAACGAGCACGACAACATCGAGTGCGAGACGCGGATCGATGACGCTGACGCGATGCATCGCGCGCTCACGCTTTTGGGATTTGCGCCGGAGGTGGAAGTAAAGAAGGTGCGCCGGAAAGGAAAGCTGGGCGATGATGAGATCTGCCTGGATGAGGTTGAAGGCCTCGGCGCGTTCGTGGAGCTCGAGCGGATGGCGGATGACGATGCGGATCCGAAGCAGGTGGCGGAGGCGCTGTATTCAAAGCTGGAATCACTGGGACTCTCGCGGAAGGATGAGGAGACGCGGGGATACGATACACAAGTGTTCCAGGCGCGGAAAGCCGCTGCGGGACAGGCGTGATATAATAATCACATGAAAATAACATTGATTGTGCTCGCGGTTATTTTGGGGGTCGGATTCATCGCGCTTGCGATCTATTATTGGATGACGCCGGCGGATGCCCTGCCGATGTTCGTGCCCGGCTATGACGCGGCCATGGCGACGCCGCATCTAAAGCACGGCATTGCATCGCTCGTGGTTGGGTTGGCGCTGCTTGTCTATGCGTGGTTTGCGAGCGCAAAGAAAGTTTCGTAGCAGCTAGCGGATAATAAGCAGGCTTACAATTCCGATCGCCAAGCAGTAGATCGCGAACGGTGTAAGCGTTTTCGTTTTGAAATAGCGGGTAAGGAATTTTACCGCGAACCATGCGGCGAATGCGGCGGCGATGGCGCCCGTGGCGGAAACCTCGATCAATGTGCTGTTGCCGGAGGTAAGCAATGGCGGGATCTCAAGTAGCGCCGCCGCGCCGATGATCGGCGTGGCGAGGAGGAACGAATAGCGGAGCGCATCCTCATGCGAGAGTCCCACCATCAGGCTGCCCGCGAGCGTGGATCCGGTGCGCGAGAATCCGGGGATGAGCGCGAGCACCTGCAGGATGCCGATTTTGAACGATTGCCAGAACGATAGCTTGTGAGCGATGCGTGTATCGTTATTTGCCAGACTTTCTGGCGGCAGCGTGACGGCGTCGGTCTTTGCGTTTTTGGCGGCCCGCTTGCGCAGCCATTCGGCGAGCAGGAGAAGGATGCCGTTCAGCATTAAAAAGAGTGCGGCGCTCTGCGGCGAAAGGAACGATCCGGTGATTTGATCTTTAAGGAGAAGTCCGATGATGCCGGCGGGGATCGTGCTCATGACGAGCAGCCACCCGAGCTTGGCATCGGCGTCGGCGTCGCTGATCTGCCGCGCTGCGAGCGAACGAAAGATCCCTTTTACGATCCGCACCCAGTCTTTAAAATAAATAACAAAGAGGACGGTCGCGGTGGCGAGGTGCGTGGCGACCAAAAATTCCAAAAATGTCTCGTTGTTTTGGCTGAGATGCCAGCCGAGGAGTCCGGGTAACAACACGCTATGTCCAAGACTCGAAACTGGAAAGAGCTCGGTGATCCCCTGGGTAAGACCGAGGATGATGGCTTGAGGAAATGTTGGCATGACGGTGATATAAAAATTCATTATATTTCCATATCGCCGCGCGCTTCGATCTTGTAGCGCTTCTTGCGGAGGTATGCCATATATCCGGCGATGCCGATCATCGCGCCGTTGTCGAGATTATATTTAAAGTCGGGAACAAAGAACGCGCAGCCGATCTTTCTTGTCTCGCGCGCGAGCCGCGCGCGGAGCGCCTTGTTCGCCGCGACGCCGCCGGAGAGCATCACCGACTGCGCACCAAATTTCTGCGCCGCGCGGATCGTCTTCTTGACGAGTACGTCGAGCGCGGCTTCCTGGAATGAAGCGGCGGTATTCGCCTTTGCGCTCGCGGAAATTTTTTTATCCAAGCCGCGGTCACGCATATAATAGAGCACCGACGTCTTCAGCCCGGAAAAACTAAAGTCATAATTCTTTTCGGCGAGCATCGGGCGCGGGAACGCGATCGCATTCGGGTTGCCGGCGCGGGCCAGGCGTTCGATCTCCGGGCCGCCGGGGTAGGGAAGGTTGAGCAGGCGCGCGACCTTATCGAACGCCTCGCCCGCGGCGTCGTCGCGCGTCTCGCCGAGCCGCTTCCACTTGGAGAATGAATCGAGCTTGAGCAAAATCGTGTGGCCGCCGCTCACGATGAGCGCGATCGCGGGGAAGATATTTTTTTGCGAACCCTTTTGCGAAAGCAGGAAGCTATAGAGGTGTCCTTCCAGATGATTCGCGCCGATAAGCGGCACGCGATATTCGTCGGCGAGCGATTGCGCGAAGGTGATGCCCGTCCAGAGCGCCGGTTCGAGGCCGGGCCCGACGGTGACGGTGATCAAGTCGAACGTTAGTCGCGGGTGCCGCGCGAGCAGTTGTCCAAAGAGTATCGGCAGATTCTTCAAATGCTCGCGCTTTGCAAGGTTGGGAACGACGCCGCCGAACGGACGGTGGATGGGGATCTGCGTCGTCACAAGATTTTCGATGACCTTGATGTGCGGCGCCCGCGCGGTGCCGGATGCTTCAAGCAAGGCGATGCCGGTCTCGTCGCATGACGTTTCGATTGCGAGGATCTTCATTTTTATCATTGTACAACCTGTCGCCACTAATTAATAATAAATAGGAAAAGGGGACCGGCGCTATCGTCGGTCCCTCTGCTATCTTTCTGAATCTTACAATATAACTCCGCTGAATCCGGTGGAATATCCACCAGCCCTTCTTTTGATTGACCCAGCAGGTACGGTTTTCCTTATTGCCGATCGAAAAAGCCTTGGTCAGCGCCTCTTCAACGGTGGTCGTGGGATCGTTTTGAACGCACCCCACCCAAACATCACCCACATGGTGACGCAGATGCTTTTCTCCCTGTTTTGCCCGTGCCGGCATCACAAAGAGCAGCATGAGGGCGACGAACATCGCCCAGAACAAGGTCAGACGCTTGCCGCGCATGGAAGCCTCCCCGTCGCCTTACTGATACTATTATGCCCGTAAAGCATTGCTGCGTCAATAAAAAAATCCGGACCGCGTGGCGGTCCGGAAAACCGGGTTGAGTGTTAACAATAAGAAGATGATGACAATGGCTGCGATAAGAAGAATGACCCTCGCCACTCTTCCAACCAGACTGATCACATCCAGTTGTTCGTTAAATTCGTCAAAAAGATTCTTGCGAGTGCCGCGATCCATAAGCTGCGCCTCCGTACTCCCAAAAACATACTCCAAGCAGCATTAAAAAGATGTTAATTATTTTTTCTTTGCGCTGCCCCGTTATAACGCGCAGCGGAAGCCGGTCAACCCATTCGTGCTGGCCGTGTTCCATCCGAGGTATAGTTCAAACGCTCCATCTTCCGGACCGTTATCATCGCCACCTCCCCGAAGGAAAACAGTGCCCGGTGCGCTGCCGATATTCAAGTCTCCCACGCCCTGATAGGTATTCCAAGAATTATTCGGCGGTGCGACGGTGGCAGCCGAGAAGGAAGAATCGTTATAAGAGGTAATATAGTTATTCCCATGTCCTCCCGGCGAACTTCCATATTCGCAATCCGGCGGATAGGCGGAGCAGGAAGGCATAGCGATCGAGTTCGTATTGTCTCCGCTATTGTTTTGGCTCCGCTGGACATGCTCCCAGATATTTCCGGCAAAATCCCAAATGACGTCGCCGTTTGAAAGGTTGAGGATCCGAAGGTGTGCAAAATCGGAATACCCCGTACCGTATTGCGTCGTGCCGTCATATTGCAGATTGACAGAATTTGAATTTCCGTAAGGCATAGTGCCGGAACCTACCGAACCCCCCGACCAGTTGGAGCCGAGATTCGCCGCATTCGTCGCGATGGTCATATATTCATCGTTCGTCCAGAGGTGTGCACCTGCTGCGGCGCAGTAAGCGGCGGCGGTCGTGTGCGAAATGCCGACGATAGGGAAGCCGTTGGGATCGGAAGCGATATGATATGAGCCGCCGGTGCAGGCATACCCCGTGGCGGCATTATTGTATCCGCGATAGACGTCATAGGCGGCGCCGACGGTCTGCATCGGCGCGTTGTTCGAGGTTTGTTCACACTTTGCCTCGTATTGCATCACCCAGAAATTCGGCGTGCCGAACGTGCTGTTGCCCGGCACCGGGATCCAGTTGGTCGGAAACCCTCCCGCAAGCGCCGCGTTGCTGCTTTGCACAAAACTGTTGATGTTCGAAGCGGTGCTGTATTTTGCCGATTCCGGCAGCGCGATGATCTTCCAACCGGTGCCGTCGGTCAGGTATTCATAGTAAAAACTCGACGAGGTCGTATTGATCGGGTCGACGGGGAGTGTTGCGATCGGCGATGCGGGACTGATCGATTTGAAGTTCAGCGGCACCCAGCCCGTTCCGTCGATATTCCTGTACGTGGTTGACGCGGCGCAGTGGTAGGTGAACACGCTTGATGTCGCGAGCCCCAATCCCTGACATTGATCACCGGCGGTGGAGGTGGCGCTGGGATCCGGGACGGAAATATAGATCGTGCTCGAAGATCCCATCGAACCGCGCACCGACGATTGATAGTCCGCGATGGCGATGCCGAGCGATGACATGTCGGAGATGCGGTTGGAATCCCTTCCCTGGCTTAGCAATTGGGAGGGGTTGATCGATACAACGGCCACGGTGGAAAGCACCGCAACGATGCCGATGGCGATCAAAAGCTCAACGAGGGTGAATGCTCTGCGTGAGGCGGGTAACATCGGCTGATGCATAAAGATAGTATAGCAAATGAGACGCATCGAAACCACGTACCAACGCGTGCGTCGATCGCTACGAGGATGTGATCGTTGCGATGTCTTGCGCAAAGGTCTGTTCCTGTTCCACGGTCGCCTCGCCGTACGTCCAAAGATAATTCTTCCAGCCACCGCCGGCGTAGTATTTTGCCGCCGTGCAGCGATCGATATCGAGCTGGGCGCTATAGTTTGCTTCGCAGCCTTGCATCGCGCCTTTTAGATAAAGCCCGGTTGCCACGAATGCATCCGCGTTGCTCCACGGCGACGGGGGATTGTCGCCGGTGATCGCCGCGATCTGCGATACATAAAGCTCCCACGTGGATGGTTCGAACTGCGCCGGTCCCATCGCGCCGCCATACACGCCATCCGCGTTGGGGCACGACACGAGCATCTGCGTGGGATTCAGCCCGAGCTGCTGGACGATCTGCAAAAATATCGGGATGTTCGACGGGCTCATCGCGGTTTTGTAACTGCATTGGCCGACGTTCTGCCCGAGCGCCGATTCGCGGTTGAGGATCGCGAGGATGAGCGCGGCGTTGACGCCGGTGGCCTGCGACGCAACCTTCGCATACTGATACGCCTGGCCAAAGGTGAGCGAGCCGCCGCCGAGCAATTGGAAGATCTGGTTGCGGATCTGCGCTGCGGTGGCCTTTGCCTGCGCGGCGAGCGCCGCCTTTGCCGCCGCGTCGCTCTTTGTTGCCGCAAGCAATTGCGCCTGCTGGGCCTTGCTCGCCGCCACTTGCTGTGCCTGCGCCGCTGCGTACTGCTCCGCGGTCTGTGCGGCGCTCTGGGATTGCGCGAGCTGCTGGTTCTGGTCCTGCAATGTGCCGGTCAGCGTGTTTAACTGCGCCACGTCGGCGTTGAGGTTGGATTCAAAGAGGGCAATATTTTCGGAATCGTCCCACAGCGTGGAGAGTTGAGGATTTTTCAAAAACGATTCCAAAAATCCCGTTCGGTCATTTTTATTGAGCGCGTTCAGCAAATTGCCGATTGTCGTTTTTTCGCTCACGATCTCGCCCCGCGTGACGCCGATCTGCGAAGTGGTCTGCGTGATCTGGCTGTTGATCTCCTGGAGCGAGAGGTTGATGGCCTGGATCTGAAGGTTGAGCTTTGCAATCTGCGCGTTCAGCGTGTTGATCGCGCCCGTAAGGCTCGTTCCTTTTTGTTGATCCGCGGTGATCTGATTTTGGTATTGGTCGATCTGGCCCTCAAGCTGCGAAAGCTGCGCTTCGAGCGCTGCCTGCTTCTGGGCCGTGGTTTGGGTGGACGAACTTGCCGCGCCGCCGACGGACGTCGTTGTTTGCGCGAGCGCGGGCGTGAGCATTAAAAACACCGTGGCCATCGCGGCAAAAAAACATTTACTTTGTTTGATGACGTGCATCACTTACTAAGGATACTACGCAGCAGGATATATTCCCACGTTATCGGACGAAGGTGGCGAAAGAAAATGGACGATTCGCTATGTGCGAACCGTCCATGTTTGGGCAGCTGTGTGACGTCAGGACATCTCGACCGTATTCAAACTGTGTTCGCGGATGAGCCGACGGGCGATCTCGAAATCGTTCACGTGCTCGGGGAAGCTCTCGGCGAGCGCGTCCAGTAATCGGTAAAGGCCGACCGTCCTATTGTGGAGGAGGTTGTACCTCTGGCACACCATGCTCGCGCAGGGAATCTCGAAGCCGACGTATTCCTTTGCGCCCTCTATTTTGGGGAAGTTGTCGACATAGAGGGTGAGCGGAGATGTCGATGGAGGTCCGATCTCGCGGTAGCTGGTTTCCTTTGTGACGACCTTGATGGTATCGAGATCGTCCTCCCAGCGTGTCTCCGGTCGGGACTCGGGAAACGCCCGACCTTTCAGTGCGTTGCTCACGATGGTCGTTGCGATGATGTTGCTTTCTTGATCCATATCGATCCTTTCTGGGGGATGAACTTCCATCAGTAAAGTGGAAATAAGGTGAGGTGTCAAATGATAAAAGAGGCCACGGGGAATCGCCCCGCGACTCGAATGCTCGCCGTCGCTCGCATTCGGTCTGGGCACATACGGCCTGCTGAAAAATATTGCTTCGGCGGTTCGATTCCTCTAGAAGACAACCAAATAGAAAAGAATACCCTTCTCGCCGAACGGTCATCTGCCTGGAGGCGAGAAGGGTATTCTTTTCTATTTGTGGTAGCCCCACGGGGAATCGAACCCCGATTTACGCCGTGAAAGGGCGCTGTCCTAACCATTAGACGATGAGGCCAAACGGTCGCGGCGGCCGCGCACGCGCGGATAAAG
>Ga0181520_10000416_pt1 | contig 94167 bp, 89 predicted proteins | sample PEATcosm2014_Bin_29_FD_132451 | JGI IMG/M metagenome (GOLD analysis project Ga0181520, IMG submission 132451) | Peatland microbial communities from MTU Mesocosm Facility, Houghton, MI, USA - PEATcosm2014_Bin02_30_metaG | ecosystem: Environmental > Terrestrial > Soil > Wetlands > Peat | place...
TACAGCCACATAAAAATAAAGCAGTTGGAATTAAAAATGAGAAATAGTTTATTCATCTAAATAAGAGTTATCATAATACATAATCATATCAACCTTAATTTGATTTTCAGGAGTCCTTTCAACTGAATGAATAATTGCGCCACTATTCTTTAATCTTTCAATCAATTCTTCAATTTCTTTGTCAGTAATAATATTCATTTTTCCTTCCAATATTTTTTATTTAATTAGAAATATGAGTTAAAATTATTAATCAAAAAAAATTATGGGGGTAATATATGGAATTTTGGGTAATAGCAACTGCCATTATAGGTTTTGCAGCATTAATAATTAGTACATTTATGCTTTATTTTATTTTACAAATTGAAAAAAATTCAAAATTTATGAAAGAGGATGTATGGGGTCAAATTAATGATCTGGCTTTATTTCTAAATGCCGAACAAATTATAAGGCTTAGAAAAGAGAATTCTATAAGTAGTAATGAAGTTGAATCATTAATAAACTATTGGGAAGTCGAACATATAGGGGTAGATGAAAATAGTGTAGCCAAAGAAAATAAAGACTGGCAAAGAAAATATAATAAAACATATAGTATCATGTTAGATTATCTCAAAAGGATTGGGAAATAAAAGTATCTCCCTGAACCAACTTGATAGGCACATTTATTTATATGAAGCGGTCTCATAATCGCAGGGATACCCGTTGCTGTCCAATAATCAGGAGCCGTGATTATCGCGGTCATAAAACCTGATCCTTGATTAGTTTACCGGAGTTATTTAAGATATTGGAAATTTGTTGCTCAAGGGGGAATTGTTGAAGCTGCTTAAGAGATTCCTGGTCTACGGCATCCCGGCCATAATTGTTATCGGAGGTTTAATAGCAGCAGGCGGCATGCTTTCGGTCAGGAAAGCGGATGCGAAGAAGCCCTGGTCCGTGTTAGTTAAAAGCTACAGGCAGAAGGAAGACGCGGAGCTTGCAGCAGACAGGCTGAAAAAAATGAAATTCGGAGCGTATTACGTCTCAAAAATGGGCAGGGATAACGATATATGGTTCGACGTCCAGGCGGGAGCCTGCCGCAGCAAAAAAGAGGCTGAAAATATTAAAAACAGGCTGGCCCTTGCCGGTTTAGGTGAAACGCAGGTAATAAATTATTCAAATTATATAAATGATTCAGCCGCTTATAATAACGCTAAACCGGACGACAAAAAGGCCTTTCAGGGAAAGTACGAAATACCTGAAATATCTACAAATATCGTTTTGACGATGAAGCGCTTCCCCGTCGACCGGAATTACAAGATTGTCGACCTGAGGCTCGCGGATGCCCCTTTTTTGATAAGGAATAACATGGTTAATATCGGATTCAAGCCGGATGACAACTTCATACCGGACGACATCAGGCTGCATAATCTCATCAAATCCAGCGCATCCCTTTCGCAAGCCCTGTATGAAGACAAGCTGACAGGAAACCAGATCGATGTTTTAATTTTATCCCTGACTAACTCGAATGCGGATGCTTTGCCCCCGGCCGGCCCGTATCATTACGGAAATTTAGAATTAAAGGATATGAATTACAGGACGGACACCGGGGCTTTAAGAGGGAATATTTACAGGATGAGAGTGCATGGCAACAATATCTACACTTTTCTCGGAAAGATCGAAAAAACCCCCTATTTTGTCCTCTATAAGACTTACGACCTGACTCTCAAAGAAATGACGGCTTTTATCAGCAACAACAACGGAGATAAAGGCCTGCTGCTCTATCCGGAGGTAATTAAAAACCTGTCCGTGTTTCCGAAAAAGAGCAATACCGGCAGCGCCAGATTAGCGGCTTTCTCCATGTTCAGGATCCAGTGGAATTACGCTAAGGATCGGAATTTTTCATGGTGGTCCAAAAATATGATCGGCTACTGGAACATGAACGGCTATTATATGTACTGCAGCAAGCCCATAGTCATAAATATTTTCAACCTCGATTATACAAAAACAGCATCGGCCATTCATAACAATTTTATTTATGAAAAACGGAAAACGCTGAATAACAACTTCCTGGCGGCACTGATGAAGGAAAACAGGGTTTTCAACAAACAGGTGGATGTCAATCATAACAGCGGGTGGTTCCTCGACAGAACCGGCCTTAACGAATTAAGCTTTTCAAGGGGGCCGTACATAGTAGCTATCGACAGCTTTTACCCTCGCAAGTCGGATTATGCGGCCCTCAAGGCGGCCGCGTCAAGCCTGAATATATGGTAGCGGGTTACTTTACCGCAGGGATCCTTATCGCCTGCACGCCTTCGGCCGGGATGATGAGATTGCTCGCCCAATCTTCGAGCGAAGCGGGCTCTTTTTCATTCCCGTATAAAAAATACTTTTTCGCGTGCTCCCTGAAATCCCCCGATTTCTTTGTTTTATAATCCGCCAATGCTAAAAACATGTATGCGCCCGGATAGGTTTTACCGACCTTTTCAAAGACCCTTTTATAAATATTATCGTAGGATCCGTTATCCAGCGAATACCTGAAATATGTAGAATAAATTATCCCGAAATTAAAATACTCATAGTTGGTCGGCGCATAATTGTACGATTATTCGAGATACTTCAGAGCATCCGCCGGGTCTTTGAGCATTCTATAAGTCTGGCCTATATGGAAAAGCAGCACCGGCTCCCTGGGAGAATATTTTTCGGCTATCTTGAAATAATATAACGCGGAATCGGGATCGCTGATCTTAAGGTACTGTGTACCCTGCCCGAAGACCAGGCCGGGGCTGAGCCTTGCCGCTTTTTCAAGCTGTTCTTCAGCTATGGATTTCCGGCCCATCAGGGTATAAATATTCGCATAAACCATGTAGGAATTTGCGTAATTGGAGTCTATGCCTATCGATTTCTCGATAAATTTTTCAGCTTCAGGGAGCTTATTCTGCCTGCATCTTAAATTCGCCATCTCCGTATAAGCCGGCGCGTAATTCGAATCGATACCGATCGTTTTCAGATAATAGCTTTCCGATTTATCGTAGATGTTTTTATCGTAATTTATCAGGCCGAGATAAAAATATATCCGTGGATCGCTCGAATTGCCGGCTTCTTCTATTTTCAGAGCCGTCTCCGCGTTATCGAGCCGGCCCTGCTCGTACCAGGTAATCGCCGTTTCGATGTTCGCGTCACTGCCGCCTGCCGGGAATATCTCAGAGATAAAACAAAAAGTAAAAAGAAACGCTATAAGGTATTTATACATTCGAATCCCCCGCCTGTTTCATGGATGGAAGTATTATAAATAAACAGGGGAAATATTGCACGAGTCCGCACAATCATTCTGGACTATTAACCTGATACTGGCTAAAATATTAGTTACACAGAGGGGGATTTTATGATAACATGGTTATTGATAGGATTGTTCGGATTGATTATAGTCGGCTTCTGCGTTTTCCTGCTCACAAAGCAGCAGGAGCTTTCCAACAGCTCCCAGAGGGCGATGATCGACAGCCTGAACAGGCAGCAGGACCTGATAAACAATTCGCAGAAGACGATGAGCGAGGGATTGCAGGCCATAATGAAGACGGTCAACGAAAACCTCTCCAGGTCGCAGACGAGCATTAACCAGCAGATGGCAAACACCGGGGCCGTCGTAAGCGATATCCAGAAAAAGCTCGGAGTCCTCGAAACGACTGCGAAGAACATGCAGGATATCGGAAAGGACATATCCTCCCTGCAGGATATCCTCAAGGCCCCCAAACTCCGCGGCAACCTCGGCGAGTTCCTGCTGGAAGATCTCCTTAAGCAGATGTTCCCGGCGCAGAACTACTCGATGCAGTACTCCTTCAAGGATGGCACAAAAGTCGACGCGATAATCAAGCTCGGCGCCAATATCGTTCCGATAGATTCGAAGTTCCCGATGGAGAGCTTCCAGAGGATAATCAATTCAAACAACGACGAAGAGAAGAAAAAATTCCGCAAGGAATTCGTCCGATCCGTCAAGCTGCGGATAGACGAGATCGCTGACAACTACATAAAGCCGGCGGAGGGAACCTACGAGTTCGCTATGATGTACATACCCGCCGAGAACGTTTTTTATGAAACGATTATAAACGACACTTCATCGACCGACCAATACGAGATATTCACATACGCCATATCGAGGCATGTCATAGCGACATCCCCCAACTCGTTTTACGCATACCTGATGGCGATAGCCTACGGCCTCCGCGGCTTCAAAATAGAGCAGAAGGCGAAGGAAATGATAGGAGAGTTCTCGAAAGTCCAGGGCTCCTTCACGAAGTTTTACGACAATTTCAGCCTGGTCGGCAGGCATATCAGCAACGCCTCCGGGGCCTTCGACAAGTGCGAAAAAGAGGCGGAAAAGTTCAACACCTGCATCGGGGAACTGACCGGGAACAAGATGGAGCTGCCCGGTCCCGACAGCGGAAGATGAACACGGAGCGCAAGCTCACCAAGTCAAGGTTCAAGCTCGCCATGGAATGCCCGGGCAAGCTTTACTACACGCACAAGGCCGAATATCCCGACAGCAGGGCCGAAGATCCATTCCTCCAGGCCCTCGCCGAGGGCGGCTTCCAGGTCGGCGAACTCGCGAAGCTCTATTATCCCGAAGGGCATAATATATCGAGCCTGGACCAGGCAAAATCGCTGGAAGAGACAAACGAACTCCTGAAGCAGGAAAACGTCACGATCTTCGAAGCGGCCGTCATCTATCAAAATCTCTTCATCAGGATAGATATTCTCGAAAAGAGGGGAAAGCGCGTAAAGCTCATAGAGGTCAAGGCCAAATCGGCCGATGAAGACCTGCCCGGGGAATTCTACACACAAAAGGGCGGCATAAGTTCGAAATGGAGCCCCTACCTCTTCGACGCAGTGTTCCAGCAGCATGTGCTCCGGAAGGCATTCCCGCAATATAACATCTCGACATACCTTATGCTTGCCGACAAGACTAAAAAGGCGTCCGTCGACGGCCTGAACCAGAGGTTCTTCCTGCAGCATGATGAGAGCGGCAGGGTGAGAGTCAAGGTGACCGACAGGAGCGACCCGGGCGAAAAGATACTCAGGGCCATCGATATCGGGGACGCCGTCACAATTATCAACAATACCCGCTTCGACATCGAAAATAAGGACCTGTCATTCGAGGAATATATCACTTACCTCGCTGACGCCTATGAGAGCGACAGGAGAATATACGCGCCCATAGGCCCATACTGCAAAGACTGCGAATTCAACCCCGATGAAACCGAATTAACGGACTTCATAAAGAGCGGATTCCGGGAATGCATGAAGGAAAAAGCGGGCTTTGAAGACATTGATTTCAAAAGGGACCTGATCTTCGGGCTCTGGAATTTCAGGAAAAAGCAGGAATGCATAGACGAAGGTATATACTTCCTCGAGGATATCGACGAGTCGATGCTAGGGGAAGACAAGCCGGGCGATAGCCCCGGTCTGACCCCCAGGGAAAGGCAGGCCCTGCAGATACAAAAAACAAAAGATAATGACAGCACCCCTTACATCGACATCCAGGGAATCAGGGCCGAGATGGATAAATGGGTTTACCCCCTGCATTTCATAGACTTCGAGACAACCATGGCCGCCATCCCTTTCAACAGGGGTAGAAGGCCCTACGAGGGGATAGCTTTCCAGTTTTCCCACCATGTCGTTAACGATGACGGGACGATCGAGCACAGGGGGCAATTCCTCAACACGAAGCAGGGGGAGTTCCCGAACTACAACTTCGTCAGGGCACTGAATAAGGAACTGGAAACCGACAACGGATCGATATTCCGCTACGCCTCGCATGAGAACACTTACCTGAATATCATTCATTACCAGCTAAGAGAGGAGGAGGCACAGGAAATTCCGGATAAACAAGAGCTTCTGAACTTCATCGAAGAGATCACCCATCTGAAAAACGGGAAGGCGCTCGTAAGGAAGGGCATAAGGGACATGATAGACCTCCTCGAGATCGTGAAGAGGTATTACTACCACCCCATGATGAAGGGCTCCAATTCGATCAAGGCGGTGCTGCCGTCTATACTTGAAAGCCCCTATATACAGGAAAAATACTCGAAGCCTGTTTACGGATCTTCCGGCCCCGGCGGGATAAAGAGCCTGAACTTCAGGGACTGGGCATGGGTCCGGTACGACCAGGCCGGGCAGATAAGGAGCCCCTACAAGCTGCTGCCGCCGGTCTTCGAGGGCGTAGACGACGACCTGCTCGACGGCTTCATCTCGGATCCCGAGGTGGCCGAAGGCGGCGCCGCGATGATGGCATACTCCAGGATGCAGTTCACCGAAATGAGCGAACTCGAGAGGATGAAGATAGCGGAGGGACTGCTGCGGTATTGTGAGCTGGATACCTTCGCGATGGTGATGTTGGCGGAGGGGTGGAGAGAGGAATGAAGGAAGTATTGAGAATTCCTTGAAAATAATTTATAATATTTTAAAATTTGGCATATAGGGGGTATAATATGGATAATAAAACCCCTAATTTTAATAGGCAAAAGTTTATTTTGTCTTTTATAAAATATGCTGGTGGCCATTTGTCAAAAATGGATTTCCAAAAACTTCTTTTCTTTTATCAAAAACATACTAATAACATTTATTATGATTTTATACCTTATCATTATGGCTGTTATTCTTTTCAAGCATCTTCTGATCTTGAAATTCTTCGGAATCAGAATTGGATTTCATTAAATGAAAAAGATATAAATCTTTTAAAAACACCTGATAAAAATATTGATAAAAGTATCAATAATTTATCTGAATTGATTGATTTTATGAACGATAACAAAAACTTACGTGGCGATGCTCTAATAAAAATAATATATATACACTATCCTTTTTATGCTATGAATAGTAAAATTTCAAAATCTATTCTTAACGAATTCGAATTACAAAATATTGAAAATGAAAAGCAATTGTATTTATCTACTTTACCATTATTATTTACAATTGGCTATGAAGGAATAACTTTTGAAGGGTATATTAACAAGTTAATTCAGAATAATGTTCGAATTATATGTGATGTTCGTAATAATCCCTTAAGTAGAAAATTCGGTTTTTCTAAAAGTATGCTATCTTCTATACTTCCAAAAATAGGAATAAATTATATTCATATACCTGAATTAGGAATTATATCATCTAAAAGGAAAAATATTGAAAATGAAAATGACTATAAAAATCTTTTTGATGAATATTTAAAAGGCTTACCTAAAAGAAAAAACTTTATAGAAATTGTTTTAGGATTATATAAAAAACATATTCGTTTAGCTTTAACTTGTTTTGAAAAAGAGCCAACTCATTGTCATCGCTATTATTTAAGTCACTATATTAGAAATGAATATAATATAGAGGTTGTGGATTTATGAGTGAAACTAAGAAAGTTTTAATCACTGTAAAAACTTACCCTACTATATCGGGGTTACGAAAGGCAAAAGCTATTTTGCTAAAATAGATATTGAACCGGGTGTAAGGTATGTAAGCTCATGGGGCGAAAACGGGGAAGCTGTAAAAATTGATTTCAAGGCCGACGCTGTTTATTTTCTTCAGCATAACGTCTCGATGGGGATCTGGAAGGCTCGTGTGGTTATGGATGCTCCTGACGCGAAAAAACTCGACGCCGGGGACCTTAAAGACTGCACATATTACGAATACGACCAGGACAAACCTGGCACTGATCTGTCCGAATCGGATTATAAAGACGTGATACAGGACGCTGATACCCTTGTCGTTCATCCGGACGGCACAGCCGAGCTGGTCCCGGCTAAGAAATAATCTACTCCACCCAGTTCACGCACTTGCTCGTGTCAATAACCTTGGCTTCCGGCTTATTCGCCGCATACCCGACCACACATCCGTCGATCCCGTACTCACCTACGGGCAGGCCGAGCAGCTTCAAGAATTGCCTGTTCCTTGACATGGCCCCTGTCGCTGACAGAAGCTGGAAACCGAGCCCTTTATCCGTGGCTGTCAGCCACATATTCTGCATGGCATGGGCTATCGACTGCTTTTCAACCGGCGGGAATCCCTTCTTTTCAGCAATGATTATATAATAAGTTGCTCCGTTCAGGGACGGTATTCCGGCGCCGGAAATCGATTTTAACCGCTGGACGAAAGGCCCTATCTTTTTCCTTAAGAAAGGCAGCAGGGTCATCATCATATTGATCCTGCCCGCGTTCTTTTTTGTCTGCGAGATCAGCAGATCCCTCGCTTCTTTTTCCAACCGGCCGGTCAGTATAAAGACCTTTCTTACTTCATTTATCGGAAGGCCTGTCGCAGCGAGCGCGTAAGGCGCATACATGGCGGAAGCGGCTATTTCATCGATATCCTCCTTTTTCGGGGCCTCGTTTGTAAAGCTCCTGACCGACCTTCTTAACTTAATGATCTGATCCAGTTTTTCCGGCATATAATAGCTCCTTTAAAATCACTTGACGACACCGATAGCCATTCCGTCATAACCTTTTTCGCCGGCCGTTTGAATGATGGAGAAATCCGCTTCAGTGCATTCTTTAAGATAGTCATTGAGCCTCCGGGTGCCGAGGACTTTCGGATCTTCGGAGCTCCTGTTCAATATTTCCCCTTTGCGTATAATATTGTCCAGTACGATGACCGTTCCTTTTCCGGAGAGTTTTATAGCCCAATTCAGGTATTCGACATAGGGGGGCTTGTCAGCGTCTATAAATATGAAATCGAAAGGACCCTCGCCGCTTTCCATTATCTCAGGCAGAATATCGAGAGCCCTGCCGTTTTTAAGTTGAACAATCCCGTCGAGGTTTGCCAGCCTTATATTTTCCTTCGCGATCTCCCAGTTTCCTTTGTCGTACTCTATAGTAATGAGCTTCCCGCTTCCGTCCATGGCCCTGGCCAGCCAGACCGTGCTGTAGCCTGCCAGCGTTCCTATCTCCAGTATTTTTTTTGATCCGCATGCCCTGGCAAGAACCTGGAGAAATTTGCCCTGGACAGGGGAAACAGCGGCGTCCGGCATCGAAGTTTTTTTGCAGGATGCCCTTACAGTTTTCAATATTTCATCCTCTGTTCCGACCCTTTCGCTGATATATCCGTCGACGGACTTGAAAAGATCCACTGTGATTTCCATATTCCGCTCCCGTCTCCTTACAATATAATAAACTCATCGTAATAAATATCGGTGATCGCCCCTGTTTTTAGCATTTCATTTATTTCCTTCTCGAACTCCTTCTTGAGGCCCTCTTTTGCCGCCTCAGGAACGAGGTCCCTTTTTGTTTTTGATTTAAGGATGGACATTATTACTTCTCTTAACTGTGATGATCTCTGCGTTAATTCCTGCCCTAAAATTTTATTTGTCCCGTCGTAAGCAAGGGAGAGCCTGACCTTCAGGAAATGAGGTTTGATTTTATCGGCGGTTCTCATGCGGAAATCGTCCATTTCAAACACGCTGTAAGGGCCGGGTTTAGGGACAAGGGCAGCCGACCTGTATATATCTTCCTGGCTCTTCGATTTGGCTGAATATATTAAAAAATAGGAAAGTGCGGCCGGGCCCGCGACGACAAGCCCGATAATTAATAAAAATACGATACTTATTGCAAAGTAAATTAAGCCCTTTGCGTTTTTTTTCTGTTTAATTTCCAGCCGCATATAATTTTCCTTCTTTGATGATCTTACTATAATAAAAACAATATGAAATTTCAAATTTCAAAGCCCAGCCTGCGCCGGGTGCCGGACAAACGGGTTTGCCGGGTATAAAATGGCCTGCGGTATTTATCTTTATTTGGAAAAAATAAAAAAATTAAAATATACTTATTCTATGAGTGAAGAAAATAAAATAAAGATCCTTCTTGTGGAAGATGAAGTCCTGATTGCCATGGATGAGAAAATGAAACTTGAAGATTACGGCTATACGGTCATCACTGCCAATGACGGGGAAAAAGCTATCCGGATATTCAAAGAAGACCATGACATCGGCCTGATACTTATGGACATCGAACTTGGCCGCTCTCCTAACGGTCCGGAAACGACATCTTTGATTTTAAAGGAAAGAGAGATCCCCGTAATATTTTTATCGAGCCACAAGGAGCCTGAAATAGTCAGGAAGACGGAAAAAATAACTTCTTACGGCTATATCGTCAAGGACTCCGATATCGTTGTGCTGGACGCGTCGATCAAGATGGCCTTAAAACTATTCGAGGCAAAAAAGGCTTTAACCCTGCGCGAATCGTATCTGTCGGCAATTATAGAAAACCAGCCCGGCATGCTCTGGCTTAAAGATACGGAAAGCAGGTTTTTAGCCGTGAATAAAAATACCTCGGATTTTTATGGTTTGGATGATCCCGGCCAGCTGATAGGGAAATCGGATTTTGATATATGTCCGCCGGAACTTGCGCAGAAATACAGGGCGGATGATTTAAAAGTTATTAATACAAAAATTTCATACAGGATTGAAGAACCGATATACAGCAAGGAGCAGATCGCGGGCGGGGAAAATACCGGCTGGTTTGAGACTTATAAAACCCCGATTTTCGGTAAAAATGGAGATGTAATAGGAACAACCGGTTATGCCTTTGATATTACCGAGCGAAAAAAAGCGGAAAACGAATTGATCAAGCGCGAGGAAAATTCGAGAAAGTTTTTTGAAGAACATTCATCGGTTCAGCTTATTATAGATCCTGAAAACGGGAATATTATTGACGCGAATACAGCCGCTTCAAAATATTACGGCTGGTCCCGTGAAGATTTGAAAACAATGAATATTAATGAGATAAATATGCTGTCCCGGTTAGAAACTCAGGATGAAATGAAGAAAGCAAAAAAACGTTTAAAGACCCATTTTGAATTCAAGCACAGGATCTCTGACGGATCCGTCAGGGATGTCGATGTTTACAGCAACACAATAATATTATCCGGCAAGGTTTATCTTCACTCGATTATTTTTGATATCACAGAACACAGGAAAGAAGAGGAGCGTTTCAAATCCGTTCTCGACAATTCAAGGGATGTAATATACCGCCTTAACCTGCAGACCGGCAGCTATGAATATATCAGCCCGTCCGCAGAAGCGGTCGTCGGCTATTCACCCGATGAGCTTAAGGCCATGGATCCTGAAACGGCCTTAACCATGATTCACCCGGATGACCTGAATATTTTCCTTGAAGGCGCCGAAAATGGATATCTGGAATACCGGCAGCGGACAAAAAAGGGGGATTACCGCTGGCTTTCAAATCATACAATAGTTACTAATGACGATTCCGGCCGCCCCCTTTACCGGGACGGCAATATCAGGGATATCACCGGTCAAAAACAGTCTGAGGAAAAAATCAGGAAACTTCTTGAAGAAAAAGATCTTATTCTTAAGGAGGTTCATCACCGCCTTAAGAATAATATGAATACCATCAACAGCCTCCTGATAATCCAGGCAGGGACATTGAAAGACAGCCCTGCTATTGAAGCCCTTAATGATGCAAGCAGACGCGTCAGGAGCATGATGTTTTTATATGACAAACTGTATCTGGCAAGCAGCGGTGATAATATTTCTGTTAAAGAATATTTATCGTCTCTTGTTGATGAAATCGTGGCAAACTTCCCGAATAGCCCTTCGGTTAAAATCGGAAAAAAGATCGATGATTTTACTCTAAATGTAAAAACAGCACAGACATTGGGAGTAATTATCAACGAGCTGTTGACAAACATTATGAAGTATGCCTTTACCGGGAGAACTGAGGGTTTAATTAAAGTATCGGCTTTAATAAAAGACAATCTCGTGTCGGTAACCGTAGAAGACAACGGCAGCGGTTTGCCCGTTTCTGTTGATTTTGAAAATTCAACGGGCTTCGGCCTTAAACTTATAGGAATGATGGTCAAGCAGATAAACGGAGCTATCCGGATAGAACGTGTAAACGGGACAAGGATTATCCTGGAATTTCAGACTCTCACAATCTTGTAACGGTAAAGTCGACACGGCGGTTTTTAGCCCGGCCTTCCCTCGTTTTATTATCTGCAATCGGCTGGGTATCACCGAATCCCTTCGCTTTCAGGCGATTGGCCGGAGCCTTGTAATTCCTGATCAGAACTATCATAACCGCTTCAGATCTTCTCTGGGACAGTGAAAGATTGAAAGCCGGTTTACCGGCATTGTCCGTATGACCGTCAATCTGAATAATGTATCCGGGCGAATTTTTAATAATTTCAGCGAGTATTTTAAGCGTTTTCTCGCACTTCGGTACGTCCACTGCCGCCCTGCCCGTTTTGAAAACTATCGGCCCATATTCATTCTGAACACTTTTCAGCTTTTTTGTTAAAACGGACAAATCAGTATCTATTTTATTGTCTGCCTGTTTCAAGACATCGCCCGGGTTTACATTTTCAGCATAAGCTGATAAAGTAAAAAAGATAGACAAAATGAACAGAACTGTTATTTTTTTCACGCAAACCTCCTCAATGGGAATATTATAACAAACCGGATCATTACTCTCAAAGTTCTCAATTATTCATCGACAGGTGGACCTTCTTTGCCGGTAATAATAATGGGGGACTTCCGGTGATTCAATCTCGGCATCCATCTTGGAACATACTTCTTGTAGTCAATGTATTCCTGACCGAATCTCTTCTCCAGATCAGGCTCTGACACAAGGATAAAATAGACGGTATGTACAATAAAATTTATGACTGCCAATCCGGCAATACCATAAGAAGCAAATAGAAATGATTCGCCTGCCTGAAGGATTATCTCGCTGACTATCATCGGGTTCCTGACCCGGCAATACAATCCGGCCAGAACTAGTTTCCCTGCCGGGTCCCAGCCGCCGATTATCATGAAAATTTTTGTTCTTATCGTCATTATTAAAAAGATGAAACCGATCGATGTTAAAAGAACCCCGATAGCAAATAATATTGCAAATGAAGTAATTATAGGATGCCTATAAACCAGGTGTTCTGACAGTATGATGATAAACGGCACTGCAATGCTTAACATGATAGGTATGATCGGGATTTTAAGCAGCCTTTTAAAATCTTTCATTTTTGACCCCATCCAAATAGAAATTCAAAGAAGCTTTGTAAACCCCTTCCAGTGCTTTGAGAAATTTAAACCGGCTTTTTTAGTAAAAGGAATCATCCCATAGTGCATTGGAATCACAACCCCGGATTCTATAGCATCAGCGGCTTTGACAGCTTCCATCCAGTTCATAGTAGCTAACCCGCCAACAGGAAGCATCGCAATATCGGGGCGCAAGCCTTTCATTTCAGGTATAAAGTCTGTATCTCCCGCATGGTAGATTTGAAGATTATCTATTGTAATAATATATCCTAAATAACCTTTTTCTTTGGGGTGCATAATCTTATTAGGATTGTAAGCCGGTAGAGCCCTGACTTCAAGATTACCTATACGCTTTGATTCTCCCGGTTCCATGGTGTCTGTTGCAACACCCTTGTCAGATCCTGATTTTTTAACTGAAGCGGGTACTACGAAATGAGATGATTCCTTTTTTAGTTTCAGTACCGCCCCGGGTTTAAAATGATCACCGTGATCATGGGTAACAAAGAAATAGTCGGCTTTTGGCGCTTCTTTAAAATGTCTAAAAGTGTCAATGTATATGACTTCTCCACTTGCACTTGTGATTTTAAATGCAGACTGACCCAAACGAACAATATGTTTATCAATCCATTTAATAATTTGATCTTGATTGTTACTAGCCACCTTTCACCCCCTGCGCACAATTTACATCTTCTTGGATGTTAAGTCTCTTATATACCTTGAAGTAAACCCAGACGGCAGTTATCAGAAGCAAAGCGCTTGTACTGAAAAATACATACCTGATTCCAAGAAAAGCCGCAACCTGTCCGCCGAAAACAGCGCCTGCGAACGCACCAAGGTACCCGGCCGACATGTTAAAACCGAAAACCCTGCCGGTAAGCGAATCCGGAGTAATTCTCTTAATCAGTGTATTGACGGAAGGAACCAGCCCGCCCATCGTCAATCCCAGTAAAAATCGCAATCCGATAAACTGCCATGGATTTTCAGCGAATGCCTGGGGTATGAAAATTATTCCCGCAGCAATGAGAGAGGTCAACATGATTCTCTGGGGTCCAATTTTATCCGAAAGTTTCCCCAATCCCGGGGCGGCTATGATATTTGCAAGTCCGGAGACCGAGAAAGCCAGCCCCGCCAGCAGTGCGATATGGGCAGCATTACGGGAAAGCTGGGTTATGTACACCGTGATAACCGGTTCCACTGAATATAATGCGGCAGACAAAACAAAAAAAGTCACAAACATGGTTATGGTCAGGCTTTTTTCAGGAACACTGTTCCATATTTCCCTTATTCCCGGAGTTTTAATATCTGTACGGACAAAATTTTCCTTTACAAATAATGCCGTTGTGATGAAAGCGACAAACATCAGTACGCCGGTTACAAAAAATACATTCTGAAGGCCGAGAGTCTCCGCTATGTATCCTCCTATCATCGGCCCGAGAAGTGATCCGGCTATGCCTGAAGTGGAAAGCGTGCCTAAAGCCCAGCCTGCGTTCTCCCTGTCAGTCTGTGTAGCAATCAGTGTGGTGCAGGCTGTGCTGTAGCCTGTTATTGCGCCCTGCAATAATCTCAATCCGATAAGAACATAAACGTTTTGCGCGAAGCCCATGCAGAATATTACAATTGCCATGCCCAGGCTTGCCCGTAATAGCATCGGTTTCCTTCCGTATTTATCGGCAGCATGGCCCCATACCGGCGAGAAAACAGCTGAAAGTACGAAGGTGATGCCGAAAGCGATCCCTGAAAATTGCGCTATTGCAGCAGCATTATTAATTCCAAGGCGCTTTATATAAAGCGGCAGTATGGGAGCAATCTGGCTCATCCCGATAGCCGCTATAAAAATTCCAAACCAGCAGACTATTAAATTTCTCTTCCATAACTCCATTAATTTTTACCCTCGCTTGCTGTATCAAATATTGTCATATCAATATATAAGCAAAAATATTATTCCGCTTCCGAAATCAATTTATTTAATAAATTTTTAAACTGTACCCGTTCTGCTTCGCTGAATATCGATTCAATTTCCCGTGCATGGAATTCTACCAATTTGACCGCTTCATGATAAACAGCTTTCCCTTTATCTGTTGTAAACAGGAGAAATTCCCTCCTGTCTTCGGGAGAATTCCCCCTCCTGACAAGATTTTTCTTTTCAAGGATATCCAGCATTCTTGTAATGGAAGCACCGTCCTTCTGCGAACCTTCAGCCAGCTCTGTCTGGTTGCATCCTTCTTTTGTGATCATCAGATCCAGTATGAACAGCTGCTCAATCGAAACGCCGGATTCCTTAAGCCGGTTTTGAAGTTTATTTATAAGTATCTTTCTAGCCTGGATAATAAGCCATTCGAAATTTTCATTAAAAACATTTTTCATCAGCATACAAAACAGCCTCAACTTGATATGTATATAATATAATACACAATTATTGATATGTCAATTATTGTTCGATGCGGCCAGGCGAAGAACTTCATTTAAAATCTTGACTATGATAAATAAATCATTTATTATGTTAATAATGTTATTAAATAGGAGTGTTAAATATGAGTATTAAAAAAGACGGTAATATGGAACAAAACATACTTGAAGCCGCAGAAAAACTTTTCCTGGAAAAAGGTTTTGCTATGACATCGACTACTCATATTGCCAGGGTAGCGGGCTGCAACCAGGCCCTCGTGCATTATTATTTCAGGACAAAGGAAAGGCTTTTCGAGGCAATATTTATAAAAAAGGCTGAAATGTTTTTCCCTTCAATAACTCAGTACTGGAAAGAAGGCGTTCCATTCGAGGAAAATATTAAATTGATTATAGAATCCGTCTTCGATCTCTTTCTTGAGAATCCCCAGCTTCCATTTTTTATTTTCAACGAACTGACAACAAATCCGCAAAGGGCCGTTTCATTAAAAGAAAAAATAGGGGATATACCAGGGGAGATATTGCATTCTCTCCAGAAACAGCTCCAGGAAGAAATTGAAAAAAAAACTATAAGGCCAATAAGCCTTATAGACCTTATTGTATCAATTGTGTCACTTAACGTAGGTTTATTCCTTGCCAGCCCTTTCTTAAAAGTGATAGCGGGAATTTCAGATATGGAAATAAAAAATTTATTCGGACACAGGAAAAAAGAAAATGTTACTCTGATTTTAAAAGGCTTACGGCCTTAAAAATCATCTTTATTAAATTGTAATGGAGAGAATAAAATGAAATATTTTAGTCATACGGTATTGTTTTCCTGCCTGGTTTTGCTTTCATCCTGCGGCGGAGAAAATGAAAATTTTGATGCGGAGGGGAATTTCGAGGCTACGGAAGTCATAGTCTCCTCCGAGGCCTCGGGTAAAATTTTAAAATTCGATATCCAGGAAGGCCAGGTTTTGAAAACCGGTCAGATTACTGCTACTGTTGACAGCCTTCAACTGTTCCTGCAGAGGAATCAGCTTATTGCCAATATCGGAAACGCACAAAGCCGAAGGCCCGATATAAAAGTTCAGATTGCTGCGGCGGAAGAACAGCTTTCAGCGGCAAAAATCGAACAGGCCCGGGTTGAAAGGCTTTTTAAAGACGGCATCGATACTCAGAAACAACTTGATGATATAAATGCCCAGGTGGAATTGTATCAAAAACAGCTTATTGCGCAGAAAATTTCTCTTGAAAGTGAAAACCGGGGCATTTCGGATGAGATTCTCGCCCTTAACAATCAGGTAAAACAGCTCGATGACCAGCTGCAAAAATGCAATGTGGTTTCTCCGATAAACGGCACTGTTCTTGTCAAATATGCTCAAGCCGGAGAACTGGCTTCCACTGGAAAAGCGCTTTTCAAGATAGCGGACCTGGATAATATGTTTTTGCGGGCTTATATAACAGGAAGCCAATTGACCAAAATAAAGATAGGGCAATCCCTGAAAGTCTTTACCGATTTCGGAACCGGCGCCAACAGGGAATACGCCGGCACTGTTGCCTGGATCTCGGGAAAATCTGAATTTACACCGAAGTCTGTATTGACCAGGGATGAAAGGGAGAACCTGGTTTATGCGGTAAAGATCGCCGTAAAAAACGACGGATATTTAAAAATAGGGATGTACGGCAGGATTAAATTCAAGGAGTAAATGCTGTGGTCGTAATGGAAGATATAAAAAAGAGCTATGGAAAAATTTCAGCTTTAAAAGGAGTCAGTTTCGAAACCGGGGAGGGTGAAATATTCGGCATAATAGGGCCTGACGGAGCCGGGAAAACGACTATTTTCCGAATTCTTACCACTCTTCTGCTTGCGGACAGCGGCAGGGCTGTCGTTGACGGGCTGGATGTAGTCAGGGATTATAAGAAAATACGGGAAGAAGTCGGGTATATGCCCGGCCGCTTTTCTCTCTACCAGGATATGACAGTGGAAGAAAATCTGGCGTTTTTTGCAAAGGTTTTCAATTCTTCCATAGAAAAAAATTATTACCTGATAAAGGATATTTATTCCCAGATCGAACCTTTCAAAACCCGCCGAGCCGGCGCGCTATCCGGCGGTATGAAACAGAAACTGGCTTTAAGCTGCGCCCTGATACACAAGCCCAGAGTTCTCTTTTTAGACGAACCGACTACGGGTGTCGACCCCGTTTCAAGAAAAGAATTATGGGGGATCCTTAAAAATTTAAAACATGAAGGTATTACTATAATAGTATCGACTCCTTACATGGACGAAGCAAGCATGTGCGACAGGATCGGCCTGATACGTGAAGGTAATTTTCTAAAGATAGACACGCCGGAAAACATCATCGGAGATTTCGGCAAAAGCCTGTGGGCGGTCCATTCGTTATCAATGTCAAAACTCCTCAAGGATCTCCGGTGCAACAAGTTTGTAAGGACATCCTTCGCGTTCGGAGATTACCACCATGTGACTGTAGATATGGATAATATCACGCTTGACGGACTTAAACTATACCTGCAGGATAAAGGGCATAGAGATGTTGAAATTTTGCCTATCATGGCCGGCATTGAAGACTGCTTTATGGATTTATGAAAAAGGATAGAATATGAATGCTATAAGCACGGATAATCTGACTAAAATATTCGGTAATTTTACTGCTGTCGATAAAATTACTTTTGATGTATCGGAGGGTGAGATTTTCGGCTTTCTCGGCGCCAATGGAGCGGGAAAGACCACGGCAATCCGCATGCTTTGCGGCTTAAGCAAGCCAACTTCCGGAAAGGGTACCGTAGCCGGGTTCGATATTCTGAAGCAATCTGAAAAAGTAAAGGCCGGCATAGGATATATGAGCCAGAAATTCTCGATGTACGATGATCTGAAAGTATGGGAAAATATAAGGTTATTTGCAGGAATTTACGGAGTGAAGGGGAAAAATATCCCTGGAAAAACGGATGAACTGCTTAATGAGCTTGACATGCGCAATGAAAGGGAATCGCTTGTGAAATCCCTTCCGCTTGGATGGAAACAAAAGCTTGCGTTCTCGGTAGCTATAATTCATGATCCGAAAATTGTTTTCCTTGACGAGCCTACGGGGGGCGTAGATCCTTCTGTCCGCCGGCAGTTCTGGGAATTGATCTACCGCGCGGCCGACCGGGGCATTACCGCTTTTGTGACAACTCATTATATGGACGAAGCGGAATACTGCGACCGGGTCTCGATTATGGTGGATGGAAGAATAGAAGCCCTCGACACTCCCCGCAATCTTAAAAAGCAGTTCAATTCCGGGAGCATGGATGAGGTGTTTTATATCCTGGCCAGATCGGCTACAAGGAAGGCCGGCTGATATGGATCAATTCAAGGCTTTCGTGCAAAAGGAGTTCTATCATATTTTCAGGGATAAATGGACCATGATGATCCTGATCGCGCTGCCGATAATAATGCTTGTCCTTTTCGGTTTTGCGATATCCGACGAAGTGAAAAATTCCAGGATCGCGATTTTCGACCCTTCGGATGATGCGGCTACACGGGAAATAGTATACAGGCTGGTAGCCAGCGGCTATTTTTCAGTGTATAAAAACCTGGGAAGCTCAGGTGAAACTGAAAAGGAATTTCAGAAAGGAGAAGTATCGCTTATAATTATTTTCAGTGAGAATTTTTATGAAAATCTGATCCATACCGGAAAAGCGCAGATCCAGCTGATAGCTGACGGATCCGATCCTAACACTGCTGTTACATTGGTCAATTACGCTGAAAATATTATCACTTCCTACCAGCAGGAACTTTTAGAATCCGGCGGCATTCCTTACCTGATCGCCCCTGCAGTTAAATTCCTTTATAATCCGGATATGAAGAGTTCATATAACTTCGTTCCGGGTGTAATGGGAATGATACTGATATTGATTTGCGCTATGATGACATCGATTTCGATAGCCCGTGAAAAAGAAATGGGGACAATGGAAATCCTTCTTGTCTCCCCGGTAAAGCCCATACTGATGATACTGGCTAAGGCTGTTCCATATTTTGCTCTTTCAATGATCGACCTTATAATTATTCTTTTAACGTCCGTCCTTGTCCTCGGGGTGCCTATAGCCGGCAGCCTTTTCTGGCTTGTAGCCGTTTCCGTAATTTTTATTTCCATGTCGCTGGCTCTGGGGCTGCTCATTTCTTCTTATGTTAAAACCCAGTTGGTAGCGCTTCTGATATCCGGAATGGTCCTGCTGATGCCTGTAATGATTCTTTCCGGGATGATCTTCCCTGTTGAAAATATGCCCGTCGCTCTTCAGATAATTTCAGATATCGTTCCGGCCAGATGGTATATAGTCGCAGTCAAGAATATAATGATAAAAGGCCTGGGACTGATGTCCGTTATCCGCGAGATGGTTATACTTTCGGTTCTCGCCGTATTTTTTATAGTCGTAAGCCTTAAGAATTTCAAAATAAGGCTGGAGTAAAAAATGCTTAAATATCTTCTCGAGAAGGAATTTAAACAGTTTTTCAGGAACCCTTTCCTGCCAAAACTTGTCATGGTTTTCCCGCTTTTTTTTATCATGATCCTTCCCCTGGCGGCAAATTTTGAAATTAAAAACATCTATTTGAGCATAGTCGATAACAACCGGAGCACCTTTTCAAGGCGTCTGGTCCGGAAGATACTTTCGTCCGGTTATTTCAGGCTGGCCGGCGAATCGTCCGGCTATAAGACGGCGCTTCGGGATATCGAACTGGACAGGGCTGATATTATCCTGGAAATACCTGGAAGTTTCGAGCAGGACCTGATCCGGGAAAAAGAGGCCAGGGTAATGATTTCAGCCAACTCCGTAAACGGGATAAAAGGAGGGCTGGGAAGCGCTTATCTGTCAGGCATAATCGCCGATTTCAGTTCCGAAATAAGAGAAGAACTGGCGCCGCAGGTACCGGGGATGATAGTTCCTTCCATTGAGGTCGTTCCAGAGTACCGCTATAATCCGTTTCTGAGATATCCCATATTCATGATTCCGGCCTTGATGGTTATGCTTTTGACTTTGCTCTGCGGATTCCTTCCGGCTCTCAATATTGTCATGGAAAAAGAAAGCGGGACGATAGAGCAGATAAATGTTACGCCTGTTAAAAAAACACTGTTTATCCTGTCGAAATTAATTCCATACTGGATAATGGGTTTTATTGTGTTGACAATTTGTTTCGGCATAGCAAGATTGTTTTACGGCCTTGTACCCGCGGGCAGTCTTCTTACGATATATATTTTTTCATCGGTTTTTATTCTTTCGATCTCAGGCCTGGGACTGATCATCTCAAATTATGCCAACACAATCCAGCAGGCAATGTTTATATCATTCTTCTTTATAGTAAGCATGATCTTTTTAAGCGGTCTTTATACGCCTGTGGAAAGCATGCCCGGGTGGGCGCAGTTTATCAGTAATTTCAGCCCGCTTAAATATCTGATCAAAGACATGCGTCTTGTATACCTTAAAGGGAGCGGTTTCTTAGAGCTTTCAAATTCTTTTATTATTCTTTGCGGCTTTGCATTATTTTTTAATTCCTGGGCAATTTTTAGTTACAGGAAGAATATCTAAAATGATTCTCTATTTGTATTCGACAGAACAATTAAATATATTGAGTCTGATAATAACAAAAGTTGTACTATCAACCGAAAAATGCTTTCAGCACTATTTCTGGTTAATAGATTTAATAAGCCTGACTCCTAGATCGAATGCTTTTTGCAAATCCCCGGCCGATATTTTTTCGGCACGATTGGATTTTTCTTCTTTATCAGCCATCAGATAAACGTACTTTGAATAATCGTCAAATAGGACGGTATCAGTCAAAGTCAGCAGTTCACAACTGCCCAATGTATGGCCCATCATTTCTGAAAAAAAGTCTAAAGTATCTTTGAACCCTCTTTTAACATAAATTTCATCATTCACATTCATCGTTGCAATCAAGGCTGTTTTAAAGTTTTTGGGTCTAGGACCTGTACCTGTCCCGCCATAATCAAGATACTGGAAAAGCAGTCTATCCGTAAACGAACGCATCTGACCTGACAGATTTCCATAATAAACAGGCGAGCCAAGAACAATTGCATCTGATTGTTCAATATTTTCCAGCAAAGGCTTAAGCTCGTCATCTACCGAACAATGTCCAAAAGATTTACTGTTTTTCAATTTACAAGCATAACAACTTATACAGTCTTTGTAGTTCAGGTCAAAAAGATTTACAAATTCAGTTGCAGCACCTGCAGATTTTGCGCCTTCAATGACCTGGCGTAACATTTTCGCGGTATTGCCCTGTTTTCTTGCGCTGCCACAAACAGCTATAAGTTTCATAAATTATCCTCATGATATTGTCCGAACCTGATCGGGGTGAGTTCAGCCTGCGGTTGCGTATTGTAGAATCTGGCATTAGAAAAGTCAAAGGAAAACATAAATTCGATTTAGCAGCGGTGATAAAAGCCGTTTAGCTCATTCTTCAAATATTCCTGCTATTTGATGTCAAGCAGCTGGCACAGGTTTTTTGTGATGCTGATGTCAATTGTGATCATTTTTCATTTTATTATTATATCAGAAGCAAATGAAAGAGTGGAAACCCTAACCCCCACCATCCCCATATTTTTTCCCTCAATAAACCACACGGAGAACAGATTGTGTCTGTCCTCCGGCTGGGTAGTTTATTGTTCCAATTTAAACTTTCCTTCCACTTTTTCGCGCAAGCGGTCGATGTATTCAAACACGGCTGGTACGACCACAAGAGTAATTATCGTGGAAATGAGTATTCCTCCGACAATAGCCAGGCCCAGCCCGCCACGGAACCTCGATGCGTCTCCCGTTCCCAGAGCCATCGGAAGAGTGCCGAGGAAAATAGCCATCGTTGTCATAACAATAGGACGGAGCCTGAGTTTCCCGGCGCGTATGATTGCATCTTTACGTTTCATACCCGATCTGACGCCTGTGAGAGCGAAATCAACTAGCAGGATTGAGTTTTTCGCCGCGATACCGAGCAGTGTTATGATCCCGATCAGGCTATTGATGTCCATGTTTTTCCCGAATATCAGGAAAGTAAAAATCGCACCGGAGATAGCGGCAGGAAGAGCAAGAAGAATAGTAAAAGGAGTGATGAAAGACCCATAAAGGCTTGAAAGCACGAGATAAACCGCTATAATCGACAGCACTAATGCAAGTACGATATTATTGATCATATCTGTAAAGCGCTCCCCTTCACCGGAGAATGAGCATATGATGCCCTGGGCCGGCGGGTTTTCACCGATAATTTTCATGACTTTCTGCATCGCAGGACCAATCGCTCCGCCGGGCGAGATATTCGCGGATAACTGAATCAGTCGTGATCTGTCGTATCGTTTAATCTCCGACGGCCCGGTCACATTTGTGCAAAAAGCGATTGTCGAGAGCGGGATCATCTTTCCGCTGATATTCGGCACTTTCATTTCATTAAAAGTGCGCTGGATATCCCGCTGTTCGGGCTTAAGGCGCATACGAACATCATATTCAAGCCCATTGTCATGCAGTTTACCGACCACTGTTCCTTCGACATTGTAGCGAAGTTCCATACCGGCGGTCAAGGTGGAAACCCCCAGCATTTTCATCCTGTTTTCATCAAGTCTGATCTGGAATTCCGGTTTCCCTATCTGATAACTGGAGGTCAAATCCATCAGATCGCTGACACCCCTCATTTTTTCCTGAAGCTCTTCGGAATAAGCAATCAGTTGATCAAGGTTATCACCTTTGATATCCAAAGTGAAAGACCTGCCCCCGCCCATGGAGTCATAATCGCTCAGAGCGGCGTTCGCTGCAGGGTATCCGGCCATGATCCTGCGGATTTCATCTTTTATTGCTTTCGAACTTCGCTTGTTCTCGTTTTTCGGGCGCAGAAAAATACTGATGGTAGACTGGTTGCATTCGTTATTATCGGTGCCGACCTGGATTGCCATATAATCCAGTTCAGGTATTTTCTTGATCTCATCCGCCATCTGCATGGTAACCAAACGGGTACCTTCAAGGCTGCTTTCAGCCGGCAGATCGATTGAAATAGACATGCTCGTAGAATCGGAAACATTGAAGAAAGTCATTTTTATCATAGAAAAAGCGGCAAGACTTGCCAGGAAAAAAACAGCTGTCAGCAGGATAATCAGCTTAGGCCTCTTAAGGCTGAAATCGATTACCCGTGAATATATCCGGTCCAGCCATTTCTGAAAGCCTTCAAAGCCATTTACAATGAAATTGTTGTTCTTTTTATCGGATTTCATGAAATAAGCGTTTAAAAGCGGAGAAACAGTCAAGGAAATCAAAAGACTGATGATAACTGCAAAAACAATAGTCAGGCCAAACTGGCGGAATATCGTTCCGGTCGCTCCTTTCACAAAACCTATCGGTGTAAAGACAGAGATTATAGTTAATGAGGTGGCGATAACTGCAAGCATCACTTCCAAAGTTCCAAGTTCGGCGGCTTTGACGGGAGGCGTTCCATCCTCCATTTTACGGTAAATATTTTCCTGGACGACAATGGCATCGTCAACAAGTATGCCTATACAAAGCGAGAGCGCCATCAGAGTCATGACATTCATTGTAAAACCGGCCATGTACATCAGTATAAACGCCCCGACAAGGCTCACAGGTATTGCAACGCTGGTAATGAGCGTTGAACGAATATTACCAAGGAAGCAATAAACCACAAGAATTGCCAAAAGAATACCGAGGATAAGGCTTTCCTGGACGTCTTTAATGTTAGCAGTAATATCCTTTGCCGAATCGTATACATAAACTATCCTTGGGGTCCCTTTCCAGCCCCGGATGATGTTATTGACTTTTTCCATTTCATTACGGACAGCCGCGGCGACGGAAACCGCATTAGCGCCTGACTGCCGGAAAATATCCAGCATAATGCATGCCCGCTGCAGATAACTTTCAATCCGGTCATTTTTTCCGGATTTTCCAGGAGAGGTATCAGGATAATAGAGGTAAGCAAGGGTTTTAGGGTCTTTTGCCCCATCGCGGGAGGTTCCAAGCGATTTCAGAATCAGGGGGTTCGCAACATCTCCGGAGAATGATACAACGGAGTTCTGGATCTGGTTAACATTGGTGAATTCCCCGATTGTACGGAATACGACCGATTTGATGCCGCGGTCGAATTTCCCGACAGAAACATTCTCTCCCGCAATAGAAAGTGAATTGGCAACGCTGGTTGCGGAGACATCATAGGCGACAAGTTTATTCCGGTCCAATTCTATCTGGACTTCTCTTTTTGTATCCCCGGACATGTTTACTTTTCCCACCCCGCCAATTTTTTCAAGCATCGGTTTGATATTTTCATGAACAAGATCGTAAAGTTCTGTAGGCCCAAGATCGGCAACAACCGCGATTTTGATTATCGACGAATCCGCAGGATCATATTTCTCTACGGTCGGATCGTTTTCCAAGTCACTTGGTAAGGAATTGCGGGTAAGCGATACCTTTTCCCGCACCATCGTTTCGGCCTTGTCTATATCGCTTTCCTGGTAAAACTCTGCTGTTATGATCGAAGTACCTTCGATGTTTCTGGAAGAAACGCTTTTCAGTCCTGCAATTGTATTGATCTGATCTTCCAGCGGTTTGGAAATCAGCCGCTCTATTTCCTCTGGCGTCGCGCCGGAATAAGTTGTGGTTACAGTGACTACCCCGGTGCTTATTGTAGGAAAGAGTTCTATCCCCAGGCGGCTGAAGGTGATCATACCGACTACCAGCAGCAGTATGACAATAGAGACAATGAAAACGGGCCTTCTTATTGAAAAACTTGGTATATTCATAATGTTATTCCTCGATATTATTCAGATACTTTTCTACATCTACCCCGTATTTCTCAAACAGCTCGTTTTTTGAGACATCAAACTGGAGCAGGGCGATATTATATTCGATGAGGGCGCTCAATTTATCCTGGCGCACCGATATTAAATCATCAAAGCCTATCTTAAGGGTTGTCGCATTGATCTTCCCCTGCCTGAATTTATTCAGCATTTTGTCATAATACAATTCAGACTCGGCGAGAGCGGTCTGCAGATTTGAAAGAGATGTGTGCTTAAGGACGACTTGATCGACATCATCAAGGATCTCATCACGGATTTCCATATTCTTTTGTTTCAAATCATCCTCAGCCTGTTTCAGTTTCAGATCGGCGTTCCTGACATTGATCTCGCTTTCCGGGTCGCCGAGAGGATATGAAAGTGTAAGCCCAACATAGAGAAAGGGGTTCTTTAATGCCGCCGCATCGCTCGCGGCTTGCCCGAACTCCGTATTTGTGCCGTAACTTCCCGCGGAAACACTCAGTGCGAGGGATGGAAGAGAGCTGTTCCGGTACATATCCCGGCTTTCCCTGGCGGAATCCAGAGCGATCAGCGCGTTATTATAATCCACCCTTTTTGAAAAAGCCTTCTGCATCGCTTCATTGGTGTCGATCCAGGGAAGATCTTCGCTTAACGTCAATTCTCCCTCGATCTTGCTGTCAGCCGGCAGATTCAATTCGCGGAGCAGACTTCTGACCGAATGCTGATAACTTTGCCTGGCCTTTGCCAGCTTATTTTCAGCTGTGGCAACAGCGGCATTATACTGGTTCAGATCATAAGATTCGCCCAGGCCATACTGTACGTTCTTCGCGATAATATCCCGAACCTGCCTCACGGAAGAGAGTTCCAGTTCCGCGTTCTGGACCGCTGATTTCAGGATGGACAGGTTCCAGCAGTCGCTGATCGCGGATGTCACCAGGTCCGCCAGATTTTTCTCCGCGCCGGCCTTCCGAGAATTTTTCGAACCCTCCAGAATTTCCGACTGCAGGCGTTCGCTGTATCCGAAGGCATTCTGCAAAAGCTGCTGCTGGATGGTAACAAAACCTGTCAATGAATGATAAAAGGTATTCTCCGTTCCTATCCCCATCATCGACATCATGGCCTGTGGGACTGCAAACGAAAACTGGTTAGTAGAATAGCTATCCAGGACTCCCAGCGATATGGAAGTACCTGTATTGAAAGCCTTCGATAGGGACAGGGAAGCATTATAGCCGTTGGAATATATGGTTTGTGCATTAACAGCCGGGGTATAAATCTTCTGGTATTTCAGGTAATCGCTGTCGCTCATAACCGCGTCATACCGGATCGATTTTGATGAAAGATTATTTTCAAGCACCATATCAATCGTTTCCTCAAGGGTCAGCGATTTTCCCTCCAGGATAATCGTACCGGAAGAATTGGTTACATCCGTGACGGTTTTCACACTATTTGCGGATTGTGCATAAATCCTACCCTGCAAGGACAAAACAATGACGCCCACAGCAAGCAAAGCGCCGCGACCTCCGGCTTTTTGATGTCCCGTCATAATTTCCTCCTTCATATCTTCACAATAACATAACAAATTATCATTCCATTTCAACAAATATTTTCACGTTTTCCAGGATATTCTTCATAGTCTCCAATTTGGTTGGGGGGAATTTCTTTATGATTTCCTTTAAATTTTTATCCAGGGCGGATTTCTCCTTTTCCAGGAAAATCTTGCCGGATTTTGTCAAATCTATGGTGACAATCCGGCGGTCATTCGTGTCGTGAGACCTCTCCACGTATTGCAGTTCAACCAGTTTATCAATCAGTGGCGTCAGGTTGGGATTTGAAATAATAATCCCCTCGCATATCTGAGACATTGTGCTTCTTCCCTCCGTCTTCAGAAATATCAAAACATCAATATGGGACTTGGTAACATGTTTGGAAAAAACCTCTTTCTGCAATTTTGCCATCTTTTTTTCAAAAAGAAACACATATTCGAAATTTTTCACCAGCCTGTCTACCAGATCTGAGTTATTCATAAAAAACCTCCACTCATTTTGATTATGATATATATTTGTTATGATTCATAATATATATATATCATAAATATAATAAGACTTGTTGTCAATAAAAAGATGCTGTTTTGAAAATATTTTTTTATTCCGGCAAAATCGGCTCATATACCCGCTGCCCAACAATCAAGCAAACACTGATAAAGGAGACAGTTCACGAAACGGAATTTATCGTAAAATATGAAGGGGAGATGAAAGATGAAAAAGGATCAAATTATTTATAATTGGGCTTCAGATAGTTGTCTTTGAGCAGCCTGAATTTATTATTTAATCTTTTCCAGTCATCATAGGCCTTCCACAGCTTTTCAATTTCTTTATCCAGTTGTTTGAAATTCATTTTAATATAGTTCAAATTCTTAATTTCCAATTCAATGCTAATGATAGTATCTACCAATTTTTTGAAATTAAACGGTTTTTCAAAAAGAGCAGCAGCATGATTGTTTATTGCCGAATTAACTTTTTCAAGATCCCAGTATGCGCTTACAATTACTACACGGACTTTGGGATTTAATTCTTGTAGTTCTGACAGTAATTTGATTTCCCACTTATCCTGAACACTAACATCTAAAATAACGAGCTCAAAGCCTTGTTTAATATATAAATCCAGGGCTGTTTTCGGGTTATCGGTTTCAACGATCTCAAAACCTGTTGGCTTCAGGGAAATTGAAAAGTCTTTCAGTGCGTCCCTGTCATCAGCAACAATCAATATCTTCATGAATGTCTCCCTATAATAAAAAGTTTAAATATCAGCAAAATGGCATCGATCCGGCATTATCATTGCCAGGTATTACGCTAATTTATGGTTCATATCTCAATGCATCTATAGGGTTTAAAGATGATGCCCGCCTGGCTGGATAAAAGCCGAAAAAGATACCCACGAAGAATGAAAATACGAAAGACAGAATAACTGTATGTGCCTGAAAGACAACATTCCATCCTGTATATGCCCGTACCGCCAATGCAATTATTATACCCAGGCCGATGCCGATAATGCCGCCTGTCAGGCAAAGTGCCACTGCTTCTACAAGAAACTGAATGAGGATATCTTTTTTCCTGGCACCGACAGCCAGCCTTATCCCGATTTCTCTTGTTCGTTCCGTTACTGATACCAGCATTATATTCATGATGCCTATTCCGCCTACAAGCAATGAAATCCCGGAAATGGATGCAAGAAAAGCCGTTAGAATCCTTGTAGTACTGGTGGCCATGGATATGATATCTGTTTGACTGCGTATCGTGAAACTTTCAACGGAACTTTGGGGAATCTTAAGCGATTCACGGAGGATAGACCTTATTTCAGACTGTGCAGCTTCCATCTTATTGCCTGATATGCTCGAACAAAGTATCATCTGGAGAAAAGGGAAGCGGCTCAAACGGTATTGAACCGTTGTATACGGCGCGACAACCATGTCGTCCTGGTCCTGGCCGCTGCCTGAAAAACCCTTCGCTGCAAAAACACCGATAACCCGGAAAGGGACCTGTCCGATCCGTATTATTTTCCCGACTGGATTTGCATTTCCGAACAGATTAGTCGCCACGGTTTCGCCGAGTATGCAAACCTTGGCGTTGACTTTCAGATCTTTATCGGAAAACACATCGCCAGTGGAAACGCTCAAGCTTCGAATTGCCAGATAATCCGGGGAAACTCCGTAAATTATCGTGCTCCAGTTGGCTTTACCCCCGATAACCTGGACATCTGTCCGGATAAGCGGCGATACTCCTGAAAGAAGCCTGGCCTGCTTTTTTAATATTTTCACATCACTATACTTCAGGCGCGAACCGGATCCGCCTCCCTGGTTGACTCCGCCATTCCTGAAGGCTTCGGGAAATACCGTTATCAGGTTTACCCCCATGCTTGAAATCTGATCCTGTATCTGCAACTGCGCTCCGGCGCCGATAGCAACCATCACTATCACGGATGAGATGCCGATAATTATACCCAGCATTGTGAGGAAACTGCGCATCTTATTCTTTAAAATAGATCGAACGGCTGTAATTATAAAATCTGATAATTCCATACTTACCTTTTATCCGCTTGAAAATACCCATGTTTACATTCCGGGAGGAGGACCCCCGCCCGGACCGCCGCCATGATCGCTGACAGAATTCAATATGCTTTTAGATGCAACTTTAGTATTATTGGCAACTGCTGAAAGCCCCGTCATGACTTTCATGCCTTCTTTTAAATCTCCAGAGCAGATCTCTGTCATCTGGCCGTCGCTCAGGCCGGTTTTTACAAAGACAGCCCTGATTTTCCCTGTTTTTTCATCATAAGTCCAGATTAAATCACGATCCGCCATTCCCCGCCCGCCTGTTATTTGTGGCAATCTAGATACTTCTATAGGCGGCTGGAACTTAAGAGCAGTATTAGGAACCATAAGGATGTTCTTGCGGCTATCCGTCTCAATGTTCAATGTTGCAGTCATACCGGGAATAAGCAAATTATCCTGATTATCAGCGTCCGCAACAATGGTATAAACAACGACATTATCCGAAACAACGGGTTTCAGGCGAATCTGGCTTACCCTGCCTTTAAAAGTTTTATCCTGGTAACTCTGGACTGTAAAAATGACAGGCTGCCCTTTTCTGATCTTTGAAATATCGTTTTCATCCACTGTCGCAAAAATCTGAATTTTACTGGTGTCGCTTGCGAGAAAAAAATTTGTCGTAAGGACAGTGTTAAACTCGCTGCTTGCCACCGACTGTCCTGCCTCGATATTCCTTTCGATTACGATGCCGTCAATGGGCGAATAGATCACCGCAAACATGAGATTCGCTTTCGCGCTGTCCAGGCTGATCCGGCTTGTCTGCAAATTAACCTGTGCCGTATCGAGGCTGATCTTTGCCGTATCAAGGTCTGCCTGCGATTTGAAATTTTTATCGAAAAGGAATTTCGTATCATCATAGTTTTTTTTAGCCTGGACAAGCTGGTTTTGTGCTGAAAGAAGGCCGGCCTCCGCAGTCTGTACGGCAAGTTTCAGGAGGGTTTTATCAAGGGAAGCCAGCGGCTGTCCTTTTCTTATTTTTTGATTGAAATCGGCCATCACCTCTGCCACTGTGCCGGATATCTTGAAATTAACAACCACGGAATTCCTCAGTTTGAGGTTTCCCGTGCAGGAAATATTTTCGGAGAGGTCTCCCCTTTCGATCTCCGCAATCTCATAGGGATTTTTAGCCTTGCCTGATTTGAGAAGAATATACCCGCCGGCAGAAACGGCCGTTATTATAATAAGAATTATTGCCGTTATTTTTTTCATAACAAAATTATAGCGCATATTTGTGATAGTATCGTGATCGATTTGTGAATACTAAGTAAAATCTATGAATTTTTCAGCCTGAATCAATTCCAATATCGGGATTGATTTTTGATCTATTCCAGATGGAATTTCAGAGTAAGAAGCATGCAGACTGCCCTGGCAATACCTGCAATTCTCGCTGGTTTAAACCTGGCTGAAGAAACAGCTTCAATCGCGGATTTAGAGAGTATTTCACTGGGTGATTTCTGAACTTCGACTTTTTTCACAATCCCAAGTTCGTCAATGTAAAGAAGGATAAGAACTTTCCCCTCGATGCCTGTCCTTCTTGCTTCTTCCGGGTATTTCGGGCTTATCGGGGACAGGGGTATGGGCAGTTCCTCCACCTGGTAGCTAGGGACGTATCCGCTGTTATTCTGGGAGCCGCCGCCTTCATTGTCTTTTTGAAGCTCCTGGAAATTCGTATTGATAACCGGCTTCCTGTTCGTAGAAGCTTCGTCGCTCATAACAAACGGCTTGGGCGGATTTATTTCAAGCCGGGATTTATCAAGCTGAACATATGATAAATTATTCGAGTTGATGTAGCCTAAATTAAACCTTACAAGCAGCAGCGCTAAAAAAGCTGCATGCAGAAGAAGCGAAATGCCAAGGAAGCGGTATTTTTTCATCTATTGCCCCGTCTATCTCTTTATTTCAGTTCCGAGAAGTATCTTCTTGATGCCTATCTCTTTGATATCATCAATGATGCCAATTATAGTGCTGTATTTGCAGTCTTTATCGCCGTTTATTACAACAGCTGAATCTTCGCTGTTCCCGACCGTATTAAGTATCTTCTCTTTTATCTTGCCCGTCTCTTCAGGAATCTTATACTCTATATTGTCGATATAAACCGATCCTTCCTGGCTTACCTGGACAGTCATCCTCATCGGCTTGTCTTCGGTCTTCGTGCTCTTGGTTTCAGGAAGGTTGATCTTTATCTTACCCTGGTAAATCAGCGGCGTTGCAATAATAAAGATGATCAAAAGCACAAGTACAACATCTGTAAACGGCGTGATGTTGATCTCGGTCATCAGCTTCTTTCTTTCAGATCTCTTTTTTAACATAATTTATTTCCTTAACAAATCAAGCGTTTCCGATGCGCAGATCTCCATATCGGTTGACATAGCGTCTATTTTGTTCATTATCGTGTTATATGCTATAACTGTCGGGACAGCCACAGCTATTCCTGATGCTGTTGTAATAAGAGCTTCAGCTATTCCTGCCACAACACCTGTTATGCCGGTGCCGCTGCCGGCTGCTGAAGCTATATCCTGGAAGGCTTTAATAATTCCAAGGACCGTCCCGAAAAGTCCGATATAAACGACAGTGCTTCCAATCGACCCTATAATGCCGGTATATTTTTCAAGATCCTTAACCTCAATGCTTATCTGCCTTTCCATCGCGTTCGTAATTTTTTCTTCATTCTTCCCCATAAGAAGAAGCCCGGCCTGTACAATCCTTGCCAGAGGCGATATTATCGAACCGGCATAAGTTACAGCGCCCTGCAGACTGTTGTTATCAATATAGCTCTTTATTTTTAACATAAAACCAGGCCTTTTTACCCTGTTTTTGCTCCTGATATTGTAAGCCCTTTCCAATATGAAAGTAAGTGAAACTATCGAACAAATTAAAAGTACCGTCATGGTGTATAAACCCATTTGTAAAAAATCCCATAAAGTCTTTCCGGCGAACATTTTTTCCTCCTAACATTTTATAAACATATTTGAAATATTTACCATTTCATCCATAAGCCGCAAGTTCCGTAAATGCCTAATGCGGAATAGATAGGTGTTTCAGATGAATAATCCGCCGAATAAGAATACCCGGCAATAGCACGGTAATTATAGATGTTATAACATTCAGCATAAATCCCGAAAGGAAGCTCAAACAAAATCGTCCTGTATTCCGCTTTAATGTTAAGTGATTGCTGGTCCGGATATCTTGCGGAATTATAAGTCCCATAAAGCGGTTCATAATATGATCCGATCTTTTCGGCATTGGTAACCGGTGTATAGTATGAACCCGCCTGATAATCGAACTCGGCTGTCAGCGTCCAGTTTTTATTTATGTCCCAGATAGCCGTTATATCTAACCTGTAAGGCATCGACGCATCGTCATTATACCATTGATCGACCGGCGGCTGGGCGGATTGCCCGGCAACGGTAAGCGAACCCATCCCGCCGAAACCTCCTCCGGCTGTACCATAGGGCATATTCGGATCAATCCCTACATAACGGTAACTGGAAGAAAGGAACCCGCTGATACTGATCCAGCCGTAAACCGGGAAAGAGTCAGGTTTTTTTTCAAGCAGGAAATCGATTCCATATACATGCTTGTCCTGCCCTGAACTATTATAACTAACGACAGCATTGGATTCGTAATTGATATAGTAATTGTATTCTTTATAATACCCTTCAAGCGTCATGTCAATAGAACCGAGAAAATTTAACTCGGTTCCGATTACATAATGCCAGCATCCCGGGATTTCCAGATTGGCATTAGTATCCAGGTATTCTATCGTTCCCGGATCAGTTGGGAATTCAGATAAATATCCGGCGGAAATATATACCTTGTCATTTTCTGTCAATTTATATCCCAGAGTTCCCCTGGGGTCAAAGGAATATTTCCCGATATAATCAGCGTAATTCAATCTCAATCCATCTAGAATATAAAACCCGCTATCAAAAATTGAAGTTTCATTATCAATAAATACGGAATATACGCCTAACTCTCCGGAATAACCGTTTTGGGAAAAATTACTCCATTCCTGCTGACCATTAATTTGATTGGTGTAACTGGCATAAAGATAATTTGTTATATACTCCTTAGGGTAATATTGAATTTCAGTGCCGATTTTGAAATTAATCAGATCGGATGGAGAATAGTCTACCGCTAATTTGTATCGTAACCCAAATTCATCATTTTCAGAGTAATTTGTGGAGTTTGGCGATTGAATATTCTGCAACTGGTAAGCCCAGGTCGTTCCAATCGATTGTTCCATGAAAAATTCTTTATTGAAAATATGTTTCCAATCCAGATTCAATACTGTTTCATAATAATCCATGACTCCGGAACTGTTATTATTACCGCCCTGGCCGGAGAGATTAGAGAAAGAGGATGGTTCGCCAGAATAAAGCCAGACAAATGACAAAATATCATCCGGTGTCTTATATAATATCCTTCCATGCGAGTCCAGATAATAGGGGATCTGTATGCTTGAGTTTCCGGCCTGGGAAAATAAAGGAAGAATCAAATCCCATTGAGTTCTTCTGATTCCTCCTATCCAGCTCAGTTTTTGATCCGCAGTGGCTCCATTCAGCGATATGGAACTGTTCAAAAGGCCTAAATCGACTTTTCCATGAAAGCCGGGCGCACCGTCGTCAGAATTAACCTGCAATAAAGAAGACATTTCCTGTCCATATTCAGCCGGGACAACACCTTTATAAATCGATAAAGTATTTACCACATCATCAATAAACACTGAATCGTTCATATAATGATGATAAGGATATTTAATTAACGCTTCGTCAAGCATTGCGATATTCTCGTTACCGTTACCGCCTCTTACTGAAAATTTAGTTGTGTCTTCAGAACCGGGGTTGTTAAGAGTTTCAATCCCTGGCATTACAGTTATTACAGAAAGCGGATCTGAAGTGCTGGAAACCGAAGCTTTTTGGCGCATATTTTTATCGATAGTGTTTCCCGATACCACTCCTTCCATTTTCTGGCCTTTTACATCTACTTCTCCAAGCGAGAGATCATTTGGAACCAGGAATAAATTTATCACAATATCTCTGTCTGCATAAAGAGGTCTGGTTTCCGAATAAAAACCAGCAGCTTTTATTTCTAATGAATAGATCCCTTTTTCAAGGTTCTTCAAGTCGTAAGAACCATCGCTATCGCTTAGTGAATTTAATAATATGTTTGTACCTGTTTTTAAAATTATTATAGCCCCCGCTATTCCCTCACGGTTATCACTTCTATATACCCTGCCTTTTATCTGATATGAAAACAAGAACGCTGGAATAAATAAAAATGTGATAAAATACCTGAAATTTATCATAAAAACTCCTCTGTTTTAAAAAATGTTTTTTTTGTAATTCTCTTCCAGAAGGCTTCAGGAAACACTGTTATCAAGTTTACTCCTAAGTCATAAATCTGCTCCTGAATCTGCATTCTATATTTGCCTTGATGTTATCTGTAACTTCCTGCCTACCAGTCATCTTCAGCAAGCTGGACTTCTAAAATTAGCGCAAGGCAGTCCATATCCTTCTCATAAACATAGGGAAATTTGTCTGAATGAGCGCAAGTACCATATATAAGTATCGAATCAGTTACATCCCCCTCCAAAAATATCCATGTATAGATATAAGGCTCTTTCTCGGGCATTCCAGAACATGAGCCGGCAAGAAAGAATACAGATGTTATTAATAATTCGAATAGAAAATTTATAAAGATAATGAGTATGAATATTACTTTTTTCATACTTGTATTATGACTTATCCTTGTGTCTTTGACGTGAGCGATTAGTGAATTGAATGTGAAACTATTAGATTCTCAGCCTGAAATAAAACTCTACACCACCAGGAAGGTTCCGGGCTCCGAAAGGGGCATCGTGAAGCTCAAGGATAGCCCGGACGATAGCAAGGCCAAGCCCGGTACCGCCGAATGATCGGTTTCGGGATGAATCCGTTTTATAAAATCGCAGCCAGATCTTCTCCAGGGCTTCTTCCGGGACAGGTTTTCCGGAATTAAACAGGGCGAATTCGGCGAAATCTCCGGATTTTTCAATCCGTATATGGATCCTTCTCTCACCTTCACAATGATCTATTGCATTATTCAGGTAATTAACAATGACCTGTTCTATCCTCGAAGGATCCGCATTTACCACAGTGGATTGAGCAGCAAGCGTCAATTTGATTTTTTTATCGTTTATAAGCGGGGTATATTTTTGAAGAATTTCTTCAATCTTTTCCTTAAGGTCGAATTGTTTTATCGATAACCGGAAAACGCCTGAATCGAACTGGGAGAGGTCGAGCAAATCCTTGAGAAGAAGGTCAAGTTTTTTAGATTCATCCATCATTACATTGCAATAATAATCGCGGTCTTTTCTCTTTGCAACTCCGTCTTTCAAACCCTCCGCGTATCCCATTATTAAGGCGATGGGGGTTTTTAACTCATGAGATACGCTTGAAACAAAATCCCTCCTCATTTCCTCAAGCTTTTTTTCCCTGTCAATATCCTCGCGGAGTTTCTGGTTGGTATGATTCAGTTCATTAATAGACATATCAAGCTGTCTTGACAATGAATTGATGCTTATACCAAGTTCGGCTATTTCATCGTTTGAATGGGCAATGAACTTATGGCTGAAATTCAACCCTGCCATGTCATGGGCCATATCCCGCAGTTCAATAATCGGCCTGGTGAGCCTTCTGGACACTACATATACGACAATAATTCCGATCAGACATATAATAAATCCTGAAAGCATTAAAAAACGGTTCGCCACCCCGGCGCTTTCTTTTAACTCCGCAAGAGGCCGGTTTAAAACGAGTATATCTCCGTTGTTTAATATATATCCGCAATTAATAAAGGAAATCAGCTTATCAGTCTCTGGATTATTCTGGAACGCATAATGTCCCTTTTCATTATCCCTTAATTGATTTAAAAAATTTCTCAATTGAGTTAAAAATTCCATCCTAAGCGGAGGGAATGGCATACTGTTCCTTAAACTCTGTTCAGGTTCCGGATTTAAATTATGATCCTGGAATTGCGACATATATTTTAATTCAAGCTGTCTATCAAAAATTATTATATGGATTCCGGAATTCCATTCCATTTTTCGTAAATCAGGAATTGCCTCCTTGATATTTCCATTGTAACGGGAATCAATGCTTTTAGCGTCAATGATGAGTTTCGTTTGTGTTTCACGGATATAGAATGATAATAAAAAGGTTTGATTAAAGAACACAGCCAAAGATATGAAAAGCAGGACAAGTATAGAAATCCCAATGAACAGCTTGTTCCTGATTTTCATGCTTTATCCTGAAAACGGTATCCAAATCCTCGGATCGTTTTAATTTTATCGGAGTTTTGTTTAAGTTTTTTCCGGAGGCATTTTATATGGGTGTCGACTGTCCTTCCATCGCCGTAATAATCATTACCCCAAACGGAATATAAGATTCGTGTCCTGCTTAAAGCCGCTCCCGCATTCTTTACCAGATAGAACAGTAAATCATATTCTTTCGGGGAGAGTTCAAGTGTTTTCCCGTCTTCTGAAATCGAATGCCTTTCAGGATCGAGTATAAGTCCGCCGTATTCCAGAATTTTTCCCGACTCATCCATTGATGCTCTGCGCAGCAATGCCTTAACACGGGCTACCAGCACGCCAGGGCTGAACGGTTTTTTTATATATTCATCCGCCCCAAGTTCAAATCCGAATAATTCGTCAGCTTCCTCACTCCTGGCTGTCAGCATAATAATCGGAACCTTCGTTAATTTCCTGATCTCGCGGCAGACGGACCAGCCGTCCATTTCCGGCATCATAACATCCAGTATGACAAGGTCAATATCCGTGTTTTCCAGATACAGGTTCAGGGCAATCTTTCCATTCTCTGCCGGAATAGGAAAAAATCCATCCTTTCTGAGATAATCGCATATCAGCCTGAGCATTCTCTGCTCATCATCGGCTATGAGAATCTTATTCTTTGATATGCTCATTTTCGCCTCGATAATTATATTATTTTATCAAACTCTCCAACAATATTCAAACAGGTATATGATATTTCCATTCCTGTATATTAAAGTATAACATTGGATTGTGAAAGAATTTTGAACGTTATGTGAAGATTCTCAACATTATAAAGTCCCGTCGATGGGGATGTAAGAAATTCTGTGTAAATGGGTTTTAATCATACAGGCACTCGATCTCCAAAATGCAGGGCAAATTGTGTATCAGAATAGGATTAACTTATTCGCGATCAGTCGATTGGTTATTGCACCGCCATTCCCTATATTTTATGCTTTCAGTATCATACTCATTAATTAGTATTTTAAAAGCCGGGGCTGGAATATTAGTTATTTCGGACATTGTTTTTGTCAGCTTCTCGATTATCTCTTTCTTTTTTTCTTTTGTTTGATGGGCCATTTCAACATTGATTACCGGCATAAAAACCTCCTTAGTGTTTTTAAATTTAAAGACCCTGCCTTTAAAGAAGACAGGGCCTTCAGTATAGGGTTATTGGGGTTTTGAAATATAAAGTATTTTCAATTATTGTTCCTGGGATTGCCCTGCAGCACTTTTATGGCCCTTTCCTCTCGGACCACCGCCGTCTGTTTCTCCACCAAACATTTCTTTAAATTTCTCTTGCCTGTATTCTTTGGCTATGATCGTAAATTCGCTTAACTGTTCTTGAGTTACAAGAGGTTTTACTTGTTCGGTGGCGATGTTATCATTTCCTTCAAAATACCCTTCAATTTCTTCTCTTTGCTCTTTCATTTCATCTCTATCATTGAAACCTGATGGTTTCTTATACTTTTGTATTACTTCAAAGATTTTATCCTGATTTTTAAGATAATCCTCTATTATTGGCCTGATTTTGGTTATTTGTTCATTGCTGAGATTCATTTTATCAAGGAATTTGCCTGTATCATCACATCCTGTAAGCAATAAAACGATTGAAAAAGAAATTAGAATAATAGCTGCTTTTAAAATGCCTTTCAAAATTAACTCCCCTATAAAAACAATCAATCGATTTCATTTCAACCTTATAAGTAGTTTTATTACTTTTAAGATGCAAATTTCAGATAAGAAGGCGTTAATGCTTATTTTTCTCTTATGAAATATAAGCTGCCGCAATGAGGGCAAAGAACTGTCAATTGATTTGCTGATACACATTCTGTTATTTCAAGGGGCTTATGGCCACATTCAGGACATTCTCTATTAGGATAGTCTGAACAGGTTTAGTATTCACCTGACAGTTGGCCAATAAGTCACCAACTGATTTCATTGGCCATTTTCCATTCTGATACCGCAAACTGATTTTTTCATTGCTGGGAAGTTCGCAAATGTCATCAATCATATTGATCCGACCATCGGGATCATTAATAAAAGCATTATATTCCTGCTTGAGAAATTCCTGGTCTTCAATATTAAGAAGCAGGTCGTATCAAATTAGCGGCAAAATAGTTTCAATCGAAGGAATCGAATGGGTAAGTCGAAACGCTATACCGGGTATAAAATTAAGAGAATGAGATGGGGGTAAACTTCGGAGAGAGGGGGATTCGAACCCCCGGTACCCTTATGGGGTACAACACCTTAGCAGGGTGCCCCTTTCGACCGCTCAGGCATCTCTCCACGCGCTAATTAGCATGACAAGATTATAAAACATTATCTCCTATCTATCAAATATTGCATCATGCGGAAATTGGAAATTTCGATCCGGCCCTGTTATTATATAAATTCCAGGACGGTATACAGGAGTCATATATGTCTAAGGTTGCCATAGTCCGCTGTGAAAGTTACGATTATAAAGAGGTTCTAACGGCTGTTAAGCGCGGGATGGACCTCCTCGGTGGCGCGACGAAGTTCGTTAATAAGAGTGAAAAGATACTCCTTAAGCCGAATTTCCTGGCCGCCGAAACTCCCGAAAAATGCTGCACGACCCACCCCGCCGTTTTCAAGGCAGTCGGCGAAGTTTTCCAGGCCGCGGGAGCCGACCTGTCTTACGGGGATTCCCCCGCTTTCCAGACTCCCGAAACAGTGGCAAAAGTTTCAGGCGTCGGCGCCGCAGCGGAAGAATTGAAAATACCCCTGGCCGATTTCAAGAACGGCAGGAACGTCGTTTTCGAAAAAGCATTGCAGAATAAAAAGCTCTTTATCGCCAACGGCGCCCTCGATTGCGACGGCGTTATAAGCCTTCCCAAGCTCAAGACACATGGATTCCAGAAAATGACATGCTGCATCAAGAACCAGTTCGGATATGTCCCGGCTCTGCGGAAGGGCGAGTTCCACGTCAAGACCCCTTCCTCGGTCGACTTCGCGAAAATGCTTGTCGACCTCAATATGTTCATCAGGCCCAGGCTTTATATACTCGACGGGATAAAAGCCATGGAAGGCAACGGCCCCAGGGGAGGAACGCCCAAGAGCATGAATGTTATAATCCTCTCCGAAGATCCTGTAGCTCTCGATGCCACGGTTTGCAGTATGATAGGCCTTGACCCGGCCCTTGTTCCTACGATAAAGATAGGAATGGAAGCGGGCCTGGGCACCTGCGACGCGTCTCAGATAGAATATCTCGGCGACCCTTTGAATTCTTTTAAAGATATTTCTTTCGTGGTTGACAGGAAACCTCTCAGGCCTTTTGTACCCGGCGGGATGGCGAATTTCATGAAAAACCTGCTCGTACCCAGGCCTTTTATAAATCACGATAAATGCACGAAGTGCGGAACATGTGTCAGGGTCTGCCCCGTGAGCCCCAAGGCCGTTGACTGGCATGACGGCAAAAAGGACAGGCCGCCCTCATATAAATACGAAAGGTGCATCCGCTGCTACTGCTGCCAGGAGCTCTGCCCCGAAAGCGCCATAAGCCTGAAGATTCCCTTACTCAGAAGGCTGATCGGAGATTTTCAGAAGGCTTGAAGCTTAAAGCCTTAAGATTTTTTATTCTGATCTATAAAATCTAAAACTCCTTTAAGCCCCGGCGCGCCGAGCGCATGGGGAATAGTCATGCATACGCAGGCGGCAACCGCGGACGCGAACTCTATAGTGCGCGCGTCTTCCCATCCCTGCATAAGGCCGTAAATTATACCCGCCCTGAAGCTGTCCCCCGCCCCCGCCGTATCGACCGGCTTTATATTGAAGGGTTTGAATTTCCTGACTTTTTCCCCCGGCCGCGCATACCACAGGTCGCGGCTCCCGAAGGTGAAAATCATGAGACCTTTGCTATTCTCAATGTATTTTTTGAAAAGCTCGCCGAGGTCAGCGCCCTTGTATTCTTTATCCCATACCTCGTACGTTATTATCATGGCCGCGGCGTTTTTCGTAATATAATCGTCATGCCGGCAGTCAAGGCAAACATAGGGCTTGTTATATTTTACGCAGATTTCGGCCGCCGCCCTTGATTCTTTCTTGAAAAACGGGTCTATGGCTATGTAATCCGACCGGCGTATGTCTCCTTCGTCCGGATCGTTCCACTGCCTGTCCCCTTCGGCGAAAGACGCGTAGTTCCCGAAAACAGTCCTGGAATCTTTGTCGGTGACGACGAATTCCTCCGTTCCGCAATTTTCTTTTATTCTAAGGCGGGAAACATCGACATTAAAACCCTTCATGGTCCTGATAACCCTGGCGGCATGACAGGGTTTGAGGTAGTTGCCGTCGAGTTTAGCCTTTACGCCAAACTTCGACAGCATAATGGCGGAATTGGCGGCTTCCCCGCCGATCGACGGATATGTTGTTTTTATTTCCGCGAACTTGTTCTTCTCCGGATACGAAAAATCATCACGCAGCTTGTAGACGATACTTGGGGTTACCATACCGTAAACATATACCTTGCTCATAATTCCTCCTGGATATGCGGTATAAATTTTATTGGCCCGGCGGCAAATAGTCAAAATAGATTGAAAATATGTGACTGGCGGATAATTTTATTATAGAATATTAGTTAAAGGAAGGTTAAAGATGACCGGGCCGATAAAGTTAAACCAGGCGGGATACACCCCTGGTGAAAAAAAGGTTTTTATTTATTCATATCTCCCCGGGGGTAAAGAATCCGGATCTTCATTCCATATCCTTGACCGGGAAGGGAAACAGGTTTTCAGGGGCGACCTCGAAGACGCCGTTCCCGATAAAGACAGCGGCGACATGGTTTCCAGAGGGGATTTTTCAGGCCTCAGGGAACCGGGGAGATATACAATTGCCTCCGGCGGTAAAAAGTCGCATCCCTTCGAAATATCGGACAATAAATACCATGACATCCTGTACACCTCCATGAGGTCTTACTTCCTTCAGAGATGCGGGATGGAAATAAACGATCCCGTTTCAGGGGTTAAGCATGCGGCCTGTCATTTGAATGACAGCTTCTCCGACGGCCTGCCGCAGGGGACCGGGTATACCGACACCGCGGGCGGCTGGCATGACGCGGGGGATTACGGGAAATATATGGCCACGGCCGCCATATCGGTTTATGAGATTCTAATGATGTATAATATAAACCCCGGATCATTTGAAAAATTCTCCCTCGACATACCGCTGTCCGAACGCGCCGCGGCTCTGCCCGATATTCTCTCCGAAATAAAGTATGAACTCGACTGGATGCTTAAAATGCAGGATAAATCTGACGGAGGAGTTTACCACAAGGTGAACACCCTTTGCTTCTCGCCGATCGATACGGCTCCCGAGGACGATCTGTCGGCGCGTTTTCATTACAGCAAGGGAACGGCGGATACGGCGTATTTTGCCGGGGCTCTCGCCTTCGCCGCGGGGGTTTTCAGACCCTATGATCCGGATTACGCCATGGAGCTGAAAAAGGCTTCCTTACTGGCCGGGGATTTCCTTATCCGGACGGACGGAACGCTCCTCGAGCCTACGAACGGCATGACAGGAACATATAAGATCAGAAATGTCGCTGAAGGACTCTGCTGGGCTTATGCACAGCTTTACAGATTGACAAACGTCCGTCAATATCTCGATATGTTTCTGAAGACATGGAAAGGGCCGCTCTATCCCATAGTCGACTGGAACAATGTCTCGCTCCCCGCTGTTTATGCGCTGCTCCATTGTCCCGGTGTACCCGAAGATTTAAGTAAAAACTGGATATACGGGATTTCCGCCACAGCCGAAAAAATTTCCTCCAGGATATCGGCTAACGGATACCGCACCGCCCTGGTATGGGAGGAATACGAATGGCCTTCTATAAAAACGGCCCTTTCTTATGGCATGGCCCTGGTTTTAGCCTCGGAATTTACGGAGGTAAAAGACATTATTGATAATCTAAAACACCAGCTCGATTATACCCTGGGAGTAAATCCCATGGGCAAGTCATATGTTACCTGCATCGGCACGGATTATGTAAAACACCCCCACCACCGCCTGGCAGTTTCCAAAAACATTCCCGTTCCCGGACTCCTGGTAGGAGGCCCCAATAACAGGGTCCAGGTCGGCACATATAACGGGGATCTGGGCCCGAAGAGCTACGCGGACGAAACCCGGAACGCATCGTGCAACGAACCGGCTATCAATTACAACTCCCCCCTGGTATTTATCGCCGGATATTTATATTCACTTCCAGAAAGCCATGATGAAGATTCTTAAGCCGGCAGCCGCCAGACCGCAGGCAAGTCCCCTTATTATCCATACGCCGTGAAAGCGCTTCGAAAGGGCCGCCCCTGCCTGGGCTCCGATCAGGACACCGATAGCAAGCAAAGCTATCTCGATCAGGTTTGCCTGGATGCTGCCGTCGAAAAGGTGGACAACCGAACCCGAAAACGACATTATCCCGAGCACGAAGTGGGACGTGGCCGTGGCAATATGCACGGGAAAATTAAGAAGATGGACCATCGCGGGGACATGTATTATTCCTCCCCCTATTCCGAGAAGGCTTGAAATAAACCCTGTAAAAACGCTTATTATGATCCCCTTTAACATGCCGAATGTATAAACATACGAATTTCCCGCCGAGTCGGTCATTCTTCTCGCTGCCGTCATGGGGCCCGGCAGGACCGCGCCGCCTGACCCGGCTGTTTTTTCAGGCTTTATGAACAGGTAAATCGAGAGGGCCGTAAGTATTATACCGAAGGATCCGTCGAAGAGCATACGCGGGATATAGCCGATTATAAAGGCTCCTATGATGGAGCCCGGGACCGTGGCGGCGGCGAAAATAAGCCCTGATTTATAGTCTATGCGTTTATCGCGGGCATAGGCGACGGAGCCCGACAGCGCGTTAAAAAAAACGACTGCCAGCGATATGCCCGTTATTGCCTGGGGGCTTTTATCGGGATAGAGCAGTATGAGGACGGGAACGAGTATGAAACCGCCGCCAGCGCCGATGATAGTTCCGATCGTGCCGACGGCTAAACCGAGAGGTATCAGCAGCAGAACCATCAGCTAATGGCCGCCGCCGAGGGCGCGATGTAAGAGCTCTTGTTTCTCTTCAGCTTTGTCCTGAAATTCGTAGTGCTGTCGTTTATTATTTTCTGGATGTAATTCATGTGGCGTTCAATGGCTTCGATGTAGAGGTTCCTGTCGACGCCGTATCTCCCGTAGAAATAGGCCTTAGCGTAAACCGACACGCCCAATAAGTCTTTATTAAGCCTGTTCGTTGTCCCGGCATAAAAGTCGGCTGTTTTCCTGATAATGTCATATTCCGTTTCATATCCCGGTATCCCCGCTTCCCTGAACTCGCTGTAGAGGAACAGCAGCTTTTCAAGGTAGCACCTGTCGGACATCTGTCCTAAAAGGTCAGCCGTCCCGAGGATGGCTCCCGCTATCTGTTCCTCTTTCGAGGAAAATACTATGTCATCGAGGTGCAGCTGCATGCCTGTGCATGCTATTATATTGGAAATAGTGATTTCTTCGTTCTCGCTCATCTGGAGCCTTGAAACGTTTTTCCTGATAAAATCTATCGACCTTTCGACATGGGTCTTGGTATATTTAGCCCCCGTGCCTGTCTTGTCCCACTCTTCCTGGATATACCCGGAGTCATGGAAAAGGGCTGCGAGAAGGAGGTCCACGGCAAGGTCCGGATCCATTTTCCCGGCAGAAAGGTTATGACCGTCGATCAGGCGGGCTGACGCTAAAAGCGCATCGAGTGTATGCCCGAGATTATGGTACTCGGTGTTGCAGGCTAAGTATCCCTTGAATTTGCCGTCGAAAAGGTTGACGACCGTTTTGAAGTTAGACATAACTCTTGAAAACAGGTGACCCGGGTAGGAGTACTGGAAGATTTTCTTAACTTCGGACATTACATACTGCGGTGCAGTATTTTTCATGAGGCTGGACAGCTGGACAGAATTCTCATTGTAATTCATATCAGACACCCCAGACTAAAAATTTTAATTATGGTTTTTTAACATTAAGAAGTATCTTAACATTTTGGGGCGGCCGTTGTCAAATTTCAACAATCCTAGTAACAATATTAACAACTTTTCCGGGGACTGTAATGATCTTTACGATCTCCTTTCCTTCGAGGATCGCCGATATTTTTTTGCTTTCCATAGCCAATTCTTCCATCCGTTCCTTTGTCACGTCCCTGGGCATATCGATGGTATCGCGGAGTTTTCCGTTCTCCTGTATCGGGACATGAATGACGTCTTCAGTGATCATGGAGAGGTCGAATCCGGGCCATCTAGCCGCTATGATGGAAGGTTTTTCACCGAGGGTTTCCCAAAGCTCCTCCGTCACAAAGGGAGCGAAGGGGTGCAGGATCACGGCAAGGTCGCGCAGGAGCCCCCTGTCGATAGCTTCTTCCTTCTGGAGGGCGTTGGTGAAGATCATCAGCTGGCTGACAGCGGTGTTGAAATCGAGCGTCTCTATCTTTTCCGTGACTATTTTAATTGTTTTATGCCTCAGCCGGTCCAATTCTTCCGGCACGGGCCTCGAACCCCCGGCAGCGATCCTGTCATAGAGCCTCCACACCTTGTCGAGGAAGCGCTTGATTCCAATTATGCTCTTCGTGTTCCATGGCTTGTCTGCCGCGAGGGGCCCCAGGAACATTTCATAGATCCTGAGCGTATCGGCCCCGTACTCGTCCACGACGTCGTCGGGATTGACGACGTTTCCGCGGGACTTCGACATTTTCTCGTTATTCTCTCCGAGAATCATCCCCTGGTTCCGGAGCGCCTGAAACGGCTCAGGCGAATTGACAACACCGATATCGAAAAGCACCTTGTGCCAGAACCTGGCGTACAGCAGGTGAAGGACGGCATGTTCGGCTCCCCCGACATAGAGGTCGACCGGAAGCCAGTATTTAATTTTTGCTTCCGATGCTGGGGCGCTGTCATTATGCGGATCCGTAAACCTCATGTAGTACCAGCAGCTTCCGGCCCACTGGGGCATCGTATTGGTCTCGCGCCTGGCCGGCCCGCCGCATTTGGGGCATGTTGTGTTCACCCATTCCTTTATAGAAGCAAGCGGGGATTCCCCGGTCCCCGTGGGCTTGTAGCTCTTCACATCGGGAAGGAGAAGCGGCAGGTCCTTCTCGCCGAGAGGCACTATGCCGTCTTTATCGCAGTGGACTATGGGTATGGGCTCTCCCCAGTACCTCTGGCGGGAAAATATCCAGTCCCTGAGCTTGTAATTGATTTTCAGCTGGCCGAGTTTTTTCTTTTCAAGCCATTCCGTTATTTTCTTTTTGAAATCCAGGGTTTTCATGCCGTTCCACTGCCCCGAATTCACGGCTATGCCGTCGAAGGTTTCTGCTTCCTTTATCTCGTAGATGCTGCCGTCGCGGCTTACAACCTGTATGATATCGAGGTTATGTTTTTTTGCGAACTCGAAATCGCGCTCGTCATGCGCGGGAACTGCCATTATGGCGCCCGTTCCGTATCCCCAGAGGACGTAATCCGCAATCCATATAGGTATCTTTGCGCCGTTAACAGGATTGACGGCGTATGCTCCGGTAAAGACGCCTGTTTTTTCCTTGTTGAGTTCCGTCCTCTGCAATTCGGATTTCGAAACTGTTTTCTCAATATACTTTTCCACTTCGTCCGCCATGCCGGGCATGGTGATCTTTTCGACGAGCGGATGTTCAGGCGCAAGCACCATGTATGTAGCCCCGAAAAGCGTGTCGGGCCTCGTCGTGAATATCCTAACGAGCCCCCCGCCCCCGTCGATGGCAAAATCGACTTCGGCTCCCTCGCTCTTCCCTATCCAGTTTTCCTGCTGGAGTTTTATAGGATCGGGCCAGTCCAGGAGCTTAAGGTCTTCGAGAAGCCTGTCGGCGTAAGCCGTGATCTTGAGGACCCATTGCCTGATCCTTCTTCTTTCGATCAGCGTGCCGCACCTGTCGCAGCGGCCGTCCTTGACTTCCTCGTTTGCAAGCCCCGTCTGGCAGTTGGGGCACCAGTTGATCGGCATCTCGGATTCGTATGCCAGGCCCTTTTTAAATAACTGTATGAAGATCCACTGGGTCCATTTGTAATATTCGGGATCGCTGGTCGAAACCTCGCGGTCCCAGTCGTAGCAGAAACCTAAGGATTTTATCTGGTCCCTGAAACGGTCGATGTTAGCGTAAGTGGTAACCGACGGGTGGGTTCCTGTCTGAATAGCGTAGTTTTCAGCAGGAAGCCCGAAGGAGTCGAAACCCATAGGGTGAAGGACGTTGAAGCCTTTTAATTTCTTATAGCGTGAGTAAATATCAGTCGCGGTATAGCCTTCGGGATGGCCGACATGCAGGCCCGAGCCGGAAGGGTAAGGGAACATGTCCAGGACATATATGCGCTTATCCTCGGGAAAAGCCGGGTCCTCTTTTACTTTAAATGTTTTCGAACTTTCCCAGTAATCCCTCCACTTCTTCTCTATGCTAATAAAATCGTAAATCCTTTCCATCAAATGCTCCTGTCGTCAACGCCTTCAGGCAATTCAACCTATAATTTTATAACACAGCGGTCAAACTTTCAATAAATCGTCATTCGACAATCCCAATTTCCTTGATTAATCTTGATCATACAAGTAAAATAAGCTCTGAGGAGTCCCGCTTGAAAACTGTAGACCTGCACGTCCATTCTAACCGCTCTGACGGGATTTTCAGCCCGGATAAAATCATAGAAATAGTCATTGAAAAAGGCCTGGCCGGATTCGCCCTGACCGATCACGACTGCTTCGACGGCATAGCTCTTGCGGAAGAAATTATCAGGACTAAACAGCTCCCGCTTTTTTTTATCGCCGGCTGCGAATTCTCGACTTACCTTGAAAGCCCCGGCGAAGTCCATATCCTTGGATACTTCAGGGGTCACTCGTATAAAAAGATGTCCGGGCTGCTGGATGAGTATATAAAATCAAGGGTAAAACGGGCCTACAGGATCGAGGCATGCCTTAAAAAATGCGGAATAGACATCAAACTTGACGATCTGATAAAGAATTCGGGCGCTCCGATAGGAAGGATGCATATAGCCAGGGAAATGACCAGGCTCGGATATACTTCGAACAACCGCGAGGCCTTCGAAAAATACCTTGGAAGGGACTGCTCCTGCTATATCCCCAGAAGGGAAATAAAAACATACGACCTGATATCGAGCATCCGTGAGAACGGAGGCAGGGCAGTAGTAGCGCACCCGTTTTTTTTAAACAAACCCGAAAACTCTCAGTATATAGACAAAATGATAGATGCCGGGCTCGAAGGGATCGAATTCTCCCATCCTAAGATAAACAACTCCCTTTCCCGGAAGATAAAGGAAAAGTACTCCGAAAAACTGATACTGACCTCGGGCAGCGACTTTCATGGAGATGAAAAATCCGAGAGCATCGGAAAATACGGCATCGATGTCCAAACCGCGGAGAAGTATTTCCCCGGATTTTCGGATTTCAGTTAAAAAGGTAAATAATTAACTATAATTAAAATTAGTGTTATAATTATTCCTATATTACCCGATATCAGCATGGAAGTTCTAATTGAGTAAGGAGGTTTTTCATGCCGCCAAAAATTGAGGGTCCTCTTAATACACTAATAGGGGAAGGTTCGATATTCCAGGGAAAATTTTATGTACACGGGTCGTTCCAGATCGATGGAAAGTTCGAGGGGGAGATCAAGAGCGAAGAACACCTGTATGTAGGTGAGACCGGAAAAGTTAAAACCGAGATCATCCGGGCTAAAAAGGTGTCGATAGCCGGGATCGTTCTTGGCGATATTGAAGCAATCGAGGAAGTCAGGCTTCTTTCCACCGGAAGAGTTCTTGGAAATATTATGGCTCCCATGATTTCAATGGAACCTGGAGTAGTCGTAAAAGGCAATATGATCATTACCGCCGGCCAGAAAAAGGAAGTGGATAAGATCATAGAAGACGCTTATTCGGCTGGCCCGTCCGTTAACTTCGATCAGTACTTCGAAGAAGAAAAGAAAAAACTGACGGACTTGAAATCTAAAGAAGCACCGGCAAAATAAAAAGATGATTCTTTTAAAAAACAGTTTTGAAATTGAATACATCAGGAAAAGTAACCGGATCATTGCAGAACTTTTCGAGCTTTTGAAGAAAAGCGTCCGCCCGGGAGTCAGCACCGGTGAAATAGATAAAATTTCCGAGGATTTCATATTCACGAAGGGAGCTACGGCATCCTTCAAAGGCTACAGGCTCTCTTCAAGTTATCCGGCATATCCCGCGGCTACATGCATTTCCGTCAACGAACAGGTTATACATGGGATACCCGGCGATTATGTTTTAAAAGACGGCGATATCGTGAGCATTGACGTGGGGACGATCCTTTCCGGTTTTTACGGGGATGCGACCCATACTTATATGGTTGGAAACGTTAAGCCTGAATATAAAAAACTTGTCGAAGACACAAAACAGGCCCTGATGCTCGGAATAGATGCGGCTCGCGAGGGCAATTATTTGAACGAGATAGGAAAGGCCATATCATTCTATCTCAACCCCAAGGGATACGGAATAATCAGGGATTACTGCGGGCATGGAGTAGGAAAAGCCCTCCATGAAGATCCGCCTGTCCTTAATTATTACGACCCCAAGAGGAAAGGCCCGAGATTAAAAAAGGGGATGGTGCTTGCCATCGAACCCATGATCACTCTCGGCGGCTACGAAGTCAATGTCCTCAGGAACGGCTGGACAGTGGTCACGGCCGACAAATCATACGCGGTACACTGGGAGCACTCTATAGCCGTTACCGACGGCGAACCTATCATATTATCCAGCCTGTAATTTCTGGAGGTAACAATGGAATTCGACGCTGTTGTCGTCGGAAGCGGGATCGCAGGATGCGTCAGCGCCTATTATCTCGCAAAGGACGGGTTTTCCGTCTGCATTATAAATAAGGCTGTAAATCCCGAAGACAGCAATACATATCATGCCCAGGGCGGAATAGTATTCAGGGGGAAGAACGATTCGCCGGACCTCCTTTACGAGGATATCATGAGCGCCGGGGCGGGAATATCCAATCCCGACGCGGCGCGCATTGTCGCAGATGAGAGCGAGAGCGCCGTTGAGGAAGTCCTGATCAATAAATTCGGGGTCGAGTTCTCCAAGGACGGCAGCGGCCTTTTCGACCTTACGGAAGAAGCAGCCCATTCTTCAAGAAGGATCCTGCATGCTTTCGATTCCACGGGAAGGAGCATCGAGGAGAAAGCAGTCCAGGCGCTTGAAAACTGCGAAAACCTGACATTCCTGACAGACCACACCGTCATCGATATAATAACCCTGGACCACCATTCTTCCGATAAATTCAGGAAATACCAGCCTATAACTTCTATGGGAGTTTACGCTGCCGACAATAAAACCGGCAAGGTGATAAAAATACTTTCAAAGATCGTCGTCCTCGCCTCGGGCGGACTGGGGCAGATCTATCTTCATACGACCAACCCCGTCGAGGCGACAGGGGACGGATACGCGATGGCCAACCGCGCAGGCGCCAGGCTTATCAACATGGAATTCACACAGTTCCATCCAACTACCCTCTATCATCCCAAGGCCCACAATTTTCTCATCTCCGAATCAGTGAGAGGAGAGGGCGCCGTTATCATAGATAAAAACGGAAAAGCTTTCATGGAAAAATACCATCCCCTCAAGGAGTTAGCTCCAAGGGACATAGTAACGCGGGCCATACTCTCCGAAATGCTCGAATCCGGCGAGAAATTTGTCTACCTCGACATCACCGGAATGGGGGAAGCAAAGATAAAAGCGCGTTTCCCGCATATTTACGGGACATGCCTTGAATTCGGCATCGATATGGCATTGGAGCCTGTCCCGATAGTCCCGGCGTTTCATTATTCATGCGGAGGGATCCTCACGGACATGAACGGCCGTACAAACATAGAACGCCTTTTCGCCGTAGGGGAAGTCGCCTGCACGGGGCTTCATGGAGCCAACAGGCTCGCCAGCACATCGCTTCTCGAAGGAGTTATATTCGCAAGACGCATGGCCGACTTCATACATAAAAACAGGAAGGATTACATGGCTGATCCTGGTTCTTCCAAGATATTAGACTGGATAAATACGGGCGAATCTGATAAAGCGGACCCCGCCCTTATAAACCAGGACTGGAACCTGCTTAAAAACATCATGTGGAATTATGTGGGTGCGATAAGGGGATCAAGGCGGCTCAGGCGCGCTATCGTGGACCTCAACAACCTCAACGTCGACGTCGAGGATTTTTACCGGGACACAAGAGTCAGCAGGGCTGTCATCGAACTCCGCAACGCCGTCCAGACCGGGCTGCTCGTCGCAAGACAGGCAAGGGCCAACCGTGAAAGCATCGGAGCTCATTTCAGGATAGACTAAAAGAGGTATATTATGATCGAATATATCACAGCCGGAGAATCCCATGGCAGGGGCCTTTCTGTAATTGTTAAAGGCATTCCATCCAATTTAAAAATCGATCCGGATTTCATTGACAAGGAGCTTGCCGCAAGGCAGTCCGGATACGGGCGAGGCTCGAGGATGAAAATCGAGAGCGACAAGGCTGATATTATCTCCGGTGTGGCCGGCGGCGTTACAAACGGCGCCCCTATAAATATCATTATCTGGAACAAGGATTACGAGAACTGGAAAGGCAAAGTGACCGAGAAAGTTGTAAGGCCCCGGCCCGGGCATGCCGACCTTATAGGCTCCCACAAGTACGGAATGACTGACGACGTAAGAAGGGTCCTCGAGCGTTCGAGCGCCAGGGAAACATCGGCCAGGGTCGCCGCAGGGGCCGTATCAAGGCTCTTCCTGAAGGAATTCGGCATCGGGATATTCAGCCATGTGGTGAACTGGGGCGGGATCGAGGTCGATACCTCCGGCATGACCTATGAAGAGATCAGGACAATGGCCGCCGGCTCCGAGATCAGGAGCGCCTGCAATAGTGAAACACTTGCTAAGATCAAGGCTCTGATCGACGGCGCAAAGGTCAGCGGAGATACGATAGGCGGTGTGATCGAGACAATAATCAGCCCGGTTCCGCCATTCTTAGGAAGCTACCAGACATTCGGGGAAAAACTCGACGGCAGGATTGCCGGTACTGTACTTGGACTGCAGGCCGTGAAAGGCATAGAATTCGGACTTGGATTCAGGTACGGCTCCACCCATGGGAAAAATGCCCACGACGAGATATTTTATAACGATAAAACCGGAAAGTATTATAGAAAGACGAACAACGCGGGCGGTATCGAGGGCGGAATGACAAACGGCTCTCCTGTCGTTTTCAGGTCCGTTATGAAACCTATCCCCACCCTGATGTCGCCGTTGATGTCGGTAAATATTGAAACGAAAGCGCCTGAGAGCGCTTCGACCGAGAGATCTGATGTTAGCGCCGTCGCAGCCTGCGGGACTGTGATAGAAAATATCGTGGCGGTCGACATCGCCAACGCCCTGATCGCCCGTTACGGCGGAGACAGCCTCGAACTGATAAAAAGCAATTTCGAAAACGATCCCGCTATAGGGATGTTCGCCTGGCGTTAATTGGTCAGGCCGCCAGGTTCCTTGCTTCTTCTATAAAAACGCCTATCCTTTCTTTGATCTGGTCCCTGACGGCCCTGACCTTTTCAATTTTCTGATCATGGGTGCCCTGGAAGGCGCTCGGGTCTTCGATATCCCAGTTTTTGACTGTCAAAGCTCCAGGGAAAACCGGGCATCTCTCCGAGGCTGAAGCGTCGCAGACTGTGATCACATAATTATAAACATTGCCCTGGACATAAAGGTCGAAGACGCTTTTTGTTTTATTCCCCGAAATGTCGATCCCGATTTCATTCATAACTTCCACAGCGATGGGATTCAAAGCCCCGTTCTCTATTCCGGCGCTCTCCGCTTGAAACAAGTCTTTCCCCATTTCGTTAAGTATCGCTTCCGCCATCTGGCTCCTGGCCGAGTTATGAATGCAGACGAAAAGGACTTTTATTCTACCCATATTCATCCCCCTTTTTATTATACCGCCCGTTTGTTAACATTCGGTTTAATTACAATTAATTTTCCATCTTTTTATAATCGCTTTTTATTAGCATTATTGTCAACAGCATGATAATTTGCGCAGGGAGCATAAATCATGTTATTCTTAGATTATGCTTAAGATAATCCTTGTATATTTCCAGTTTATATCGTTCTCGCTGGGGCTTTCGGCGCTTATCGTATCAATTTACCATTACATCAGGTATAAAGAAAAGCATTCAGGTTTTATATACTCTTCCTGGTCATGATAACCGTCAGGATCGGCGTTAACAACATCCTTATACTGCTGAGGAGCAGCTACGATAATTCCATCCAGGATGTGCTTACAAACCTCCTGTTTTTTTATCAGGTAAGCTCAGATATAACTTTCCTCATGCTGCTGACGGTGCCCTTCTTTATTCACTATCTCCTGGCCGTCCCATTCAGCAAGGCCGCCGATATAATTTTCATCATCCTTATAGCCTTCTTCTTTATCATAAACGCCTTCCCCTACCTTTACGGAATATTCGGGGGCCTGGCCGATTATCCGGTAATGTTCATAGCCGACGCACAAAGCGTTTTAATGATAATAACATTTGTATATTTAGGCTCTACCCTGTTATTTTTCTATCCGAAATCCCCCGACATGCAGAAAAAGCGGACAGCCCTGGCGATATTCTGCTTTTTTGTATCCTTTACGCTGTTCGACTTCTTAACCGCGAAAAACACCTTCATATTCATACGCCCCGGTACGTTGATGGCGCTTTCCATGAATATCGGATTTTATACATTCTGGAACCTGTTTTTCCTGCTGTTCGTATCCTTAACTTCCGTTCCCGGAAAAGTTGAAATCAGCCCGGTTTTCACACTGAACTGCGGCATATCGGAACGTGAGCTTGAGATAATCCGGATGGTCCTTTCGGGAAAATCCAACCGGGAGATCGCGGACAGGCTCTTCATCTCTGAGAAAACCGTGAAAAACCATATGCACAATATCTTTCAGAAAACCGGGGTCAAAAGCAGGATGCAGCTTTCCTTTTTTGTCAGAGATTTTTCAAAATAAGCCCTTGGTCCCATCCCCGAATGAGCCTAAAGCTCCATTGAATATCGTTAAATTTATTCTAAAATAAGCTGTCTTTCATGAGGATATCCCCTGCTCCTGATATAGGCTTAGATTTTAAATGACCTGCAAGCAAACGGTAAAATTTTGATATTATAAAAAGAAAAAAGGATAATTAAAAGCCTTTTAATCTGGAGAAAGTTTATGCGCTTTATTAAATCGAAACCGGTATTTTTTACGGGAAGAATAGGGGGAACAAATGATATGCATTAAAATATCAGCCTTATACCTGCTGCTTTTTTCCGCTTTTGCTTTTATTCCATGCACCGCCCGGCCAATGGCCGGGAAACCTATCCAGGATATGCCGATGAAGGCGTCAAAAATAAAAATGCCGGACGGGGAATATATAAGGATGGGGGCCTATTCAGGCGGTGAAAAGACAGAAGAATGGGATATAGTAACGCGTATCGACAGGGGTAAAACCGCACGTATTTACTGGCAGGCCCTGAATATCAGGCTCAAGCAAAAGCTGCCCTCCCATTACACTAATTTCTGCACATATAACTATACCGTCGACCTTGAAAACGGAAACCAGCTTTTCTCAACCTATCAAAACCCGGTTACTAACGAAAAAGGCGTTATCAGATCAGTCTTCCGGCTGAATATGGAAAAATCCGAGGTGGAATCTGAAACGGAAATATGGGATGGGAACGACATCAAAAATGCAAAGACAAGAACCCCTGTCCGCAGGGGGTTTGCGGTTATCGACCCGGGCATGCTGTTTTTCGCGCCCCGTTTCCTCGATGTAAAAGGATCCGGTATTATTTATATCTGCGAGCCCAGGGGTCTGAAAAACCCGCTTCCCGTCTTCTTCAGGTATATCGGGAAAGAAAAGGTGAAGACACCGGCCGGTGAATTCGATACCTTCAAGGTCTCATGGATCATTGCCGATCCGTTCCTTGCGAAACTGCTGCAGCCCTATATAAAAGAATCGTTTCTCTGGGTCGAGGATTCCCCGCGCCTGCTGGTAGTGAAGACTACCGGCTTTAACGATACCCGGTATATACTGGAAGAGGTGTCCACAGCAGGGGAAAAAGGCTGGAAATGAAACCGCTATGACAGTGCGATCGAAGCATATTCCCTGGCAGCCTCGGGATGTGACCGGAGATAATCGCGGAAAGCAATCACCCGCCACTGCTTATGCCCGGCACCCGTTCGTTTAAGATCGGGACTGCCTTTTTCACAACTTCTGAAAAAGATGGTATCTCGATCATAACATCGATTACAGGCTTGGCGGGGATTCCGGGAATCGCTGCTTAGAGACCAGCAGGTCATACCAGCAGGAATTCCTATAGACCTGTGGAAATCCGGTTCAGGAATTTCAAGCCCGATAAAAACATTGTCCCCTTCCTCGTAACGGATATACCTCGTGACAATCCCTGGGTCATGCTTGATCTCCCGGGCCCTGCCGAAGAAATTTCCGTAAAAGTTTATCGTTTCCTCATCTGTTGTTTTATCTTTTGCAAAATTTCCTTCGACACCGATTATTTTCAGATCGATTTTCCCCATTATTATATGGTTCCAGGGCTATCTTAACATTATGTCTTCCAGGCCGACAGCGGGATTATGATAACCCGGAATAATATCCTGGCCGTTATTCAGGTGGATCGCCCGCATGGGACACCAGTTATAGCAGCCATAACAGCTTTCGCAATTATGCATCTTTTTCCATGATAATTTTCCACTCGTAATCATGATATTATCCCGTGGGCAGATCCTCCGGCATATTCCGCAAAGATTACAGTTTTCATCGACTGTAAATTTAAAATCGGTGTTTTTATACCGCTTTATTGCGATACCGTGAAGTAAATTGCCCAGGAAGATGGATAATGCAGAACTTGTTTCCGTTCTATGATTTTGACGCTTTATTATAATATCGGTTATTTCTGAAAGCCTTTCTGTTAAACTAACAGGATTTATACCGCTGAGATTCCATAAATTAACCACAGACGCCCTGCCTGTGTCAGCATTACGGAAATCTTCCCTGACAAGGAAACCGGAGTTTAAATCGTGTCCCTTTTTTTTCAATATCTTTTTTAATCTCTGTAAAACGCCCGCGGGCGTCGCTCCGCTGGTTGCGACAGCAAATATGTAACATCCTTTATCAATTTTTAATTTTTTAGCAAAGTCCTCGACAATTCCGGGGAGGCCCCAGGCATAAACCGGAAATATTAATCCTGCGACCTCCGATCGAATATCGATGCTGCTGCCGGGCACTAAAGGAATTGGTATTAAATCGGAGCCTTCTAAATTTTCAGATATCTTCCTGGCGGTGAAGAGTGAGTTTCCTGTGATTGAATAATAGAATATCAGCGCGGCCATAAGTGAGCCTCCTGCGGAATGAACATTCATTCATTTATTAAATATTCGAAATTTTTACTTGCTTATTGCATCCCATATAGCTTCGGTTCCGGCAATAATTGAATATTCTCCGAAGCTTTCTTCAACACCGTTTTTAATATAGAATTTTGAAATTGAGATCAGCATTCCCATAATAATGGATCCCAGCATTTCGAAGGGAAGTTTTTTCAAAAAGCCGTCTTCCGACGCTCTTTTGAATATAACGTTATAGTCGGTCCTCGACTGGCCTGCGCTATGTGGGTGGTTCTCATACTGCTCCATCAAAGAGAGCTCAGCCGGATGTTTAACCAGGTAGCATATGAAATTGCTGAAATACTGCAAAAAATTGGCCCTGACCGGGGCTGTTTCTGAATAATCCTTTCTTATAAACGGTATCAAGCGCACATGTATATCCATGTATAGGGAATTTATCAGATCCTCCTTGTTTTTAAAATACCTATAAATAGTCCCCACACCTATCCCTGCCCTAACGGCGATCTGCGGTACAGGAGTCTGGTGGATGCCCTGCTCTGAAAAAAGCTCAAGTGCGGCATTAAGGATAGCCGTCTTTTTATCCGGGGATATTTCCTGCATAATACCTTCAATTAAATACTATTCCGGAATGAACGTTCATTCCTAAAATATTATAAATTAAAACACCCCCCATGTCAATACTTCCATGAATTTTGCAATTATAAATTTCATATTTTATTCTATTCCTGCTTTTTAAGGAGAATCCGATGAAATCTGCAGCTTCAAAGTTAATTATAAAAATAGCCTGTCTTTATGCCTTATTCATTTTTTTCTGCTGTTCCGGTGTAAAACCTGAATTGCCTTCAGGAGTAACAATGTACCTGTCCTCTAATTACGCATCGTTCCGGATCGGAGACCGCTATGTAATCGAACAAAATGAATGGAATATAAAGGATGCGGCAGAGCCCTCGTATGAATATATATTCGAAGGAAATAATGGCGGTTTTTTCGGCTGGAAATGGTTATGGAACAATAAAAAGGATGGTGTGCTGTCCTATCCGATGGTTTCATGCGGCGAATGGGAGGGGCATTACTCGGCAGCGGGTTTTCCATTCCCTGCCGGTGAAAGAAGAGTTATATCGACCTTTGATATTACAGAGGACACCTCGCCGGCGGTAGTAAATGGAAGAAACTCCTACGACCTGGCTTACGACATCTGGGTTGAACCGCATTTCAGTGCAAAAGAAGCGAAATGCGAGATAATGATCTGGCTGGACAGCGCAGATTGTATGCCGGCTGCTTTAGACTGCAGGGCAGGGTCTATCAATGCCAACGGATGCGATTTTAATTTTTATTCCGTCCCTGCCGAATATTTTAAAACAGGAAACTGGCATTATGCGGCTTTCCAGGCGGTTAAGCCTGTATTGAAATCAGCACATTTCGATATCACGCCTTTCTTTGATTATCTGATCGAGAAGAAAATAATAAATGCTAAAGACAAAGTTTTTGTAATTCAGCTTGGAACAGAAGTCCATATGGGTTCGGGAACGACAATTATATCGAACTATTCCGTAACCGTGACAAAAAGGTAGCTACTTCACCGCCATTATAACACCGAATTTCATGTAGCTGTAAACACATTCAACAATTTCGAAACCTGCCTGCCTTAGCATATTCTTGGTCGCATCGATAGTATTTTCCCTGTCTAATTTTCTGCGGGCCAGCCACAAAGCCTTCTCGTTTTCATCGATCCCGCTTTTACTGATGTATTCAAGCCAGAATTCCTTGTAAAGGTCGTTGACCATGTCCGAACCGGCGTTGAACTGGTCGAGATTCAGGAGATATCCCCCGCCTTCGAGGTTGTTGTAAAGGGCATTGTACAGCCTGCTCTTGTAATCGTCTTCAAGATGGTGGATGGAAAGCCCGGAAGCTATCAGGTCGAATTTTCCTGTGGGAAGCTCTCTCGAATAGTCGGATATGACGTAGTCGAAATTTTCCAGACCCTCGAATCTCTGCCTGGATAATTCCATCATTTTATCCGAAATGTCGACTAAAGTGAAATGCGCGGCCGGGAACCTGTCGAACAGGTATTTCGTAAGAAGCCCTGTGCCGGCCCCGAGGTCTAATATTGATTTGAATGTTTTGCCTGTTTTTTCGAGCAGTGAAGCCCCGATGCTGTAATAATCTTCGAAGCAGGGAATGAAAAACTTCCTCTGTTCGTCGTATTTTGCGGCAGTTTCATTGAAACCCGTTGAAATTTTATTAATGTCCATGCTTTTTGACGCTCCTATTTTTAAACCGCCTGACTGCGGGATAAAATACTAAAATAACCAGGACTGTCAGGATCATCCAGCAGAACCAGCCCCCGTATTCGGAGTATAGTGTGTGCAGCCTTCCTGCAGTGAATTCAGCTTTTAAAACGCCTGCCCCGTTGTTTTTATCATAAACTGCCTCGCCGATTACATTGCCTAGCGGCCCTGTTATGGTCAGGTCGCCCTCTCTGGCGGATCTTATCATTGTAAAACCGTCTTCGACGCACCGCAGGATTGCCATCCGGGAATGCATCCAGTTATCGGTTTGGAAATCCCACGCGGGAACAACCATGATATCTGCGGAAGAATATTTTCTTATCCAGCGGGGAAAGTCCATATCCTTGCAGATGGCAGCGCCAATATTGAACTGAGAGTACTTGAATATCAGCGGTCTGTCGCCTCTCTCGAAATCCTTTTCCCATCCCGGCACCAGGTACTTTTTCTCATATTCGAGGACGGTCTTGCCGTCGGGGAAAAATACAGCGGCTATATTTTCATAATGCCCGTTTTTTACCTTGAATCCCGCGACTATCATGGAATCTTTTTTCTTTGCCAAGGACAACAGCTCAGGGTAGAAATTTGTCTTCTCCCCCACTCCTATTTCCAGGATCTTTTCAGGGAGCAGTATGCAGCCGGTCTTTTCGCCCGCATTCAATTGTATCAGGTTTGTGTATTCCTGTAAAACACCTGGGGCGTTAGAATCGACTTTTATGCACAGGGCGGAAAAATTGCCGGCCCCGGCAGCCGTACCGGCAGTAAAATTCCGGATCCGCAGTATCCCGTAGACCGGAACAGAGAGTAAAATAATAAGGGGAAAAATAAATGAGCTTAATGAAATTTTGCTCTCTTTTATTATTATTAAGGAAGATGCAAAGGATGCGGCCAGGCAGATGAAAAATGTTATGCCGTACATTCCTGTAATTGATGCGATCTGGATTACAGGCAGGAAGTCTGACTGGGTATAGGCTATGCTTCCGAATGTGCCGTTGGGAAGGAACAGGCCGGCTATGAATTCGAAGGCTGTATAAAGGACGGGGAACACGAATATTGGAGCCGAGCCTTCAAGCCTGGATGACAGGACCTTATTCAGAAGTATTATAAGCGCGAATGCTATCGAAAAAAACAGGATAGCTTCTGCTGCGGCAGCGGGGGTCATTACTTTAAGCAGATACCCGATCATATCTATTTTAGAGAGGCCGAAAGCAAAAAAAGCCGCAAAAAAGGCCGCTGTTTTCGTGTTATAATAGCTGTAAACCAGGACTGGAATTGGAGCAATCCACAGCAGGTACCAGAAATTCCCCTGCAGCCCGGCTGAAAAGAAGTAGCATGCCCCGCTGGCGATAATTACCGGGATGATTGAATACCGGTTTTTAAAAAAACGGCTTATCATTATTTTATCTCCTTACCATACATACATGCAGTTCGACCGGCCCGTATACTTCAGGGCGTTGCTGCATTCGTTTATTATTTTCATGGTCTTGACCAGTACCCCGGCGCTGTAAAAGTTGGATACTGCCACGCGCTCGGCCGCGGCAAACGGCTGAACATATACAGCCTTTTCATTTTCCATTATGATGTTATAATCGCCGTCAATGCATAAGTATCTCGGATTATGTATGAACCCGAAAAAATCGCAGTCGAAAATCCTTATGATATTGTTGGTTTCTCCCGTAACTATTATCCTGTCGAGTATCTTCGGATTTTTCGCCCTGTAATAATATGTCTTGACTGCAATAAGCCCCCCGGCATTGCCGCCTCTATGCAGCTCCTGGAAACTGACAGTCCCCATTGCGTAGGGAGGATTGTAGAAAGTCACCTCCCTCAACTCTCCCCATGCCGCAGCGGCCGTAAATGCCGCGGACGCTATATAAAATGCAATGGAAAACAATATACCTTTCATACGACCTTTAATCAAGCCCGGCTGTGACACCTGCTTTTATTTTATTTTTTCCGCAAGAAGTTTTTTGAAATCTTCAAGCTGCACTGCGTTGAAAGCCCTTTTAGGAATTATAGAATACAGGCTTTTCCCATATATCAGGATAAAAGTATTTTTACTTTCAAGAAATTTGTTATAATAGGACCATTCTATTTTCGACCTTCCCCCCCTTGTTTCATAATCAAGGCCGTCATTGGAAAAAACAATCTTTTGAAGCTCCCTGAATTTTTCATTGCCGTTAAAATGGACCGAAGCCATTATTCTGCCTATATTCATAATCCCTGTCAATTCAGATATTCCCGCCGCCGCAAAAAAAAGCGCTATGATAAAATTAAACAGGTCGAAGCTCCATTCAAGAGACAGCAGGATGAGTACCAGGCTCGCGGCGATAAGTATGATGCTGCATGCAATATTGATCTTTCTCCGGACTGATTTTTTCCCGTAAAACGAGTAGCCTTCCAGGTAGTCGCCTTTTGATAGAGAATATTCGATCTCGATAGAATTCATCGGCGGAATTCCCTCCTGCTTTCCATTATTTTAACAAAGAAAATATATAAAATATAGTAAATAATGATAATCATTTTTGACAGATGGCCATGCTCCCTGTATCATACCCTATGATTAGGAATATACTGGTCTACGGTATTGGCGGAGTCGGAGGCTATTTCGGCGGCAGGCTTGCCCATTATTATAGGGATTCCAGGGATATAAGGGTCTCTTTTGCAGCGCGCGGAGCTCATTTAAAAGAGATCGCTATGAACGGGCTCCTGCTTAAGGCGGGTAAGGATAGCCTGATCTGCCGCCCTTACAGCGCTTCAGATGATATCACAAAACTCCCCGTGCCCGATATGGTGCTTGTCTGCGTGAAAGCCTACAGCCTGAGTGACGCCGTCAGGGACATCACCGGCGTATGTAAGGATAAAACTCTTATAATGCCCCTTCTTAACGGGGTGGACATAGCGGAAAGGATACGTCTTGTTTTGAAATGCGGCATACTTCTCCCATCCTGTGTTTACGTGGGGTCGCATATTGAAAGCCCGGGAGTTGTGGTTCAAAACGGCGCTCCGGGGAAGATCCTCAGCGGCTGTGAGAAAGGCAGGCCTCTTTACCGCGGCTCGTCCGAACTATCCGGCCTGTTCGGGGCAGCCGGGATAGATTTCGGGTTCTTCAGCGATCCTTACCCCTCGATCTGGGAGAAATATCTTTTCACATCGTCTTTCGCTCTTGTGACCGCTTATTCGGGAAAGACGATCGGAGAGGTTTACAAGGATCCTGAAAATCTCGGACTTGTCAGGAAAATCCTCGAAGAAACATTAGCGATTGCAGCCGCAAAGGGGATCGGCTTAAGCGGAGATATCATCGGGGAAACTATCGAGAAGGCAAACCTGTTTACAGACGATGTAAAGACATCCTACCAGCGTGACAGGGAATCCGGCGGTGAAAACGAGGGTGATATTTTCGGCAATGCCATAATAAGAATGGGAAGGGAGCTGAATATCCCTACGCCTGTCACGGAAAAATTATCTTTCCGCATACAGGGCATTTCAGGCTCATCGCAAGAACGCCGTTGATAAATGCGGCTTCGATGACAGACCCGCAGTGGGGGCATGGCATGGCCTTATCGGCCATTACAGTCGATGAATTTTTCGATGTTATAACTAATAATGCCGCTTCGAGGATTATTAATATAATGATCGACAACCCGGTTGACAGCATAGGCCCGAAAAACAGCCTCATGATCAAAAATATCCCCGCGGCAATTCCCAGTGATATGAAGGAGATCTTTAACAGCCTTAATTTCATAGCATTATTCTACCCTCTGCTATGGTTTTTGTCAAAAACACGCAATCCGAAAAGTTGCTTAAACAGGGGCCTTAACTTAGAATTTTTAAACAATAAAATGGAAACAATACTAATATACATCGCATCAATACTAACTTTAGCCGTCCTTGCTTTCACCGCAGGTTTCTTATCTGGATCGAGATCTCTCCGGAATTCCGCGAAGTTAGAAAGGATCCTTATAAAAACGGAAGAATTGTCGGTGCTTGCCTTTAAAAATGATCTGACTCCCCAGTTCGTGGAAAAAACCGTACTTTCAATGCTGGGACACCTCCATTCCGGGGGTTTTATAAGCGCCGTCATATTGCGTTTTGAAGGGTCCTTCCTTACCAATATCAAAAACAACGTAATCGTCAATGATGAACAGATCAAGAACCGTCTATTAAACATAGAGGAGGCGTCGGGCATCGTCAAGGACAGGGAGCTCCAGAGCCTTATCGATTCCCGCGACAGGAAGCATAATTACAGCAGGGTTGTTGTTTATCCTTATGTTCCCGGAATTAACGGGGTAAAATATTATGCGGTATTTTTCATCAGGGAAAATTTCAGTGTAAAGGCCCTCAGGGATAAACTCTCTTTTTTAAGCGGGCATTTCAATATCCTCCTGTTCTTCAGGGAATTCTTGTTCGAGTTCAATGAAATCAAGGAATTCCATAACAGGCTTTTTATCAAAAATCCCGTATCCCTCTGTGTTACCGACCGTGAGGGAACGATCATAAGGCATAACGAAAGTTTCACGGTATTTTCAAACAGCGGCCTTCTCGGGATCACCCAGATAATAGATAAAGCCACTTTCACCAGGGTTATCGACGGGCATACTCTCGAGATCGATTCTTTCTATTCCAATAAAAACATCAAGTTATACGGCATGCCTCTCCATGGCTCGAACGGGATCATCAAAGGCGGAATATTCATCCTCCTTGACGAATCCCTGCAATACCTTCTCCTGAAAAAGCTCGAGGCTTCCGAGGAAAGGTATAAAAAGTTTCTGAAGGAATTACCGATAGGCCTGGCCATAATAAACCAGGAAGGAATAATATACTTTGTTAACGATAATTTCATATCGTCGATAGGCTTTTCAGAAGCCGACAGGTTCCAGGGTGATCCTATCCAGAACTATTTCGATATCCCCCAGGGAGGCGATTTCAGGGAAATCACGAATAATATACCGGAACAGGATTTTCTCCTTCTGAAGCTTAACCTCAGGAACGACCCCGGCAAACGCATCTTTTCCGCGCATCTTCAGAAAATAATCCTGGGAAATGTTGAGCTCATTGAGGCTACTTTCCAGGATATCAGCCTCGAAAACAAGCTTTACGCCCAGCTCGCTGAAAAAACAAAGATGATAGAGGAAGAGCTCGCCACAGCCAGGAGGATATGGAACCATGTCCTGACAATCCCGCCCGTTTATTCCTCCCTCGTACGGTTTGAGACCTTTTTCAAGCCCTCTTCACAGCTCGGCGGGGATTTCTGCGATATCATCCAGATAGACGATTATCATATAGGGGTCATAATGGCAGATGTTTCAGGCCATGGAGTGTCGGCGTCTCTCCTGACCTCGATGCTGAAAATGCTCGTGGAATATTCCCAGAAAGAGGGGCAGAAGCTCGAAGACATCGTCAATTACCTCAACCTCGCTCTCCTGAAGATACTTCCTGATGACCAGTTCATTACCCTTTTTTACGGGATAATAAATTTAACGGATTATACGCTCGAATATATCAATTGCGGCCACCCGTTCCCGTTCGTTTACAACGTTAAAACGAACGAGCAGACAACGCTCATGGGAGTCACCTACCCTCTCGGTGTGAGGAAAAATGTCCCCTTCGACAATGCCCGGATGAAAGTGGCGCTGCCGGAAAACTGCAAGATACTTCTCTTCACGGATGGAATTCTTGCATTCAGGAACGGGAACCGCATGATGAGAGTGGACGATCTTACCGGGATTTTCAGCGAGAGCCTGCGCCTCCGCACAAGGAACATACTCAATAATATTTACATGACGATGCTCAAAACATCGACCCAGTTCGTGGACGACGATGTGAGCATGCTCCTTATAATTTTAAATAAAGATTTGAAATACAAAAAATTCCTTTCGATCCCGAGCAATATTCTTGAAATCGATACGGCCATACTCAAGATATCTGAAAATATCAACAAGGTCATCACCTTGAGCGATGAGGAAAACTGGAAGATTTACACGGCTCTTTACGAGACCATGATAAACGCGGTGGAGCATGGCAATAAGTCTGGATCCCAGAAAAGGGTTACCGTTATCTACAGGATTTTAATAAACTGGATAGTGATGAAGGTGCGCGACGAGGGTATAGGATTCGATTTCAACAGCCTGCCGAGCCCTCTTGACGATGAAAACCTGTTAAAACCCTCCGGAAGGGGCGTTTACATCACTAAAAAGGTCATGGATAAGATCCGGTATAACAGCATCGGGAATGAAATTACGATGTTTATGAAGCTGCAGGGCCCCGCCAGGAAGGGAGAATAGCTATATGTCGGAAATGGATAATATCCGCCACACCCCGGTAATGCCGGAAGAGACGATCGGGTTTTTAAATCTCCGTAAAGACAGCGTTGTCGTGGATGCAACCTGCGGAGAAGGGGGGCATTCCCTGCTCATAGCGCAGCATATACCCGGGGGCAGGCTCATCTGCATCGACAGGAATGAACCTATTCTCGCACGGGCAAAACAGCGCCTATCAGGGTACGGGAATATCTCATTCCATAACGCGACTTTCGATAAAATTCCTTCCATACTTGCTCAAGAAAAGATTCCAAAGGTCGATGGAATATTAGCAGACCTCGGAATTTCACTTTTTCATCTTCAAGACCGGCTGGATGGAAGTAAAGGCCTGGGTTTCAGTTATAACGACACCGGCGAACTCTCCATGAGATTGGGAGGCGATAACGGCCCGGATGCCGGGGATGTCGTTAATAAATTCAGGGAATTCGAGATAGCGGATATTCTGTATAAATACGGAGAGGAATACGAGAGCAGGAGAATAGCCTCGGCTATTGTCAGGAACCGTCCGTATACCAATGCCGCAGAGTTAGCCGGCGTGATTATGCGAGCCAAAAAGCCCCGCAGAGGCGGGAAAACCCATCCGGCGGCGAAAAGTTTTCAGGCATTGAGGATTTATGTTAATAAAGAATTGGAGATTCTCGAAAGTTTTATACCACTTGCTGTCGATAATTTAAGGGGAAACGGCAGGCTTGTGATTTTAAGCTATCACTCGCTCGAGGACAGGATCGTTAAAAACTCGTTTAAAGAGCTTGAAAAGGCGGGTTTTGCCAGTATCCTGACAAAAAAACCCCTGGTACCGTCTGAAGACGAGATGAAAAATAACAGGGCCTCACGGAGCGCAAAGATGCGGGCTATTTTGAAAACAGAGGTTAAGTAATGGGTAATTCCGGAATATCAGGTCTCAAAATCGCGGTTATTTTTATTTTATTCACCGGTTTTCTATTCGTTTTAATAGAGCAGCGCCTTGAATCGAAAGAATACGATCAGAGAGTCAGGTATATCCAGAAGGAAGTGGAGACCCTGAACGCCCAGAAAATGGAGCTCTCGATGGGGATCGATTCCGAACTCCAGAGGCTCTCTTCATACGATTATTCCTCGATGGGCCAGCCTATAACAATGAGGGACGTTATAATCGTTCCTGTGACAGGCGAACCTGTCCGGGACAGGGAAAGCTGCATGAATACTCCTCAAGCAAATTTTTTCGATAAGATAATATCCCGCCTGATAAACTCATTCTAACAATGGAAGAGACTAATTTAAGGCTTACGCTGAGTTTCGACGGAAGCTCGTATTCGGGATGGCAGAGGCAGAAAAATGCCGAATCCATTCAGGGGGAGATTGAAAAATCTCTTGAAGCGATATTCAAGGAACATGTCAGGCTTGACGGCATCGGCAGGACTGACGCGGGGGCGCATGCCCTCAGCTATACTGCCAATTTCAGGGTGAAAAAGACAAAATTCTCCCCTGAAAAGCTCATATATATCCTGAACCGCAGGCTGCCCGAGGCGATACGCATCCACACCGCAGAAATTGCTCCTGAGGATTTTCATTCCCGGTTTTCGGCAGTCGCAAGGGAATATATTTACTCTATAATAATAATACCGAGGCTCTCCAGGCTATCGGCCAGGTGGCTGCCCTTCTGCTCGCGCTATTCCCATTTGATCCGTGATGATATAGACATAACCAGGCTCAGGCAGGCATGCTCCATGTTCAGGGGGGAGCATTCTTTCAAAAATTTCAGCTACGGCTATAAAAATAGCATGAATTTCGTAAGGCGCATCCACTATTTAAGGGTTTCAGAGAAAGGCCCCGGGGTGGTTTTCTTTATAAAGGGAACCGGTTTCCTGAACGGCATGATCCGCTCGATCATATCGGCCTGCATTAATTACAGCCGCGGCTGCTACGAAATAGATTTGATCGAAAGAGCCCTGGAAGAAAAGACTGTTTTCCCCGTTGAATTGAGGGCCCCTGTCCCCGCCCGCGGCCTGATATTCAAGAGGGGTTTTTTTTAGTTAGTTACTGTTGGCCTCGAAGAGGCCTTACAGTAACTTATCCTTGAGATTACATCTCAAGGATGCCTGTTAGGGCCGAAGGGCCTTTACAGGCTCTTATCCTGTCAGGTCCGCAGGAGCTGACAGGGTTAGTTAGTTACTGTAAGCGCAGGAAGCGCTAACTAACCCCTTCGACTTCGTCTCAGGGATAAGTTACTGTAAGCGCAGGAAGCGCTAACTAACCCCTTCGACTTCGTCTCAGGGATAAGTTACTGTAAGCGCAGGAAGCGCTAACAGTAACTAATGCCCCATCAGCTTGACGAGGAAGTAAAAGACCGGCGCCGCGAATAAAAGGCTGTCGAAGCGGTCGAAAAAGCCTCCATGTCCGGGGAGGAGATCGCCCGAATCCTTGAGGTTCGCCCACCTCTTTAAAGTCGACTCGCCCAGGTCGCCTGCTATGCCTGCGATGATAACGCATACCGTAAGAATGACCATTTCCATCAGGGAAAACTTCACTGGCAGTGGAAAAAGCATTTCTGCGATATAAATCCCGGCTCCTCCCAGGAGACCCATCAGGATTGCGCCCGCGAAACCCTCCATTGTCTTGTTGGGGCTGGACAGGCCCCTGACCTTGTGCCTGCCGAAGAGCTTACCGAAAAGCCAGCCGCCAGTATCTGTCGAAAACGTAATGATAAGGAGTATTGTAAGCAGCCAGCCTGACAGGTCCATCACCTTCAGCACCGCGATCAGAGGGGTGAATATGCCGAGAAGCACATAGCTGAAAACGGGAAGAGTGATGTTTTCCATAGAATTTTCGAACCTGCCGGAGATGGATTCTATCCCCATTATGATTATTATGTAGATTGAAATAATGCCGATCTGCATTATAAAGAGATAACCTATGTCGTAAGTCCCCAGGCTGTAAAGGTAAAAACTTATATAGCTAAGCGTCAGGGCTATGGTATGAAGCCAGAGATTGAATGAAAACCCCTGTTTTTCGAACAGGGCGTAAATCTCGTTCGCAATTATTACAGCCGATATAAGCGCGACGAGAAAAAACGGGGCTCCGTTGAAAAACCGTGAATATATAACAAAAATACCTATCGGCAGCAGGAAAAACACGGTGGAAAGCCTTTGAAAAGTCATTAATTCCCCCTTCCGTTCTCTCAAATATCTCCGAATCTTCTCTTCCTTGCCTGGTAGCTCGACACAGCCCTGCAGAAATCACTTTCCCTGAAATCAGGCCACAATCTTTTAGTGAAGAACAATTCCGAATAACTCGACTGCCATAACAGGAAGTTTGACAGCCTGTATTCGCCGCTTGTCCTTATTATGAGGTCGACATCCGGCATTTCAGGCACATAGAGGTAATTTCCAAAAGCCTTTTCATCGAAATCTTCAAGATGAGATACTGTCCCGTTTTTATAATCGGCCGCCATTTTCTTCGCCGCGTCGATTATTTCCCGCCTGCCGCCGTAATTGAAGACCATGTTAAGGACATAAGACGAGCAGCGGCTTGTTTTCGCGACCGATTCATCGAGGAGCGCCGACAGTTCATTGTCAAGGTTGTCCTTTACCCCGGTGATGAGCATCCTTATATCGTTCTTAAGCAGCGTCTCCGTATATTCACCGATTATGTTTTTTGCAAGCTGCATGAGGAAATTAACTTCTTCAGGGGGCCTGCGCCAGTTTTCGGTTGAAAATGCGTAAACGGAGATATACTTTATACCTATTTTTTTATTGAATTCGATGATTTTTCTCAGGACCTGGTAGCCTTTTGCATGTCCGCGCACTCTCGGCAGGCCCTTTTTAACAGCCCACCTGCCGTTCCCGTCCATAATGATCCCGACATGCTCGGGAAGGGCGTTTTCATCTATATCATAAGTGAAGAGCCGCATAACGTCCTGTTACCCTCCCGCGCTAAACTTCCATTATCTCTTTTTCTTTTTTCGATATAAGGTCGTCGATTGTCTTGATATGGTTATCAGTCACTTTCTGGATATTGTCTAGTTCGTTACGTTCGTCATCCTCGCTTATGTGACCGTCTTTTGTCATTTTCTTGACGTGTGCGTTTATATCCCTTCTTTCATTCCTGATAGCAACCTTGATCTCTTCAGCTATTTCCTTGATCTTCCTTACATAACCAAGCTTGGTTTCCTCGGTAAGGGGCGGTATTGCAACCCGGATGATTTTTCCGTCGTTCATTGCGGTAAAACCGAGGTTCGAATCGGAGATGCCCTTTTCAATGCTTTTAAGGGCGCTTTTATCCCAGGGATCTATAGTTATTGTATGAGGGTCGGGGGTCGAAAGGGAAGCCGCCTGCTTCAAAGGGGTTAAATTACCGTAGAAATCAAAACGTATATCCTCGATCATCGCGATGTTGGCTCTTCCGGTCCTCATTTTTTTAAATTCGTCTTTCAGGTGCTGGATCGATTTGTCCATCCTTTCATTAGCTTCTTTCTTAACTATAATAAATTCCTCAAGCATTTCATGCCCTCCTTCTTTAGTTCTGACTTGTATATTTATTATAATCGTTATCAATAAACTTATCAAACAATTTTTCCTATGACTTTCACAGTCTCCTTTTCCCGGAAAACCATTATATTAAGTAATACTTAATATTTAAAATATTTATTAACTAATACTTGACAGATAATATTCTCCGGTTTATCATAATATCATAGTATGAGGATGAAGCGCATATGGAAATAATCGGGATCAATATCAAAGCACGGCGTGAAGAAAGCAGCATGACCCTCAGGGATATGGCCGACAAGCTCGGTGTCAGTGCAAGCTTTCTTTCGCAGGTAGAAACGGGAAAGGCTTCGCCCTCCCTGTCTACGCTGAAAAAAATCTCGGGAATTCTGCAGACCACGGTCGGCGAACTGATCGGTGAAAATGTTGTAGCGCCGGCCCATCCCGTTATAAGAAGCGGCGAACGGCAATCGATAAAAAATATAGGCGACGGGATTGATATTTATCTTCTATCTTCTCCCGACAGCAATAACCAGATGGAGCCCCTGCTTTTCCGTCTGAATGAAAATGCCGATTCAGGCGAAACTTCGATAAGGCATTTCGGCCAGGAATTTATTATAGTGATCAAGGGCTCTATGGAAATAAATTTAAACGATAACAAATACATGCTTAACAAGGGCGACAGCATCTATTTTAATTCTAACGTTCCTCATTCGTTCAGGAACACTGCAAAGGGAGAAACGGAAGCAATATGGGTCGTTACACCGCCCTCTTTTTAAAATTTTTTGCCTGCATTGTTAAGTATTAGTTAATTTGTTAATTTATAATTAAACTCGGAGGTTTAATATGGAAGAAATCATCAGAAGGAAGATGTCGGGGCTTAAAAAGGACATCGGGGTGTTCTCGGACAGGCTGTCTGAATTATCAGACACCGGGAACGGATTCACGCAGGGGGTCGGCGATCTCGTTTACAGGGAAATGAAGAAAATAGGCTATAACACGGTGACAAAAGACCGTGCCGGCAATGTTGTGGGAGTGGTCAAAGGCTATAAAAACACAAGCAACCTTGCCCTCCTCTCGCACCATGATATGGCAATTTCCACAATGAGCGGTACAGGGGTGAACAAATTCCTGGCCGGAATTGTAACAAGCGTTTTCACGGGAGCTCTTCTCAAGAACACTCTTCTTCCCCTCGAGGGCGATCTGATGGTCTGCTGTGTCCCGAGGAAAGACCTCTGCTCTTTTGGAATAAAACACCTTTATGAAAATTCAATGAAAAAGGCCAATCTCAAGGGCGTTATCCTTGCCGAACCGAGCAATTATAACGTTTACCTCGGCAGCAGGGGAAAAATGGAATACCAGATATCTGTCAAGGGTAAGCTCGACAACGATTTTCTAAAGACTAAAGGGATAAACATGCTCAGCGTCATGTATCCTCTTATCCAGGAGCTCGAGAACCTGTCGAGGACTCTTCCAGTCAATAATGAGTTCGGCAGTTCGAGCCTATCGATAAAAGATATTACTTTCCAGGAAAACGACAGCTCCGGCAATTACAGGGAATTCAGGATCGTCGTAGACAGGTGCTTTACCGACTCTGAAAATTCGAACTCCATATTGAAGAAGGCCTCGATGATCGCTGAAAATATTTATTCGAAGCAGGACGGAGTGGTAGTCGAGACATCGATCTCCAACGGAAGCGCAAAGTCGAGCGAAGGAGAAACCATGGTCTCTGATAAAAAGAGCAGTTACTGGAAGATGGAAAATTCCCATCCCTTCGTCACGAATTCGATCCAGGTCCTGAAGGAAAACGGATTCGATCCGTCGATCGGCTACTGGAAACAGATAATCACTGAAGGCTCTTATACCTGCGGGGAATGGAAGATCCCGACGATAGGATTCGGCGGGGGAACTGAAGAAAGCCTCTACGTCAAAAATACGCCGCTGGACGCCGAAAGCATAGAAAGGTCCATCCTCGGCAAGTCTCTTATCATTCACAGGAACGCGGGGATACCTTCTTTCGGATGGTGCGAAGATGAAATCTGAAGATCTGAATGTACTTGTGCTGAACTGCGGAAGTTCTTCGCTGAAATATAAAATAATAAAGATGCCTGAAGAAAAGGAAATACTGTGGGGCGAAGCCGAAAGGATCGGCATTAAAACAGCCGGTAAACCCTTCATCACCCACGTGACTGGAACAAAAAGGAGGGTCATCGAAGCCGAGCTCAACTCGCTCGACGACGCCTTCTCGAAAGCCCTGGAGCTGATAAAAGAGGATACAGGCGAAGACCCGTCGATATATTTCGATATTTTCGCGCACAGGTATGTCCATCCGGGCAAATTCTTTTCAAGCACCAGCAGGATACTGGGAAAAGATATCGGCAAGCTCCGCAAAACCCTCGAATTAGCACCGATACATAATCCATCATCATTTTCTTTAATAGAAAAGTGCTCCACGGATTATACGGCTGTGCCCCAGTACGCGGTCTTCGACACGACGTTTCACAAGACAATCCCGGAGGAAAACAGGACCTACGCACTGCCGGTAAAAATGATAAAGAAATATGACCTGCACAGGGTCGGATTCCACGGCATATCCCATAAATATGTAATGGAAGAAGCCTGCAGATTCCTCGGAGTCGATGTTAAAACACAGAAAATAATAAGCTGCCATCTCGGTACCGGAGGCGCAAGCGTCTGTGCGATCAAGGACGGCAAATCTATATTCAGCTCGATGGGTTTCACACCCCTGGAAGGTCTGATAATGAACACCCGGTCGGGGGATCTCGACATGGGCTACGTCCTGAACCTCATGTACAGCAGGAAACTCTCCATTGATGAAACAGAGAAGATCCTTAACAAGAAAAGCGGGATCCTTGGCGTCTATGCCCAGTCATCGGATCTGAGGGACGTGATGAAAAACCTTGGCAAAGATGTAAAAGCCGACATCGCCTTTTCAATGTACATAAAGAGGATCAGGAAGTACCTGGGATTTTATTCCCTTCTGCTTAAGAAGCCTGATATCATGATATTTACAGACTCAATCGGGATAAGCTCTCCCCTCGTAAGGGAGCAGGCATGTGCAAACCTTGAATTTCTGGGCATCAGGCTCGATAAGGACAAAAACTGGAATTATCCGGGCGGAATTATCGATGCCGCAGGGCCTGAATCGGAATGCAGGATACTTATCCTGCCGACAAACGAGGAAGTCATGATAGCCAGGGAAGCCTACAGGAGGCATAAGAATGATATTTGTCATTGAAACAGGTTCGGAAGATTTTAAAATATTCAAATACTCGAAAGATGAAAACGTTTATATTAAAGAACCTGTAAGAATTAAGAGTCATATTTTACGTGATGATGAAGGGTTTATAAACAGGATCAACAGCCTTCTCGCTGGTTCGGAGGTCCTGGAAGCGGTAAGTTTCAGGGTAAATTTCGGCGGAGATATTTTCCGCGAAAAAATGCTCCCGATCGATTCGACATTCAAGCTCAGGATGAGGGAATTGATCAGGAATTCCCCCCTCGGAATCCCGCCGCTTTTGGAAACCGTCTCGGCTTTCGAGGATAATTTTCCGGAACTGCCGCTTTACGCGTTTTTTGAAACTTCATACTTCAACGCCCTTCCGGATGAGGAAAGATATTATGCGGTCCCGATGGAAGCGCCTGCCGATCATGACGTCAGGAGATGGGGCTACCATGGCATTTACCATCAGTTCAATTCGAATGTTCTGCCGGGTGAGAAAAAGATAATTTCCGTAGTTCTCGATAAGCTTGTCACAGTCTGTTCTTCCGTAAACGGAAAGCCTTTTTCAATCAATTTAGGCTGTACTCCCCTCGAAGGGATAATGGGAAGGACAAGTTCGGGCGACCTCGATCCGGGAATAGTGTTTTACCTCATGAGAAGGTACAATTATTCAATCTACAGGATCGATACCCTGCTGAAGAAGGAGAGCGGTTTCCTGGGGCTCACGGGATACGATCTCGAAACGGATAAGCTGTACGAACTGGCCGGTAAAGATGAAAAAACGGCATTCGCTTTCAGGGTCTTCGAAAACCAGATCCTCAAATCGATAGGAGAGGCTCTGTCCGTAATTGGCGGAATCGATGCAATAGTCTTTTGCGGCTGCTATGCCGACAGCCTTAAACCGCTGATCTTCCAGATAATCAAAAATTTATCCTTCCTGGGGATCAGCATCAAAGCCCTGCCCTGGCCTGATTCTCCAGGGGTAAGGGATGTTTCGGTAAGCGGATCGGCTGTCCGCGTAATTGTGAACTCTCTCGCCTGGAACGAAATAGTTTACCAGGATACAAAAAACATTACTCCTAAAATCCATCCCATCCATCCGATGGCCCGCATATAGCGGGCATTAACAGCCCCGTCCTCCGCTTGGACGGGGCTTTTTTTGATATATCATAACTGATCCGAAGGCCCTGAATAAAATCCTCTGAAGGGCGGTTTTCCCGCACAATTCTTTTGAATGCAATGTATTAAGAAAATGCACAGATATGGCATAACTATTGCAATGTAAAGCCTGGAAGGAGTTCGATATGAGAATATTAAAGAGCATTTTAATCCTGGTCCTGACAGCAGCAGCAGCCTGGGCGGATTCTGCGGAGTCCGGCGGCAGCAGCACAAATTACATAGTTGTACCGTTCGACCTCTCAGTTTTCCCGATGATCAGCACAGCAGGGCAAGGCTTTAAAACGATCGATATTATCCAGCTAAATATATTTGCAGGGTACACCTCCAGGCTGCAGGGATTCCAGGCAGGCATTATCGATCTTGCAGGAGAAAATGCGACAGGCTTCCAGGCATCGGCAGTTATAAGCTTTTCGGGCGGCGGCAGCACGGGTTTCCAGTGTTCCGGGGCGGGCAATTTTACCGCCGGAGATCTGATAGGTGTGCAGGCCAGCAGCGCTTTCAACTATGCCCGCTCCATTCAGGGTGCGCAATTCAGTGTGATTAACTTCAGCGCCGGTCCTGCTTCGTTCCAGGCCGGCGTCATCGACTTTGCCGGAGGCAGTATCGAAGGGGGTTTAACCTTTGCCCAGGCCGGCGTTGTCAATATCTCAGCAGGTGAGAATTTATTCCAGGCTGGCGTTGTCAATATATCGGCCTCCTCTTCCAACAGAGTCCAGATCGGGGTGGTAAATTATTCTGAAGATCCCGATTCTGTTCCCATAGGGCTTGTAAGCATTGTTCCCAACGGGGTGTTCCATGGAGATATCTGGTATGACGAAACAGGCTTCCTTAACGCCGGTTTGAAGCTTGGCAGCAAAAATATTTATAACATATACGCTCTCGGAACGGATACGGCCCTCTCTAATTTGAAAGCCACTATAGGGCTGGGCTATCATATACCGATAGACACCCTGTCCTGCAATATAGAGGCGTTACTGGGCGCTGTTGAGAATACGGCCTATTTCACCAGGGCAGGGTTTATTTCGAGCATACGCGCAGGTTTCGGTTTCGAGCTGGCCCAGGGTTTTGCAATAACGGCCGGACTGTCTTTTAATGAGTTTGAAAGCCTCAATACAGGCGCTTCAATCCAGCCGGTTACAGGCTATAAATTCCCCTTCGGGAGCAGCACAAGCCAGTTCTGGCCGGGGTTCTATGTCGGAGTGGAGTTCTAGGGAATATTTCACAGGGAGAAACAGGGCTGTCTCCCCAATAAAAAACCCCCCGGTTCTATTAAAAACCTGGGGGTTAATATTATTTGTTTTAAAAAGTTATACCTTAATTCTTCCCGTCCAGTATTTCCTGCTTCTTTTCAAGGAAATGCTGGATGTTGTTGACTATGATCTCATGGCGGGTAGAAACCTCGGGAAGGGCCATTTCTATGAAATACTTGGCCACATCCTTTTTCCTCTCGGAGCGTCCCGCGTCGCGGAGCATCAGGTAGCCGATGATCGTATTGGTAACCATTTCGACGAGCCTTCTCGAATGGTATTCCTGGTAAAGGCTGTCGTTCTTGTTCCTGACGTATTCTATCGCCTTTTCAGTAAGTTCCTTCATCTGCCTGAGAGGCTTTTTCAAAAATTCAAGACCGGTAAAAGAAGCCTTGCTGTCGTAATCGGCGAGCTTTTCAGCGGCGACTCCCTTCACAATTCCTCCGATAGCGGCGACAACCTGAAGCTGCGTGGTGCCCTCGTAAATATTCGTTATCCTTGCGTCCCTGTAATGCCTTTCCGCATTGAATTCTTTCATAAACCCTGTCCCGCCGTGGATCTGTATGGCGTCGTAAGCAACCTGGTTGCCTATTTCAGTGTTATATCCCTTTACAAGAGGCGTAAAAAGGGCTGCCATCGCGGAAGTCTTTTTCAGCTCGTCCCTGAGCGACTTTGCCGTTTCATCGCTCTTTTCGCTCTCATGCTCAAGGCATGCCTTCAAATCGACGATGAGCGCCGTCTCGTAAAGAAGGGCCCTTGCGGCCTCGATCTTCACGCGCATATTGACAAGAAGTTCGCTGACCGGGATCATATCGCGGATCGCCTTCTTGAACTGAACCCTGTCTTTAGCATACTGGTCTGCCTCAGCGTATGCGGCTTCCGCTATACCCAGCCCCTGGGCGGCTATGGCAAGCCTGGCGCCGTTCATCAGAGACATCACATATTTTATAAGACCCATCTTCCTTTTACCGCAAAGTTCTGCGGGAGCGTCGTTGAACTGGAGTTCGCAGGTCGGAGATCCATGGATGCCGAGTTTGTTTTCTATCCTGCGTATCTTCATCTTATCGTCCCTTTCATAAATGAACATTGAAAGTCCGCGACCATCGCTTGTCCCTTCCTCGCTCCTCGCGAGAACAAGGGAAATGTGGCCGCAGCCATTGGTAATAAAACGCTTAACACCTTTCAAGCGCCACTGGCCCTTTTCATCCTGGTAGGCTTTCAGCTGAACGGCCTGCAGGTCGCTTCCGGCGTCAGGCTCTGTCAGGGCCATCGAACCCGTTACTTCACCCGAACAGAAACGGGGAAGGTATCTCATTTTCTGTTCTTCCTCTGCGAAGAGATTGATAGTTTCAGCTATGTCCTGGAGACCGAAAAGGTTCATCAGGGAAGCGTCGGCCCTCGAGACCATCTCTGTCGCGATCGAATAGATCGTCACCGGGCAGTTCAGTCCGCCGTATTTCCTTGGAAGTGTAAAACCCATGAGGTCCGCCTGCTTCAATACATCGAGTTCCTCTTTTGTACCCGTTGCATATGTGACTTCGCCGTTTTCAAAATGGGCGCCCTCGGCGTCCACTTCGGCCGCGCGGGGGGCTATGAAATTGCCGGCTATATCGCCCGCGATATCGAGTATCTTTTCATAAGAGTCTTTTGCATCGTTTACATTTACAGGAGCATAGTCGTAAGTATTCTTGTCCTGAAAATGGTTTTCCTTCAATTCGATGATCCTGTCTATATCGAGGTGCTTGATATGAAACTGGATATCGTCGTTGTCTTTATAAAAATTAGGCATTGATAACTCCTTATTTCATTAAAGATTTATAGGCTTCTATAAACTTCGGCAATATATCGTTGAGGTCCCCTGTTATCCCGTAATGGGCGATCTGGAAGATAGGGGCATTGGGATCGCTGTTTATGGCGATGATCCTGTTCGATTCCTTCATACCGGCCATATGCTGGATCTGGCCCGATATTCCGACGGCGATATAAAGTTTCGGCCTGACTGTCGTGCCTGTCTGGCCTACCTGGTGGTCATGACCGATAAAACCTGCGTCTACCGCTGCGCGGGATCCGCCGACCTGGGCGCCTAAGACATGCGCGAGCTCATGTACAAGCTTGAAGTTTTCTTTTGAACCGACCCCCATTCCGCCTGAAACGATTACAGCGGCGGATTTAAGGTCTACGGCTTTTTCTTTCTGAACTTTCTTGGCCACTTCTGTAATAAAAAGGTCCGAAGGAAGGTCGACTTTCGCTTCCACAGTTTCTCCCTTCCTGCCGTTTTCCGGGGCGTTCATCTTCATAACGCCTTCGCGGACTGTAGCCATCTGGGGCCTGTGGTCGGGGCAGACGATCGTCGCTATGATGTTCCCGCCGAACGCAGGACGTATCTGGTAAAGTATATCCTTGTAAAGAACGTCTCCTTCCTTGGCTGATGGTTTTGTATAATCCCCGATCTGGAGATTCGTGCAGTCGGCTGTAAGTCCTACCCGCAGTTCCGACGCTATCCGGGGCGCTATATCCCTTCCGGTAGTAGTCGCTCCGTAAAGAACGATCTGGGGTTCATATTCCCTTATGAGGCTTACCATTGCATGCGCATAAGGCATTGTCGTATAATTTTTCAGACTAACCGCTTCGACGGGATAAACCCTGTCGGCGCCGTACTTGATTAACGCTCCCGCTAAAGCCTTCACGTTGTCCCCGATTATTACCGCGCCAGTCTTGACCTTAAGACTCCTGGCGAGTTCGCTTCCCTTTCCGAGAAGTTCGAGGCTGACTTCGGATATTTTACCGTTGTTTTGTTCTATATATACCCATACTTCATTCGTTTTCATTAACCTACCCCTTTAACCTAAAATATGCTCTTTTAATAGTTCGGAAATAAGGCCTTCGATCCCGGTTTTAGTATTTTCTATCTTTCTGGATTCCTGAGCTCCGAGGACAATGCTTTCAATCTGCTTGACCTTTGTGGGCGAGCCTGAAAGGCCGCACTGTTCCGGGCTGGCCCCTATCTCCTTGTGGTCCCAGAGCTTAATAAGGGCATGGCTTCCCGTGATTTCATTGGCGTTGATATAGCTTTCTTCGAGGTTTTCAAGCTCTATGGGAGTCATAGCATGCTTGTATGCGAGCACTTTCTTGGCCGCAGCCGGCCTGGGGGTGTTGGCTTCGCCAGTTACCGTCATAAGAACGGGAAGTTTGGAAGTGAGGGTTTCGTAGCCCCCTTCGATAGATCTTTCGATCGTTATAGTATCCTTTTTGAGGCTGACAACCTTGTTGACGCAGGTCAGCTGGTTCATTTTCAGCTTCTCCGCAGTCTGGGGCCCGACCTGTGCGGTATCTCCGTCGATAGCCTGTCTGCCGCAAAGCACGATGTCCACCTTGCCCAATTTTTTAACGGCGAGTGAGAGCACATAGGATGTCGCAAGCGTATCCGCTCCGGCGAAAACCCTGTCTGTAATCAGGATCACGTCATCGGCTCCCCTGAAAAGACTTTCGCGAAGGACCTGCGCCGCATTCGGCGGTCCCATTGAAATGACTGTGACCTTTGCGCCTGTTGCATCTTTAATTTTGAGCGCTTCTTCGAGCGCGTTCAGGTCTTCGGGATTAAAAATTGCCGGAAGGGCCTGCCTGTTGACAGTTCCGTCTTCCTTCATGGCTTTCCCGGTTATATTATGCGTATCCGGAACCTGTTTTACAAGTACTGCGATATTATAACCCACGAAATCCTCCTTTTGAGATTGATTATAAAAATAAATTCAATTCAATTTTTCCTGCACGGCCCTGAGCTCTTTTTCGGTGTCGGCGACAAGCTCTTCAATGATCTCTTTGATCGGCTGCACACGTTCGACAAGGCCCACGCTCTGGCCGGCCATTAAAGATCCGTTTTCTATATCTCCGTCGACGACTCCCTTGCGGAGCCCTCCGACCCAGAAACGCTCGACCTCGAACTGGGCTTCTTCCCTTGTAATTTCACCCTTCTCGAGTTTTAATATAAGTTCGAGCTGCAGCTTGCCGAAATTCTCTGTCCCCCTGTTCTTCAGGGCCCTTACGGCGACGATAGGCAGCCTGGCGTCATACTGGGGTGTTGCTATGGCATGCCTGGCTTTTGCCTTGATGAAGGCGTCCTTGAATTTCTGATGGGCGGTGCATTCCTCGCTTACAACAAAACGCGTTCCGAGCTGCACGCCTGAAGCCCCCATGAGGAGCATGTGCGCTATCATCTTTCCGGTCCCTATCCCGCCCGCTATGAATACGGGAACCTCATTCGTATGAAAAAGGATCTGCTGAAGCAGGATCATCGTCGACACGTAGCCTATATGCCCGCCCGCTTCGCTGCCTTCGAGTATGAGGGCGTCAACTCCGAAACGTATCATCTGGTCCGATATCTGGCCGCTGGAGGCGAAGGCCATGGTCTTGATCCCCTTTTCCTTCAGCCCCTCGACGTCATGCTTTTTAGGGAAATTGCCGGCAAAGATCGCTATCGGGATTTTCTTCCCCCTGACTATTTCGTACTGCTTTTTAAAATTGGGGGCTATGGTTATCATATTGACGGCAAAAGGCCCCGTCAGCCCGGCCGAAAGCCTGTCAATCTCTTTTTCGAACATATCCGGGTCCATGTTCCCCCCGGCCAGGACGGGAAAAGCGCCGTTGGCGCTGACTGCCCTGGCAAGCTCGAAGTCGCTTATCCATGTCATCGCGCCCGCCATTATCGGGTATTTGACGCCAAGAAAGTCGCTGCCGCGCTTCCAGAACTTATCGGAAATACTCATTATTTGCTCCGTTATTTGCAGACTTGCCAATCTTCAGTGCAATTTTGAATAAATATTGTAAAAACCAGGGTGGTTTATGTCAATTTTAGTAGCGCTTAGCGAACGCAGTGAGCTTAGCGCTACTTATGCATAGCGAGCTCTGCGAGCTAGGCGTAGTTAGCGCTTAGCGAACGCAGTGAGCTTAGCGCTACTTATGCATAGCGAGCCCTGCGAGCTAAGCGTAGTTAGCGCTTAGCGAACGCAGTGAGCTTAGCGCTACTTATGCATAGCGAGCTCTGCGAGCTAAGCGTAGTTAGCGCTTAGCGAACGCAGTGAGCTTAGCGCTACTTATGCATAGCGAGCCCTGCGAGCTAGGCGTAGTTAGCGCTTAAAGAGGCAGTCCTTCGGCAGATCAATTTGTGGAAATCGAGATATCTGTTATATACGTGTAGTAATTTGTAGTACCTATATCATTTTCCCCTCCTCCATTTAAATAAAGGGTGTGCAACGCCGATATATCCCGGCATATTTTATTGAGAAAACACCTGAGAGTGATTAAACTATCAATGCGAGGAAACAATAAATGCTGGATTTTTTCAACGGCATTAAGCCGGAGATCTCGGATCTGCTCAGGGAAATTCTCGGCTCTAAGGCAGGCGCCCTCTCCCGGGTCAACAGCTGGGGCGGCGAGGTGCCCCCGAGGATCCTCGATTTCACGACTCCCGGCAAGATGATCAGGGGGGGCCTTGTCCTGCTCTCCCATGACCTCTATTACGGCAAAAGCAGAAGCGCTGCCATGCAGGCCGCCGCGGCGATGGAATTGTTCCAGTCCGGGTTTCTGATCCATGACGATATAATGGACAGGGACATTTTGAGGCGGGGGAAAGAGAGCCTGTTCTACCAGTATAAAATCATAGGTGAAAAAGAGGGCTTCAAAGATCCCTACCATTTCGGGGAATCCATGGGGATCTGCGCCGGAGATATTACATTTTTCCTTTCCTTCGAAATATTGTCAGGGCTTGACTGCCCGGCGGAGGCAAGGAGCGATATCATAAGACTCTTTTCGAGCGAATTTACCTCCGTCGGCCTGGCGCAGATGCAGGATGTCTATTTCGGCAGCCTCGGCGAAAGCCCGGGCGAGGATGCCATCATCAGTCTTTACAGGCACAAGACTGGCCGCTATACCTTTTCCCTGCCCCTTGTCACGGGCGCGATCCTTGCCGGCGCCGGTATAAAAGCCCGGGAAAGGCTCTGGGAACTCGGCGAGGACATGGGCCTGATATTCCAGATAAAGGACGACGAGATAGGTTTATTCGGAGAACCCGGACGGACCGGCAAACCATCGGGGTCGGACCTGAAGGAAAACAAGAAAACCCTTTACCATTACTACCTCCTGAAAAAAAGCGGGGGAAGCGACAGGAAAAGGCTTATAAGGATAATGGGAAACCCTTCGGTGTCGGGTGACGATATCGAATTTACATGCCGGCTTGTCTCGAAGCTCGGGATAGATGAAATTATATCCGGCAGGATCGGTCAGCTTCGCGACCATGCAGCCGGACTGATAGGCGGGATCGAAAACGCAGCCCCCGCCGGTATATCTGTCCTTTATGAGCTTCTCGATTACAGCGTCGGCCGCACTGCCTGACCTTTTATCTCCTAAAATATTCCGTTCAATATATTCTGGTCGAATGTTCCAAGAGTCCTGTGAAATATCTGGAAACTTGTCGGGTCGCTGCCGAAATCGTCCCATGCCGCGTAGGCGAAACCTAAATTGTTTGCGTCGGCGCTGATAGTGTCGTACCATGCCCATCGGGAAGTAAGATTGCATCCGTCGGCCGCTCCGTATTCTCCCATGTACACGGGTATATTGCCATTATTGTTTGCCCAGTTTCTCACGGACGAAAGGTCGTTTAAAAGGCTTTGCTTATCCATAGACATCCCCCATGTGCCTTCTGTCATGCCGCAGAAATTCCAGGGGTTGTAGTAGTGAAAATTGGCTATCAGGTGCGGCGTCGCGCCGTCGTTCGGGATTGAAAAGCTTGATTCCGTGAGCCTGTTGAAGGCGTTGTAGCTGTCGGCCCCTACTATCACCCATCGCGTCGCGTTGTTGCCGCCCGAACCCCTGATGATAGCCAGCACATTTGTGTTCATATCGTTGACCTGGGCGTTGGACATGTTCCCCTGGGGCTCGTTGAGGACCTCGAATACCAGGTGGGACGATTCGGACGCAAATTCAGTGGCTATCTGCTGCCATATATTTGTAAAATTGGTCATCCCGCCCGTGTAATTGGGGTAAAGCCAGTCTTCGTGGTGGCAGTTCAGGACTACGTAAAGGTTCCTGCTCAAAGCCCAGTCCACAACCTGTTTAACCCTTGCCATGTAAGTCGTATTTATAATATATTGAGTCCCTATTACGGGAGGATTTCCGCCGTTGCAGTAACCCCATGTCACGGGTATCCTTACAGAGCTGAATCCGGCGTTGGTGTAATCGTCGAACCATGACTGCTGGATCGTCACTCCTCCCGTCCAGGAGCCTTCCCCGTTCGGCTCGGCGTCGAGTTCGTTGCCGACGTTGATCCCGCGTCCCAGGGCCTGCGTTATTGCCGGGGCGCTTGTATTGAAAGGAGTGGGTACAACTACGTTTGAAGCAGTTACGCCGCCGCCGGTCCCGGGGGCGGTACCGCAGCAGGATTGCAGCAAAACTCATGCGATTATGATCATGACCAAACCTGCAAAAACTTTCATCGATTCCTCCATGGAAAATAAAATTCCAGCATAATCAATCAAGACATCCGGAAGGGTTTTCAAGGCCTTGCGGAAAATATAGCGTCCAGCAATTCCCTCTCCCATGAGCCCGAAATCCGGCTCATCAGCCTGTAGCCGTCGGTCCCCTGCCCGTAATTGTCCCATGCCGCATATGCGAATCCGTCCGCGTTCGCGAAGGCAGAAAGGGCGCTGTACCATTTCAGGCGGGAAACCTTGTCGCATGTCTCGCAGGCTCCGTATTCGCCCAGGTATACCGGGATTTTATGGACGGCTGCCCAGTTGCTCACAGAGATAAGGTCATTGGAAAGCTTCGAATAATCCGCGGGGGTTCCCCATTTGCCTATCCCGTTGCCGCAGAAGTCCCATGGGCTGTAATAATGGAAATTGGCTATAAGGTAAGGATCGCCCGAGGGAACGGTGAAACTCGGGTCTATGAGCCTGTTGAAAGCGTTCCATTTGTCGGCTCCGATCATGACAAAGCGTCCGGGATTGGTCTGCCGGATTATTTTAAGTATCCTTACGTTCATATCGTTTACCTGGGCGTTCGTCATCGGGTCTGAAGGCTCGTTAAGTATCTCGAAAACGAGGTTCGCCGGCTCACCGGCGAAATTTGTCGATATCTGCGCCCAGATGCTTTCAAAAGTTCCTATGTTCGCAATGTAATTGCTCTTCAGCCAGTACTCATGATGGGCGTCGAGGACGACATAGAGGTTCCTGCTTATAGCCCAGTCTACTAACTGTTTCACCCTCGCCATGAATCCCGGATCGATGACGCCGTTATTCAGGTGGTATCCCCAAGTCACGGGAATACGGACGGAGTCGAAGCCGGCGTTGGTGTAGGAGTCGAAAAACCATGTGTCCGCCTTGATTCCCTTGGTCCATGAGCCTTCAGGGCCGGGATACGGATCCAGATCGTTGCCGAGATTGATGCCCCGGCCGAGCTTCCGTATTATTTCAGGCGCGTTTGTATTAAAAGGGGTATAGCTTCTTCTGCTGTCGGGCATTGTGCCGCAGGATGCGGCTGTCAAGAGTATCGAACCCGGGATCACGAGCATTAAGATATTTAAGAATTTCATTTATAACTCCTGTTTTGATTTTATTCCGAGAAGATAGTCGACTGTTTCTTTTTCTATGAACGAAGGAGTCGAGGACGACGAGACGACAAGGGCTGAAAGGTATCCGGAGAGCGGCAATTTAAGGTTCTTAAGATCGTCAAGACCTTCTATGAAATATGTATTGATATTTTCTTCCTTTAATTTTTGATAAAGCTTGTCGGCATTTGCCGACGTATGATCCCCGATTACGAAGGTCAAAGAGGCTTTCTTCTGCAGCTTCAAGGATTCCTCTTCCCTTCGGATCGTGATTGAACAGATGGAATCGTTAATCCTGATCTCGCGCCCCTTCGAAAACTCTTCGCCGATTTTTTTTGAAACATATTCGAAGAGGCTCCTCTTTCCCGTTGTCTGGGAAACCACGAGAATTTTAAGAATACACCTGTCGAATTCATTGATAAAATTTTCTAAATCACCTTCGTTTTCAATGACAAAAAATCCGTTCATAGCATAGCTGACAAGCCCCAGGACTTCCGGATGGTCTTTTTTGCCGGTTATGACGGTAAAAAAACCTTCGCCGGACTCTTTATGTATGTATTTCTGCAGTTCCTTAACCTTGGCGCATGTCAGGTCCACCGTTTCTAATCTGCTGCGGAGATCCTCCTCGGCCTTTCTGCCGATGCCATGCGTCCTGATCACGGCTGCAGCGCCCGCGGGTATATCCGATGCGTCATCCGATGTATTGATCCCGAGGGTTTTGAGGTATTCGATATAACGGGAGTTGTGTATAAGCTTGCCGAGAACGTAAATATCCCTGCCGCTGCTTTTGATTTTCAGGCTGAGAAGCTTTTTTTCGGCTAATTTTACTCCGGGGCAGAAACCGGAATGAACCGGAAGATAAACTTTCATTAATTAATTATAGCCATAGTGCGGTGTTTTTGCAAAATTTTATCGCCCCGCCTGCCTTATAATAAAGCCGGTCATTAAAATCTAAAATTAACTTGAATAAGTTTTAATCAATGCTATAATGATAATACGATTTCTAATAATAGAGAGGTGCTCCATGGCAGCTTCCGCTTTAAATAAAAACCAGGCTGAACTGAACGAGCTCATCAGGGAAAAGGAAGATCAGATAAACCGGCTTGAGAAAATGGTCAACGCCTATAAAAACCTTTCGGATATGTATAACAAGGAGCTTATAGAGGCCGACCGGATGCTCCAGGCCCAGGAAATGGTCCAGGATATCATGCGGGTTGAAAGGGTCGAAGCGGACAGGGTTATACAGGCGCAGGAAATTATCCAGGATATGATGCGCGAAGAAAAGATCCAGGCAGACAGGGTTATAAAAGCGCATGAAAATCTCCAGGAACTTACCATTATAGAAAAAAAAGAGGCCGTCGAGCTTCTTGAAGCCAAGGAAAATGTCAACCTGCTTTCGACAAAGGAACTCATCGATAAAGACGAGACCATGAAAAAAATCCTGCTTATCAACAGGGAGATCGGATCGATCCTCGACATCGACGTGCTCCTTAACAACATTGTCAAAAGCCTTGTCGACACCATAAAGGCCGATCATGGCATGCTCTATATCAGGGAGCTGAGCAAACTCTCTCCGAAAATTTTCATAAATGTTAAAAACAGCAACCTGGGCAAGGCATACTTCGATTTCTGCCAGGATATCATCCTCGAATGCGCTACCGCGAAAAAAAGCTCTTTATCCGTTAACAGGAAAATGGAATTCGATAATGGCCAGGCAATCATATCATCCATCTCAGTGCCCCTCATTTACAAGGAAAACCTCCTCGGCGTCCTTTATGCCGATACACTCAAAGAGGGAAGTTTAAAATCCGGCGACCTTTCGAGCGCCGAAATTTTCGCCGGACAGGCGGCGATATCCATCAACAATTCCCTCCTCTATGAGAAGATAAAGAAGAAAAACAGGGAGCTTCTCAAGCTTGTAAATTTAAAGAATGAATTTATCAACAGGTTTTCCGACCATCTCATGAAGCCCGTCGCCCAGGCCGGTTCTGAAATTGAAAAATTGAAAGCCGCACTGAAATCCGATGAATCGAATCGCGCACTTGCCGAAAATCTCGGCAAAACCATCGACAGGATAGCCAACATCGTCCAGAAAACTTTTTCTTTCGCCGAACTGGAATCCTCTGTTAATGATCTCTTCAAGGATACAATCAATGTAAAGGAATTTATAGAAAAAACCATCCTTCCCGGATATACGTCCGCGATATCGGATAAAAAGATAAGCGTCACCATCGAAATGTCGGAAGAATTCACAAATTTCACCGCAAATATCGCCATCCTCAGGGTCATTTTCGACGAGATGCTGAGCAACGCCATCCTGTATAACAGGCCGGGCGGATACATCAGCATAAAGGGAAGCTCGAAAGATAACTTTTTTGTTATCGATTTTACGGATACGGGCCTGGGCATTCCCGACTCCGAAAAGGAACAGATATTTCAGCAGTTCTTCAGGGGAGAGGACGGTCATAAGCAGAACGAAAGGGGCGCCGGTCTCGGTCTCTTTATGGTTAAAAATGCGCTGATGTATTACGGCGGAGACATAAAAATAGACAGCACTTACGGAAAGGGTTCGAAATTCACTATCTCTTTCCTGGCGCTTTGAATTTTTCAGCTGTTTAAAAAATCCCTGCCCGAGAATAAGAAGCGCTTTATCTTCCTGGTGCTTGTCTTGGGAAACTCTTCGCTCCTTATCCTCCAGCCCTTTATCTTTTTATAATCGGCAAGGCGGCCCGACACTTCCTTTACATGCCTGGCTATCAAGCTCTCGACAAGTTCGTCCGTTATCCTGACGGAATTCATGCCGGCGTACGAATCAAGATATTCATAATCAGGGACGATGAGGGCGTAGATATTTTCACTTTTGTCGTTCTCGGATACTGGAATGCCCAATACAAGCGATTCGAGGACAAAGGGGCTCGAATTGAGCATTTCCTCTATCTCTTCGGGATAAACATTCTTGCCCCCCGGCGTCACAATTATGCTTTTCTTCCTGCCGGTGATATACAGGTAGCCTTCGGAGTCTAATTTGCCGATGTCGCCGGTCGCCATCCATCCGTTTTCATCGATCGAATCCCTGCTGACCTTTTTGTTATTGTAATAACCCTGCATCACATTGGGACCGCGGATATATATTTCCCCGTTGCCCAATTCGTCAGCATTGTCAATCCTGACTTCAACGCCGGATACGGGTATTCCGACAGAATCATTCTTTATCTTTTTTTCCACCCTGTTTACGGAAACTATTGGCGAGGCTTCAGTCAGGCCGTACCCGTTGAGGATGGTCAGACCGAGAGTCTCGAAACCCTTTGCAATCTTGAAGTTGAGCGGGGCGGCGCCTGAAACGATAAACCTTATATTTGCAAGGCTTGCTTTTTTCCTGAGAAATTTGAAAACCGTTTTTCCGGTTTTATTGTTAGTGACTTTATTTAGACCGGATGTAATATAGTAAAGGCCCATTATAACTTCCCTGATCCCGAAAGGCAGATTCCTGACCTGCCGCATAATCCCCTCGTAAATTTTTTCAAAAAGGAGGGGCACTCCGGCCATGAAGGTCACATTTGTTTCCTTGATATTTGCAAGGAGCTTGTTCGGCTTCAAACTTTCGGCGTATGTGACCGGTATGCCTGTATACATAACACCGAGTTCGCATGAAAATTCGAACGTGTGGTGAAGCGGAAGGACGGAAAGCAGGGTATCGGTCTGGGTCAGAGGCAGCGCTCTGGGAATAGCGTAAAACTGGTGGGCAAAATTGCCATGGGAAAGCAGGACGCCCTTGGGGTTGCCCATTGTGCCTGAAGTGTAGATCAGCGAAGCCGTATCTTGCGGGCTTACATCGGCAGAGGGCATATCTTCCGCATATTGCCTGCCCTCCGAGATTACATCGGACATTTTTTTTATTTTCCTGGTATAGGTAATCCCGTTCCCGGGATCGTCGAATATGATGAATTCTTTGACATGGCGCATGATTTCCGGGGAGGAAATAATGTTATCGTAAAGGTTTTTAGACAGAAATATTATTTCTGCCCCGCTGTCGAGGAGAAGGTTCTTGACCTCGAGGTCCGTGAGCCTGGCGTCGAGGGGCACGGCCCAGAGCCCGTTGTAAACGATGCCGAAATACGCCATCATCCATTCCGGCCTGTTTTCAGAATATACGGCAGCCATGTCCCCTTTCCGCATATGTTTCTTCTTATAAAGGTAAGCGGCTATATATTTCGAATTTTTCTTGTATTCATCGAATGTGCAGCTCCTGTAGACTTCACCCTTTTCTTTAATCCTTGCGACCGTCCTTGTCCCGAAAATGCCGATATAATCGATCAATTCACGGATGGTTTTAGGTTCCATTTTAACCCCCGGCTCAAAATATTCAAGTGGAGATAATTCTAATAAATTTTTATTATAAATGCAAGTTAATTTTTTTCAAGACCCGTGCCTGGCTACGCAGTTCAATATTTTCAGAAGACCGGCCCTCTTGATCCGGGCGAATTCATGGAGATCTTTGACAAGGAGAGTTCCCGCGAAACCGAGAGAATTTACGGATATGCCCTTATAGCTTTCCAGGACCCTGGGAATAAGGAGCATCCATTCCCTTGTCAGCAGCAGGTTATACGGCCCCCAGCCGCCCGAAGGTCCGGGCTGCAGGCCCGTGAATTCAAGAAGGCCCATATACTTTGAAAACAGGTACCCGGGCGATGCGTTTTCCTGCAGAAAACATATCCCATGGCTGAATTCGAAACGGGGGATTTTCAGTATTCCTCCGGCGCTCCGGTCGAGCGTCGAGATAAGCGGGAAAATTGGTATGCCTTCCATGCAGCCCGTCAGCGGAAGTTTAATCAGCTGCATATGCTTGTGCCGCTGGCTTGCCCCGGCAATCCTGCCGCTGTTATAAAAAGCTAATCCGTTGAATTTTTCCATGCATATGAAGAGCGCCTCGAAATCGGGTTCTGTCAGCGGGGTTTCCTGGTCCTCGAAGGCTCTTGTTACTATCAAAATATGGTTTTTTATTACATTATATTTATTGAGAAGGCAGATATGGGTTTTCGTAAGATCGCCGACAAAAAGCTCGTTTTCATAAGGAAGGAACGGGTCGCCCGGAACGTCCGGCTTGCTTCCCTTCTTCCAGAACTTTTTGTCCCTTGCGCTCAGTTTTTTCAGGACGAAGACTATAAAATCGATTTCATCTTTAACGAGCCGCTCATCAGTTTCATATGTCAGAAGAGAGCCTGAATTAAGGGCATCTTCGAATTTTTCCGCGATCTTCTCATGAAAGTCCATCACAACCGGCTCCTCGGTTCAATGTTATCATTATAATTATAATCAAGTTTAAAGAAATGTCGAGAAACAAGTAACGAGCCGATGTTAACTCGCTACTCGTCGCTCGTCACTTAAGATATTCCTTGATTTGTTCATATATCGGCGAGAAACTCAGATCCTCTCTTGTAATACTCTCCTGCGCCATCAGCTCGCCGGCTTTTTTTGATAAGCCCGGGATCTGCCTGAGCTCCTGCAGGGTAGCCTTTTCAAGTGCGAAGGGGCATGGCAGGCCTACAAGGGATCTTTCCCTGTAGCCTATGATAAAAACGGATAATTTCGTCAGGGTTTTAACTTTTTCAGGAATATTGACCGCGATGGGGTATGTTCCGATCGGCCTGGCTATGCTCCAGTCTCCCCTGTTTGCCTCCACGATAACGTCGCTGATCAATGTTCCGGCTGGAAAGACCTTTTTTATCATGGGGATGTCCACTTCCTTCCTGATCTTTTCGCGGTAATTTCTGAAAACCGCGTCGAGGACCTTTTCACTTTTCCCCGAAGAAGGGCGGCTGCCCGCCATACCTGTACCTGCCGACAGCTTCAGCTGCCGGATATTTATCCTCCGGAGCACAAGCCCCGAATCGAGCACATTGATCAGGAATTCGTAATTCATCCTGAAGGTTTCTTTTGTCTCGCCCGGAAGCCCCCTGATCAAATTTACGCCGGGAAGAATCTTTCCCTCTTTTTTACCGGCGGTATTGATGATCTCTATGGCCCTCATGACTTCTTCCGGCCGGGCCTTCAGGCAGTTCCTTTCGATTACGGCAGGATCGGCGCTTTCCATTCCGAGCGCGGCGACATCGCCCGCCGTATTGAATTCCGATATTATTTCAGTTATCTTTATAGATTCGTCCGGGAAATTTGAAATCGTCCCGGGGTTGACATTGTCGAGGTGAAGGGTTTTAAGATCAGGGACCGCGCTCCTGATCCCCTCGTAAAGCCTCCTGACCGGGCGGCTGTCCGGGCGCGGGAATCCGTTTTTCCATTCTTTTAATTCCGATCCGAACGCATAAAAGTCAGCCTGCTTTCCGAGGCGGAAATGGACAATGCCCTCTTTCCTGAGCTCTGCGATTTCCGCTATTACAGCTTCCGGGGTTCTGCATTCCACTTTATACGATCCCTCGACGCAGAATGAACAATGGCTTTTCCTGGGGCAGCCCCTTCCCGTCTCGATTTCCGCTATAACATCCGGATAGCGGGGATGAAAGCGTGTAATAAACGCTCCGGCCCTTGAAAATATTTCGAGTTCTTCCGGGGTCCTTAACCTGTCGTCCGGAATTACTCCCGAGACATACTGGTAAACATAACTTTCAATATCAAGGCCGATATTGACAATATTGGCCAGCCTGTATTTAACCGGCGAAAACCTTATAGGCCCGCCGACAAGGAAGGCCGTTTTATTGTTTCTCTGCGCAATTTTTCCGATCTCATCATTGCGGATGGGAAGACCGCCGAGGTATTTTCCGGGGACAGGGTTGCCCGCGACTATGGCCGCGGCGTCGAAACCGCCTTCACCGCTTTTCAGGAGATAATCTGCTTTTCTCAGGTCTTCTATGGTGATATATTCAATCTGCCCGGCGCCGGCCGACCTGGCCGCGCCTGCGGTATACCTGACATAGGTCGAAATATACGGAGGAACACCTAAACATGTTGGCTCATCTACATATCCGTCAATGACGATAAATTTCATTCAATTCCTGATTTGATATTGAGCTTGTCCTGCTTCATCGATTGTTTTATATCGTCAAGTTCGTTGTAATTCGAGTTCGAGCTTTCTTCGCTGTTGAGTTCAAGCCCTTTCAAATTGAGCGAATTGGTGATCTTGTATATCTCCTTGTCCTCGTCTTCCCTCGAAGTAGCTTCCGACACATGAATATCGCATTTCTTGACAGGGGCATTGTCCCTTAAAAAATATTCGCTGATGACATGCGGACAGAACGGTGTTGTCATAAGGCCCGAATTCGCGCATACGGACAGCTGGACGACGTCCGGCGGCTGCTGGAAAGGCGGGTCCGGAGCATGTTCGAGAACCTGCTTCATATATCTCATCCAGAGCGGAGCTGCCACGGCGGCAGCGGGCCTGTCTCTTCCGAATGATTTTCTCGGGTCGTCGAAACCGAGCCATACGACGGTTGCAAGATCTTTCGTAAAACCGGCAAACCAGGCGTCTTTCCAGTTTTCAGCCGTGCCTGTCTTGCCGCCGGCATTTAAATTGAATTCCGTTTCCTTGGCGGCCTCTGCGCCAGTGCCGTCGTAAAGGACGGTGTGCAGCATATCCTGCATGATAAACGCCGCGCCGGTGCTCATTACCTGCTTCCTGCTGTCCCTGTCGAGGTCCCTTTCCATTTCGAAATCGTCAATTATCCTGCCGAACCTGTCTTTTACCTTTAAAATCGCCAGGGGTTTTATCGCCATGCCGTCATTGGCGACACAGGCAAAAAATTTGGCGACTTCGAACGGTGTAAACGCTCCCACGCCTAACGCGTAAGAAAGGGAAGGTTTAACGCGCGTCCTCATATCGTCCGGTGTTATGCCGAAATACTGGGATATATTATCCACGATCGAATTATAGCCGAGCGTACCGAGCATTTTATCCCATATCTGTATGGAAACTACGTTGACCGAATACTGCAGCGCCTGTCTGACCCTTATCTTTCCCATGAATGTGCCTTCGTAATTCCTGGGCACATAGGGTTTTCCGGACGGGTCGTCGTAGAACATGGGCATATCCATATATGTAGATGCGGGCGAGATCAGCCCCTTTTCGATGGCGTCGGTGTAATATACCACCTTGAAAAGAGAACCCATCTGCCTTTTTGCAAGCATCGCCCTGTTGTACTGGTTGGCGTAGTTGAATTCGCTGCCGCCGACCAGGGCTTCGATATACCCGTTTTTAGGGTTGATCGAGATCATGGCCCCTTCTACGTCGTCCTCTTTCTGCCTGAGGAGGACCGGCTGGAGGTAACGCCTTTTGATCTTGTTATTCAGGCCGTCAAGGCCGAGCACGAATGAAGAAATATAAACCATATCGTTGTAATTCTTGAACATGTTCTCGAGATGGTCTTTTACCCTGCTCTTTCCGACTTTTATAGTATTGATTCCGAAATAGAGGCTGAGCATATCGATTATGTCTTCGTAATTTTCCTTGAAATACTGCGTGCTGATCCTTGTCTGCTGGTTATAATTTATCTGTTCGTTGGAGATCTGCCTGTCCATTTCATCGTTGGCAACCTTCTGCTTATCGATATCGAGCGTTGTGAAGATCTGGAGTCCGCCCGAATAAAGCCTGTCCTCCCCGTATTTCTCGGTAAGGATCTGGCGGATATATTCCGTGAAGAAGGGCGCCGGGTTGGACTGGGATTTCTGAACGGTTATAGCTTTCGCCTTTATGATCGTCGAATAATTGTTCCAGAACTGGTCGAAAACATCGTCGGCCTCTTCCTTTGTCAGGAAGTTCATCTTGACCATCGAATTCAGGACGTCCCTGTGCCTGGACTGGGCCTTGTAAGGGTTGAGGATCGGGGAGTCGGTTTCGGGCGCCTGGACAAGCCCGGCTAAAAGGCTCGCCTCGCCGACAGTCAGGTCCTTTACATCCTTATCGAAGAAAAAGTGCGAGGCGGACTGGACGCCGTAGCAGCCATGCCCCAGGTAGACCTGGTTGAAGTACAGCTCGAGGATCTCTTCCTTGGAATATTTCTTTTCAATCTGGAAGGCGTACCAGAGTTCGATGATCTTCCTGAAGTAGCTCTTTTCTCCTCCCGTGAAGAGGTTCTTGGCAAGTTCCTGGGTGATCGTAGATCCACCCTGGGAACGCTTCCCTTTAATGAGGTTTACGATAGCCGCTCTTAATACCGCCAGGGGGTTGAATCCATGGTGGTAATAAAATTCGTTATCCTCGGCGGCGATTATCGCCTTGATAAGGGAATCCGGGAGATCCTTGAATGAAACTATATCCCTCTGTTCCCTGTAAAATTCCGTAATGATTTTCCCGTTGATATCGTACACTTTTGTCGGCACGTCGTATGTCGAGTAATTTTCAAGAGGCTTTATATCCTTGAGCTCTGAAAAGGTTATTATTATATAAGCTATGAATATGCCGGCCACCGCACCCAATCCGATCAGGCAGTAGAAAAATATCTTCTGCATGGTCGTCAGGGGCATCTTTATCCTGGCCTCGTGTAAAAAGCGCTTGAAGCTCATAGCTTATTCACCTCCGCAGCATCGTATCCTAATGCCAGGGCAAGATAGTTCATATCGACGATATTCTGCCCCTTTTTGCCGAACTTGCCCAGGATGGCTTTTTTAATGCTGTCGAGAGACAGGATCTTCGACATCCTGATAAAAGCCCCTATCATGATCATATTGGAGCTTTTCGGCGAGCCGAACTTCTCCAGTGCAAGTTTTTCGCATGCGAGGGCGATGATCGAATATTTTTCCGACCCAGGGATTTTCTCCGCGGCATCCGAATTGAACAGCACCCTGCCGCCTTCGGCCTTTACGCCGGGCATAAACTTTTTAAGAGCGGGCCTTGACATCGCGATTAAAATATCGGAACTGAGCACGATCGGGGAAGCGATCTCCTTATCGGAAATCCTTATATGGCAATTGGCGGTTCCTCCCCTCATCTCCGCCCCGTATGAAGGGAAATATGTCGTGTTGAGGCCTTCTAATATGGCGGATTCCGACAGCATAAGCCCCGCCGATAAAACCCCCTGTCCTCCGAAACCTGAAAGAATAATATCCATGTTCATAATTTTTCTCCTTCCGGAACGTCTTTGAATACGCCGGGAGGAAATGTCTTGACCATATCGTTCAGGATCATCTTATTGGCGTCGAGGGCGTTCATTCCCCAGTTAGTATTGCAGTTCGACAGGACTTCTATGAATGAATAGCCCCCTGCCCCGAGCTGTATATTGAAGCCTCTTTTTATCGCATTTTTTGTCATGACGACTCCCTTGAAGTCGGCCACCGTCGTCCTGACGGAATACCTGACAGCCGGTATCCTCGATATCATTTCAGCCATATTGATGGGGTACCCTTCGGACGACGCTTTTCTCCCGTTCGGAGTCGTCGTCGTCTTCTGGCCGAGCATCGTCGTTGGCGCCATCTGTCCGCCGGTCATTCCGTAATTGGCGTTATTGATGAATATCACGGTGATATTCTCGCCCCTGTTGGCCGTGTGGATAGTTTCAGCCATGCCGATTGAGGCAAGGTCTCCGTCTCCCTGGTAGCATATTACAAGCTTGTCGCTGTGGACCCTCTTTATAGCTGTTGCAACCGCCGAGGCCCTTCCATGAGCGGCCTCGCTGACATCGAAATCCCAGTAATCGTAAGCGAAAACGGCGCACCCGACGGGTGCGACCCCGATCGTATTTTCCCTGATCCCGAGTTCATCTATCACTTCGCATATAATCTTGTGAACTATTCCATGGCCGCAGCCGGGGCAATAATGCA
>Ga0181520_10000417_pt1 | contig 94135 bp, 85 predicted proteins | sample PEATcosm2014_Bin_29_FD_132451 | JGI IMG/M metagenome (GOLD analysis project Ga0181520, IMG submission 132451) | Peatland microbial communities from MTU Mesocosm Facility, Houghton, MI, USA - PEATcosm2014_Bin02_30_metaG | ecosystem: Environmental > Terrestrial > Soil > Wetlands > Peat | place...
CAACGGATGCTCCTCCGCCGTCGGATATTTCTCGTAATCGAAGTCGTGAATGAGGCCGGTGACGGCCCACTTGTCTTCGTCCTCGCCGAACTTGCGGGAATAGGCTCTCATGCAGGCCTCCACGGCGAGCGCATGCTTCCGTAAGCTCTCTGATTGCGTAAATTCCGTCAACAGATTCCAGGCATCGTTTCGCGTCATGATGCAAAGTATTTTACCGACTCTTGATGAGCCGATCCAAGGCACGCTTCGATCTCTACCGGGGAGATAAGGTAGAAGACAGGCTGGACCGGTCTTCAAGACCATATGTGTGTGTCTGCGCCGAGAGGCATCTTTGTGTAGTCCGCCTGTAGTCCAAACGCTCCGTTCAAACCGTCTCACCTGCGTTATTCAACCGTCCAAGCTCTGTAAGTTGTTGAATGTACATACCGAAATGGATTCAAGTCTTCCTCCTGGCACCATAAAACAAAGGCTTTATAAGATTTAAAGCCAGTCAACTTCGAGGTTTTTTCGGTTGGTGGCGTTTTGGTGGCTGTCTGAAAATTTAGGTATTCACCGTCAAGCGTTCCACGGCATGGCGTAGGGTGCAAGGTGGTGGCCATAGCTGCCAGTACTGGAACGGTCTCCAAGCTAACCCCAGCGGCTACCAACCTTGAGCAGAACGTGTGCCTGTTGCAGTGGCCAACCCGTGTCTTTGCTACGCAGATCGCAAGCTCTTCAGCAGTTAGCATTGCCGGTGTATGATTTTCCGAGGTGAGCCAATGTTCCCCGCGAAAAAGATTCTTTGTCCCACTGACTTTAGCGAAACCTCGATTCAGGCGTTTTCAAACGCAGCAGAAATTGCTCTCCACAACCAAGCTAGGATTTATCTTGTCCATGTGCTGCCGGTATTGGCGTACACAGACGGGGACGTGATGATGCAGTTGCCCGAGTGTGAGCGCATGCTGCACCCCCAACAGCGGCTGGAGAAACTAGCTGAGCCACTGCTCGCAAAGGGCTTGAAGGTCGAGACTGTGATAACTCGTGGCGATCCGGCAAGCGAGATCGTGAGGATTGCAAAGCAGAAGGCGGTTGACATTATTGTGATCGCTACCTGCGGAAAGACCGGGTGGCGACATTTGGCATTTGGATCAGTTGCCGAAAAAGTCGTCCGCACAGCAACGTGCCCCGTACTCAGCATCCGGCCAGCAGTTCAAGGAGCATCTTCCACCACGCCCTGAGATGTTACCTGTGCTATTGAAGCAACTGCCAAGGCAAAAAGCGCTAGCGCAATTTCAAAGAAGGTGGGTTCTCTAGTGTTGCGAAAGCCCGTGAAGTGAATCTTTGCTTTCACCGATTGTAAGTTTTAGGATTTTATTCACGGAGACGCAATCATGGACGCAATCAAAGCCTTAAAGATGCGGCGGTGTGTTCGGGCGTACACGGCAGAACCCGTGGCACGAGATGTGATCGAGGACATTGTTGACTGTGGCCGTCTGGCGGCGACGGCCCGGAACGAACAGCCATGGGAATTTGTGGTCGTAACGGAACGTGCGGTGCTGCGAAGAATTGCCGATCTGGCCGACTATGGGAAGTTCATCGCTCATGCCGCAGCTTGTGTGGTCGTCTTGTGCAAAGAGACGAAATACTATCTCGAAGACGGATGCAATGCGAGCCAGAACATGCTGCTCGCGGCAACAGCGCATGGACTCGGTGCGTGCTGGGTGGATGGCGACAAGAAGGCGTATGCCGAGACGGTTCGGAAGGAAGTTGGCGCGCCGAAGGGGTACAAGGTTGTGAGCCTGATTTCGATTGGACACCCGGCGGAATCCCCGCAGCAGCCGAAGCGAGCGCTGGCAGAAGTGTTGCACTGGGAGAAGTTCTGAGCAGGTTTTTGTTTTTGGAAGAGTGTTGCGACTTCCCATCGGGCAGATCGCATCAGCCTCAACAGCCCTGAATGGGCTCCGTCAGGAAGCCTGATTGAAATCGGAGTTAATGCGTAACAATCTCAATGGACGGCACAGTTGAAGTTCTCGCGGGCGGTTGTCCAATCCGCATGCAACTCACAACGGCAGCACTGGCCGCGAAACAAGCGGCAACGACGAGTGAAATCGTGTTGTTCGAGCCGGAGAACCGATGAAAAATCAAGGCGACCAATGCCGCTCCGAGCGTCTGTCCAGTTAGGCGAGCAGTGCCCAGCATGCCACTTGCCCCACCGCTTCTCTCCTTTGGGACAGAGGAAATGATTTCCCGGTTGTTTGGGGCTTGAAAAAATCCGAAACCGATACCGCAGACAGCCATCCTCCAGACGATGGACGCAGTGGTGGCGTGCGACGGCAGCAGTGCCAGAGACAGCAGACCAACAGTAAACGCGCCCAGCCCCAGCCCTCCCAAAAGACCAGCCGAATAGCGATCAGCCAAGTAGCCTGCGAGCGGAGCTGCAACCAGAGTCCCCAGCGGCCATGGTGAGATGAGCAACCCACTCTCGATCTGAGTGCGGCCCAAAACATTTTGCAAATAGAAAGGCAAGGAGACATAAGCCAGCATTTGTGCCGTGAAGGAACAGATTGAAGTCGCTACCGACAAGGCAAAGATGGGACGCTGTAATAGATCGACAGCAAACAACGGGGCAGATTGGGATAACTGGCGCCGCACGAAGGTGATACCAATGAGGACAGCCGCGATGATCTCTGCTGCCGCCACCCACGCTTCTTGACCGTGTCCGAAGGCATCAACGCCGCTAAAGAGAAGACCGAAGGTCAATGCGCTGAGTAGTGCTCCCTTCAGGTCAAAAAGACGCCGCGCCCTATTGGTTTGGGGCAAAGTATTCATGGAGATCGCCAGAGCTAGGATTCCCACGGGAACATTCACGGCAAACAACCAAGGCCATGGTGCGAGCGACAGGATGCCGGCCGCAAGAGTCGGCCCTAAACCGGCTGCAACCGCAACCGCCATGGCGTTGATACCCAACCCCCGCCCCAGCATCTTGGAAGGAAAAATGACGCGAACCAACGCCGTGTTCACGCTCACGATTCCGGCAGCACCTATACCTTGGATAAACCGGGCGAACGTCAGAGAAAGGAGCGAATGGGACAGCGCACAACAGAGCGAAGCCGCGGTGAAGACCACCAGTCCTGCGCGATAGACTTTTCGATAGCCAACGATGTCCCCCAGCGAAGAAAGCGGCAGCAGCAACATGACAAGTGCGAGCTGGTAAGCATTGACTACCCAAATCGAGGCCGCCGGACTGGCCCCCACTTCCCGGGCGATTGTCGGCAGCGCAATATTGGCGACTGTACCGTCCACCACCGTCATGCCCACCGAGATGGCAATGGTGAGCATCGCCCAGTACCTCTGAGGGACGGGTAAACCGTCAAAAGAACTCTCTGCAGTAAAGGCTGGGACCGTTAACTCGCCTTTTGTGCGGCTATCAGGTTCATCGTCAACAACCATGTCCGTCAACCGTCTCCTGTGGTCCGGAACATTCAACCCTACATCCAGCACGATGGTTGCGACACATTTTTTTGCGTAGTTTCGCGCAGAGCATCGCGCACAAGGAATACCGGTGTATGCGTCGAAGGTGAACACTGATTCCGGAATACTGTTCGGATGCACAACGGATTGGTGTTCGCCCTCAGATCGGAACCGGCTTCATCTTTGACCGGGTTCCGCGCGCCCGAACGTAATCGCACCGGCTTCCTCCTGGGCTGTGGCTCGTCCTTGCGCTACAAGATAATGCAGATGTGAGAGCGACTCGCCGAGGGCAAAACCAATGTCGTGGCCGGTGAGGCCCATGGTATCGCCGAAGAGCACCGGAATCAGAGAGGCGGCTGAGTGCCGTCCGCTTTTGAGTGCGCGCTCGATGAGTTCGCAGCGCTCTTCGTGGTGGCGCTCGATTTTCTTGATGCGCGCTTGCAAACCTGAGAACGGCAGTTTGTGGGAGGGTAGAACCATGGCGTCTCCGCAGAGTTGCGCAATTCGCCGGTTGCTTTCGAGAAACTGCGTGAGCGGCTCGGCGGAGGGGTCCTCGAAACGCACGCTAATGTTCGGCGTGATTTGAGGCAACACCTGATCGCCTGAGATCAGGAGGTTTCGCTGCTTGGAGTAAAGAAGTGCCTGCTCGGGGGCGTGTCCGCCGGCAACGATCACCTTCCATTCGGAATCCCCAGTTTGAAGCAGATCTCCGTCTGCAACTGGTTGCCATCGTTCTGGAGGCGGCGCGAAAAGCCCCCGGTGGAGGCTCCAGCTCCGTTCGACTTCTGCAGCCTCCTCGCGGGGCAACCCATGCTTACGCCAAAAATCGACGCGCGCTGATGAGCTCTCCTGCCAGCGTTTACCTAGCAGAAACTCCGACTGAGCGTGCTCGCGCGAGGTCATGGTTGGCACAATGCCCCAGCGTTCGCAGATCCAGCGACAGTTGCCGGCATGGTCGGGATGAAAATGCGTTACAAACAGCCGATGAATCGGCCTGCCATCGAGCACGGCATCCCAGGCGGCTTCAATCTGCTGCCGTACCTCGGGAAGCGGGAATCCGCAATCGACCATAGTCCAAGCGTCTCCGTCGCGGAGTAGCCAAAGATTGACCGCACGCAGACGAAAAGGAAGAAAGGTCGACAGCCAATACACTCCAGGAACTATCTCGATAGCTTGCCCAGGGCCCGGCGGCGCAGGCACAGGAAAAACGGGCGTAGCAATTGGAATTTCAGCTTCATTGATTGCGGGTTGCAGCTGTTCAATCGGCTTCAGAAACTTCTCGGGCATTCACTCGTTCCTTCTAAGGTATGTGTCTGACGCAAATTCTGCCGGCACCTGCGTGAAGATGCATCCCAACCCGATACTAAACGGGAGCCCCAAGGAGAATCGACCTCATTTCCTGATGCCCGCGAGTGCCGCATGATGATTCGACACTAACGACGAGCAAAGAATTGTGTTGACAGTCCCAGAGAAACGCGGATAACTTACACATTACCAAAAAACGAAATGCTATTTCGGTAGCCGAAACGACAGGAAATTTACTGCGTTCGCTGCCGCAGAGCGCGATTTGAGGCTACCGTGGTTGCCTATAACCGTGAGACCGAAAGTGGTGTAGCCGCGGCGGAACGTGCGCTGGCGGTGTTGGCAGCATTTGACGAAGATGCATCTGTATTGACCCTCGCCAAGCTGGCCGCGCGCACGGGCATGGGTAAGAGCACGCTGTTGCGATTGCTTGTTTCACTGGTAAGGACCGGCTTTATCGAGCGACGCGATGACGGTACCTATCGAATTGGCTCGCAGGCGTGGCGAGTCGGCTCTCTGTTCACGCTCGACCTCTCGTTAGAAAAGATTCTCCTTCCGATCATGGAACAGCTGGCCGCTAAAACCAGGGAGAGCGTTGCATTCTATGTGCGGCTGGAAGGCGTGGCCCGGCCAACGCGTATCTGCCTGCTGCGCGTGTCGGCACCGCGCCGCGTGGTGAATATGTATTACGTCGGCAATCGGCTTCCGCTGGATCAAGGCGCTGGCGGGCGAGTGGTTCGCGCCTTCACGGATTTCTCTTATCGAGAGGACGATGTTATTCGCGCGGAGCGTGTGTGTGCCGCATGGGGCGAAGCCGACCCGGAAGTCTGTGCCGTCGCTGCTCCTGTTATGGGTCCGGATGGGCGCTTCGTTGGCGCGCTGCTTTTGTCTGCGCCCTGCTCCCGCCACGACCGGGATTGGCTGGAGTTGATGAAGCCGGTCGTGATGGAAGCCGCAGTCGAGGCAACGCATAGCCTTAAGCCTCTGCGGGGCGTCAACAGCTCACAGGCATACGGTCCATCTGCGGCAGCAACCATGGGAGCGGTCGCCAAGGGGATCAGCAGTTCGGTGGACTTCGGGTCAGGAGCGGAGGCTGTTAGTAACATTCAGAGCTTCTCCCGAAGGATGGGCGGCGGTAAGTCGAAGAAATAACGCTCGCGGCACTCCTGAAAATCAGGAGAAGCATGTTAGTGGAAAGCGGAGGCGAGGTTTATGGGTGAGTTAAGGATTCACGGGCGGGGAGGACAGGGAACGGTAATTGCTGCAGAGATGCTGGCCAACGCTTTTGTGCGCAGCGGCAAATATGCGTCCGTCTTTCCGTCTTTCGGTGTTGAGAGAAGAGGCTCGGCGGTAACGGCCTTTGCACGATTTGGCGACCAGCCAGTTCGAGAGCATACCCGCGTTTACCGCCCGGATGTAGTGCTGATTCTGGACCAGTCCCTGGCACTAAACGCATCGTGCTACGACGGGTTCAAGGGCGGCGGCACAGTGATTGCCAACTCAACACATCAGCAAAACATACTGGACCTGAACCTAAAGCAGCGCGTTCTAGCCACGGTTGACGGCGTACGTATCGCGATGGAAGAAACCGGCACGCCAATTACTAATACCTGCATGCTAGGCGCCTTTGCGAAAGTTACACAGCTTGTGCAGTTGGCGGATCTGAAAGAGTCCCTAAGCTTGTACTTTAAGGGAAACGTGCTGGCTAAGAACCTGTTGAGTCTGGAGAGAGGCTACGAAGCGGTAGAGATCTTGTCTTTCCCGCAAGGCCCAGAGGCAGCAGACGAACGTGCCGCAAGAAAACCTTCTACCACGGTGAAAGCACCACCCATGCTCAGCTCCTTCAATTCTCCATGGGTAGACGTCGACAAGAAACTTCTTACGGTTCGCACCGGAGAATGGCGATATGAGCGGCCGGAACTTAATAAGGCAGCCTGCAGACTATGCGGATGGTGCAGCATTTACTGCCCCGTGGGCTGCCTGACCACAGGGGAGGATCGTTACTATCACCCGAATCTGGATTACTGCAAGGGTTGCGGAGTCTGTGCCAGTGAGTGTCCAGCAGAGGCGATCAGGATGTGTCCGGAGGAGGGCAAGTAAATGATAACGGTTCTGACTGGCAATAAGGCCGCGGCAAATGGCGTGCTTCTCTCGCGACCAGACCTAATCGCTATGTATCCAATTACCCCTCAAACTCCTCTGGCCGAGGAACTGGCGCATTTCCACGCAGATGGACGGCTGGATTGTGAAATGGTGGAAGTGGAAGGCGAACACAGCGCGATCAGCGTGCTGATGGGTGCGTGCGTCGCAGGCGGCCGGGTATTCACTGCCACTTCGTCATGGGGCCTTGCCTACATGAACGAGCCCCTTATGTATTGCGCCGGTATGAGGGTCCCGGCCGTAATGGTCGATGTTACTCGCGAATCGCCATCCTTGCGCGGAGTAAGTGGCGGGCGCCAGGACATCATGAGCATAAGAGACAGCGGTTGGATCCAGATTGAACCCGAGACCTGCCAGGAAATCCTGGACTCGGTGATCATGGCGTACCGACTTGCCGAAGACCCAGAAGTTCTGTTGCCCGTGGTGGTGGCATACGACGGGTATTACCTTTCGCATTCCTCGGAACGCGTGGACATACCCGGACAAGACGAGGTCGATAAGTTCCTCGCGCCAGTCACTAGAGGCACTCGCCCCAACTTTAAATCAGAGGCTACGCTGCACTTCAGCCCAAGTATCGATGGTAAGCCGTTCGCAGAGTATCGCTACAAGACCATGCAGGCGCTCGAGCGAGTGAAAGACAAGATAGTGGAAGTGGAACGAGAGTTTCAACAGCACTTTGGACGCAGTTATGGAGGGATGGTTGACACTTACCGGGATGAAGATGCCGAGATTCTGGTTCTTACTGCTGGTAGTTGTGCAGGGACTGTCCGCGTCGTGATCGACCAGCTGCGCGATCAGGGAATGAAAGTTGGCCTAGCCCGAATCAGAATGTTCCGGCCCTATCCGCGTCAGGAAATGCGCAGGGTTTTGAATGGCAAGAAGGCAGTTGCGGTGATCGATCGCAGCATCTGCCTGGGATGGAACTGCGGACATCTCTTTATGGAAGCGAGGGCGGTTCTTCCTGATATGTCGAATCCACCAAGAATGATCGATTTTATTGATGGCATTGCCAACGCGGACATTACTTCAGACCATATTGAACAAGCTATTGCTGTCACCGCGGCCGCATTGGGCGGTAAAGAAACAGCCGAAACGAACTGGCTGATTTGGGAGTGATCGAGGACGCTATGGGGAACTTTAAACACTTGATTATCGGCGCCGGCCCAGCGGGACTGTCGGCTGTTCAGGCTATCCGCGAAGTTGATAAAACCGCTAAGATAACTCTGGTCTCAAAAGAGGAAGTGCCACCGTATTCACCGGCGATGTTACCGTATGTGCTCAGCGGCGAACTCCTTGACGCCGACCTGTTTGTAAAGGGCCGCGAAATGCTGGACCGGATGAACGTGAGCCTGTCCCTTCACAAAGAGGTCGCTGGTATTGACTCTGCGGCGCACCAGGTGACTTACTCCAACGGGGAGAGTGAGTCGTTCGATAAGTTGTTAATCGCCATGGGAGCTCGCCCGCTTACCCTTCCGATTGCGTATTCCGCAAACAACATTCATCACTTCAGAACTTACCAGGATTGCGAGCGCCTTCAACAGACCATTGGCAAGACAAAGCAGAATATTGCGATCTGTGGTGGCGGCCTGGTAGCCGTGGAAGTCGCCGAAAAGCTCTGTCGCGCGGGCCATGCGGTCACTCTAATTGAACTCAAGAGCTGCTTGCTCCCGCAGTTATTCAGCGCCAAGGGCATCGCGACGATAGAAGATGCTTTTCGCAACCATGGTGTCACGGTGCTTACTAATAGCACGCTCATCGCCGTCGCTGAGGCGGGGCACAAGCTCGACCTTACGCTAAGTACTGGAGACACACTCAGGGTTGACCATCTTCTTTTCGCAATTGGCGTGACACCGAACTTGGTAAAGGGACTCAGCGCTCCGATGACGGGCGGAGGACTGATAGTCGGAAGACACATGGAAACCGCTCTGCCAGACATCTATGCGGCAGGCGACGTCGCTGCTGCATTTTCGTTTCTGGACGGGCACAATGCCCCCTGTCCAATCCTGCCGGAGGCAGTAGCACAGGGGAAAGTGGCAGGGACAAACATGGCGGGAGGCAACCTGGAATATAAAGGCTGGATCCGCTGCAACTACCTTCGCTGTTTTGAAAGCAATTTGTTCAGCATGGGAATCACCGACATTAGCGCGGAGCCAGAATGTAGTGCCCTTGAATATACGGACGATCACGGTTTCCTGCGAATTCTGCTTAAAAACGAACGCATCATTGGCGCGGAAGGCCTGAACATGACGGCGATTCATCCCGGGGTCCTTCTTAGTCTCATTAGGCAGCAAACCTCAGTCGCCAAGCAACGAGACCTACTGTTTACAAAGCCTCGGGAAGTTGCATCTTGGCTCATGCAAAAGCAACGCAGCGCACAGACCGTTTAACGTTGGCTACAAGGAGGAATAGCGATGACAATGAATAACACCCTAGTAGTCCAGCAGAGTAACTGTCCGCCCTCATGCACCCTTTGCGTGGAGGCATGCAGTGGGAGGAACGGAGGCAACGGGCAGGCGGTCATTGAGAAGCTTGATCTTCCCGAGATCGGCTATCACTCTCTACTACTCTGTAACCAGTGCAGTCAACCGGAGTGCGCCGCCGTCTGTCCCACAGGAGCGTTGAGTCACCCTGCATCCGGCCCCACGGTTTTAGATAGGGCACGCTGCGTAGGTTGCGGCATTTGCTCTTTAGCGTGTCCCTACGGTGGAGTGCACCTGCAGGCGAAGGAGCACAAATCCTCTAAATGCGACTTTTGTGGCGATGCCCCACAGTGTGTAAAAGCCTGTCCGAATGGCATTCTGGAATACAAGAAGGCTGAAGTTATTGCGGAACACCTAAATGAAGACGTAGTGTCACCGGGCTTGCCATACTGCGCGGGTTGCGGAATGGAGTTAATCGACCGGTTTACGCTGCGCGTTTTGGGCCAGAATATTGTTCTGTTCGGCGCACCTGGATGTAACGTACTCGGCGCTAAGGCGAAGATTCCCTACTACGGATCATTAATGACGAACGCGGTATCGAGCGCTACCGGTGTTTCCAGATACTTCAAGCACATTCAGCGAGATACGATTTGCGTGGCTATTATCGGAGATGGGGCAACCGCGGACATTGGCTTCGGGGCTCTCTCTGCAGCAGCAGAGAGAGGCGAGAGAATCCTTTACATCTGCTATGACAACGAAGCTTACATGAATACCGGAATTCAGCGGAGCAGCACCACGCCGTTCGGGAGCTGTACGAACACAACCCAGGTGGGGTCGACTGGGCGCGGTAAACAAGGGAACGCCAAAAACGTGGCGCTCCTGATGGCGTTCCATAATATTCAATATGTCGCAACTGCAACCCTGGCCTATCCGGAAGATTACATGCGGAAGTTACTTAAGGCACGCGAAGCCGTTGCGGAAGGTATGGCTTACATTCACGTGCTAAGCCCATGCCCCACAGGTTGGAAAAGTAAAACGGCTGACACGGTGGCAGTAACGAAGGCTGCTGTTGAAACTAACTATTTTCCGCTGTGGGAGGCGGAAAAGGGCGATATAAAGTTTACGCATGTAGTGCAGAAAACAGCTCCGATCGAGCATTTTACCAAGTACATGGAACGTTTCGCTCATCTTACCGAGATGGAGATTGCGAAGCTTCAAAAACACGTTGATGGGTCCTACGAGCAAATTAGACGCATCGCATCGACGCGCTGAGCAGGCGATCCAAACATTGGTGGGTGGGATAACTGCTACGACAGGCTATCAGCTCTTTAGAAGTCGCACAGCTTACTCACTCTTGGGGAGAGTACGAACATGAATACTGGCGTAAAGGCTGTTATTGAGAGGGATACCGTAACGATTGCCTCTGACGATCTCAAGGCACTTGCCTGCAAGCTTCTTGAGAAAGTTGGAGTACCCAAGGAAGATGCCTTAAAAGTTGCTGATGTGATGGTGACCTGCGACCTCAAGGGTATGGAGTCTCACGGAGTTCGCTGGCTTGACATTTATCTGAAGCGTCTTCGTGCCGGCAGTGTTAATCCCGTGACCGACCTGAAGATCGTACGAGAGAAGGCAGCCATACTGCTGCTTGACGCCCAGAACGGCTTGGGTCAGGTGGCTTTCAGTAAAGCAGTTGAAATGGGGATTGCCAAGGCGAAGGATGCGGGGAGCTGCGTTGTCGGAGTTCGTAATTCGAATCATTGCGGAGCCCTTGGGTACTATGCAGAGATCGCCACGAAGTCGAACATGGCCATCATGCTCACGAGTAACGCTGCCTCGATGATGGCACCTTGGGGAGGAATGACGTTATCGCTGGGGACCAACCCTATTTGTTACGGGTTTCCTGGAGACGGTTTTCCGGTAATCATCGACATGGCCACCAGCGCCAGCGCACGCGGCAAGGTATTTGTTGCTCTTCAAAAAGGCACCAAGCTACCTGACGGTGTGGCGCTCAATAAAGACGGCGAACCGACGATTGACCCCAGAGAGGCTCTGGAAGGGATACTCCTGCCGATGTGCGGGCCTAAAGGATACGGACTGGCCCTGATGGCCGACGTTATGGGTGGAATCATGACTGGGTCTAACTTTGGACAAAACATTCCCTCGTTACATGGCGATATTAACCATGTTCAGAATATCGGACATTGCGCAGTAATCATCAACATTGAGGATTTCTTACCTGCGACTGAGTTCATTGCCAAGATGGGGGAAAGTAAGTGCCAGTTGAAGAGTTCTAAGCCCGCTAAGGGGTTTACGGAAATCTTCCTGCCAGGTGAGATCGAAGCAAATACGCTGAGACAACGGAAACAGCACGGGGCCAAGATCGGGCTGGGAACATGGACAAATCTACAGGAATGGGCAGAGAAACTGAAGATTCGTTAAGGCCCGGAAGGAAAACAGGAGAAACAGTGGACGAACCTTGTAAAACCGGCATGGATTGCTTTTTTCGGCCAAGAGGCATAGCGATCGTTGGCGCTTCGGCGAAGCCAGGCAGCCCAGGCAATCAGATCGTTCAGTTTGCACAGCAGATGCGCGGGAACGCGGAGATGCAGATTTATCCCGTAAACCCGACAAGAGATGAAATCGCCGGCTTGAAGTGTTATCCGAATCTACTCTCGATCGCTGGGTCAGTTGATTTGATCGTCCTTGCGGTTAGCTCACAATTTATTTTGAATGCCGCTAATGAGATTAGGCAGCGCCGGGAGCAGAGAGGCGATGCGGGCGCAGTTACCGTGATTTCAGCCGGTTTTAAAGAAACTGGCACTGCAAAGGGCGAACAGATACAACGCGATCTGATTTCGACAATCGCGATAAGTGGGGCGCGACTGATTGGTCCAAATTGCCAGGGAGTGGTGGACACATACGCGGGCGTAAATACTACCTTCAGCGTTCCACCCGATACTTCTAAGGGTGGAGTTACGATTGTTAGCCAGAGTGGGGCGTTCGCCACGTCGTTCTTGCGCTGGGCAAGAGATTTGAACCTGGTGGGCATTAATAAGTTCGTTTCACTTGGCAACATGGGCGATGTGGACTTCAAAGAGCTTCTAGCTTACCTAGCAGATGACACTAGCACCAGAGTTATTTCAATGTACTTGGATGGTATGAATGATCCACGAGCCATGTTTGATGTGGCCAGCAAGGTAACGGCAAAGAAACCAATTGTAGCGATCAAGGCTGGTAAAACGACAGCGGGATCTAACGTAGCACAGAGCCACACGGCTTCCATAGCTGGCAACAACGATATTTATGAAGGGGCATTTCGTCAGGCGGGAATCATCCGAGCTCAGACTGTAGCTGAGTTTTATCATACGTCCAGAGTTTTTGACATGGCCCCTTTGCCCAGGGGAAACCGGATTTGCCTACTTACTGTAGTCGGCGGACCGAGCACAATCTGCGTGGATGAACTTACATCTACAGGAGAGGTTGTCCTCGCCCACCTGAGCGATGAGATCAAGCAGCGGTTACGGTTGCTTTTGGTTGACAGCGCTAATGTTGGCAGCCCTGATGGCTTTATCGATATGACTGCCTCTGTTACTCCCCGAATGCACAGCGAAGTTCTGAAGCTATTGATGCAGGATGACGACATCGACGGAATCATATTCATGACAACTCCTCCGGGCTTTATTGGAGATGAAGAACTGGCCGAGGCGATTTTGGAAGGCTACAGGTCGATTCCTGCCGAGAACAGGAAACCCTTGCTTTCCGTAATGATGGCTGGCAACGCCGTCCGCCAGTGCAGAGTGCTTTTGGAAGCGGGGGGGGTTCCAACTTTCGAGTATCCAGACGATGCGGCAAGGGTGATGAGCAACCTTGTACGATACAGCTCGTATCGGCAAAGGAAGATTCAGCCGCGGGAAAGTGACGCTTTGCCGACGCAATGTGGTGAACTGATCAACCCATGCGTTTCCGATGGAGCTATCGTTGTTCCGGAGATTGAAGCTCAGAAGGTTTGCGCAGAATTCGGAATTAGTTGTCCTGCTACCGTCTCTGCCTCCAACGAAGAGGAATGTTTGGCGGCAGCCGAGTCCGTCGGTTTTCCTGTTGTTATAAAGATTGTTTCGCGACAAATCATCCATAAGTCCGATGTAGGTGGCGTTATTACTGGGATCGGGAACTCCGACCAACTGCGCAACGCTTACCGCCGTTTGCTCGAGAACGTCGAGAGCCGTCAACCCAATGCCGATATCCAGGGGGTGCTGGTTCAGAGGCAGGCAACGAAAGGCGTGGAAGTGGTTGTTGGAGCCTTGCGAAACGCGCAGTTTGGTCCGGTGGTGATGGTTGGCTTGGGCGGCATTTATGTGGAGGTATTCAAGGATGTGTCTTTCAGGCTGGCGCCTCTGGATAAAGAAGAAGCGCTGAGGCAACTGAAAGAGACGAAGGTATATAGGCTTCTGCAAGGAGTTCGGGGCGAAAAGCCTTGTGATATCGATGCGCTTTGCGCACTTATTGTCAGCGCCGGGCAGATGATCTCCACCGTGCCCGAGATTTCGGAGATCGATTTCAACCCCGCTTTTTGCTATCCGGAAGGCTGTACGGTCGTGGATGCTCGACTGGTTTTAGATCCCGCGCTTCGAAGAGAAGTTCGGAAGATGAGCGCAGTTACAGGGAAGTAATAGATGTGGTGGATCGTTTCCGCACTGGGCGCGGAGAGGGAGTCGGTCAAACGCAGTAATAATTGGAGTTGACGTCGAGAGGCAATCTCTATGAGCTCTACTTCTGTGGAGAACGCGACAGCAGTTACGGGCATGAAGTCTGTGGCGCCGGGAAGACGAAGGTCGAACTTCAGATGGGTGTTGGCCGTATTCGCCATGCTTATGACGTTTATGGCGTATATGGATCGCGTAAATTTAGCGGTCACGACCCCAGCGATTATCAAAGAATTTCATTTCACTAAGGTTGAAATTGGACTTCTGCAGACGGTCTTCTTTATTTGTTATGCGTTGTTTCAGCTTCCATCAGGTGCACTGACAGAGTTTTTCGGGCACCGCAAGATCGTTCCGCTATCGCTGGCGTGGTGGTCGGTTTTTACGACGATGACAGTTGCATGCCGTCAGTTTTCTTCGTGGGTGGTAGTGCGCGGATTGTTTGGCATCGGAGAGGCTCCTGTATATCCGGGACTGAATGCCGCATTTTCCAACTGGTTCCCAAAGCGTGAGCGAGGCACGGCTGTGGCGTTCATGTCCTCTGGCGCGAAGTTCGCACCGGCGGTTGGAATCCCGCTCGGGGCTTTCATCATGTCGAAGTGGGGATGGCGATGGGTTTTCGTAAGCTTCGGAGCGGTAGGACTGGTGCTTTCGCTAGTTTATTACCTGCTGCTCAGAACTCATCCCAGCGAAAGCAGGTTTGTGAACCAGGCCGAGCTAGAGTATATAGCCGACGGTCAAGCGGGTGGATCGGTGCAGAAGCGTTCCGTGGCACCGTGGCGCACATTCTTCCGCTCATCCCAGTTCTGGGCTATCGGCGGACAATTCGCGGTCGCTGACTACATCCAGTATGTCTTCATGGCGTGGCTGCCGGTTTATCTGATTGAAGCTCACCACTTTTCGCTGAAGCAGATGGGCTTTGGCGCCGCGATACCCGAACTCGGGTTTGCATTTGGCAACATCTTCTGCGGAGTGGCTTGCGATTTCTTGATTGGAAAGAGGCTGACGGGGTCTAAGTCTCGCGCCTGGTTTGGTGCGATGGGCCTGGTTGTTTGCAGCCTGGCGCTTTATCTCACCGGAATGGCTACGGAAAAGTGGCTGATCGTTGCATGGCTGACGGTTGCGCTTACGTCATTGGGGTGTACGTTGAATGCGGCTTGGTCGACTTGCATCGATGTAGGCGGCCAGTTTACTGGCACGGTAACCGGTTGGATGAATTTCTGTGGCAATATCATCGGCGCGATTGCTCCCCTGAGTACCGCTTGGATTGCGGTGCATTATGGTTGGCAAAGCGCCATATTCGTTACGGCATTAACTGGCATTCTCGGGGCAATCATCTGGATTTTTGTGAAGCCTGACGTACGCTTGAAAGGCTGCGAGTCTGAGTTTTCGCTCACTGCATAAAGAGCTCTAAGCATTGGCTGCTGTACCACCGGAGGTATTTTGTGGCATCTGCCGCACCCGCACGCGTCATGATGACGGCTCCAGAGCGCTCGACAGCATGGCGCTGGAACATGATCACGTTACTGACCCTTTCACAAGCCATCGCCTTCATCGACCGTGTTAATTTGTCGGTGGCTGCGCCGGTGCTGATCAAACAGTTTCATTACACGCCGGTTGCGCTCGGCCTCCTGTTCTCAATCTTTAACTGGGTGAATACGATTTCCCAGGTGCTTTCGGGGCCATTTGTGGATAAAGTCCGCGCGCGGGTGGGTTACACCCTTGGCGTCTTTCTTTGGTCGTTCGCTACCGTGCTTTGCGGAACCACGACGGCATTTGCCCCACTGGCTGCATATCGGGGACTAGTCGGCGTAGGTGAAGGACCGATGATTCCCTCCGGACAGCGCATCATCTTTGAAAGCTTTCCGAAGTCGCAGCGCTCGACTGTAGTTTCAATGTTCTTCGCCGGAAACAAGATTGGACTTGCGCTCGGCATTCCGTTTACAGCGATCCTGCTTCATACGTGGGGCCTGCCGTGGGCGTTCTACATTACTGGCGGGCTCGGCTTTGTATGGATTACATGGTTCCGGCGCTCTTATCGTGAGAGTGGACAAGTGGCCACTGCGGCCAAGAGCGACATCCGGTGGAGCACGCTGCTGCGCTACCGGACAACATGGGGCCTGATGCTTGGGCAAGCCGGTTATCTGTATACCTACTACGTGTTCGCTTCGTGGCTCCCGGGTTACTTGGTTTTGCAACGCAAGATGACCGTGTTGAATAGCGGATTTGTGGGAATGCTGCCATTTATTATCGGCGTCGCGGTAACCATCTTTGGCGGCTGGGTCGGCGACCGGCTGGTGATACGCGGCATGAGGGTTACGGTGGTGCGGAAGACGCTCTCCGTGGGTGGATTGTTTGCGGCCGCGGTCTTTACGCTGCTCGCGGCCTACACGAGCGGAATGTGGCTTGCGGTGACATTTTTGACGCTTGCGATTGCGGGCTTTAGCTTCGCCACCGGATCGATTCAGTCAATGGCGGTGGATATTGCCCCGTCGCATATGGTGTCTTCGTTGGTGGCTTTGCAGAACTTTGGGGGCAACGTGGCGGGTTCGTTCGCGCCGGTCGTCACAGGACTGCTGATCTCTGCCGGTGGAAATTTCCAGATTCCTCTTCTGGTCACTGCCGCCATTGTGCTGGTATTTGGCTGCGGCGGATTCGGGCTAATCGTTAAGAACTTGGACCATACCCTAGGATCGGCATTAGCGAAGGGTGCGTCAGCGTAATCGGCACGAAAGATTACAAGTGGATTTTGTACTGACAGTAAAGGTTCGTCGCGTGTGTCTTCATCGTAGTCTTCGCGATAGATGAATAGAGGTGAAGAATGATCAATTTGCTTATTATGATGACCCATCCCGAGCATGTTCGAAGACAGTACTACGATTTTGTTCGAGCCAACTTTCCCGAGTTTGCGGTGAACATAGCAGAACATCACAGCAAGGTTGGGCCATATATCGGCTCTGCGGACGTGCTGCTAACCTATGCCAATATGATGGCGGACCATGTACTCCAGGAGGGTCCCAATCTAAAGTGGATCCACGCCCTAACGACGGGCACCGACGGAATTGACAGCCTGCCGTCCTTGCGCCCCGAGGTACTGCTGACAAGCACGCGCGGAATCCACGGCCCCGCTATGTCGGAAGCCGCGTTGATGGCGATGTTGGCGTTGAGCCGAAACTTTCCGACAACCATCCGTAACCAGGAGCGACATCTGTGGGAGAGGCCGGCCGTGACCTTGCTCGATGGCAAGACAGTCGGAATCTTCAGCCTTGGCCTGATTGGCACTGCTCTTGTGCCTAAGTGCAAGACAATGGGCATGAAAGTAATCGGCGTGGATCCGCTCAAGCCGAGCGTTCCAGAGGCAGATTGTGTGCTTGGCTGGGATGAAGGCATGGCTAAAGTCCCGGAGATGGACTATATCGTTTCGTTTGTACCGTCGGCGCCGCAGACTCGGGGTGTCCTCAACGCAAGCTTTTTTGCAGCGATGAAACCTACGAGCTTTTTCGTCAATCTTGGACGGGGTGATGTCGTGGATGATTGTGCGTTACTCGATGCACTACGTCAGAAGAAGATTGCCGGCGCGGCACTGGATGTATTCCGGCCGGAGCCACTTCCATCCGATAGTCCGTTTTGGACATTGCCGAATGTAATCATCACTCCGCATTTAGGGGGCGTCTTCGACGAATACCCGAAACGCGCCATGCCAATCTTCGAGGAGAACGTTCGCCGATATTTGGCTGGTGACTTCGACAACATGATCAATCGGGTAAAGCATTAGAGCCTATTTCATAAGAGCTATAACCCAATTTTAAGTAGTGCAATTTATGGGCCGGTTGAACTGTTAAGGAGGCACTCATTGGAGCAAGTTAACGAACAGCAGGTGATGCGGAAAATCTTCTGGCGACTGACTCCCCTACTAATGTTTCTGTTCACGATCGCATATGTTGACCGAGTCAATGTTGGCTTCGCCGCCCTGACGATGAACAAGGATATCGGACTCAGCTCCCACATCTATGGATTGGGTGCGGGCATTTTCTTCTTGGGATACCTGCTCTTTGAGGTTCCCAGCAACATCATTCTAGCCAAGGTCGGCGCAAGAACGTGGATTGCCAGAATTCTCTTCACCTGGGGATTTGTTGCCAGCGCCATGGCCTGGGTCCATGGGCCGAAAAGCTTCTTAATCACTCGATTTATCCTTGGTGTCGCCGAGGCAGGTTTTTTCCCTGGAGTAATTCTCTACCTGACTTATTGGTTTCCGGCACGGTACCGGGCACGCATCATTTCCAGGTTCATGTTGGCGATCCCGCTTTCTGTTGGTGTGGGTGCACCGCTTTCAACGTGGATCATGCAACTTAACGGAACATTCGGGTTTAAGGGCTGGCAATGGCTATTCTTCCTGGAAGGGATTCCGGCGCTGCTAGCGACGATACTGGTGCTAACCGTTCTGTCGGATAATCCGGGCTCGGCAAAATGGCTTAACAAAGCGGAGAAGGAGTGGCTGCAACTGCAGTTGACGTCAGATCGCGAGCATGTCGCAGTGCAGAAGACCGAGACTGGTGCGGCGCGCGTTTTCACCAGCCCCCTGGTGTGGGCGTTCTGCCTAATGTACTTTGCCAGCACGAGTTCCAGTTACGGCCTCACGCTTTTCATGCCGCAGATCATCAAACAGGTTGGCTTCACCACAATGCAGACCGGGCTGATTATGACCATCCCGTACCTGATCGGCTGCATTGGTATGCTGGCTGTCGGCTGGCTGTCGGATCACTTCAAAGAACGCAAATGGCATTTCATCGCGACGCTGCTGATTGTCACGGTTGGCTTTGTGGCCGCAGGGTTCCTAGGTAAAACCGTCGCTGCCCTCGCTCTGCTTTGCATTGCCAATTTCGGCATTCAGGGCAGCAAGGGACCGTTCTGGCCTCTGCCATCGGCTTATCTGAGCGGAACTGCGGCTGCCGCTGGCATCGCATTTATTAATTCGGTCGGCAGCCTTGGTGGATTCTTTGGGCCGTATATCATTGGTTTAGCGAGTGACCACTTCGGGAGTTTCTCGAGTGGACTGTATGCGCTTGCGATTGTTGCGTTCGCGGGAGCGCTGGTTACCCTCTTTGCCGTGCAGAACCGCAAGGTTACACTAGCTCCTGCATCAGAAGAACTCAAAGCGGCGGCTGTGGCAGGGAGGCGCTAACGTAACTCCGGGGAGCGGTGACGCTGTGGAACCGAGGTGGTTGAAAGACTTACTGCTGCCAACCTCCACCCAGGTTTCTGTAAATGCTGACTAGGGCTAAAAGCTCGTTCGACTGAGCCTGAGCGAGTCCGAGCTCAGCGGCGAAGGAGTTACTTTCATTGGTCAGCACCTCCAGGTAACTGGCAGCTCCGCCTCTATAGCGTATTTCAGAAAGCCGCGCGGCCTCTTGAGCAGAGGTCGCCAATTGCTGCTGGTACTGACGGAACTCCCGGTTCTTGTGGTATTCAACGAGCGAGTCCGAGACGCCACGAAAAGCTTGCTGGATCGTCTTCTGATAGGTCAGCACTGCTTCCTGTTGACGCGCCTCTGTAAGCTTGATATTGGAACGAATTCTGCCTGCGGTAAAAATGGGCTGAACGAGTGACCCTCCGAAATTCCACATCCCGGCCGGGCCGGTAAAGAGGTTGGTAAGTGCTGTACTCTGATATCCCGCTGTCGCAGTCAAGGAAACGTTTGGGAAATACGCTGCCCTTGCCACTCCGATTTGAGCGTTGGCAGCGATCAATTGTGCTTCCGCCTCGCAAATGTCAGGCCTCCGCTCCAGCAGGCTGGAGGGAAGGCCCGCCGGAACATCGGGCAGATGCGGTTGCTCGATTAACTTCATTCCCCGCGCGATAGGGCCAGGATTGTTTCCCAGAAGCGCGCTGAGAAGATTTTCCTGCTGCTCGATCCGCCGCTCCAGATCGGGAATGGTTTCAGCCGCAGCGGACACCAATTGCTCCGCCTGCCGGACATCGAGCATGGATGTGGCCCCACCGTTGGCCAACGCTTGGGTGAGCCGCAACGAGTCCTGGCGCGATGCCAGAGTTCGCCGCGAGATCTCCAACTCCAAGTCGAGCGCGCGAAGCTGGAAGTAAGCTGTGGCGACATCGCTGACCAGTGTACTTACAACTGTTTTGTGTGCCCATTCTGTTGCCAGGAGGTCTGCCCGCGCCGCTTCAGCAGCACGGCGATACCTTCCCCAAAAATCCGGGTTCCAAACCAGAGAGAGACCCACCTGGTTTAGATCCGTGTCATATGCAGGGTAAGGCTTGGTACGCGCATAGTTTTCATTCAAAGCCTGGGCGCCGCCGTTGATCGCAGGCAACTGGTCGGCGCGCGTAATCCCGACTTGCGCTTGAGCTTCGAGGATTCGTGTTGCCGCGATACGAACGTCGTAATTCTGCCGGAGAGCGGTGTGTATCAGTTCCTGAAGCTGTTTGTCCTGAAACACCTCCCACCATTTCTCGTCTCCGAGTGATTCAGGACCAAGCTGTGCTGCTGCATCTTGAGGAGTAACTCCACGGTAGGTTCCAGGGATGTTTGCGCTAGCTCTCTTATAGTTTGGCCCCACTGCGCAGCCCGCACTCAGGAGCATGATCAGCAATAGTGCTGTTAGTTTTGGCACTTTAGTCTCCCTCGGATAGGCTCGGCTGCGGAACGGCATCAGGGTCGAGCACTTTGCCCCCACGGCGAGCCTTCAATCGCTCCACCAAGACGTAAAGCGCTGGAATGATGAAGATGGCAATCGCCGTGGCAGCAACCATGCCGCCGATTACGGTTGTGCCCATGATCTGACGGGCCACTGAGCCGGCGCCGGATGCTGTCCAAAGAGGAATGCACCCGAGAATGAACGCTAAAGACGTCATGAGAATGGGCCGCAGACGAAGCCGGGCTCCTGCTAACGCAGCTTCAGCCAGGGGTTTTCCTTGTTCATATTCATGCTTGGCAAACTCCACGATCAGGATGGCGTTCTTGGCCGCTAAGCCGATCAGCATCACCAGCCCGATCTGGGAGTAGACATCGTTTTCAATCTGCACCATATAAGCTGGATAAAAGACACTCAGCACCGCCCGGCGCAACCACAACACGCCAAAGGCACCGAACACTGCGACCGGCGTGCTGAGCAACACGCTGAAAGGCAATGACCAGCTTTCATAGAGAGCCGCCAGAATTAGAAACACGAACAACAGCGAGAAGCCGAAGATCACCGAAGCCGAAATCCCTTGCCGCGCCTTCTGCTCCTGGCGGGACATGCCCATATAATCAAAGCCCATTTCGTTTGGCATCGTCTGCCTGAAGACGTCTTCCAGCGCCGCCGTTGCCTGGTCTGAGCTATAGCCGGGCGCGGCGCTGCCGTTGATCTGCGCTGACCTGTACTCGTTATATCGCATGGTAAATTCGGGGCCGTTACGCGATTCGGACTTGGTGAGTGCGGACAGCGGCACCATTTCCCCTCTGTTATTACGCACGTAGTACTGCCCTACGTTCGCCACATCCGAGCGGTAAGGAGCTTCGGCTTCCACATAGACCTGCCAGGTACGTCCGAATTCGTTGAAGTAGTTGACGAACAGCCCGCCCATGTAAGCCTGAATCGTCTGGTAAACATCGTTGATCTGCACACCTTGCTTCAGTACCTTTTCCTGGTCAACCTGCACGAATTGTTGCGGCACGCTCGGCAGAAACGTGGTGCTGATCGCGCCAATTTCGGGACGCTTGCGAGCGGCCGCCAGAAACTTGGCCAAGTTGTCTGAAAGAAACTGAACGTCTCCTCCCGAACGGTCTTCCAAAACGAACTGGAATCCGCCGACGGTGCCAACCCCTGGAATTGACGGTGGAGAGAAGCTGAAAACAGTTCCTTCCGGAAGATTGCTGAGCTGCTGGTTCAAGCGCGCCTTGATTTCCTGATACTGCTCCGCTCTTGTTTCGCGGGCGCCCCAGGGTTTGAGCGTGACGAAATAGAAGGCGTTGTAACTGGTCCGCACATAGCTGAGCAAGCTGAAGCCAACAACGCTGCTGTAGTACTGAACCCCAGGTGTCTCGCTCAGAATTTTTTCAACGCTTCTCGATGCTGCTGCTGTCCTCTCCAGCGAGGCTGCATTCGGAAGCTGCATATTTACGAAAAATTGGCCTTGGTCTTCATCGGGCAAGAAGCTCGAAGGCAGGAGATGTCCGAAGAGTATGCCACCGAGCCCGAACGCCACCAGCAGCACCAGTGCCAAGGCTCCTTTCCGTATCAGCGAGCCGGAGAGCCGCAAATAGATTTCCCTGCCGCTCCCGAACATACGATTGAACCAGGCGAAGAATTTTGTGAGCAGACCTCGGCCTTTCTTTTTTGGCCGGAGCAATAGCGCGGCGAGCGCAGGGCTCAGTGTAAGGGCGTTGAACGCCGAGAGGATCACCGAGATTGCGATCGTCAAGGCAAATTGCTGGTAGAGCCTTCCCGTGATGCCCGGGATAAAGATTGTCGGCACAAAAACTGCCGAAAGAACCAGAGCGATGCCGATGACCGGCCCGGAAAGCTCTTCCATCGCTCTTCGAGCCGCATCCTTGGGAGCAAACCCTTCCTCAATGTGGCGTTGGACGCCTTCAACAACGACGATGGCATCATCTACCACCAAGCCTATGGCGAGAACGATTCCGAAGAGCGTAAGTATATTGATGGAGAATCCGAACAGCGGAAAAAAGATGAACGTACCCACCAATGAGACCGGCACGGCAAGCATCGGAATCAGGGTGGCGCGCCAGTCTTGCAGGAAGAGATAGACCACAAGGATCACCAGCACGATTGCGATCAAAAGGGTCTCTACAATCTCCTTTATGCCTTCTGTGACGGCACTCGTCTGGTCAAGCGATATGACATAATCCATGTCTTGCGGGAAGCGCTGCTTCATCTCGGACATCAGCTTTCGGACGCCCGCGGACGTTTGCACCGCATTGGAGCCGGGTAACTGATAAATTGCGATGACTGCGGCAGGCTGCCCGTTCATGCGGCTGACGATGCTGTAATCCTGTGCGCCCAGTTCGACCCGTGCAACGTCTTTCACGCGGACGATTCCGCCATCTGGAGATTCACGGATGACGATGTCTTCAAATTGTTCCGGTGACGTCAGACGGCCTTGAGCCAGAACGGAATACGTGAATTGCTGCCCTGCCGGGGCCGGTTCGCCGCCAGCTTGACCAGCCGGATTCACCTTGTTCTGATCCTGAATGGCATTGACGATCTCATTGACGGTAATGCCAAGCTTCGCCAATTGGTCAGGTTTTACCCACAGCCGCATGGCATACTGGCCTGCTCCGAAAACCTGCGTCAGACCAACGCCATACGCGCGCCCGACAGGATCGTTTAGATTGATATAGGCATAATTGGCCAGGAACTTTGAATCGCGAGTGCCGTGCGGCGAGAGTAACGCGACGAGCATAAGCGGTGCGGTCGTCGACTTCTTGATGGTGATACCGTAGTTGTTCACTTCGGGCGGAAGCTGAGTGGCAGCCAGATTCTCGCGCGACTGGGTGAGGATCAGGTCTATGTTGGGGTCCGTCTTCAGATCAAAATCGACCATCATCGTGGTCTGCGAGTTGGCCGTGGCGTTTAACGAATACATGTAGTCCATGTTGTCAACGCCATTGATTTGCTGCTCGATCGGCGTGGCCACAGACTGCTCCAAGGTGTTCGCGTCCGCGCCTATATACGTGGCTTGCAATTTGATCTCAGGCGGAGCAATGTTAGGAAACTGCGCTATGGGCAAAGTCGCGATGGTGACCGCTCCAACAATCACCATAAGGATGGAGATCACCATTGCCACGATTGGGCGGTTGATGAAGAAGCTGGACATAACTCAGTTTCCTTCCGCCGAAACACTTGCGGGCTTGGGATCGACGAGGGTTCCCTCTCTGAGCTTTTGCTGCCCTTCGACCACGACTTGCTCACCCAGTTTGAGGCCCTCGTCAATCACCCACATTGTCCCAACCTTCTCACTAGGCTTCACCGTGCGCATACTCACCTTGTGATCGCCGCCCACAACCGCAACCTGGTAGCTCCCCTGGAGTTGGGCGACGGCGACCTGAGGCAGCAGCAGAGCGCCTTTTCTTATGCTGGTCTCGACCCGCACTCGTCCATATTGGCCAGGACGCAGAACATTCCCGGGATTGGGAAAGGCTGCCACAATGCGAATTGTGCCCGTGTTTGGATCCACTTGCCGGTCGGCCAACAAGATTTTGCCTTTTTGAGGAAAGACGCTGCCGTCACTCAGGACCAGCTCAAGCGAGTTTCCGAAAAAGCTTATGGCATGGCCGCCGGAAGCCGCGCTGCTCTTTCGTTGTGCGTGGAGATACTCCTGTTCGCTAATTGGAAAATAAGCTTTAATGGGGTCAACTTGTGAAACTGAAGTCAAGATAAAGCTAGGTCCCACCAAGTTACCCATCTGGACCTGCGCGACTCCTGCAATCCCATCCACCAGCGATGTGACTTTCGTAAACTCAAGGTTGAGTTCCGCCTGCTCCACAACCGCCCGGCCTGATTCAACAGCGGCCTGGGCGCCAAGTTTGGCTTGAATTTCGTTGTCTATTTGGCTCTTGGCGATGGCCTTGGCTTCTGCGAGCGGAGTGTCGCGCTCCACATCAAGCGTGCTCTTGCCAAGTTGTGCTTGCGCCTGCGCAAGGTCTCCCCTGGCCCGGTCGAGAGTTGCCTTGAAAACCCTCGGATCAATTTCGAACAACACTTGGCCTTTGCGGACGAGCGAACCTTCTTTGTAGTCCTGCTTGATGATGTAGCCCGAGACTTGAGGACGGATCTGCGCGTTCACGTAGCCGTCCAACGTCGCCACCCATTCGCTGTGCACAGGAACATCCCGCTGGATGACAGGCGCGACTCGCACTTCGGGAACTGGAGTCGGCGCAGCTTGCAGGTTCCCTCTGCTGCAAGCTGTCGCCGTGACCAACAGCAGCAAGGCAGCAAGGGAAAAGCGTCCCAACCCAAGCGGGCAATCGAAGCGCCACGTGTCGTCGCGCAGCAAGCCGAAACGACCGCTCAAACTTTTGTAATTCTTATGAGTTAAGAAGATGAGATCGGAATACATCACTATTCCTTTGCTTCTCGAGCACTCTACTGCAGGAGGGCAGGAGTGTCCGCGAAACCAATTCTAGGCATTGGGGTAGCAACTAAGGATAACCCACTTAGGGTTTTGAGTTGAACTTAATTCAGGCGCGGGCTTCGGTAAACTCCCAAGAAGGGATGGACGGTGGTGATACTTGACACAAGGAGCAGGCTGCGAAGGTTGCACAGGCAAAATCTGCTTCGTCGTTATCTTCAACTGGCGCGGGAAACGCTGAAGTTACCACCCTGCGCATTTCATTTCGGTCTATTCACAGTGCCCAGTAGGAATCCAGACGGTAAATACGCTTCCCTTGCCCAGTCGGCTTCGGACGCGAATTTTCCCGTCGTACTTTCTTACCAATTCCCCGGTGACCCAGAGCCCCAGGCCCGTGCCGATTGACTCCTTGGTGGTAAAGAATGGTTCAAAGATTCGCCCCAGGTCTTCAGCACATATGCCCTTACCGCTGTCTGCAATTGTCAACCGCATCATCGGGTGGGCGCCGTTGAATTGGACGGGACAAGACATGCGCACATGCATAGTTCCGTTGCGCGAGGTCGCGTCAATACTGTTTGCAACCAGATTTGAAATGATCTGGCGTAACTCTCCCTCGATTGCCTGAACGCGCGAGACCCCATGATATCTGCGGACTACACACATTGATTTGTCTTTGAGTTTGGAGGCAAATAAATCCAGTATTTCGTCGACGAGTTCCGGAACGTGTACCGAAGTGGGTTGGCCCGGCTCCCGGTAAAAACCAAGGGCCTGTTTGGTGAAGTGAGCAATCCGCTTCAACTCTCTTTCGACGCCGTTCAATGTCTGGCGCGAGGTCTCCGACAGCGACTGATCCTGTAGAACCAGAAACACGGAGTTCATGGCAGCTGCGAGCGGGTTGTTGATCTCGTGAGCGATGGTCGCTGCGATTCTGCCTGCGGTAGCTAACTTCTCGGTCTTCAATAGCCCTGTCTCCGCATGTTTGCGGTCTGTGATATCGCGCAGAAACACGACGCCTCCGTGCAGTCCACCCTTTGAATCCCAGATTGGCCTTGCTGTTTCGGTCACGACTCGGCCTTCTCCGTGTTGCTGATTGTGGTTGGGAAGTTCAACTTCTTCAACACTCTCTCCCCGGATGGCCCGTGCCAACGGTGACTCGCCTACCGGTTCCGGCGTAGTTCCGTCCTTCTGGAAGAGACCAAAGTGCTTTGCCCACATTTCGGGCGCGATACCAACCGGTGTGCTTCCCAGTAGCCGCTGAACCGCTGGATTGATCATTACGAATCTTCCGTCCCGGTCACATGCAACCACTCCGTCGGTCATGCTATTGAGTATGAGTTTCAGAATTCGCGTCTGGTGACGGTCGGCCTGCTCCGATTGAATCAGTTCCTTCAGATGCGGCAGAAGCTCTGTTGCGGTCTCGCGCCGAAGTGTAATGTCCCTTAAAGAGAGAAGATACGCAGGTTCTCCCTGCCAATCGATGTGAGCGACTCGGAGTTCGGCAAAGGCGGCTTTACCATCCTTGCGACCAGGGTCAATCTCCGCGACGTCGGCGCTGATGAGGGGCAATCCTATAGGCCGTCCAAGCAACTCGCGCTGCTCGCGGCCCAGAAGCATCGCGGCTGCAAGATTCGCAAACTGGACAATACCGTGCATGTCTGTCACGACGAGACCATCACTGACCTTATCGATCAGCAAGCGGTACTGTTCGTCAAACTTCCCTTGTGACCCGACACTCATTCTTTCGTTCCTCAGCATTGAATCTTCCGTGAGCGCACCTGACCGAACGCACGCGGGATTCGCGGAAAGGATTCCTGTCACATTCCGGCATGGATTGCCAGTTTGCATTCTGTTTGCCTCGATGCCGATTCCTGGCAGTATGCTGGCGACCAATGAGCCGTCGACCGTGCCGGACGGTGATAATAGAACCCAATCGCTTTCCCCCGAAGCGACCAGGTTCTACCTTTCTCGCAGAGGCCCCTCCGATATTCCGGAAAGACCCTACAAGTGGTGCTCATGCCTGGCAGATCGTTTCAGCATTCCATGAAATTATTGCGAGATTTTAAGGAAGTTGTTTTGCTTCTAATAGCCCGTATAGCATTGGAAGGCCCCCCAGTAGAAGGGGCGGCGGTAGACACCTTGTGAATGCAACATTACGAGCTTTGCTGAATGCAGAGCCTCGGCAGGATCGGCACCATTCCGGAGACGGCTGTACATGGCGTCCATTAATTGGGGTGTCGATGCATCGTTCACTTCCCAGAGCGCAGCTACTACGTTGTGGGCTCCTGCACGCAAGAACGCCCACGACAGGCCAACTAGCCCTTCCCCGGTATAGGCACGTGTCCCAGCACCGTAGCAGGCAGAGATCGTGACCAACTCGGCGTGGAGATGCCGGGAAGTAATGTCCCTCGCGTAGAGCTTGTAATCCTCACCATCTGGCGAGAGGATGATGCTCGATTCCAGCGGGGCAATCCGGCTGGCGGTGCCGTGGGTTACAAAGTGAATGTAGGAAAAATTCTCGGAGTTGCTCGACAAATAGGCCCGGGCGGTAGCCTGCTTCCCTTCCAACACAGTACACTGTGCCGGCGCAAAGTGATTCTCCACCGTCTGTATCTCCGCCTTCGCTTGGGCCAGCAGCGGAAACTCGGCGTTGGACGCCAACGGGTTTCCGATCAGCAATACCCTCTCGTCTCCTGCCCTGTGTCCAGTTTCCGAAGCCGCCAGCAATTCCAGTGAGGGCGTGTTGGTCACGATCGCATCTTCAATCCAATAATGGAGCCGGGGCCCGGGCACAAGCAGGGTTTCAAAATTCAGCGTATGGAGAACGCCGTCGGCCACTACAACCGCCCGTGAGCCGCTAGCAATCCGCTTTTGCGCCGGAGCCACCAACATGGAGTACAACTGCTGCCCACCGGTGTTCGCCGTCTGCAGAACATCTCTTGGCCCCAACAGCGCTTTGTTGTAGGCGCGTACCTCAGTCTCGATCTGCTCGGCAGGAGGCAAGATGAATACCTCCACCCTCTGTGGCGTAACCACCCAAAGATATGAGCGCCTAGGCTTGAGCCAGTATGCCAGCACCACCCCATGCGCGCGCCTTGCAGTCAACTCCGGATTGAAAGATGCCTTCCTCATTTTCGCCGTCAGCCCAAGCCCCTCGGCCAGGGTGCGAGCGCGACTGTGCTCGGCTACCTGCAGAGCATCTTTGGTCCGGCCGTGTGATATCAGGAAATCAATGTAGGAGTTATAGAAATCCTCTGCCGTAGTCAGGAATGAGATCCGGAACTCCTCATTGCCAAGTGCAGCGCGGGCCGCGTCCACCGTCGCCAAAGCGCGGCGGTACTGCGCTTCTGCCTTAGCGTCACGACCCTGCGCCGCATAAACTTCGGCAAGTTTGGCCTCGGACTCCCAGCGCAGAGAGACGTCCTCGCCGGAATCATCGATGACTCGGCGCAGCAGGCGTTCGGCTTCGATGAAATTGCCGCGTGTCAGCAGGATGGAAGCCTCTGTCTTCCGTGACGGACCTAGCCAGACGGAATTGTGGGTCGTCTTCTCCAGTTCCAGAGCTTCATGGTTGAACTGCTCGGCCATATCCAGCTTGCCCTGCGCAATGTAGTCGAGAGCAAGATCGTTGAGCACCATTTCAAGTTCGGCCCTGTCCTCCAACTTGCGGGCAAGAGCCAATGCCTGCTGAAAATACGGTTCCGCACCGACTGGATCATGTTGTTCCAGATGAATGGAGCCAATGGGATCCAGCCAATTGAGTTCATCCTTCGCCATGCCTAATTGGTTGGCAAGTGATTCAGCTTGGGTATATAGCTCGAGGGACTTTTCATAGTTACCCAGCCTGAGGTAGCACCATCCAAGATTGCCGCTGGCCTTGGCAAGTTGAAGCAAGTTGTGCTCCTTCTTGCCGATCTCTGCGACCTCGTTGAACAGATCGATCGCCTTGTCATAGTGCAGTTGTCTCACATTCAACCTGCCCAGATTGCCCAGGCCGGCGAGCACAAGAAAAGAGCGATTCTGCGAACGGGCGATCTGGAGCATACGCAGGTAGTATTGCTCAGCACTCGGGTAATCACCTGTTTTCGCCTTCAGAAGACCCCAGCTCAGGTAAACGTCAGCTAGGCGATCAGGAGCCTTAGCGATGGCCAATTGTTCCGCTTCTGAAGCCTGACGCTCGGCCAGTTGAACTTGTTGAAGGTAGGTGTTGGCAAGGCACTGAAGGGATTTCTGCTTGACGATCATTTCATCGGAGGGTGGCGCTCCTTGATCCAGGAGCGCCAGAGCATCCTTGTATTGTCCCTGCCAGATCAATACTTCCGCACTGAGCAGCGTGAACTTTGCGGCCCAATTCGCCTGCGAGTTGAAGCTCAAGACTCCGGCTCTGGCTTCGTCCAGCGCGCGGGGCAGATTGCCGCCTTCAAAATCAGCGGTTGCATGCTGGTACAGAACTTCCGGGCGCTCGCGTTGCCGGCATCCAGACACGATGAGTAAGCTGGCGAGCAGCCCAGTGAAACAGACGGCTATGGCCAGTCGGCCCCGTTGCCTTGGAGCATGGCAATGGCCATGTTGCCCGCTATAGGTGATCCCAGTTCCAGACGGATCATCGTCACATATCGGGCGCTGTTCTTGACAATCATTTCGCCCAGGAAGACCTTCCCAAACTGTGGCACGATGATGACGTTGCCGTAGGTTTTGAGCACTTTGGGTTGATTGTGCTTGACCGACTTCACCAGCGTGCATGGCACAAGTCCTTTGGACTCGGGGGGAGTGTCCTCTCCAGTATGCCACTTGAAGCGATCTGTCAGAAACTGCGGCGTGTCAGGGTCGTAGTCCCCCCACAAAAACTGCTTGCGTACACGCCCGCGGAAAACCTTGTCCTTTTTATAGCGCGCTTTGAAGCCCGCGTACGTGTCGCACCCGGCAAACAGTTCGTGGTCAAGTTCGACCTCTACCGGATGCCCGGCAATCTTGAGATTCTCAAAACTGCTTCCCAGAGGGATGATGTGACCTTCCTCCTCCGACGAATTATGCTGTGCCGAGAGTTTCAAGACGATTCGGTCGGCGGTAACCGTATCGAGCACGTTGAGACCTTCTACGGTGACCGTGATCAGAGTGTTATGAGTGCGGTCGGAATCGTTAAAACTGCCCGCCAACTGCGTAGAAGCACTCTTGAACGAAAGGATATTCCCAAGCTGCGGGTGGTTGAAGACCGTGTTACCAGCCGCAGCCGAAGCCGCGCCTCCAATGATCGGAAGGGCCGTGCTGGCGGTGGTATCAATCACATGGCTGACCGGGCGAGTAATGGCTCCAGAAATTGCCGTGCCATGTGCATGGTAGAAGAATTCAGCAGGACTTGAGGTGCTCATAAAGCGGTCGCCTCCAATTGCGATTTGACTGCAAAGGAACAACTACTTCTTTCTACTGTTTGTTCTCGACTTGAAACGAGTAGCGAACGACTTCCGGGCCCGCGTTGGGTGCACTGTTCGAGGCTATGCCGCGGACCACGAGATTGTACCGGCCCGGCTTCAACTTGTCGCCCGGAACCAGCAGGTGAACGGTTTCGATTGCCTGATCCTTTGGAATCCGCACTGTGAACTCCACCTTTGAGTCCGTACGAACTTCGCAGAGGAAGGCGTCAAAACCCGATTGCGGCGGAATGTCCAGATACAACCCGAAAGGCTGATTCATTCCAACCTGGACAACAGGCAATTGGCTGCCACGCGAGGCAGAAGCCAATAACGACACGGACGTCAGTGCCTGCGGCACCGCGCCACCCACTCCGCGCCGGAGCCGGGGAATTAACACCAGACTCTGGTATCCAACGACGGTTGCCAGCAGAACTATGGCAGCCGAGGCAAACACTTGATAAGACGATTGAAACCGAAAACTGCGCCCGCCAAAAATGCGAGGCGCGGGAAACGTGGTGGATGGAGTATCCAGTACAATTTCGCGCAGATTTTCCATCAGAATCGCGCCGCACCGAATCTCTTCAGCGCACTCCTGACAGCTGAAATAATGCTCCTCAAAAGCATCACGCTCGTCGCCCGTAAGCTCATTCAGGAGATAGCGCTCAGCGACTCGAGTTCTCACTGCTTCGGAATGATCCATGTGCACCTAGACCTGATGCCTTAGGGAGAATCTGGGTTATGAACAGCCAACGCTTGTCCGCATCCAAATAATCAGGTCTAACTTCTCTCCACTACCAGAGTGAACCCACGATCACAAACGTTTCATCGAGAGGCACTTTTTATTCCACATTGGTAATGGATCTCGACCCGATCCGTTCTCGAAACTGAATCTTGGCCCGATGTAACAGTACCCGCAGATAGTCACGATCCACCGACATTTGGCGGCAAATTTGATCTTTGCTCTTCTCTTCGATAAAGAGAGCCCGAAGAACCCTCTGGTCGCGGTCAGACATCTGATCCAGAATTTCCGAAACCAGACGTTTCGCTTCTTCGGAAACCAGAGCACGATTAAGGTCAATCTTAGTGTCCTCTGGCTCCTGAGCGTCCTCAAGACTGCGTTCCCGCCCAGAGCGGCGGTAGTGCTCCAGCAGAACATTATTGCAAACGGAGTTTACGAAGGCACCCAGGGATTCAGGGCTTCTCAACGCGCTGCCTCGCTTGAGGGTGGCCAGAACGCGAGCGAAAGTCTCCTGGGTCATGTCTTCAACCAGGTGGTGAGGCAGAAACCTCGAGTGAAGCTTAATTCGCAGCAACTCTCCAAAGTAGGAGACAAAGTGCAGTTCAACCGTCGCGTCTCCTGCCTGCAGCCGCTTCACATAGTTTTCGTCGAATCGATACAGCTCCACCTCTGAGCCTCCCGGAAATCCCCGGTGCACACCGCAGATGCTGCATCCTTAGCGTATCAATTAGATGAGAACTTAGAAAGATAAACCTGTTTCCACACGAAAAATGGGTTTTCGGCGCGCGTTGCCCTGACGGGCGGCGCTGAAATTACGCACAGCGGTTCTGAATCTTGAGTTCAACGGGTCGTCTTTCAGGTGGTCGCAGGCGATACAATCCTTCTCTGCGATGATTTTCTCAAGGAGTGGAGTCCATGGTTGTAGCTGACATGGCAGGCGCGGCAGCTGGATTGATGGCGAGAGTTCGCGCCGAGAAGCCGCTTGTCCATCACATTACCAATTTCGTAGTTATGAACGAAACCGCCAACATAACTCTGTGTGCTGGCGCTTTGCCAGTAATGGCGCATGCCAAGGAGGAAGTGGAGGAGATGACCTCTGCCGCCAAGGCGCTGGTATTGAACATCGGAACGCTTTGGCCGGAACAGATTGAGACCATGCTGTTGGCAGGGCATTGCGCGAATCAATGCGGAGTGCCCATCGTTCTCGATCCTGTCGGTGCGGGGGCAACCCGCTTGCGGACGGACACCGGACGGCGGTTACTCGAAGAACTGTCGATCGCGATCACGCGGGCCAATGCGGCTGAAATCGCCGCCCTATCAGGCTACGAAGTAAACATCAGTGGCGTGGAATCGCGTGGTGTTGTTGGCAACCCCGAAGAGTTGGCAAAAAAGTTCGCGCGCCAGTACGGTTGCGTCGCCGCCATGACCGGTGCCGTGGACATCGTGACGGACGGAACCCTGCTTGCGCGCGTAGCCAATGGGCACCCAATGATGACTTTGGTGACTGGAACGGGGTGCATGGCTACATCTGTGGTCGCCGCCTACGCCGCCGTGGAGACCGATTTTGTGGCCGCCGGCGCGATTGCGTTAGCCGCCTATGGGCTGGCCGGAGAAATCGCCGCGCGCAATGCGAAGGGCCCCGGCAGCTTGCACGTGGAGCTCTATGACGCGCTGGCCGGGTTAGATGAGCAGTCGTTGCGGGCGGGCTTGCGCATTGAGGTCGCACGGCAATGAAGAGGATCGATTTGCGGGTGTACGTAATCACCGCTGAGCTTCCACGCCTCGGCCGGACGCATGAGGATGTAGCCCGTGCCGCCGTTACTGGCGGCGGCACCATCGTTCAGTTCCGGGACAAGCATCTGGGTGATGCGGTCTTTGCCACTACGGCTGATCGACTCCGCGGCATAACCACCGCCAGCGGAGTGCCGTGCATCATCAATGACCGTGTCGGGATTGCGATCGCCGCAGGAGCCGATGGAGTTCACGTCGGACGCAGCGATGCCGCCCCTCGCCAGATCAAGAACCTGCTGCCGCCGGAGATGATCCTCGGCATATCCGCGACGGACTATAACGAAGCCATGGAGGTGAGCGCTTGTGGAGCAGACTACCTTGGTGTGGGCCCGGTATTTCCAACCGGCAGCAAGCCTGATGCCGCGCCCCCAATCGGGCTGGCCGAACTAGCAAGGATTTGTCGCGATGCGCAGTTGCCGGTAGTGGCAATTGGGGGGATCAATGCGAGCAATCTGCAGCAGGTCATCGAGGCTGGCGCCGCCGGAGCGGCGGTCGTGGCCGCTGTGACGGAGGCACAGGACATGCAGGCCGCAGTCGCCGAACTAAGAAGCATTTGGGAGAAGTGCGGTTAAACGCCCTCGCAGCCGAGAAGCGTCAAGCAAATGTGGCCGTTCAGAGCCCAAATCAGGACAAACTGAAGCTGAAGAATGACAGGGTCTGTTATCGCCTCGTCCAGTGCTGTACACTTCCATTTGCAATCGAACATTTTGGGCGTGAAGCCCACAAGGGAGAACCTACAAATGGCTGCTACAACCATGACAAAAACACAGTTGGTTGGATTGATGGCGGAGAAGATCGAGATCACAAAGAAACAGTCCGCGTTATTCTTCGACACATTGGCTGACTTGGCAGTGACGCAAGCGAAGAAGAACGGAGTCTTCGTAGTACCCGGTCTTGGCCGCCTGAAGAAGGTACAGCGTAAGGCACGGACTGGCCGCAATCCACAGACCGGCGAGGCCATCAAGATCAAGGCCAAGACCACGGCGAAGTTCTATGTCGCAAAAGCAGTGAAGGACGCCATCGCACCCGTAAAGAAGTAACTCCTTACACTATTGGATAGGAACTGGCCGGCCAACGTCGGCCTTTTCTCATGATGGAAGAGATAAACTCCCTGTGCTGATTGTTGTGCGGGACTAGCGATGCTGTTACCATCCCCGATAGAAGGAGCAAGCCTATACATGGATACTGCACAAATTCTCGCGGACCTTCGAGCCCAGCGCGACCGCATAAGTCAGGCAATCGACGCCATCAAAGCACTCAACGAGACTAAGCCCCTCGGCAAGAACTCCGCTGGTCCAACCAACGGATCACATGCCGGCACAACGGTTCGCCGCACCATGAGTGCTGCCGGAAGGAAGAGAATAGCTGCTGCACAGAAGGCACGTTGGGCAGCGAAAAAAAAGCCCGCCAAGTCCGTGACGGATGCGGAGCCTGCTGTTCCGAAGAAGGTTATGGCCAAGACGGCGAAGCGTGTGTTTAGCCCTGAGAGCCGCAAGAAGATGGCTGCGGCACAGCAGAAGCGCTGGGCGAAGAAGAAGAGAGCCGCCAAGGCTGCCGCGAAGAAAGCGGCTGTGGCTCCCGTTACCGCGGCTGTTGCGAAGGAAACCACGAAGGCGTAGCTGGAATATACGGGAGGTTTATCTCAATCACCTCCCAAATCACTTTGATGAAGCGATGATCACAACGCACCTGCAGCGTTGTGAACGCAATTCGGATCGCGTTCGATGAACTGACGTGCTCGCGGGTTGCTGTCCACTTGGCTCTTTGTCGAACTGGCGCCGTTTTTTCTGGCACGAATGCATCACGTTCGTGCGATTGCTGTCACGGCCTGGTTTGGCATACTGGAATCCCCTCCTGCTGAATGAAGTGCAAGGAGACCGTTGGTGATAGCGAGAATAGTGAAAGGCATCCGCCTCGCTTTATTGATGGTAGCCGCCGCTACGCTGCCGCTTTACGCGCAAGGCAATTACGAAATCCAGGTTTATGGCTCTGACACGATTCCCGCCGGGCGCACCATGGTCGAGCTTCATAGCAACTTCACATTCGAAGGGTTTAAGAAAGCGAGCGACGGCGTCCTGCCGGACGAGCATCAGCTTCACGAAACCGTGGAAATCACACAGGGCTGGAATGATTGGTTTGAAACCGGATTCTATATCTTCACGAGCCTCGGCCCCAATCAAGGCTATAAATGGGTTGGAGATCATATACGGCCACGCGTTCGCATCCCGGAAAAGTGGAATTGGCCGGTCGGAGTAAGTCTCTCGACCGAAATCGGCTACCAGCGGCCAATCTTTTCCGCCGACACGTGGACGTGGGAGATTCGGCCCATCGTCGATAAACAACTCGGTCCATGGTATCTGGCATTCAATCCTGCGCTGGAACGCTCCTTTCATGGGCCGAGCGTAAACGAAGGAGTGGGTTTTTCTCCAAACTTCAAAGCAGCGTATTCGTTCACTCGAAAGCTCAGCGGCGGACTTGAATACTATGGATCGCTGGGGCCGATCACCGGATTTAATCCTTTGTACCAGCAGCAACAGCAGATTGTGCCTGCGGTCGATTATGACTTCGGCCCTAACTGGGAATTCAATCTGGGAGTTGGCGTGGGCATTACGCGCAGCACGGATCATCTGCTGGTCAAAATGATTTTGGGACGGCGTTTTCGATTCATTACGCCACGACCTGCCCGCGAGAAGCCAACAACTGCGGTTCAAGGTGAACAGTAATGCCGCGCTTCGCCTGGAGTCGCGCGAGGTGGGTAACGGTTCTATGGTTGTGCCTGCTTTCCGCCGTGTCGCCCCAGGAGAATACTCGCTCCCGCGAGGCTGGCTTGCCAGTTCCTCTGGGTCTTCCGTCTCTTCCATGGCCCGCAGACAATTCCTATTCAGCAGCACGAGCCGAGTTGGGGAGGATATTGTTTTTCGACAGCAGACTCTCTGGGAATTCGATTTCTTGCGCCTCTTGCCACGAACCGCCCCATGCGTTCTCAGGTAGCGCGGCATTTTCTAAAGGCGCGAACGGAAAACTGGAACGTCGGCACACTCCCACAATCATCAATCGAGCCTGGGGAAAATCGCAGTTGTGGGACGGGCGGCTGCCCACCTTGGAATCGCAGGTTCTGAACGCAGTAACCCAGCCGGATGAGATGGGCACAACTGCGGAACAAGTCGTGGAAACGCTTCGCAGCATCAGGGGCTACGCACCGCTTTTTATCGCTGCTTTCGGTGACGACGTAATTACCTTCGACCGGGTAACGCAGGCAATCGCCACCTTTGAGCGCACAATCCTTTCGGGAAACTCTGCTTACGACCGCTATCTGGCTGGTGACAAATCTGCGCTGACAAAGCGCCAGCGGATAGGTTTGGATTTTTTCAATCACAAGGGCGAATGCGCCGAATGCCACGCAGGGCCGAATCTCACCACGGAAAAATTTGCCAACCTGGGAATCGGTACGGACCGGAGCGCACCGGATCCCGGACGTGAAGCCGTCACGCACAAGCACGGAGATTACGGAAAGTTCAAGGTGCCAACCTTGCGCGATGTTGCCCGGCGTGGGCCCTACATGCATGACGGCCGATTCAAGACACTGGCCGAGGTCCTGGACTTCTATGCCAAGGGCGGAATTGCGAATCCTCGGCTTGACACTCGCCTGACGCCGTTCTACATGGATGAGCAAACTAAGCAGGACCTGCTTGTTTTTCTGGACTCGCTCAACGGCGAAGGTTGGGAGAAAATCTCTTCTCCTTCAGTTTTTCCTCAATAGGCGCGGCAACTCCGCCTCTCTCATGCCAAAAGAGTGCTCACTTCAGATAAGACCGGAGCACATCGATCAATTCCTCGGCGGCTGCAATGTGCTCTGAATCGGGTTTTTGTTTTGGGTCAAGCACGTGTTCACGGATGTGCCCTTCCAGCACCTCGACGATGAGGCTGCTCATAGCCCCCCGCGCGGCGGTGATCAACTGAAGCACGTCGGAGCAGTCTTTCTCATCGTTCAGGGCACGCTCCACGGCTTCCACCTGTCCTCGGATGCGCCGTATTCGCCAGATCAACTTCTCTTTGTCGGTCAGTGTATGTGCCATGCAGGGTAGTATACCCCTACCACTACCCCTTTGACCTGATTTGAAGGTATGACCTCAGGTCGGCATAATGAAGGCGCTTTTCAATGATTTTATTCTGTTGACACGGGCCAACCACGGTGGGTATCTTGTTCTTGGCGTTGTTTGGCTGACGCCGGTTACTGCATGGTTCCTCGGTAGGCGAGGCTACTGCGCGACACACAGGCCACTGCCCGACGACTTCGAAAGAAGTTTGCCTGAGCGGTATAACAGGAACTCCCGGATTAAGGGTTTTCCTAACGTGGCTGAGGTTCTTGAACCTCTAACGGTGCGCGGTGCTAAAGCTTGGACGAGTGAGGAAAGAAAACTGGTCGCATACGGCGTCACCGGCGTCGCACGCTCTGCTCCGGCATTCTCTCCTCTAGAGGCTTCTGTCTCTACCTCCTCCTGTTTTGCACCCTAAGCACAAAGGCTATATGAGCAATATCGAATTATCTCAGGATGACCAGCCTCCGAGTTTGGCGGCTGTACGCTGTAGAGAAGTAGTCGCATGACCCGATAGACGCGTAATTCCTGCCTGTCGCCTCACTTCTGCTTCTTCTACGAAACGACCTCAGTAGAAGCGCGGAAGGTGAGGCTCGATTCTCCCCTCCTCGCAATCAGCAACTTGGCCTAGCGCCACACGTATGGCAGTGCTCCGGGTGAGCTTCGCTCTTCTGACCCTAGATTTTCGCGTGTGCGGAAGATGGCCTGTTGCGATCCAAGAGAAACCTGAGACCACGCAGTAGCGAGCAGGAGTAGGTAGATGCAGAAAGTAGTTGCAATCTCGACCGCAGGGGCAGCCGCCGCGCCGACACTAGTGCGCGGGAGAATCGTCCGCACGAAGTGGGCTCGGAATGTGCTCATGTTCCTCATGGTCTTCGGCCCCGGTCTGATTGTGATGGTGGCCGATAACGACGCAGGAGCCGTCTCGACGTATGTTCAGGCGGGAGCGCAGTATGGGACCAAGTTGCTTTGGGTGCTTCTGCTACTCTTGCCGACCTGTTATTTCATTCAGGAAATGGTAATCCGTCTCGGCATCGCGACCGGCAAGGGCCATGCCGCGATGATCTATCAGCGTTTCGGCAAGTGGTGGGGCGTGTTCTCGCTGATCGATCTGGAGATGGTGAACTTTCTAACTCTGGTCACGGAGTTTGCCGCGATCTCTCTTGCTGTAAGCCACATGGGAATCCCTCCGTACCTCGGAGTTCCGGTGGCCGCCGTAGGCTTGATACTGATGGTGCTCACAGGGAGCTACCGCCGCTGGGAGCGGATCACGGTTTTCTTCTGTCTGCTCGACCTGGCATGGCTGGCAATCGCCGTTCGGTTGCATCCGAGCGTCGGCCAGATGGCGCATGACGCGATAGTTCCCAGCATTCCCAAGGGCGGCATCACTGGCAATTTGATCTTCCTGGTGATCGCCATCGTGGGAACGACGATTGCTCCGTGGCAGCTGTTCTTTCAACAGAGCTGCATCGCCGATAAGCGCTTGCGGTTTTCCGACTTGAAGTGGGCGCGCCTGGATACGCTGATCGGCGCAATCTTCACCATCATCGTCGCCGGATGCATGATGCTGGCTGGCAACGCGGCATTCGATGGCGGAATCCAGTTCGCCGATCCGGCACAGATGGCCAACGCGCTCCATCTGGCAGCGGGAAGCCAGTGGGTGCGCTACGCGATCCTGTTGTTGATGATCAACGCGGCGATTCTTGGAACCGGCGCAATCTCACTGTCGAGCGCCTGGGCCTACGGCGAAGTGAAGGGCTGGCCGCACAGCTTGCAATTGCCCTTCAAGCAGGCCAAGGGATTTTATCTGACCTACGGTGTGTGCGTAGCGGTCGCAGCTGGGCTGGTTCTGATCCCGCGAGCACCATTGCAGTTGATCATTCTTGGCGTACAGGTGCTGGCGGGAATTATTCTGCCCTCCGCCATCATCTTCTTACAACTCCTGCTCAACGATAAGGAGTTGATGGGCGACTACGTCAACAAACCGTGGAACAACTGGGTGAACTGGACCATCATCATCGTCCTGTTCATTCTCTCCCTCATCTTGGCGGCCCAGGTGGTCGCTCCAAACCTGTTTCCGGCAGCCTGAGATTTCGAGGAGGATAAGAAAATGAGCTTCATGACCGCAACCATGGATATCGACGTCAGCCAGATTCCGGAGAACCACTACTTTGTGGTGCATCCGCTGGATGACCAGCCCGAAGAAAAGATCGACACCTCGATGCTGGGACCGATGCCGATGACTACCAGCGTGAAGATTTCGTTAATGGCGCTGCGCGGCTACTTGGTCCTGATGGTCATTCTGGTAGGTTATCACTGCATGGATTTAGCAGGCGTCTTTGGCAAGCACTAGATGGCGAGAATCACGGGACGCGAGCGGGAAAAACTAAGTATGGAACAAAGCCGTGACAACGATAAACTTGGACCCGCAGCAGCACGGGACTGTTGGAGCCAGCGAGACAGAAGCACGCAATCTCCTGTACCCGCCTCGCCAGAAGCACCTGCTTCTCAATCCCGCGCCTTACCAGTCAGCTAAACTTAACTGAATGCCGATATAGCGCAAGAACGAACTCGAAGTGTGCGCAGGATGAACGCAGGACGAACACGCAGCAAAAGGAACAGTCCGATGAACAAGAAAACCAAAATTCTGGTGATGGCTGCGCGTTTGGCGTGGTTTTTCCTCTTTTGCTTCCAGACCGCAGCACTGGGCCAAACGGCCGGACTGACCGAGAGCTTCAAGGAAACTCCTACAGTTACGGAAGACGAATCGACGGACAGCATGTTGCCGCATCCCTCAGATGGCCGGTTCTGGGTATCCGGACAGATGAACTTTATTTCCCAAGCCCATCCGGATTTCGATGCCAAGTACACAGGCACCAACAGCCTATTGCCTAACTACGAAAAAGCCACGTCGCGGGTGTTGACCGTGTACACCGGTGTCAGGCTCAACAATTCAATCGAGTTGATTGGGGACGCAGAGGAGGCTGGCGGCCAGGCTCTGAGCCAAGCCCTTGGCTTAGCGGGATTCTCCAACCTGGATGCGGTGCGCAATCCCTCATTGAGCAAGAACCCCTATCTCGCCCGCGCGATCTTCCACAAGGTGATCGCGCTGAGCAACGAGAAAGTGGAAAACGAGCGCGGACCGATGTCCAACTTCACTGAACTGCCTGAACGCCGCATTGACATTCGCTTTGGCAAGTTCACCGCGCCAGATTTCTTTGACATTAACTCCGTAGGGTCGGACAGCCACTTTCAGTTTATGAACTGGGCCACGGCTCAGAACGGCGCCTATGACTACGCGGCCGACACGCGCGGTTACACTTGGGGCGCAGTCGTTGAGTACCAGGCAAAAAACTATGCATTTCGCGCGGGCGACATGCTGATGCCGAAGATTGCTAACGGCATCGACATGGAGTGGAGTCTGCGCAAGGCTCACGCTGAGAACTTTGAGTTCGAGTTGCGCAAAGGGCTTTTGCCGAAGAAGGACGGCACCGTGCGACTTCTCTCCTATATCAATCACGCGAACATGGGCATCTATCGCGACGCAGTTGCACAGTACAAAGCCGGACTCACTCCAGTGCCGGAAATCACTGATCATCCGTGGCACACAACCATCAAGTACGGCTTCGGAGTGAACATCGAACAGGCACTCTCGGCGAACCTCAAGGCATTCGCACGCTGGGGATGGAACAACGGCAAGACGGAATCATTCGTCTACACGGAGATTGATTCAACGTTTGTGGCCGGCCTTGGCGCGAACGGTCACCTGTGGCATCGCAACAAAGATCGCGCCGGGGCGGCGATCGCCAGCAACGCTATCTCGAAGGATCACCAGAACTATCTTGCCGATGGAGGTCTGGGCTTCATCCTTGGCGATGGCAGATTGAACTACGGACGCGAACAGATTTTTGAGACTTACTACACGGCGCATGTATGGCGTGGGCTCTACATCAGTCCCGACCTCCAGCACGTCAACAATCCGGGCTACAACCGGGATCGCGGCCCCGTCCTCATCCCCGGGCTCCGGTTGCATGTGGAACTGTGACTTCTGCAGGATCGCAGATAAACGCGCATCGAGAGTGACCCACTATTTATGCGGCTATGGGCCATTCCCGGTGCGCGTTTGTCCATTCTCATCTGCTGTTAGAGGTTTTCTGAATGCTCGCTATTTCTTTAGCACCTCAGGATTCACACAGGTCTCGGGAGCCTGACCATTCAGGACTTTGATTACGTTGTTAACCGCAATCTTGCCCATATTGATTCGAGTCTCGCTTGTGGCCGAGGCGATATGTGGAACCACAACAACGTTATCTAGCGCAGTCAGGCCAGGCACGATTTCAGGTTCATTCTCGAATACGTCGAGCCCAGCTCCCCAGATCTGTTTCTCCCGCAATGCTTTCAAAAGCGCCTTCTCGTCCACAACCGGGCCCCGGGAAGCGTTGATGAGCACTGCAGTCTTTTTCATCATTCCCAGTTCTTTTTCGCCGATGTAGTGAAAAGTCTCGGGCAAGAGCGGCACGTGGAGAGTGAGGAAATCTGACTCTTTCAGGAGCGTCTCCTTGTCCACGTAGATCGCGCCAAGCTCACTCTCCACTTTTGGATTCCGCCGGGCATCGGAGTAGATGATCTTCATGTCGAAGCCCTTGGCTTTCCGGGCGACATTGGAACCGATCCTCCCCATACCCGCGATCCCGAGTGTCCTTCGATCGACGTCCATGCCAATAAAGAACATTGGTGCCCAGCCCTTCCACTTGCCATCGCGGACAAACTTGTCCGCCTCGGCCAGTCTCCGGGCAGTTGCCAGTAATAGAGCAAAGGCATGTGTCGCGGTGGCATCGTCCAACACGCCAGGCGTATTGGTGAGAATTACACCGCGCTGGGTGGCCGCCGCGACATCAAAGTTATTGAAGCCCACTGCATAGTTCGCCACAACCTTGCACTGCGGCCCAATGGCGTCAAGTAATTCGCCATCGATGGTATCGGTTATGAGCGTAATCAAAGCATCGCAACCTTTGCCTTTAACGGCGAGCTCAGCCTTGGTCAGTGCCCGATCCTCGGGATTCACTTCAACATCGAAATGATTTCGCAGGTCGTTAATACTCTCCTCCGGAATCATCCTTGTAACGTATACGCGTGCTTTCTTCATCCCTACCTTCCTATTTGATTCTGTGTGTTGCGAGCGGCTGGGTAAAAGCCGGCTAGGATTTCCGCGTCACTTCAATTTTCGCAAGCTTCTCGTAGAAACGGACCAGGGCGCCGTGGTCGCAATCGCCCATGCCGTCCACCTTCAGAGCCTGCATTATTTCCATAACAGCGGCAGACAATGGCAGCGGCACACCCACGCCGTGGCCAGTCTCAAGCACGTTGTTCAGGTCCTTGATATGGAGGTTGATCCGGAATCCGGGATTGAACTTTCGATCCATCATCAGCGGGGCCTTGGCGTCCAGAACGGTGCTGCCGGCCAGACCGCCGCGGATAGCTTGATACACGGTGTTGGGATCGACGCCGGCCTTGGTGGCCAGCACCAGCGCTTCGGAGACCGCCGCAATATTCAAGGCCACGATGATTTGATTTGCCAGCTTGGTGACGTTACCAGCGCCGATGTCACCGGCTAAGACTACTGAAGCTCCGAGGCATTTGAAGATCGGGGCCATCTTGTCGAAATCGGCTTTTTGTCCGCCGACCATGATTGAGAGAGTGCCGTCGATAGCCTTTGGTTCACCGCCGCTCACCGGAGCATCAAGCATACGGATGCCCTTCTTGGCCAGCTCGTCGCTCACCTCACGCGCAACCAGGGGAGCGATCGAACTCATGTCCACTACCAGTGCACCCTTCTTAACACCTTCGATCACACCGTCCTTACCGAGAACTGCCTGCTTCACGTGCGGGGAGTTGGGAAGCATGGTAATGATAATGTCCGTCTTGGAGGCCACGTCGCTGGGCGAAGTGCCAACTTCCGCTCCAGCCTGCTTCAGCTCTTCCACCGGTGCGGGCACGATATCGTAAACGACCAGCTTGTACCCCGCCTTGATCAGATTCTTGCTCATGGGCTTTCCCATGATGCCTAAACCGACAAAACCAATCTTCTCCATCACCTTATCCTTTTTGATCTCTTACAGGTTCAACTTCTAAGCACTGCAAGGACTGAGTTGCTGTTGAAAGGCCAGGAAGACGCCGCGAGAGAAATGTTAGAGTTCGCCCGCAGCAGCCATCGAAGCCATAGCCCCGGTAATCGCCTGATCCTCCTCGGGAGCAAGCCCGCTCACGCCAACTGCTCCCAACACATTACCAGCCTTATCTATAATAGGATTTCCGCCAGGAAGAGCAGAGAACGATTCGTCGAAATAGCTGGCCTCATATTGATTTTTCAGCAGCCGAGACAGGAATACGTCGGTTGACACGCCCATTCGCACAGCAGTAAATGCTTTGCGCTGAGCAATCGCGATGCTGCGAATTGGAGCCGTATCCATGCGGCCAAAAGCCAGCAGAAATCCAGAATGATCGCAAACCGAAACGCAAATAGGACGCTTGTAATCGGCCGTTGCCGTTTGTATCGCCCGGGCAACAATCTTCTGAGCACATTCCAACGTTAACTTATCCATGTAAGCTTCCCTCTTTCTAAGCTAGATCAATCTAGCTAGGTACGATTTCGTTAACTGGCCGCCTACCGTGGACCAGCCCCGCCAGCGGGTGCTGCGGTCGCAGCCTTGGCGGCAAGTTTCTTGTTATTCTTACGATACATCCATGATGTTAATAGCGGCGTTAAGATAGCCGTGACAATGACGGAAGCGGCCACTTGAACGGTCGCAGCTCCCGCAACCGGTGCAAACTTAGGATCCGCCATGGCAACTGCTTTGGGCACCGAGGCGGAATTACCGGCCGTACTCGAAGCAGCTGCTCCGGCAACGCCCGTCCCACCCAGCAACTTATCGGCGAGAATGCAGACGAATCCGGTAACAATCCATACGGTAACTCCCAGGAACACACCGGAAAGTCCAGCGGTAACAACCGCGCGGAGATTGATGGTTTGTCCCAGGGTAAAGGCCATGAAGGGGACGATGATCGGTTCATGGGTGCTAAAGAAATCGCGAAGGTCCGAGTCGATATTGCCCAGGAACGCGCCTACGAAGATCGGTGCGATTACCGAAACCATCGTTAGCCATGGAATCACCGCCAGTCCGGTACCGACAAAGATGAGCATGGTGAGGAACGGTCCGGTTTCGATACTCTGCGGAACATAGGTCCCCACGTCTTCCTTGTCGCCCATTACGCTGGTCAGCGCCAGGAACATCCCGCCATTGGTATCGCTCATCGCCGTCATCACGGCCAGCGTGCTGATGCCCAATAAATTGCCGCCAAAGAACTTGGCGAGAGCAAGCGCGAATAGGGTTGCAGTGCCAACCTTGACGAACAGGATGCCGAAGCCCCGTTTCAACATTCTTGGGGCGGCCTTCAGGGTCATCTTTGTGCCGACCGTAAACAGGTACATGCCCAGCACTGTGGGATAGCCAACACCGCTCAGAGCCTCGGTGAAACCTCCAATCTTAAGCAGGTGAGGAAAGAACGTGTTGACTACCATACCAAGAAACAGCGGACACACCATCAGTCCACCTGGCACGCGGTTCATCGTCTTCCAAATTTTCATAGTTCACCTTTGGGAGAAATCCAGTTCGCACCTTGAGAGATCGTCTGTGCTCCAATTGCCAGGCACAGCTCTTCTTTCAGGAACTTCCTCTGCATTCCTTCCCTCGAATTAAGCTGGCATAGAATACTGCCCTATTGCCTAAAGTCCTGCAATCGTTTTTTCAATCATTTGAAGCATTTTGTGAAGCATTCTGACCTAGGCTCGCGTAAACAGAAACTGGGTTACCACATACCGATCGAGCTGCCCGGAATCCTTAACAGCGCGAATCCGGCTGCCTAATCAGCACTCGGCAGACCACCGTCAGCCGCTTCGTAGGCTGCCTTTCGGATTCGCCTTTGTTATTTCATTGGTGATCTACGCCACGGCGCCCAGGCTTGTCTCCAGACCGGAGTTACAATGCGAGTGTGAAGAGACTTCTAGCAGCTCTGGTCCTGGTACTCTTACCAACATTGTCCTCGGCTGAAGATAACCAGCGTTTCGACGGCATGTGGCAGACAACGGTCTCGTGTGCCGCGGCGAGAGACGCACTGGGCTATTCCTTTCGCTTCGTCAGCACAGTGAAAGATGGCGTCTTTCATGGTCTGCACGGCGCTGCAGGCGAACCAGGTTCCCTGCAAATCGATGGCAAGATCGGAGCCGACGGTGTTGGCAAGCTTTATGCAAATGGCCGCACCGGCTCAAAGGAATACGTTCCGGGGCGAGACACCCCAAGGGGAACTGAGTATGGCTACAGTATCGATGCGAAGTTCGAGGGATCGACAGGAACCGGCACCCGCATCGAGGGCCGTCCCTGTACTCTCCAGTTTGAGAAACAGTAATCAGGTCCTACCCACCCCGTCCAGCCAACAACTTCTGCGTCAGCATCTTAGGCTGAATGAGAGCTGGAATCATCTGACTACCTTCGTTCCAGGTAAGTTACTGAAGTAAAAGGACTTATGCTGGACTTTCTCTGCCTTTTGTCAATTCATCACATAATTGTGTGATATTTCTACTTGTGCCCATCAAGAACGCCGATCATAGTGCCGCAACTGAAAGCACTGGCAATCTGAGCGTTGTGCTCCCCGGCAACCTCTGCGAGGCACCAAGCCGGCGTGAGTAACGCCCCGTCGGCCAGTGCATATTTGGCCCTCTGTCATTCCGCTGCTCTTCCGGGATACCCTAGCCCGCGAGATCAGAGTCCACATATTGGAATAGGTGTTGGATAGGAGCGGGGAGGCATTGACTCTATGTAGGCGAGTAAGCGTTCATTACGTTCAAGGCGAAAACGGACGCGAGCGAACTCCCCGCACCTGCGATCCGTTGGGCAGGGCTCGAAGTTGGGCAGCGTGTTTCTGGAGATCCGCCCGCGGGGTGGGTTGTCGCGATCAACAGTTCGTGAGCTGAGGTAAATATGGAAACCAACTCCTCACCCAATCCAGTTCAGACTTCCTCTGGATACGGGACTCAGACAATCCAGCGCGCAGCTCTGCTGCTGCGTTTGCTCACCTACCACAATCGGACTGGATTGCGGCTGGTGGACCTTGCCGCCTTGTCCCAGATGGAGCGGCCAACGGTGCACCGCATGTTGCAAGGACTGATCGATGAGAATTTCGTGGTGCAGGACCAGGAGAGCAGAAAGTATTACCTTGGCCCGGCGCTCTATGAAATGGGGCTGACGGCATCCCCGAAAAACCATCTCCGCGACGTCTGCCTGCCCTTCCTGCAGTGGGTTGCGGCGAACACGGGGGTCACGGTTTTCCTCACCGTCCGTTCGGGCTTCGATGGAGTATGCCTCGACCGCAAGGACGGAGCTTCGATCACAACCACCACCATTCCGGATTTCGATATCGGTCAGCGGCGCCCTCTCGGAATGGGGACCGGGTGCATGGCATTGCTCAGCGCGCTTCCTGACGAGGTGGTAGACGGAATCATTGCATTTAACGATCAGCGCAACGCCTTTTCCAGGGAGCCCATGACGGTCCGGCAGCTCAGGGAAAAGGTTGCGGAGACCCGGGATAAAGGATACGCATCGAGAACCCTGCAAACGCAGCCGCCCATGAGCGCACTCGGTGTTGTCATCCCCGACTCCGGCCGAGGCCCCGTTGGTGCCCTGAGCGTCAGAGATCTCGCGCCTCGGTTGCAAGGGAAATACAAGGAGCAGCTGGTCTTGATCCTGCGGCGTGCCGTTGAGGATATTGGGAGCGCGGTGCAGAAGAATCTGCATGGCAACGCGATTGCCTCGTCGCTCTCCGCCGCCCAGAAGCGGCCCATGTGCACCGTTCGTTCCATGCCCTGATGAACAGGCTCGCGGAAAGCAATCAGAGCAAGGTTTTGTAAGTGCCGTAGAACAAACACGAGGAGTGTGACCGAATGTCGCAACAATGGTGGCTAAGCCCTTATAACACTGTTCCGGAAGTCACAGCGCAGCTTGCAAACTTTCCCAAGCAGGTCAAAATCTATGACACGACACTGCGCGATGGAGAGCAATCCGTTGGCGTCAGCATAGCTGCCGAAGACAAGGTGAGCATCGCCCTGGCCTTAGCCGATGCCGGCGTGGACCGCATTGAGGCTGGCTTCCCCGCCAGCACCACCGAAGACAAGCGTGCGGTCGCTGAGATCGTCAAGCAAGTCAAGAATGTCGAGATCTGGGGTTTTTCACGCTGCAACGTGAACGATGTTCAAGCCTGCCTGGATACTGGGGTGAAGTTCATCAACTGCGAAATCATGACCAGTGAACTCAAAATGAAGGCGTGGGAAGTAGATGAGGCTACTATTCTCTCCCGCATTCAGAAGAGTGTCAGCTTCGCCAAGCAGCATGGCCTTTACTGCGCCTACTTCGCAGTTGACGCCTCGCGCACCAGACTGGAGTTCCTCAAGCAGGCCTATGGCTGCGCCATCGACGCTGGAGCGGATGAACTCGTAATCGTTGACACCGTAGGCGTCACAACGCCTCAGGCGATGTTTTACCTGACCGCGCAGGTCAAGAGCTGGTTCAATGTGCCGTTGGCGGTACATTGCCACAATGACTTCGGCCTGGCCACTGCCTGCAGTCTTGCAGGTCTGCAAGCCGGGGCAACCTCCGCACATGTAACCGTCAACGGGTTGGGCGAAAAAAGCGGCAACACCGACATCTCTGATATGGCCCTAGCTCTGATCGGCCTGTATGGTACAAAGACAAATCTCAAGCTGGAAAAGCTCTATCCGCTGAGCAAGCTGGTCCAGCGGGTGACGGGAGTTCCGGTGTCGCCCTTCAAGCCCATCGTCGGCGATACAACCTACGTAAGAGAAACCGGCTCCGCCGTTGCCCAGGTGATGACTTTTCCTCCTTCCGTGGAAGGTTATGCTCCCGAGCTGGTCGGGCGTGAACGCGATGTCTTCCTGAGTAAGAAGAGCGGGAAGAAATCGGTTGAGTATGCCCTGGACAAAATCGGCATCAGCTTCCCGAGCGAGAAGATGGATGACCTGTTAACGTCAGTAAAAGAGCAGGGAGTAAAGAACAAGGGAATCGTACCGCTGGATCAGTTCCGGGAGTTAGTCGCAAAGGTCAAGTAGAGTAGCGCGACTCTTACTCGACACATGGCGAAGGGTCCGCCTTCAGACGTCCGGGCCCTTTAACTTTGGGATATCCACGCCTCAGCTCCTGACGTCCTTGTTTTCCGCACGCGCCTCCAATTTTGCCGGCTTTGCACACGTGCTATTTCGAATTCCTCAAGTTATTGTCCACATATTGAACTTGCGGATGCGTCCCTTCGTGCCGCTCCTCATAATAACCATCGTTCACAACCCCGGTGTTGAGGGCAGAGATTGCTCGGACCCTCAGAAGGGCGATTGCCCCATGACGAGTGTCGGGACAGCAGTAGCAATTGACAGGAATTCCCTTGAGGAACGCACGCTACGAAAAATCAAGTGGCGGCTCCTTCCTTTTATCCTGTTTCTTTTTATCGTCTGTTATGTGGATCGAGCCAACATCGGCTATGTGGCGCTCGATATGAACAAGGCGCTGCACCTCACTGGCACTGCTTTCGGACTTCTCTCAGGCATCTTCTTCCTTGGGTATAGTCCCTTCGAAATTCCCAGCAATATACTGATGCATCGCTTTGGGGCGAGAAGGTGGCTAAGCCGCATCATGATCACCTGGGGCGCAGTGGTCGTACTGACTGCATTTGTTAAGAGTGCCCCTCAGTTATTTGCGCTCCGGTTTGTGCTTGGGATGGCCGAAGCTGGATTCTACCCCGGCATTCTTTTGTACTTTACCTTCTGGTTTCCGCAGAGACTGCGCAGCCAGGCAATTGCGGTTCTCCAGATGGGAATTCCGATCTCCGGCTTTATTGGCGCGCCGATAGCGGTCCTCATCATGGACCATATCCATTGGGCCGGAATGGCAGGTTGGAGATGGGTGTTTGTAGTAGAGGGAATACCCGCGATGCTTTTAGGCGTCGTCGTCTACTATTTCCTGACCGATAGACCGCAGGATGCACAATGGCTCTCGCCAGAAGAAAGAGATTGGCTGGCGACGAACCAGCGGAAAGAGCATCAAGCTAAAGTACAAGTTAAGAAGTACAGCAAATTGGAAGCCGTTCTTAGCCCACGAGTGTGGCGGCTAACGCTCATCTATTTCACCCTCCAATCAGTCCAGATCAGCATTCCTCTTTGGCTGCCAACAATCCTCAAGGGGCTATCGCGCACTTCGAGTAACACTAGGATTGGGCTCCTGACCATGATTCCCTATATCTGCGCCACGGTCGCCATGTTGCTTTGGTCGCGCCATTCCGACAAAACCGGCGAGAGAAAATTCCATGCTGCCATGGGTCCCTTGGTAGCCATCGTCGGATTAATCCTGTTCGGAGTATTGGGTAGTCTCAGCCTGAAGATTGCAGGCATGACGATTGCCCTTGTGGGTATCTACTGTTTTTACGGTCCGTTCTGGACTTTGCCCTCCCAGTTTCTATCCGAGGAATCCGCCGCTGTTGGCCTTGCCACGATTAACTCCATCGCGATGATCGGCGGATTTATCGGTCCAGCCATGCTCGGCTATCTCATTCGATGGCGTGGGGGAAATCTTGACGGGGCACTTTGCTTTTTGTGCGTAGTGTTGGCAGTGAATGTCGCCCTGGTTGCGACCATGCAGATAGCGGTAGATAAGAAACAATCCGAGGCATAGTCTACAGTGGAGGCGCGGCCGTTTCTATCTGAAAGGCAAGGCGTGCTTGCCTCTAACTGAATGTAGGAGAGTGCCAGATGAAAGTAGTTCATGTAGGTAGCTTGACCCCCGCGGTGCGGCCACAACATCACGAGGTTTTCGCTAGAGAAATTTGGGGACCAGGAACAGGCGCCAGCCATATGACCATGGTTCACTGCGTGATGTTGGCCAGCGGCGGCGCGGAGATGCATACGCATCCCGAGTCGGAGCACCTCTTCTATGTGCTTCGCGGCGAACTCAAGGTTACCAACGGCAAGGAGACGCTGATTGTTCCGGCCCGGCAGGCTCTTGTGATCGAGCCAAACGAGCCACACCAGGTAACCGGGAACGGACGAATGGACTGCGAATACCTTTCCATTACCAGTCCTCCCATAAGGCGAAAATAACCGATTGAATTACCCATCGGATGAATGGGTTAGGAAAACCAACAGGTACCAGACTATGAAAGCCATCTTACTTCGTCGCCTCGGCGATCCCTCTGTTCTGGAATACTCTGAGGTACCTACACCGCAGCCAGGCGACAGTGAGGTTCTGATCAAGGCCCACACCATTGGCGTGGGTATGCCGGAGGTACTAGCGCGCAAGGGCACATACGAATGGACGCCGCGCTTGCCCTTCATTCCCGGCATAGAGATGAGCGGTACGGATGTTGAGCTGGGTCGCGACGTTCACACTCTGGCGACCGGGCAACCTGTGTTCGTTAGCGCTCGAGATTTACCGTCGCGCGCAGGCTGTTACGCAGAATACATTGCGCTGCCTGCTGCGGCGGCATACCCTTTGCCGGCAGGCTGTCCGCTAGAGGCAGCGGCCTGTCTCTCGAATTTCCAAGTGGCATACCACATCCTTCACACCGCTGCGCGCGGCGTGCAGGCACATTCGGTTCTCATTTATGCTGCGGCGGGTGGTGTCGGCAGCGCTGCCTTGGAACTCGCCAAACTCGCCGGTATGGCCGTGATTGGCGCGGTCAGCACTGAAGAGCAAAGAGAATCTGTCACTCACTTAGGTGCGGACCATGTAGTGAACTACTGCTCAGAAGACTTCATTACCCGGGTTCGCGAGGCGACTGGCGGGCAAGGCGTGGACCTCATCCTTGATTCTGTCGGCGGCATGAATTTCGGCAGGAACTTCTCGATGGTAGCACCGATGGGCATGGTGGTTTCCTATGGCTATCGTGAGGGCTGGCCTGACCCCAACAAGCTATTGGAAGCGATGCGCACCAACTTCGCAGTAAGTCCTGCGGTACGCTTCTTTACCATGCATAGCTTCGACGAGCGCCCGGACGTTCGAAGTGCAACGATGAAGACCCTCCTGACTTACTTGGCCGATGGCAATCTTCATCCCTTGATCTATGACCGCCTGCCGCTGGCCGAGGCACGACGGGCCCATGAGCTTTTGGAGTCTGGCCAAGTGATCGGAAAGCTTGTACTGAAGCCATAACCTCCGCAGAGCCGCATATTTACTGGACGCCTTTTGCCAAGCAGGCCAGGCAAAATGTGTAACACGAGGGGGACGCAATGAAAGCTAGTGTTATGGTGGCGCCTGAAAAGTTGGAGTTTCAGGACGTGCCTGATGTAAAGCCGTCTCAGCGCCAGGTAGTGATTAAGGTAAAGTGCGTGGGAATATGCGGAACTGACGTCTCGGTGTACCGCGGCGTAATTCCTGCCAAGTCAAACTTAATCTTAGGGCACGAGTATTGCGGCGAAATCGCAGCGGTGGGACCTGGTGTGGCAAACTACAAGCCCGGAGATTACGTTTCTTCCGGAGGCGCATGGGGATGCGGACAATGCGCATGGTGCCGCCGGGACGAGATGTCCTACTGCCAGTCGCCAAACTCTTTGGCGCGTACAATTGACGGTTCACTTGCCGAATACATCGTGGTTCCGGCTGACATACTTTATCCCCTCGACAGGGGTGTTACTCCAGTGCAAGGGCAGGGAGTGATAGGGGTCGGTACCGGATTACGAGCGGTGTCGCGGGCTGGAGTAAAAGTAGGTGATCGAGTTTTGCTGATCGGCCCTGGTTATGGCGGCCTCATCATGCTTCAGCTCTGCAAACTCGCCGGAGCCCGTGCTGGAATTGTTGGAACGAGGTGCGAGAGGCTTGCGATCGCGGCCAAGGTCGGGGCCGATTTCACCGAGAATCTCAAACATAATCCTGAATGGGAAAACGATCTGCTCGCCAGAGAAGCGCCGACGGGATTTGACGTCGTGATTGAAGCTTCAGGGACCGTCTCCGGGCTGCTTTCCGCAACGCGAATGGTAAAAAAGGGTGGTACCGTGCTGCAGTTCGGGACATCGTTTGAAACCGTCAGTGGCATCCCCCAAAAGGATTTCTACTACCGCGAGATTTCGATTGTCGGCTCGAAGGGCGGATGGGGCTGTTACCATACCGCCGCCGAACTCTTGAACCGGCACACCATTCAGATCGACCCGCTGATTACCCACCACTACCCTCTTGCCCAAACCGCAGAGGCATTCAATGTAATGGACAAGAGGTTAGATGGCGTTGTCAGAGCTGCCGTGTTTTGTTAGCTACTAGCCAGTTACCTTGTTCGCCGCCGCGGCAGCCTTTGCATCGGCCCGCGGCGTGGTTTTAGCTTCCTGCGTTGGATTTGCGCGCTCCGCTAAGACAGCTTCCGTGTCGCGGCCAATCCGGCCAGCGGCATTTCCCAACTGCACTGCATAACGTTGAAACTTGGGCACGATCCCAGGCGTCATGACCTGATTACCCTCATCATCGGGGATGCTTGCGACCATGTTTCGTGCTCTGAAATGAGGGTCCTTTGCGATATGTGCTACTGACATCACCGGGCCGACCGGCACTCCAGCCTTCCGCAGCAATGATTCGATGTCGTCGCAAGTGTGCGACCGCGTCCAATCGGCGATGATGTCATCCAGTTCCTCTTCATTTATCACCCGCGCTGGGACATCGGCGAAGCGTGCGTCGTCAGCAAGTTCAGGACTCCCTATGGCCAGGCAGAAGCGGCGAAACAAGCTGTTGCTATTCGCGCCAATCGCAACCCAGCGTTCGTCCTTCGTGGGATAGGTGTTGCTCGGCGCAGAGCTCAAGTAGAGATTCCCCGCCCGCTCGCGCACTTGTCCTGTCGCACCATACTCTGGCAGAGTTCCTTCCGTAACGCTAAGTATCGCCTCCGCCAGCGCAACATCGATGTGATCACCGTGACCTTCTCGTTCGCGTGCTCGCAGCGCCGCCAGCAATCCAACCACGGCATATAAACCCGAAAGCTCATCGGCAATACTCACCCCCACGCGCAACGGTGGCCGGTCCGGGAATCCCGTGATGTAGCGCAATCCCCCGACTGACTCGGCGATGTTGCCGTAGCCCGGCCGTTCCGTGTATGGCCCATCCTGTCCGAATCCGCTAATCGAAATATAGATCAGCCGGTCGTTAATGCTTCGTACGTCTTCGTATCCCAGCCCCCACCGAGCCATTCGCCCCGGCACAAAGTTTTCTATCAGGGCGTCACTCCCTGCAATCAGTGACCGCAAGGTCTCCACGCCCTCGCTGGTGTGCAGATCCAGCATCACAAATCGTTTTCCCCGGTTTAGCGATTTGAAAAACCACGACGATTCATCCGGCGCAAGAACGCCCCACTTGCGAACAGTATCGCCTTCCGGAGGCTCAATCTTGATTACATCCGCTCCCAAGTCGGCCAGAAGACGTCCTGCAGCCGGCCCCGAAATCGAGCTCCCAACTTCCAGGACTCGAATGCCCGCCAAAGGCGAAGACGTCTGACTTTTGCTTGTGGTGGATGGACCTTGACTATTGCTGTTGTTTTCCATAGTTATCTTTCGGGACGAGGGGGCATCATGCCGGCTCATGTTCCATTCCTAGTATTACGAAAAACTTCCCAAACAACAACGGTGCAGCACGCCAGTTGGCATGCCGCACCGCGATGCTTCTTGCCTGCTGCGGCGAATATCAGTCGTGTCCCGCTGCCGTAGCCGTCAGAGGAGCATTGGCTTCATCTACGGAGACATACTCGCCGGGCAGTCCGCAGACGATTAAATCATGTTTCGGCGCACGGTAGAAGACCTCGAACCCATCGTCCGTGACCACGCCGCAGTGCTCGATCTTCACCCCATCCTTGGCCCATTTATTACCAAGCCACGTGAAACATCCTACTTCGACCGCGAAGGTCATGTTCTTCACGATCGTGACAGGAGGCATCATGTAGCCTGTATTCGCAGTGAACCCGGCAACCGTGGGTCCCCCATCGCCGGAACGGAGACCGATCGAATGCATAACCGAGCCTGCGAAGCGCCTGCCCGGCTCAGGCCACTTGGGCGTGTGTCCCCAGCCGCCCGGGAAGTCTCCCATCTTCTGCCATTCTCTTGTTATGTCCGCCGTAGTGATACCAGGCTTCACGCACGCCGTCAGGGCATAGAGGCCGTCGCGACAGACTTTGTAAACGTCCTTCTGGAATTGCGTCGGCTTGTCGCCTACCAAATATGTGCGGTAGAAACAGGTCCGGTAGCCCTGGAAGCTCACGCCGTTTATGTCGATAACCACAAAGTCGCCCGGCCTTACGATTCTGTCTGTGGGCATGCTGGGCACGACGTGCCCTGACCGCTCGCCGGAGCAAACCACGAAGCTCGGTCCTTCCAACTCTTCAGCCCCCAGTTTATAGAGTGCGTTGGCGGCAATGCCGGCAATCTGAAACTCGGTCATACCCGGCCGCAAAGCCTTGCATACCTCCCAATGGGCGCTTTCCGCAATCACACCGGCCATGCGCAGGCAGTGAATCTCATCCTCGGTCTTAACCTGCATCGCATCTGTCATCGCCAGCAGTCCATCGCAAACTTCAACGCCCGCACGATCAAATGCCCTGATCAAGTGATAGTTGGAGAGGTCTATCCCAACAGGCATACCAGCCTTACCGTGCTTCTGCATCAACCCTTTGACTTCGGCAACCATTTTGTCCATCTGGCGAGGCACATAGTCCGGGTGTTCGGGCAGAGCTTGCTGAATGGCGAATGTTGTAGCTGTCTCCAGGATTGACTTGCCTTTGAACCACGGCATCCGTGACTCATCCCATGTACCGCCAAAATGATCCTTCGGGACGTATGGGAAGCCTTCACCTTCAATCAGGAGGGCAAAGTGACCAAGGCGGCGCCGGTTGTATTGGTGCGATGAATAATAGCCCAGGTAACGCTGGTAGTCGTAGTCGAATACCATCACGGCTCCAAGGCCGTGTTTCTTAAGCGAAGCCTGCGCCTTTGCTATCCTCTCGTTGCGCATGCGCTCGGGATTGTAAGGGCGATACTCGTAATCCACCGCATAAGGTCCATATTGCATTTGAATCCTCCTGTTTCAGACCGTTCGTCCTCCTCTTATAGCGGTGACACAGAACTCCCTCAAGGCATTGTCCACATGTTGAACTAGTGGTTCCTCCCGCGCACACCATTCTTCATAATCTGTCCGCTCGCCAATCGTCGTATCAAACGACGTGCAGCTCGGCATTGCGACATTCCGGCCCCGGGTTCGTAACCAGAACAGCTACTAGTTGGGGGAAACTATATGGCGCTATCCCAGACAGAAACCACGCCGGTAGAGTCCGGCCTTAAGCGTTTATCCACCACCGCAGCCGTCCTCTGTCTAGCATTACTGGCCGCAGCCTATGTGACGAACGCAATGGACCGTACAATTTTTTCGACCTTGCTTCCCATGATCAGCAAGGCTCATGGATACGGACTAAAGTCTGGCGGGTTTCTGGCGACGGTCTTTAATCTGGGCCTCGCTATTACCGGAATCCCGGTAGGTTACCTCATCGATCGCTGGACAAGAAAATCTGTCCTGTTGTGGGGAATGGTCGTTTACTCCATCTTCACCCTGGTGACAATCTTTGCTATCGGCATGGTGGACATGATCGCCTACCGGGCCATGACCGGAGTTGGCGAAGGCATGCAGATCGCAGCCCTCTACGTTGCTGCGGGCAGCTATTTCTACAAGCGCAGAGCTTTCGTTGTGGGCTGCATCAACGTCGGCTACGGCCTCGGAGGCGTCCTGGGACCTTACTTCGGCACCCGCATCGCTTTAGTATCCGGAAGCTGGAAGCCACCATTTGCCGCGTTTTGCGTTATGGGTCTGGTAATGGCCTTTGTAGTTTGGATTTTGATTCCGAAAAACTTCACCGAGCAAAAGTCCGGACACCTGAATTCGTTCGACCAAGCCATGCTGGTCAACGTTCCACATAAGCTCTGGAACCGAAATACCTTCCTGATTGCCGGAACTAACGTAATGCTCGGCACAATACAGAACGGCTACACCGGACTCTACCCCACCTTCCTGCGCACCCAGTTGCACTTTCCGCCCGTAGTCGCCGGCACAGCTTTCAGCATGTTCGGCGCTGGCTGCATGTTCGGGTGGCTTGGCGGATATATCGGCGACCGTACCTCGACTCGAAAAACCATCATCATCGCCTATGGCGCGTTGAGTGTAATTGCTTACCTTATCTACCATGTGGCCACAAAACCCTGGGAACACTATGCGCTGAGCTTCCTCATGGCTTTCTTCGTGAGCAGCACCTTGCATCCGAACACGCTAGCTCTTATTCAGAAGAGCGTGCGGCCAGATCGAACCGGGGGAGCTACCGGCATCTTCACCAGTCTGCACTTTTTGGGATCAGGACTTGCCGGTTATTGGTTTGGCATGCTCGTCGAGAAATTCAGTTGGGGCACCGCTGGCTTGCTTGAGGAAACAATTCTTCCGCTGCTGGCAATCTGCCTGATACTGGCAGTGGATCCGAAAACACAGTGGCAGCCTGCTAAATCATAAGCAAACTGATGCTGGCCGGAAGTCGAGCAACTTTCGGTCAGCACCTTTAACAAGCACCCGCGCTCGCGGTCCACGAGTATGACTGAGACCCCATTCTGGTTTGCTTGCTCATCCATTCTTACAAATGTGCAACTTATCGAACCCGCCATCTGTTTCTTTGGCTGCCGGAATCGGTATGATGGTAGGACGAAGGGATAACACTCATGCAGGGCACCTACCTCATTGGTGGTGGGATCGTTCTATTGTCGATCACCGGAGCGGGAATCTACGCGTCTCGCAAGGTTAAATCGTCTGAAGATTTTTCGACCGGTGGCCGCCGGGCCAATTCATTCTTGGTTGCTGGAACTTTGATGGGAACCATGGTGGGCGGTGCGGCAACCATCGGCACCGCGCAGGTGGCATTCTGCTTTGGACTTTCCGGTTGGTGGTTTTGTCTCGGTGCCGGCATAGGTTTTTTGCTCTTGGCTTCAAGACTCGGGCGGCGTCTATATGAGAGCTCGATGGATACGATCCCGCAAGTCCTGGCTAAGACATATGGAAGGCAGATCGGTCCGATCGTCGCCGTCTTTACTTCGTTCGGGATATATTTCAGCTTCCTCGCGAATACTCTCGCCTTCGTAGCTTTGTGCAGCTCCATTCTTCGCATAGCACCCATGCAAGCCGCTGCATTCGGAACTTTCTTGGTACTCATGTATGTAATGTTTGGCGGGGTCTGGGGTACCGGACTGGCTGGCGTACTCAAAGTCGTTTTTGTGTACGCAGCTCTACTCTATTGCGGCGTAGCTGCATATATCAGGGTGGGCGGCATCTCTGGACTTGGTTCTGCTTTTTCATTCCATCCCTGGTTTTCTCTCTTCGGCCGCGGATATGGAGTGGACTTCGCGGCCGGATTCTCCATGCTGCTTGGCGTGCTATCGACCCAAACGTATTTCCAGGCGATCGCGTCGGCAAAGAGCTTCAAGGCGGCAAGACGGGGAGCGTTGATCTCGGCGATCATAACTCCATTGGTTGGACTCGGCGCCGTCCTCGTCGGTTTATATATGAGGTCCGCTTTTCCTGCGACGCCGTCCAGCGAAGCTCTGCCGGCCTTTGCACTTGCATTCTTGCCGCCAATGCTGGCCGGGGCCGTCCTGGCAACATTGCTGGTCGCAGTCGTAGGCTGCTCGGCTGGGTTGGCGCTTGGAATGTCCACCATGTTCACATTGGATATCTACAAGCAGTATGTGCGCCCTCAGGCTGGACAGAAAGAGGTCTTGCTCGTACAGCGTGCATCGCTTCTGGTCACATGTCTGGGCGCTCTTTTGTTTGTGAACGGAAACGTCGGCACCTTGATTCTTGGCTTGAGTTTCTTGTCGATGAGCCTGCGCGGATGCACCGTCTTGTTTCCGCTTTTGGCCGCGATGTTTCTGCCCGGCTTTGTTACTGCTAAAGCAGGAAGCGCCGCCGCGTTATTGGGTCCCTTGACCGCATTTCTCTGGCATATCCTTTTCCCGCGAGGCATCGACCCGCTCTACCCGGGACTTATAGCCAGTCTTGTCATTTTGACTGTTGTCAGTGTTCTTGACAGGGGCAATCGTCATCATGGAGACGATATGCGCTCAGCAATACACATAAGCCCCGGCTCACCGCTTGAGCAAGCTGTTACTGCGGATATCCAATCACTCGATGAATCCGTTTGCCATCCGCAAATGCATCTTTAGCATTGCAAAACCCTCACGAGCAGTACACAATTTTCGGCGACTCAGAAGATGCGGATTTTCGCGTCGAGAGCAAGCAGTTGCATTTTTCATATGAAGCAAAGTGATCATCTCGTGTGCCATTGCTGGCGCCGAAGGAGCGAACAGTGTCAAAAATCACGGGTGGGCAGTTCGTTGCGGAATTCTTGAATGCCTATGACGTTAAGGCCGTATTTTTTGTGCCAACCGTACTGACTCGTATGCTGGCCTCGATGGACTCCATGCCCATCAAGCGCGTGCTGACTCACGGAGAGAAAGCAGCCGCCTACATGGCCGATGGCTATGCTCGCGCATCGAAGCGTCCCGGGGTTTGCGCCGCCCAGAACATTGGAGCGGCAAACTTGGCTGCTGGCCTCCGTGATGCTTTTTCCGGGCACAGTCCGGTCATCGCTTTTACCGGCGGACGGCTAGGCGTCTATAAGCACAAGGGAGCGTATCAAGAGTGTGATGACTATCCGACCTTCAACCAATATACGAAAGCAAACTTTCAGGTAGATGAGGTCGGGCGTCTTCCGGACCTTATGCGGCAAGCCTTCCGCGAAGCAACTTCCGGCACGCCGGGGCCGGTAAATCTGATGCTTGCAGGCAGGTCTGATCGCTTCGATGGCGATATCGAGTACGAATCCGCGGAGTTGGAGCTCGTCGTCGAAGAGTCGTTCACCCGCATCCCTCCCTATCGGCCCGCGCCGGAGATCGCGCGAGTGAAAGAGGCGGTACGCCGTCTGCAAGCGGCCAAGCGGCCCATCATCGTAGCCGGTGGCGGGGCCCGGTATTCTGGGGCTGCGGCCGAGCTCTTGAAAGTTGCCGAGATGCTCTCTATCCCGGTTGCCACATCCCTCAATGCGTATTCTCTTGTGCCGGAAAATCATCCCCTCTACATCGGCGTACCAGGTACTTATTCGCGCACTTGTACCAACAAACTCATGGCCCGTGCCGATCTCGTTCTCTTCGTCGGCAGTCAGACAGACGGACAGTTGACCCACTTCTGGAAGCTTCCTTCCGCCCACACTGAAGTCATTCAAATTGGCATCGATCCGGGCGATTTAGGAAGGAATTATCCCAACTCGGCTTCAGTACTTGGCGACGCAAAGGTAGTGCTTCAGGCAATGCTGGAGGAAATTACACCAGCCGCGAAAAGAGATCTATGGCTTGCCGAGGTAAAGGCGCAGGTGGACGAATGGAAAGCTGAGGTGCAGCCTCTTCGCAACTCCGATACCGTACCCATGCGGCCCGAGCGGATTTTGAAGGAGCTGGGGGACTGGCTTCCCGATGACGCCATCGTTGTCTGCGATACCGGCCACGCAGGAATGTGGTCCGCACAACAGCTCTGGAGTAACAGTACGCACTGGGATTATATCCGGGCAGCCGGATCGCTCGGATGGGGCTTCCCCGCATCGCTCGGCGCAAAATGTGCTCTGCCGCACCGGCCGGTGATCTGCTTCACCGGGGACGGTGGATTCTGGTACCACATGCAGGAGCTGGAGACAGCCGTCCGCTGCGGAATCCCCACCATCACCTTCATCAACAATAACAACGCTCTTAGTCAGGAAACCAAGCTCTTCTATCGCGCCTACAACGGCAACCCATCTGGAAAGCAAGGTGAGATGTGGCATTTCTCAAAGGTTAACTTCGCCGAAATCGCCACCAGTATGGGAGCCCTGGGAATTCGCGTCGAAAAGCCATGCGAACTGCGCTCTGCTCTTGACCGCGCCCTCTCTTGTGGCAAGCCTGCCGTAATCGACGTGCAAACCGACATCGAACTCTTGGCGCCAACACCGTGGGAGGGTTAGCCCGAATCTCTACAAACTGAATAGTCCGAACGCAAACAGACCGGCATTCTTCGTACCAGATTTTCTTCCGGTACAAAAAATGCCGGTCACATCATCTGCAACCTCCTCGCAAGATCTACCCCAGCGAGGCAATGTCAATCACAAAACGATATTTCACATCGCTGCGAATCATCCGCTCATAAGCTTCGTTGACCTTGCTGATCGGGATCAGTTCAATGTCTGAGACGATGTTGTGCTTGCCGCAGAAGTCGAGCATCTCCTGCGTCTCCGGGATGCCGCCGATCAGTGAACCGGCGAAGTTGCGGCGCTTGAAGATAAGGCCGAAGACATTGACCGGCAGCGGCAGTGGCGGAGCACCCACCTGCACCAGGGTACCTTCGCGCTTCAGCAGATTGAAGTAGGCGTTGATATCGTGCTGTGCGGAGACCGCATCCAGAATAAAGTCAAAACTGTTGGCAGCCTTGGCCATCTGCGCGTTGTCCTTGGAGATGATGACCTCGTTTGCACCAAGCCGTTTTCCGTCCTCCACCTTGCCGGGCGAAGTTGTGAACAATGTGACGTGCGCACCCATCGCATGAGCCAGTTTCACTCCCATGTGCCCCAGTCCGCCCAGTCCGACGATACCAACCTTTTTCCCCGGACCAACCTTCCAGTGGCGCAGCGGCGAGTAGGTGGTAATGCCCGCGCAAAGCAGCGGTGCCACCGCTTTCAAATCCAGATTCTCAGGAACGTGCAGCACGAAATCCTGATCGACAACAACCGCCTTGGAGTATCCACCGAAGGTATGTCCGCCGATGTGCTTGTCCTCGCTGTTGTAGGTCAACGTGAAACCGTTTTCGCAATACTGCTCCAGCCCCGCCTTGCAGCTTTCGCAGATTCGGCAGGAATCCACCAGACAGCCGACGCCAGCCAGATCGCCTTCCTTAAACTTGGCAACCTTGGAGCCAACCTTGGAAACGCGGCCAACAATTTCGTGTCCGGGAACACAGGGATACATCGTACCGCCCCACTCGTCGCGGGCGGTGTGAATGTCTGAATGGCAAACGCCGCAATAGAGAATCTCGATCTGCACATCGGTTGGACCAGGATCGCGGCGTTCAACGGAAAATGGCGAGAGAGGAGTAGTAGGGGATTGTGCTGCGTATGCTTTCGTCTTGATCACTGAAACGATCTCCTTTAATTGATGCATCCAGCAATTGATTTGATGTTGGCGCGGCCGCATCGGCGCAAAGTCCGTCGCCGCCCCTGCTTCCTTGCGTACCGTCTTGGGCCGCCCAGCGTAACGAGAGCTGCTGAATCCGTAGCTGAAGTTCCTATCCACCTGCATTGAATTAATTCCTCCTGAATATCAAGCGGTGAGCCGGATTTGGGCTAGAATACGGCCGTGCGACGGGTAACCTTGTTTGCGTTGTTGGCCGCCTCCGTTCTGCTGGCCGGAACCCTGCAAGCACAACGTAGGGGTGGCGAATTCCCGGGCGGTGCCTCCCGAGGTGTCGTCTCTGGGTTGGGCGCGGAATCCAGTTCACATTCGGGGCATTCTCGCTCTCATCGGCCGCGCAACGCCGGTATTTATTATCCGCTGTATGACGAGTATGGCGAGCCCCTTGAGTACGACCAGCCTGCTCCCCCGCTCATGGTCACGCAGCCGCAATCGCGACCGGCAACGCCGGAGCCTCCTGCCGCCAATCCCAAGGTGATCGAGTTGCCGGGCGCCGCGAGCTCAACCGCCTTTAAGCCACTGCCACCCGCAACCTTCATTTTGACCAATGGTGAGCGGCTTGAATCTCGGCGCTATCTGCTCACCCACGATAATTTGTACCTCACCATGGACCGCGGGCAGCGCACCATCCCACTTGCCACGCTCAATATCGATGCCACAGTCGCCGCCGACCGCGAACGCGGCATCGAATTACGGATTCCTGCCGGCCAGGGTGAGATTTCCCTGGGCTTCTAAAGCAAAGAAATCGCGTTGAGTGCGCCATTCCTAACCTGACCTCCCGCCGCCGTCACGACCCTGCGGCGCTTTGCAAACCAAACTTTAGCGGATTTCTTTCCTGCGCCGTTACCGCGGTTACTAGTACCTCGTTACCGGGGTTACTGTTGGACGCATCTATTAGTGACTCTTCGGCCACATCATCGGAGACACTAGCAATGCGTGGCAGAAGAACGTTGTGCCATAAGAACTTAAGGGTTTTCGGTTCGTCTCGTCACCGTTTGGCTGTGCTCATTACTTCGGAGATTTTCCTAGCTCGAAAGAGGCGTAAGTTGATCGAGGCCGTCGCGACAAAAAAAGTATTTGTTGTCGATGAGGACAAGCTTGTCGCTGACGTATCGAGCGGCTTTCTCCGAAAGGCGGAATTTAATGTTGAGACGTTCTACGATGCGCAATCAGCCCTGCTAAGAGTGGGCGATCGTTCGCCCGATGTTCTCGTGACTGACATCTCCACGCCGGAGATGGGCAGCATTACTTTGGCTGAAGCGTTACTGAAGCAAAACCCAAGGTGCAAGGTGATTCTGGTCTCCGATAGTGCCCACTGGCAAGCTCAACGGCAGTTGGAAGCAAACGATCCGTACCACTTCGTCCTGCTCTCTAAGCCGTTTCCACTCAGCCAGTTGCTGCATCTGATCAGGTCCGAGGAGAGCGCTTGCGGAAAAGCTCTCACCATATCGGCGACAGCCTGTACTTCTCATCTGAAAGGAGAGACAGACTCATGATCTCCAAACCTACCGGAGCGACTCCAATTGAAGATGACAACCTTGCAGCGAAGCTGACTCAAGAGCTTTCCAGGCTGGAAAAGCGCGATTGGGAGCTTTGGCTCATCGTTCTCATCACCGGCATCGTGGGCGGATGCACGCTGCTTTGCGTTATGTTTTCGTCTTCATTCCTCCAGGCGGGTGACGTTCACTTAGAGCTCACGATCACCAGGCGGCTTTTCCTCTTTGTACTCACTCTTCTCATCCTGCTGAACACATATGTCGCAACCCGCCGGGTGGCATCGCGGCAAGTGCGCCGGAAGCTGGTTGCCACCGCGATCCAGAGCGAAATTGTTCGCCTTCAGTCCTTCACCGATCCTCTCACCGATGTCTACAATCGTCGCTCACTCGAAGAACTGGCCGCAAGATTCATCAGCCGCGCGAGACGTTCGGATGAGCCTCTTGCCTTTTTGTTGGTGGATGTAGATCACTTCAAGAAGGTGAATACAAAATTTGGACATATCACGGGCGACTTTGTACTTTCGGAAATAGCAGGATTGCTTAGAAGTTCGACCCGCGGCTCCGATGCCGTCGTTCGATACGGCGGCGATGAGTTCCTCATCATCCTCGCCAACACGTCGGCGCAGAATGCCGGAACTGTCGTAAAAAGAATTTCAGATTATCTGGCGCGCTGGAATGAAGGCAGACATTTGGAAGGCTTCTCACTAACCGTGAGTGTAGGTGTGGCTGAGTTTTCAGAGGGACAAACCTTGGATGAAGCTCTCGATGCCGCTGACCAGGACATGTACGCACGCAAGCACGCAAAAACAGGCATAAAGGAATACCGCCAACTCTCAGCCTGCCTCTAGTCCAATGACTAATAAAGTTGGGCGGCGATGTCTGCTAAGCCATCGCCGCCCACTTCCCTTCCGCCACTTCCCTCTAATCCTGCAACGCTCGCATCCCCAACTCGTTCGTATTCCTCCAAGCCGTCCTAGGCGTCAGTGTTCTAGAACGTCCGGTTTCTGGATTCAAGAACAGATCTCGCGAACAGTAACTATCGGCGACCCATGATTTGACGTGGTCGTTACCAACCTAAGTAGCACAAATGAAAGGACACGAACTGAATCCCGAAGCAAAACTCGCTTTGGCACTCATATTGCCTTACTAAAAATAGGCAGCGCGCTTAAGTTATCTCCGGATTAAGCCGTATTCACCATGATAGCGCGCTGTTTTTCCGCGCTATCGGCGGAGTTCGAACCGCACTGCCAAGGAGTAGCCAATGCGTGAGTCTTTCGCTCTTTTGAGTGCCCTGCTTTCGTTGCTCGCTTTCTGCGCCGCCCGTCGGCTAGCCAGCAGGTAACGTTCGCATCGCGATAACAGTTTTACGCAGCGGGTGTTGGTTTCTCAGCGCACCTTCCACTTTGAAGAAAGCATGGAGAGCTTCTGCTCCACCGAGAGCTGCGGTTTCTCCGGCGGCTTCGGTGCTTGCGGCTTACGCGCCTGTGTCTTCGGAGCGGTCTCCAGCAGAGCTTTGATTGAGAGGGCGATGCGCTTCGTCTTCGCATCCGCGCTCAACACCTTCACCTTCACAATCTGTCCCACCTTCACGGCTTCGCCCGGATCTTTAATGTAGCGGTTCGAAAGCTCGCTAATGTGAACCAGCCCGTCCTGGTGTACTCCGATATCGACGAAGGCGCCGAACTTGGTCACGTTGGTTACAACCCCTTCCAAAATCATTCCCGGCTGCGCATCGGAAATTTCGCGAACGCCTTCAGCAAAGCTCGGAGCCACAAAGCTGTCGCGCGGATCGCGCCCCGGTTTCTTGAGCTCTTCCAGAATGTCGTTGACTGTAAATGTGCCGGCCGTGAGTTGCGTTCGATCCACTTTTTCCAGCAATTCCGGCCGCTTGATTAATTCCCGCACTGGAGTTTGCAGCGACGCCGCAATTTGCTCCACCACTGGATAGGACTCAGGATGAACCGCGGTCATGTCGAGCGGATTTTCTCCCTCGCGAATGCGCAGGAATCCAGCCGCCTGTTCAAACGTCTTCGGACCAACCCCCGGAACCTTCATCAGCTGAGCACGCGAATGGAAGCGCCCATTCTCATCGCGATATTTCACGATGTTGACCGCCGTCCGCTCAGTGACTCCTGCCACGTAACGCAGCAGCGTCCACGATGAGGTATTCAAATCCACTCCAACCCGATTGACGCAGCTCTCGATCACGGTCTCAAGCGACTGCTGCAAGTTGCGCTGATCGACATCGTGCTGATATTGCCCGACGCCAATCGATTTGGGATCGACCTTCACCAGTTCGGAGAGCGGATCTTGCAGGCGGCGTGCGATGCTGATCGCGCCGCGCACCGTAAGATCGAGATCGGGGAACTCTTGGCGTGCGACCTCCGAGGCGGAGTAAACGCTGGCGCCACTCTCGCTGACCGTAACCGCGAAAATGTTGTCGAGCTTGCGCTCCCGCAGAAACTCGCGCACAAATTGATCGGTCTCACGCCCGGCGGTTCCGTTCCCAATCGCAATGGCGCGAACATTGTGTTGCGCCATCAACTTCTCCATCACTTTTGCCGACTGTTCCAGCCCGCTCTTCGAGGTGAATGGATACATCACATCATGGGCAACAAACTTCCCTGTCTCATCAACTATGGCAAGTTTGCATCCCGTCCGCAGTCCGGGGTCAATCCCAAGCACGGAGATCGGCCCCGCCGGAGGAGACAGCAGCAGGTTGTGCAGATTGTCGCGGAAGACGGCAATGGCGTCGGCATCGGAGCGCTTCTTCAGTTCCAGCCGAATCTCACCCTGGATCGATGAATTCAGCAGCCGCTGCCAGGCGTCTTCAATCGCCAGTGTGAGTTGCGGAGTCCAATCTCCTTGGCTGCGCAGGATGCGTGAGCGCAACAGGTCCACCGCGCGCTGTGGTTCAAGTTCCATCAGGAAGAACAAAACATTTTCAGCTTCGCCGCGGCGGATGGCCAACATACGATGCGAGGGTATGGTCTTCACCGGCTCGCGATAGTCGTAATACATTTTGAACTTTTCCTGCTCGTCGACGGCGTCGGTGGCCTTGCGGCTGGTGATCACCCCCTCGTCAAACAGGAGCTGGCGCAATGCCTTGCGCAAGTCAGCGTCTTCGCTGATGGTCTCAGCCACAATGTGGCGCGCACCTTCCAGCGCTTCATCCGCGTTCGCCACGCCTTTCTCTTCGCTAATGAAGGTCGCGACAAAATCGCTGAGAGAAATCCCCGTAGCTTGCTGCCCCCAGAGGTATTGTGCGAGCGGCTCCAACCCCTTCTCGCGCGCGATCGTGGCCTTGGTCCTGCGCTTCGGTTTGTAGGGCAGATAGAGATCTTCGATCTCGCTTTTATCCAGACATTTCTCGATGCGCGCTTTCAACTCATCGGTCAGCTTGCCCTGTTCTTCGATGGAGTGCAGGATGGTTTCGCGACGCGAGACCAGTTCGCGGAAATAGGCAAGCTGTTCTTCGATTTCGCGAACCTTCACTTCGTCCAGATTGCCCGTAGCCTCCTTCCGGTATCGCGCAATAAACGGCACCGTACCTCCGCCGTCAAGCAACTCGATGACCGGCACAAGGCCGCGCAAAGGAACATCAATCGTCTGCGAAATGTGCAGCAGAATTTCTGGAGAGAGACTTTTCAGTTCAGACATGGCTTCTCATCGATTCTAATTGCTCAGCCTGAGGAAAAGTCTTGAGGTGCAGATACTCGCTTCCGCCTTCGATACGCTCTCAATATTTTCTTGCATTTGCCGCATGCTCCTCGCGCGGTACCCCGTACGAGGAGCATGACCGTCGAAACTAATTCTTAAAACCTCCATTGCAAGCCGGAGGAAACCCCCACCAAAGTTGTGCCGGTATAGCAGTGCGGGGTGGCGTACACGCCGCTCGACGTGCTATACGCGTCATGGCAATCGGTAGTGACCCCTCGACCTCCCGCGCCCAGATCGTAATGCGCGTTAGGTCCGTTGAGGGTTGCAGCCGCATCGGCATACCAGGTCAAGTTCCGGTCGAACGTGTGCTTGTACGCCATAGTTAACATGTCCGCATGGTTGTCGTTCGTTGCGTAAGTTGCACCGTCGGCAGTCGTAAGGGTGCTGTCGTTGTGCTGTCCAGGATCGCCGGGTGTCCTGAATGCGTGCGCCCAGCCGAAATGCAAACTGTCATTAGCAGCTAGTTTTTGGCTCACCACAAACCACGTGCCCCACCGTGTACGCTCATTCTGGAACTCAAGATACAACGGGACGTAGCGATGCATATGTTCGCCGATAACACCAACCGTGGTCTTCGTCGGGAAGTGATACAGCACCCCGATCTTTGCGGCGTCCTCATTCGCAGCGTCCCCATTGAATAGGGCTATACCCGTTGCGGTTGCAGTCGCAGGAGTCGGCGCGCCAGACCACCCATACATGCCCACGATGTCGCTCTGCCGGTTGACGTTCTCGTGAAACTCATAGGCAGCGGTGACGTACAGTGGGCCTTTGGTATAGCTGAGATTGGTGCTCACCGCGTTGCTGAACGCGCCGTCGTTACACGCAATCGGTAAATTTCCCCCACTTTCAGGAGCGTTCCCGCCCGCGCAATCCGATTCACCTGCCGCAACATTGTCGCTGTTGCTGGCGCGGTTCTGGCCCGGTGCGTACAAGAAATTAAACTGGAAGCCGGCGCCGAATTTCGGTGTTTCATACCAAATCGCGTGGTCAAGCCGGGTGCCAAACTCCACGCGATTGTCGCCGCCTGTATTGCCCATCACAACCTGGTAATCGCCAATCTCGCCAGAGAACGGATTAAACTCCGCCGTGGTGGTTTTATAGGGCGCATCCGTCTTGCCAATCTTCATGGCGCCCCACTTCGACCTCGCAAGTCCAATATAGGTGTTTCGATTGAATAAGGAGCCGTTGACGGTATCGCTTAGGTTGCTGTTGGATAGTTTCAATCCTGGCGTCGCTGAAATGTCGAATCCAACTTCTAACTGGTACACGAAGTTGACTGGGTGCTCGCCAAGCCGTTGGAAACCCCGAACGCCCAAATACGAAATGTTAGTCGAGATGTCCGGCATCCATCCGAAATTTCCTACCGGTGCAGTACTTCCGTTCAAAACCAGACTCTTGGCGTCCTTCGTCGCCCCGTCGAACGAGACATCAATATTTCCATAAGCCGCCATTTCACCGCCGCTGGTATAGAAAGTAGAGGTGGTGCCCTTTTTGTGCTCAAAGAATCTGTGGCCGCTTTTGTCGAGTTCCGCTGTTCCTGTCTTCGTCTTGACCTCAGTTACCTGGGCTTCGGCTTCACTCGCCTGCTTCCGCGCTGCCGCGGCTTCTTTGGCGGTCTCCGCCTGCGCAGCTGTCAGCTGGTTGAGAGTGCGCTGCAGTTGGTCGATCTGCTCCTGGAGCGCTTTAATCTGCGCATCGCTCGCCGCCTGGGCACTGGCGAAACTGCTCGTGCCTATCATCATGATTAGAACCGAAAGCGTAACCCCCGCATATAGCTGGAGACGCCACAATAACCTATTCATAATTTCCTCCTACCTTTTCGCTCTGTCTGGAAAAAAGTAAGAAATACTCGCGCTGTTCCTTAGTTTTGAAATTGAGCCTTTAGATCGTTTTCAACGGGAAACAAAGATGGGATTTGGTTTACATAACTCTCGCAAGGAATACGGCCAACACCGGCGTTGGTCTGTATGGGGAATCCGCAATGCGAGCCGGCCACTGTGCGAACCAAACTGGCCAAGCCGAACAAAGAAGATATCAACGGGGGCGCCGTCGATACCTTCTTACGCACGACATTCAGATGTTCAACCGATTCAAGCTGAAATAAACTGCTCGGGCCGAGGCCTGTTCGCCCGATGTACTCGAACAGCCCTCGGCTTTCACTTTTATAGTCATTACCGCACATAAGTATGCAACCTGGGTTACTCACCGTAGAGCCCCGGCTGCACTGGCGCTTTTCGCTTGCGCTGTCGCGCCTATTTCGGTGGATACTTCCTTCGCGATTCTGGCCCTGATCAATGGTTTCAAAATAAAGAGCGAGAAGCCTGACGCAATACCACACAGCACGGCGGAAATGTAGAATGCCACCGCAAAAGATCCGCCCAGGTAAGCCGCCAGCGCTGCCGCCCCGAATCCCGCAAAAACAGAAGCCAATCCCTTGGCCGTGTACAACATGCCATAGTCAACCGAAGCGTTCTTAGCACCAAAAACGTCACCTGTGGTTGCTGAAAACAAGGAATAAATTTCACCCCAGAAAAGGAAGACAAAGGAGAACAGCACCACAAACGCTATCGGCTTTCCTGCTATTCTGGTCACCAGAAACACAAGTATCGCTTCGATGCCAAAGGTAAGAAACATCGTATTTTCGCGCCCCAGCCGGTCGGAGACCCAACCCCAGACAATTCTGGACACAGCGTTGAAGAACGATGCTAGTGCTGCGGTCAGCGGAACAATCGCCAACCCCCATACTTTCGCGTCGCTCACCGCGAGGGTCTTCGCGATCTGTGAAAGGTTTCCGGTAGCGATCAACCCGCCGGCGCACGCAAAGAAGAACATCGTGTAGAGCAGATAGAACTCGGGTCTCCGGAGAGTTTGAGTCCAGCTATAGTTCTCCTTCGACTGCACGATTGCGTTGTGGTTTTTTCTTACGGGCTTATCCCAGCCGGCAGGAGTCCACCCCGTTGGTGGATGGCGGAGAATCAGAGCGGCAAGAAAAGCTACGATGCCCTGTGCAACTCCCCAGACTGCCATTGCACCGGCCCATCCCATGCCATGAATCGTACTGGCAATCGGCATGATGGTGAGAGCGGCTCCGCCACCAAATCCTGCGGCTGTTAACCCCACAGCCAGTCCGCGCCTGTCCGGAAACCATTTCACGGCATTGGCAACGCACGAAATGTAAATGATTCCCGCACCGGTTCCGGCAATAACACCGTAGTAGATGTACAAGGCAAGAATGGACTTGGCGATTGTTCCACCCAGCAACCATCCGAGCAGAATACACACAGAGCCAAACATCATAAGCTTGCGGATACCGAGCTTATCGACAAAGTATCCGGCCAATGGCATTGGCCATGTTTCGAACAGAACAAAAATCGAGAATATCGCCGCTATTTTTGCGTACGGCACTCCCGGAAGTGTCTGTCTCATGCCTGGTGTAAACAACGTGAAGGCATATTGATAGTTGGAGATAACGATCATTGCGATAACACCGCACACTAGCTGGATCCAACGATTTCCAGCAATGCGTCCGTATACTTCCGTAGCGCTGTCTCGCCGTTCAATAGTAGTTACATTCTCGGTAGTCATACCTCGGTTCCCCCAATGAACCAATGCGGTTTTTTGTCTCGTACAAATGGCCCGCACTCGCACAGTTGCCTTCACTTCTGAAGGCAACAGTTGGGTGGTTTTAGTAACAGAGTGAGACGTTTAATTCGATCCCGAGGCCCCTGGACTTCGCAGCACAATCCCCTCTGGACTTCCTTTGTAAGTGCGAAGTCAGCTTCGGCCAAAGCCAAGCGGACAAGCACCCATCGGTCGCAGTTACCCCGTCTGGGCAAAGATGATCCGGAAGGTAGTCCTCGACTGATATCAGTCGGGTTAGTGTGGAAATGAGCACTGCGAATGCAACTTGGATGGCGGCAAGGCCGACGCGCGGCCTAACCGTGACAGGCGTCGCAACTAACTGGTAGGCATGTCGCGGAATCGCAATCTCTATGATCGCGACCGCGCAGGCTATCAGATATAGCCAGCAACTGGCAATTTTGAATTCGGATTGTAATCCAGGGGCCCAGGATATCGCCATTCGCCCACCTCCTTGCCGGCAGGCTCGAATGTGGCGGATTCCCTTAGCGCAACCCCGTACCGAAGTGCCGCCAGAAAATCATGAAACCTTGCTACGAGGTGTGACATAAACAGGTTCGCTCGTGTCACACCTCATTAGGTGGTCTGCTTACTGTTTACACTGGTGGTCTATCAGCTTCCAAATCTTTCAGGACGGGCATGACTCCAGGAATCAACCACTTGTCCCACATCTCATCAATCTTGCTCTGGAAATACTGCACATCGTCATCAGTGAAGTGGGAGAACCGGCCCTGTTTCAGCAGATAGTCCCTAACCGGCAACCGTTTGGCGTTGCCATTGATGATTTGCTTGGTCTTGCCGATGTACTCCAACTTGCCCTCGACCATTTCATAAAGTGGGAAGATGCCGGTCTTCACGGCAAGCTCTCCCAGTTCTTCAGAAAGGATCGGGTCGTAGTCCCAGCCTTTCGGGCATGGAGCCAGTATGTGGAGGAAGGTTGGTCCTCCAATCGACAACGCCTTGCGGATCTGGTTCATCGCATGCATTGGCTCGGACGAAACGGCGGTCCCAACGTACTTCACCGTCGGGTGCCCGGCCGCGATCAGACCAGCAACGTTCTTCTTCCAGCGCTGGTTCATGATCCGTTTCACCTTCCCCGGTGTACTGAACGAGGTATTGGCGCCATAAGGCGAGCATCCCGAGATCTGGATGTCCGTATTGGCGTAGGATTCGTTGTCATACAGCAGGATGAGAAGGTTATAAGCAGGATGCAGCATGGTCGCAGAGATCGCGCCCAGGCCCATGTCTGCGCCCCCACCATCGCCGCAGAATGCAATCACGTTGATGGGTTCATCCTTCATCTTGCCTTTGCGCATCTGTGCCTTGAATGCTGCAGCAGCGCCCAAGGCGGCTGAACCGGCCGATCCCAGTTGGGTGTGCATCCATGGCACTCCCCACGGAGTCGTGTAGTAAGAGGTGTTCGCGACGTACATGCAACCCGTGCTGCCCGTCACAATCGTTCTGGGACCGGCGGCTTTCGCCAGCAGTCTCATGGTTTGTGCGGAGAAGCAGCCCTGGCACGTACGATGACCAGAAGTGAAGTACTCTTCGTGAGCGATATTCTTAACGCCCTTGAACGGCTCCAACTTCTGTGCAGGTTTCTGTTCGCTAAAGACACTCATTTGTCGCTCATCCTTTCCGGCAATGGGTACACGTCAGGACGTGCTACTCCCGCAGCCCGATCCACTGAGTCAAAGGCACGGATTTTCCCGCCGCAGCCTGGGAAACAAAGTCAGTCATCTTCTCGATGTCTGGGACCAGTACTTCTCGTCCGCCCAATCCGCAGATGAAGCCCAACACTGGCGGTTTGGGACCTTGGCCCGGATACAGAGCGGTGCGAATTTCTGTGGCAACTACGCCGCTGAGATAAGGCGAACCCAGCGAATAATCGCGGTCCACTACGCCGATTGCCTTGAAGCGGCTTAGGCACTTCGCCAACGCCTCAGCCGGGAACGGACGGAACCAACGCAGGCGGACGAACCCGACCTTCTTGCCTTCCGCGCGCATCTTGCGAATCGCAACTCTCGCCGGTGTCGACAGTGTGCCCATGCCCACCAGTACGACATCCGCGTCTTCCGTCATGTACTCTTCGAAGAACGGATTGCCGACCTTGCGGCCAAAGACCTTTTCGAAATCGGCATAGCATTCGCTGATTACATCGATTGCACGTTCGGTTACCGCGTAGTTGGACCTGCGGACTTCCATCACCCAATCTTCGTTACATTGCGGAGCGATCGAAATCACGTTGTCCGGATGCATCAGTAGTTCGCCACGGTTATAGGGCGGCAGGAACCGGTTCACCTGTTCCTGTGTCGGAACCTTCACCAATGCCTGTGAGTGCGTCAGGAAGGAGCCGTCGCAGCTGATGGCAACCGGCACCATCATGCGGCGGTCTTCCGCAATGCGATACGCAAGCAGAGCCGTGTCCAGGCATTCCTGCGCCGAGTCAACCCAAATCAGGTTCCAACCGAGGTCGCGAACCGAAAGGGCATCGTTGTGTTCCACACCGAACGCGCCAGGATCGTCCAGCGCCCGGTTGCCCACCATCGCCACCATGGGTACCCGCAGGGCCGGAGTAACCGTCAGGCATTCCATCGCGTACATCCAACCCACGCCGCTGCTTCCGCAGAATACGCGGGCGCCGCACACCGACGCGTGCTTGACGATTTCAAATTGTGAGTGCTCGCCTTCCGCCGCGATATACTCGCAGTCCATTTCTCCGTCAGCCACAAGCTGGGAAATGTACTGCACCACGGTGTCATAAGGGCGAATTGGGTATGCGGTCACTACGTCCACGTCTGCCAACTTGCAGGCGACTGCAATGGCTTCGGCTCCGGTGATCAGAGCTTCCTGCTCGACGTGCTTTTGTTCTACTACTGCTGTTGTTGCCATAGGAATCTCCTTCTCCGAACGCTCTTAGCCTTTGTTGGCGGCTTCCAGCGCTGCCGGGATTTGTTCTTTATACTGCCCTTTGTAGCGATAGCCGTAGGACCGTTGTTCCATCGGCACAGCCGCAGCCGCCTTCGCCGCAGCCCACGCCTTGTAAGCAGCCTTGTCCTTCTTGAAAGCTGCCCATTGGCTGGCGTTATTGGCGAACTCGTGCTCGCTGACCATGGTGATGCAGTTCGGTACTGGGCAAACTTGCTCGCAAATACCGCAGCCCGAGCAAGCTTCCAGGTCGGTGTCATACAGGCCGTCGGGTGTCACATCGAAGGATGCATCTGGGCAATTCAGCCAGCACAGGGTGCACTTTGTACAGCTCTCGAAGTTGGTCACCGGACGCAATGTCCTCGTGGCGAACTTCAAGAACGTTGTGCTGCGAGCCGGACGGTGCCCGCCCAATGCGCCCGTGGCTGGATCTTTCATCGCTCCACCCTGGGGCATACCTACTATGCTCGTTCCCTCGCGCATCTCTTCCCACTTCGGTTGAACATACGTGCGGAGAGGCTCATGATTCCCTTGCCCAACTTCTACTTTGACCTTGCTGAAACGCTCGTACGCCAATTTGGCGGACTGAACTTTCAATGCGCCATCTTTCAGCTTGGTAGCAATGTATTTTTCCAGCGATGAGAAGCTGAACAATTGCGGAACAGCCTTCGCGATAACTCCCAGCACTCGGACATCTGTGTGGTCGTCCTTGTAGTTCCACATGCCCGAGAAGCTCGGCACACCCTTCAACGTGCCCAGTTCATAGGGCTGGTCCTTCACGTGAATGGTTTTCAGAAGTGCGGGAACAGTTTCGTTGGAGATAACTGCCAGCGTGGCGTTCGGCTTCAAAAAAGCGTTGACCGCTTGCAGCCCCATCCACGCCCATGATTCCAGGCCTTTGCATAGGGTGTCGTCGAGCACCACGGTTATATCTACCTGTTTAGGGCTATACTGCGCCATTCCCGCTTCGAGAGTTTCATCGTCGGTAGCCACGATAGCGTAGCTCTTGGCGGGGATTCCATTGCGTTCCGGGGAGTCTGAATAACGGCCGAACGAGAGTCCTGGCTTGCCCTCATTGTGGGCAGATAGGACGATCCCGCGGCAGATATTCTTTGCCAATATCTTTTGAAAGACCCCACGGTAAATGATTTCAACCGCGAATAACTGGCCCATGTTATAACCTCCATTCCTTTAGAACAGCTGGTTAAGAACAATCTTGCCAATGTCCTGCAAATGACGGCTCATGGCTGCTTCGGCCGCTGCGGCGTCCCGGCGTCTGAATGCGGCGAGAATACGGCGATGGCCGTTGAACGATTTCTGCGGACGCCCTTCGGTCTGCAGCGAACGCTCCCGGGTATCGCGCAACAGGTCCATCAATACGTCCAGCACCTTCAGAATCACGGTGTTGTTCGTGGCCAATGCAATGTTGTAATGAAACTCCGTGTCCTCTTCGACCGCGGGCTCACCCTTGCGAACTTTTGCGTCATGTCTCCGCAGAATCTCTTCCAGCTTGTCGATCTCCTCCGCGGAAATTCGCAATGCCGCGCGCGCCGCCAATGCAGGCTCCAGAATGCAGCGCACGTCGAGAAGCTCGGTGATTTGCTCCCGCTTTCGCAGCAGCACATCGGCGAGCGGGTTGTTTGTCTGATGAACGGATAGATCGCAAACTACGGTTCCGGCGCCTTGCCTGGGCTCTACCAGTCCCATTAGCTCAAGTCTGCGGATGGCATCGCGTATGGAGCTGCGGCTCACCTGGAACATCTCCACTAAACGGCGCTCGGGAGGAAGTTTGTCGCCAGGCTTCAACTGTCTTGCGATCAGATGTTCAAGTCTGCTTGCAACTTCCTCTGAGAGTTTGCTCTTCCGAATTGCCCCGATTGCTGGTTGCGCTGCGGCCACTGTTTTTGTCTCCCTGGGTCCAATTGGTCCAATCATCAGACCAATTTCTGCCAAGAGGTATAGATCGTCAGTCTGGAGCTGTCGGTGACGCAGGTCACGCTTGTTGGTGAGATTGCCAAACTTTCTGCAGTTGCCTGAATACGCCTACTGAAGCAGCGCCGCCGCGATCCTCGAGCTCTCCCGCAGGAATGCCGGAATCTCCGCCGGTAGAATCTGCGCGCGGGGCCGAAAAATCAGGATCCAGTCCGCATTCGCGCTCACATGAAACGGAGCGGCTGCAGACCGCAGCTTCGCCAGTTTTGCGGGCGTAAGCCAGTCATGCACCTTCTTCGGTTCTGGGCAGTGCACAAAAAACTCTTTTGCAAATTCCAGGTCCTCAATCACTGCGGCCTTTTGCCACAACGCATCGCCAACCTTCGATATCAGATCTTTTCTGCCAATCTCGAACTCCGGCATCTTGCCTTCCGGACAGCGAAACGCAACGACCGTTGTGAATGGCTGGTGCGGCGGCTCCGTCTCACATATCTCACAGGAAGGCAGATCGAACACCAGCGCCTCGCGGCCGTCAATCATGGTCTGCATCACATTCGAGGCTTCCACCGACGAGTCCCCCTGCAGTAGAGGCAACCCACGGACGTTGGAGCCTTCGAAAGGTCTGCCCTCTGCCGCGAACGACAGTCCCAACTCCTGAGCTTCGCGCTCTAGGGCGCGGCCATGTCGCGAATGCCATATGCTTTCGCCGGCCAGCACCGCGGCCCCGCACGAAATCAGGATTGCAATCGCAAGAATGGGATGTAAGTAGGGGAGGGGGTCACTCGCAGCGCTGATCACGGCGGCCATGCACAAGCTCACCGAAAGTGATGCCTGTAGGAGTATCATCGCGCCTCCTTTGGGCGCCGAAAGTCGTCCCGCCCGGCAGGAGCAGGACCCGGCTCCGGCGCGCTACATCGTAGAGCGTCTTACCACCGTGCCGCGCCCTTTGCCGTGACCGTGCTCACGCCTGTACGTGACGCAGCGGCGCCTCTGCTCCTGTTGTCCGATGGATTTTTCAGAATGAAACTGCCGAGAGGGAAGGTCCGGGGCCATCTTGAAGGCCGGTACATAGGCCGCTGAGAAGCGCCCCCCTGAGGTGTGCAGCATAGGTGGTGGAGTACGTCCGCTTCGGCCAATCCAAGAATCCGGGATGGGCATCTCAACACCTTTCCAGCGAATCGTATCTGAGCAACCACTATCACAGCAGGTAGGTGCCTCATCGCAGGACTTGCTATCTCCGTCCGCCGCTACGCCAGACTGGACGAATTACAGAGCAAGCCTTAACGCTGAATTCACAACCATCACCAAACTCCAAATCCAAGGATCGAGGACAAAAGTATGTTTGATATGAACTCTCTGAAGAAGCTCACTGACGAAGTCCCTGAGGACATAAAGGAGAAGCTCAAGGACAGCGCAATGGAAAAGCTCGGATTCTCTAGTTCTGACAGCGGAAAGAGTTCGGAGGAGGCTTCGGTACCTTCTGCACAGGTAGACCAAGCCCAACAAGCCGATGCACCACCGGATGTGCAGGGGAACGACTCCGGGCAGCCAGAATCAATCGGCGAAGATAAGGCGGACGCGGCCTAATCACAAGCAGAGTGGATTGAGCAAACCCCCGCTCAAGCAGAAGAGAATGTTTGAGTGGGGAAGTGCTATTTAGCTTTGCTGGCTGCAGTATCGGGTTTGGCGGCAGCGGTGCTCTTGGCGGGTGCGGCAGCATGGGCGATGATCTTGTCAGAGATTTTGGCGTAGGTGCTCTGGTTGACGATCTTCTGAGTAAGCAAGTCGCGCTTGGTTTTGTAAGGGCGGCCGGCGATGATTTTTGCGGAGATGGCGTCACCGATGCCATCGAGTTTCATCAGTTCCTGTTTGCTCGCGCTGTTGATATCGATTTTGTCGGCGGCGGCGCCGCTCTTGCTAGCAGGGGTTGTGCTCGCGGCGGCGTTTGTGGTCGCGGTGCCGGATGACTTGGCTGCGGATTGGCCGAGGGCAGGGAGCGCCGCCAAGGCGAGTGCGATTGTGAGTACGGCGAGTTGCTTCTTCATCAGGTAAGCCTCCTAAGGGTGGTTTGAAGCAGAAATGGGATGCAGGCGTTCGTGCTCATGCTGCCCGTACTGGTGCGAGGTAGGGGCCCAAGCAGCATCTCTCTTGCGTGTTGCTGCTGAGCGCAACTTCACGCGAGGTCTGGGTGTCCTGATGCGGTAGGCTTCGAGGGCGTATCTGCGCAGCGACTATGCCCAAAGATGCTGAAGGTTCGCGAGGCGGGTAAGCGGGATAATCGCTATGCTCTCAATTGCATCCTGTTAAAACTAAGCACTATCTTTTTGATTATCTTTCCATTCGTCGTGCCACGCCATCTGGATGGCTTCCAGCTTGGCTTCGGTCGAAGCCTGCACGTCATCGTCAAAATTCTTGAGCTCGATCACCATGCGGCGTAGCTCTGTAAAGCGGACGGTCAGCGGGTCGATCTTCGGAAACTTTTCGAAGAGTTCGAACCCGACGTCTTCGGCATCGCTCCAATGCAGTTCAGTCATCGTTCTCTCCAGATTTAGCGGCAGCATGAAGGTGTGCGGCGCAATCGCGTTGCACTCCAGATCAGCAGCACTGAGTTTACCGCCAGCAGCAGCACCGCCAGGTCGCCGGCAAATGCGCGGGTCACCACGCACACCACCAGCCCAGCCTCCACTGCGAGCAGAAACCACACTACCCACTTCGTCACAGTGTACTGCCACCGCCCTCGCTGATGTAATTGCGATTCCATGCCGGGATCTCCACTACCACCTCACCGGGCTTTTCGATGATCGCCTGGCAACCCAGCCGTGAGTTCAATTGCAGGCCCGCGGCCGTATCCAGCCGGTCCAGCTCTTCTTCCGTGCCTTCGCTCAGCAGTTCCTTGCCCTTTTTCACCAGCACATGGCAAGTCGTGCAGGCGCAATTTCCGCCGCAGGCATGCTCCAGGTGGATTCCAAAATTGATTGCAACATCCAGAATCGATTGCGGCTTGCCGTGCTCCTGGTAAGGCAGCGTGCCCGCTTCGAATTCCACGCTCTGTCCGCCCGGCAAAAAAGTAAGGCGCACCGTGTTCGGCCCCAGCTCCCTCTTTGTCTCGGCGGGATCGCTCTTCACCTGTAACATTCTCGCGTCCTATTCTTCATCGATCTATGTCGATATTCGTTAGCTGAACTCGGCCTTGCCAATCGGATGCGGTGCCTCTGGTCCTTCGCCAACACCCGTCGAGTCCATGTTCTTGCCTCGTAGCGCGCTGCCAACCGCGGCATCCATCATCAGCTCCGCCAGGTGCATCGTCGCCTGGTTCAGCTCATCAATCGAGCTCCGGATGGCTTGGTAATCCGAGCCACTCATGGCCAGCCGCAGCTTACGCTCCAGCTCGTCCACCTTCTCCTGTTCGCTCATGCTCAACATCGTCCACGCCTCGTTGCGGCGGCCTTTCACCAACGCGGTCAGAATCGTCTCCGCCTCATTGCGTGCCTCAATCAACTGCCGCTCGGCCAAGTCCTTCTCGGCGTTGTCGAACGAGTCCAGGATCATGTTTTCCACCTGCTCGTCGGTCAATCCGTAACTCGGCTGCACCTGGATCTCGGCCTCCTTGCCGCTGCGTTGCTCGCGTGCCGAAACGTGCAGAATCCCGTTGGCGTCGATCAGAAATCGTACCTCGATCCTTGGCAATCCCGCCGGCATCGGAGGAATTCCCTTCAGGTCGAATCGTGCCAGCGACCGGCAATCTTTCGCCATCTCCCTCTCGCCTTGCAACACATGGATCGCGACTGAAACCTGTCCCTCCACTCCGGTCGTAAAGTGTTCGGTCGCACTCGCCGGAATCGTCGAGTTGCGATGAATGATCTTCGCCGTAACTCCGCCCAGCGCTTCAATCCCCAGTGACAGCGGCGTCACATCCAGCAGCAACATGTCCTTGGTTTCCGCCGACCCGCCCGCCAGAATATTCGCCTGCACCGCCGCGCCCAGCGCGACTACCTCATCGGGATTCAACTCCGTGTGAGCCTTGCGCGCGAACAGCGTTTCCACCTCTCGCCGCACCAGTGGAATCCGCGTCGATCCGCCCACCAGCACCACTTCGTCCACCTGCTCCACGCTCAGCCCTGCATCTTTCAATGCCTGCCTGCACGGTCCCAGAGTTCGCGCCACAATCGGCTGCACCATCCGTTCAAACATCTCGCGCGTAATCCGCCGCTGATATTGCTTGCCGTCCGGCAGCTCCACTTCAACGTCCGCTGCCTCTTGCGATGACAATGCAATCTTCGCCTCGATCACTGCATTCCGCAGCCGCTGCACCGCATCCGGATATTTACGAATGTCAATCTTCAAGTCTCCGGCAATGTCATCCGCTGCAATCGAAATCAGCAGGTTGTCGATGTCGTCGCCGCCCAGATGCGTATCGCCGTTGGTAGCAATCACCTCGAAGATTCCATCCTGCAATCGCAGAATCGAAACATCGAATGTTCCGCCGCCAAAGTCGTACACCGCGATCGTGCCGTTCTGCTTCTTATCCAGTCCATACGCCAGCGAAGCTGCCGTCGGCTCATTCACCAGACGCAGAACTTCCAGTCCCGCAATGCGCCCCGCATCCTTCGTCGCTTGCCGCTGCGCATCGTTGAAGTAAGCCGGAACGGTAATCACCGCCTGCTTCACCGGCGCTCCGAAAAATCGTTCGGCGTTGCGCTTCAGTTGACGCAGAATCTGCGCCGAAATCTCCGGAGGCGTATACGTGCGCTCGCCCAGCTTGATGCGCAGCACCTCGCCCGCCGCCAGGTCGTCGGCAAGATGAAACGGAAACAGCTTCAGCTCTCCCCGCACGTCATCCAACCCGCGTCCCATCAATCGCTTCACGCTATAAACAGCGCGCTCCGGCGAAGTCAGCAGCACTGTGCGCGCCGCGTTGCCCACCAGCACATGGTTGTCCGCGTCCAACGCCACTACCGAGGGAACAAGGTTCGAACCATCCTCCCCCGGAAGAATGAAGACACCCTTGCCTGGTGCATCCGGATGCGCCAACGACGGCCCTGAGGCCATGTACGCAACCAGCGAATTTGTAGTCCCGAGATCGATCCCTACGACTTTGTCATCTACCATTTTTTATAATGCCAAATTATTTCAAAACCTCATTGATGTCGCGTTCAAGGTTGCGCAGGTAACCGCGGCGGTTCAATACATCCACCATCTGCGCCGTAGCTTCAACGTCTCCGCTGTCCCACTGTTTCCAGGCAGCGCGTAGCTCTTCCTGCATCGTATTCAGCCGCGCCGCCAGCGACGTGCGAATGGCCATCAACTGCCCGCGCAAATCGTCGTCCACGCCGCCCTGCTTCGCTTCTTCCAACAGCATGTTCAGCTCAAAGGCTTCTTCCAGCAGCTCCGCCGGAACCGTCTGCTTCTTGTCCACTCCCGCCGCGCGCGCCTTTTCGGTCGCGGTCTTGCTCTGCTCTTCCATCTGAATCCCTTCCAGCAGCAGAAGGTATTCAGTGCGCGAAACTGGGTCTTTCAGTGTCCGGTAGGCGTCATTCAGTTGCGAAGTCTTTTCCAAACTCCACGCCTGCTCGCGCACGCTCGCCCGCGAGTACACATCCGGATGCAGCTTCCGGCTCAGCGCGTAGAACTCGCGTTCCAACGCCGTCTCATCCAGCTCCAACTTGCGTGGCAATCCGAAAAATGAAAAGAAGTCCGTTGGCTCTGCCGGCTGCACATGTCCGCACTCCGCGCAAAAGTGCTCAGCCCTCATGTCTCCGCAACTCCAGCAGCGGTGATGAGGATGTGGATGCTCTTCGCCGTTCATCACCTGCAACGCCGGATTCAACTCCGCGTTCCGTGGTTCGCTCAAATCGATTTCCTTTAGGAGAAGCTGCTGCCGCATCCGCAGCTCTTTTTCGCGTTCGGGTTCTGGAAGACAAAGCCGCGATGCATCAGCGTCTCTTCCCATTCCACCGTCATGCCATTCAGATAAATGAATGACTTCGGGTCAACGAATACGCGCACATCGCCGTACTCGAATATCCGGTCACGCTCGCGCGGCTGCGTGTCAAAGCGAATGTTGTAAGACAAGCCGGAGCACCCGCCGCCCTGCACGCCCAGTCGCAGTCCGCCCTGCTCCGGAGCAATGCCTTCTTTCTGCATCGCCGTCCGAATGTGCTCCAGCGCTTTCTCCGTAATGTTGATTCCCTGCTTTACTGCTGTCTGTTCTGTCGTCATCGTTTAGGCCTCTGCCTTCAATGCTTCTTCTTCCAATCGGAGATAGCGGCGCGGATCGCGTCTTCCGCCAGCACCGAGCAATGGATCTTCACCGGCGGCAACGAGAGCTCTTTCACAATATCCGTGTTCCTTATCTGCAGAGCCTCATCCACCGTCTTGCCCTTCACCCACTCCGTCGCCAACGACGACGAAGCAATCGCCGAGCCGCAGCCAAAGGTTTTGAACTTGGCGTCTTCAATAATCTGAGTCTCCGGATTCACCCGGATCTGCAGCTTCATCACGTCGCCGCATTCCGGAGCGCCAACCAGCCCCGTGCCCACTTCAACGGCGTTCTTGTCCATCGTGCCAACGTTGCGCGGATTCGTGTAATGGTCCAGTACCTTATCGCTGTAAGCCATCCCTCTATTCTCCTTAGTGCTTTTTTTCGGCGACTCCCCCACGGAATCCCCGAAATCTCTTATTTCTGTGTCCCACCACTGTTTTTGCGGCTAAGGTGGGTCCAATCGTCAATGCGTCAATCCGACAATCGTCAATGACTTATCGGTTCCGCCGCCCACTTTACCTTCGAGAGATCCACGCCTTCCTTGTGCATCTCATACAACGGCGAAAGCTCTCTCAGACGCTTCACCACATCCACAATCTTTGCCGCCACATAATCCACCTCGGCCTGAGTATTAAATCTCCCCAGTCCAAAGCGAATCGAGCTGTGCGCCAAATCGTCACCCGCGCCCAGAGCCTTCAGTACGTAGCTCGGCTCCAAAGTTGCCGACGTGCAAGCCGAACCACTCGACACAGCAATATCGTTGATCCCCATCAGCAGCGACTCGCCTTCCACATACGCAAAGCTGATGTTCAAGCTTCCCGGCAACCTGTGCTCCATGCTGCCGTTGACGTAAACCTCATCCAGCCCCGCAAAAATCTGCTCGCGCAAACTTTCGCGCAGGGCAAACATGCGCTTGGACTCCTCGCCCATCTCCTGCTCTGCCAGCTCGCACGCCCTGCCCAGTCCCACAATGCCAGGAACGTTCAGCGTGCCGCTACGCATTCCGCGCTCGTGTCCGCCGCCATCCATCTGGGCCATCAGTTGCACCCTCGGATTGCGCCGCCGCACATACAACGCACCCACGCCCTTGGGTCCATAAATCTTGTGTGCCGAAACCGAAGCCAGGTCCACGTTGTCGTCAATCACATTGAACGGAACCTTCCCCGCCGCCTGCACCGCATCGCTGTGGAAGAGCACTCCCTTTTCATGACACAGCTTCCCAATCTCACGCACCGGCTGCAGAATGCCAATCTCGTTGTTCGCCGCCATAATCGAGACCAGGATCGTGTCGTCCGTCATTGCGTCCTTCAACTGGTCCAGATCAATCAGCCCGTCCTTCTTCACCGGCAAATACGTCACCCGGTAGCCGTTTTTCTCCAGATGCTTGCAGGAGTCCAGCACGCACTTGTGCTCGGTCGCCTCGGTGATAATGTGGTTGCCCTTCTCGCGATACATCTCGGCCACGCCCTTGATCGCGAGGTTGTTGCTCTCCGTAGCTCCGGAAGTGAGCACAATCTCTTTCGCCGTCGCGCCAATCAGCTTCGCAACCTGAGCGCGGCTTCTCTCTACTGCTTCCTCGGCTACCCATCCGAACTCATGATTGCGGCTCGCCGCATTGCCATAAATTTCGCCGAAGTAAGGCAGCATTGTCTCCAGCACTCGCGGATCGGTCCGCGTAGTAGCGTGGTTATCCATGTAAATCGGTAGTTTTACCGCTACGTCACTTCCCATAATTTCCTCCAGAAATGCTTCCCCCAGAAACTTCGATCTTCACCAGCTCGTCTCCAATCGCCAACTGCCCAGACGGTTCCGCTGCGGCGTCGTCTGTTCCCTCCCGCAGCTCCCAAACCGTCAATCGCCCCAGAACCTCTTCAATCGTGCGGCTCACCTTCTGCAAAGGCTCCCGCACCGTGCACTTCGAATGCGTGCTGCAGGCCTTGGTGGAAGACGTGCACGAGGTAATGAATAGCGGCCCTTCAATCGCCCGTATCACTTCCAGCGCCGAAATCGTTCGCGGATCGCGCGCCAGCACATATCCCCCGTTCGTCCCCTGCAACGAAACCAGCAGCTTGCTCCGCACCAGCCGCTGCAAAATCTTCGCCAGCGCCTCCTGCGGAATCCCATACACCTCCGCTAGGTCCTTGGCCGAGCAAGCTCCCAAGTCCGCGTGCTCTGCCAGATGGCGCACCGCGATCAACCCGTAATCGGCCTTCTTCGTAAGCTTCAGCATGTATACCGGTATCTCCGACCTTTTCAGTCGCCAATGTCAGTATAGATGCAGCAAACCAGAAAAAGCAACAAATCCATCGAACGGCGAATGCGTTAGCTTATTCGGCCACAATGAGTTAGCAAATGGCGATGTTTTTGGTCGTACAGGATAAGCGGCTAAGGGCGGCTAAGGGCTAGCGCAGTAGTGCTGGCGGATTTGATTCCCAAACAATAATCCACACGGCGAGCGCTCCAGCAGCGCGCACCCTACCATTCTCGAGCCAGCCCATTTTTTTAATATCTGCCTGAACTTGGATAAAGCCTGGAAGATAAGCAACAAACGCTGCAGAGGCGCACGATGCGATCAACCGCATGACGAAAAATTGGGCGGGAGTAGGGCTCGGCACCGCGAAGATTGCCAACAGCACCAACACCAAAAAAATGCAGGCGGCGTAGAAGAATCTAACTTCGCGCTGTCGAGAACTTTGCGTCGATTGGTCGGTCATGGCGTGAATGTGGGAAACATAAGTCTCGGTTTCGAACACCAAGATCTCGCAGGCATCTCTCGCGAGGTCGGGCAACTCCTTCAGCTTTTCCTTCATGAACTCAAACCGCTGGTCGACAGGCAGCCAGCGAGCCTCTTCACGCAACGTTCTGGCCCAGTCCTTTAGCTGCGAACTACTCCACTCTTCGCTGTCAGGCACGCCGACCGTGCCGACGCGATGGACGAAATAGGATAGTGATATTCTCTGGACGCACTCGAATCGTGCGATCCGCTCGCCAGTCAAACACCTCTGAAGGCACTTCGGTTACAGAGCTGTAATCGCCTATTCCGCCGCTTTTCGACGGGGAGTCAAGGCGAACGATCTTATCTACAACCCCCTTATGTGTTAGATCGGCAAGGACACTCGCCAGCTCCTCAGTGGAAGTTACATCCAATTTCTGAAGAAGCAAGCCGAGCGTGTATACAGAATCCTCTGGCGCTTTCCTGAACAGGGCTGTAGCTTCCTGCGCCAGATTACGCCGACGCGAATGCCTAGGCGTTAGCCTTTTTAATTTGGTCCAGAACGTGTTCATAATCCGACCGATCACACTGGACAGTTACGTTGAATTCGTTAACCGCCCCTTCCAAAATGGTGTGGATGTTTCTCGACGGAACCTGATTGAACTGACCGTCCCGCTTCAGCCAAAAGATGTCAGACCGATAACACACCGCATCGCCAACTTGGCGAAATGCGTCCAACCCCGCAGAAGCACCCACATCGTCATATAGACTTTGCTGCTCGTGCCCAGTAGCAGCAGATAATATAGTCCCCGAAGCGTTCCGTAAAGACGAATCGCTATACCGAACCGAGCTGTGAAGCTTTCGGCGATTCTTCCATAGATATTCCTTAGCCTTTGTGATCGAAAGAACGCCGAACCTGACCTGCGGGATAATGGTGTTTACCAGCGACCAGAACGAATCCACCTCCTGCGCATAGTCAGCACTCCCGTTGTGGGACTGAATCCGCACCTCGGCAAATCCGTCCTGGTGTACTCGCATAACATTCACGGCGCGCTGCTCGACACGCTCATAGATGCGCCGAACGAAGCGGTCGTCACTCTCCTCGCGCAGGTATTTTTGATACGATCGCCCCTGAACAGCCTTCACCACCAAGATCTGGCCAGCCCCGGAGCTCTCTATCCGAACATCTGTAAGGGTTAGATGCTCCGGCTTATCCAATATCGGGGGTTTTTGTAAAAGATCAAGGCGACCAAGCGCCGCAAGGGCCTGTTGCACCTGCTGCTCGCTGACGATTTGACGTGCCGTGGCTTGTGGACAATTGTACAGGAACACGTGCTGATGCCCATACTCCTCTGCCTCGCGCAATAGCAAAACGACATCGCTCCGGTGCAGCGTTCCATCTTCAAGGGCAGGAATGAGACGCTTCTCTCGAAGGTCGCTCCAAGTACCAGCAGAATGCGCTATCCCCTTACTCCTTAGGAACCTAGACACAACAGCCATCGAAGTTGCCTGTTGGAGAAGCTCAAACGCTCGATCACGATCACTTACGCTAATATCTCTAGGCAAGGTTGTTCTCCTGGAACTCGGGATACCCGACGCCTTGGGACGCATCAGGCTCAGACAATCAAGGGAAATGGGCTACGACGAAGAATCTACACCCGAGGTCAATTCAGGGCGAGACAAAAGTGCAGCAGACCGGGCGGCGGGAGGGCGATTTTTGCGCAGGTGGTCCATATTTGTCCGCTGTTGGCAAATGTGGGATCTCCGCGAAACTTCACGCGCTCTTCTTCCTGCCCGGCGTGAGGCCCATATCCCTGCCGCTGGCGGTGGATACTCCTGGCTCCCGAAGAACTTCATCGCCAGCCCAGTAAGTTAAGGACCTTAAGTTTGTCTGATATTGCACTTATCCAAATTACCGTATGTGCCGTTTACCAATTCAGCGAATTCATCCCTTGAAAGGAATTGGGACATACGTGAAATCTCTATCGTTCGGAACCAAGGTCATCGTTAACAGTCTAGTTCTGCTAGTTTTGTGCAGTGGCGTTGCCTACTCCAATACCTCTAGCAACATGAAGAGCTCATTCGACACTCTTGTGGACAACATTGGGCAGAAGGTTCTCTTGTTCAACGACCTCTCAGTACAACAAGACCCGAGGCTTTGGCAGGGAGATTCTCAAGACCCTAAATACTATTGGTGAGCTTGCTGGCCCGATCTATCCAGTCGCCCCTCCTCCTGTCCTGATGGAGCTGCCCCGTTCAATCGTCCTCTGGTTGGCGGGGCTTTTTGACTTTGCCCTCAGGCATCCAGAGCTGCCGTCTCAACGCCCTAACTCAGAGCGGATTTCCGCATCGCGAGTGGCCATATTTGCCTGCCGTTAGCAAATGTGAGATATTCATCCCTCCATCGCGCCAGTCTCATCGGCAATCCGCAACAGCTATCTCCGGCCTCCGCGGATTGTATTTCACCCAGCACGGCGGACTCGGTCTTGGCACTCTCAACCGGACGCCATCCTCGCTATCGTCTCGAATGCCTGAATCAGCCAAGACCGTGTATTCGCGTCCTGCAACGGAATAGACGACTCTGTATTCCGCCCTCCACCTAAGCCGCGATCCCCAGTTTGTTTCTGTCGCACGGTCAACAATGACTCTTGTGCTCTCAACACTTCCCTGCACCCGCGGCCATCTCGCTTCGCGCAGTCCCGAGCGCAGGGCCAGGTACACCACCGCCGCCAGAATCAGGAAGCAAACAACGGTCCAAGATCCGTGTCGCGCCGATCTGTGAACTGTCTTTCTCACGCCAGCACACTACCCGAAGCGCAACGAAATAACAACTTCAAACCATTAACCATGTAGTACTTATGCTTGTCGGCAACAACAGCGATGTCTGTTATCGCTACGGTTAATCCTTTCAAATTCCGCGCAACCATTCACTCAACGGTAAACACGCGCTTTCCAACGATTATCCAATTCGCCAATCGTTTTCCACCGTGCTCAAAGCTCACAAATTGGAAGAAACGCGATCCGAATTATCCCTAGCTTCTCTGCAACCCGCATAAACATTGACCTCTATCCGCTTTTTGCAAATGCGCGATGCGAACTCTCCCCGCACCTCCCTCTTTTGCGCTACATTGATTCAGGTGACTGCAAACTCACATCGTCCCACCATCGGAGTCTTTGACTCCGGCGTCGGCGGACTAACCGTGCTCCGGGCCATTGCTGCCTTAGTGCCCAACGCCAACTATCTTTTCTTTGGCGACACCGCGCGCCTTCCCTACGGCACCAAGTCGCAGGAGTTCGTCGCGCGCTACTCCTCCGCAGCCGCGTGTTTCCTGGCTGCGCGCGGCATTGACCTGCTTGTGATTGGCTGCAACACAGCCTCGGCCCTGGCGCTCTATGATGTGAAATCAGCGGTCGATCTTCCCGTCATCGGCGTCATCGAGCCGGGCGCCGACGCGGCGGCGGCCATCTCCAAAAGCCGTGAGGCATTGGTCTTTGCCACCGAGGCAACCTGCGCCAGTCACGCCTATCAGCGCGCCCTTGCCCGCCGCGGCTTTGCCACGCATGAGAAGGCATGCCCGCTGCTGGTGCCGCTGGTGGAAGAAGGCTGGCTCGACTCTCCGGTGACCGAGCAGGTAGCGCGCATCTATACCATTGAGGCGTTGCGCACTGCATCGACAAATGTCGATGTATTAGTGCTCGGCTGCACCCACTATCCTCTGCTGCGTCCGCTGCTGCGGCGGGTGATTCCGCAGCGCATCGAAGTCGTCGACTCTGCCGAAGCCACTGCTCGCGCGCTGTTGCAGTATCTGGATGGACACGACCTTGCCGCCGGCGAGCCCCATTACAAGTTCTTCGTTACTGACTCGGTCGAGAAGTTCCGCAAGCAGGCTCCGGTATTTTTGGGATTCGCAGCCGGTGACGTGGAGCGCGCCGATCTGGATACTGGATGCTGAAAAGCCGGGCAGTGAACGATTGCGCTCCCCTAAATTTTTTGAATTAAGGAAAACATAGAATGATTTTTCGTTCCGATAATCGTGCCCTCGACCAGATGCGCAATCTCACCCTGACTCCGGAGTTCATCCGCACCGCCGAAGGCTCATGTCTGATTGAGGTAGGAAACACGCGGGTCATCTGCACTGCGACCGTTGAAGAGAGCGTGCCCGGATGGATGCGCAACCAAGGCAAGGGATGGATTACCAGCGAGTACGGAATGCTTCCCCGCGCCACCCTGACGCGCACCGCGCGCGAAGCCGCTAAAGGCAAGCAGGGCGGACGCACCCACGAGATTCAGCGGCTGATTGGCCGCTCCATGCGCGCCATCGTCGATACCGTGAAGCTCGGTGAGCGCACGCTATGGATTGACTGCGACGTGATCCAGGCCGACGGCGGCACGCGCACTGCATCCATCACCGGAGGCTTTGTAGCCATGGCCCTTGCGATGCAAAAGCTGGTTGCCTGCGGCACGCTGAAACAGCTTCCGATCAAGGATACGGTCGCTGCCATCAGCGTCGGCATTGTGGACGGCGCGCCCATGCTCGACCTCGCCTACGAAGAAGATTCGCGCGCAGAGGTGGACATGAACTATGTGCTCACCGGCTCCGATAAGTTCATCGAGATCCAGGCGACGGCTGAGCATGAGCCTTTCAGCGATGAGCAGCTCTCGCAGATGACGGTGCTGGCCCGCAAAGGCATTGCCGAGCTTGTGGCACATCAGCGCGAGGTGCTGGCGGCGGCGGGTGTAAAGCTGTAGGCTGGCAATTCGGTGGCTGGCGCTGGACGATGCGCAGGCCGCCGGATTGCGATAGAGTGAATCCGGCGCGAGGGATGCTGTCGCGTCTTGTATGAGTTGCATCTGAGAGTTGCAGGAGGACGAACGTGAAACTTACTCCGGGAAAACTGTCTGGATTGAAAGCCGTCTCAAATGAGCGGGGCGTGATTGCCGCCGCGGCGATGGATCAACGCGGCTCGCTGAAGAAGGCACTCGGCCCGAAGGGTACCGAGCAGGATTTGATCAACTTCAAGATCGCAGTGAGCGAGGTGCTAACCCGCTATGCCAGCGCAATTTTGCTGGACCCCGAGTGGGGCCTGCCCGCCGCGGATGCTCGCAACAAGAGGGCCGGACTGCTGCTGGCCTACGAAAAGACTGGCTATGACAAGCAGACGCCCGGGCGCCTGCCCGATCTGCTCGATGTGTGGAGCGTGCGGCGGCTGAAGGAAGCCGGCGCCGACTGCATCAAGATCCTGCTCTACTACGCTCCTTCAGACCCGAAGCACATCAACGAACTGAAGCACGCGTGGACCGAGCGCATCGGCGACGAGTGCGTGGCCAACGACATTCCATTCTTCCTCGAAATCATCGGCTATGAAGAGGGCTTGGACGAAAAGAGTTTGGCCTATGCAAAGAAGAAGCCCGAGATCGTAATGGCCTACATGCGCGAGTTCAGCAAACCCAAGTACAACGTGGACGTGCTCAAGCTCGAGGTGCCGGTCAACATGAAGTTTGTCGAAGGCACCAGGAGCTTTAAGGGCGAGAAGGCATACACGAAGGCAGAAGCGCAGCAGCTCTTCCGCCAGTCAGCCGAAGCCACCAGCAAGCCTTACATCTATCTTTCGGCAGGCGTGAGCAATGCCGAGTTCTCCGAGACCTTGGAGCTGGTGGGCGAGAGCGGCGTGAAGTACAACGGCGTTCTGTGCGGCCGCGCAACATGGGCTGACGGCGTTCCCATCTTCGCCGAAAAGGGATTGGCGGCCTTCCACGCGTGGCTCGAAGACGAAGGCGTGAAGAACATTCAGAACGTAAACGCTGGGCTGAAGGCGGCTTCGCCGTGGTATCCGATTTACGGGGTATGAGAGTGAGCAAATAGGGCCTACGAGGAGGGATACATGTTTGCACTTGCAGAAATCCTGGTGCTGGATGTGTTGATCTCTGGCTTCGTGTGGTTTCTGGCTTCCTCGGCGGCAAGAGCAAAATCAAACACCCCACGTTAGCCGATGGATGGCGAACGTGGGGTGCGAAACCAAAACAATCCAGATTACTTTGCGCTGGCGGCTGCAGCGGCGTAGCGCTTCCTCATCTCTTCATTAGAGATGGGGGTGTAGTCGCTGGCGTGGCCAGCCTGGCCGAACTGAGTCATACGCAGAGCCACAACCTTCTTCATCGCCTCGCGGGCAGGCTTCAGGTAATCACGCGGGTCGAACTTCTCTGGCGATTCGGCAAAGACCTTGCGGATGGCGCCGGTGATGGCCAAGCGGCTGTCGGTGTCGACGTTGATTTTGCGCACGCCATTACGGATACCGAGCTGGATCTCCTCAACCGGAACACCCCAGGTGGGTTTCAACTTTCCGCCGTACTGGTTGATGACGTCCTGCAGGTCCTTGGGGACGCTGGAGGAGCCATGCATGACGAGATGCACGTGCGGCAGGCGCTTGTGGATTTCGATGAGGCGATCCATCTTGAGCACCGAGCCGTCGGGCTTGCTGCTGAATTTGTAAGCTCCATGGCTGGTGCCGATCGCGATGGCCAGAGCATCCACGCCCGTCTTTGCGACAAACTCCACGGCCTGGTCCGGATCGGTGACATGGTCTAGGCCGCCACCGCCGGCTCCATGTCCATCTTCAATTCCGCCGAGAACGCCAATCTCGCCTTCCACGGTGACGCCTTTGTCGTGGGCAATTTCCACAACTTTGCGGGTCACTTCGACATTCTCTTCAAAGGTGGCGGGAGCCTTGCCGTCGGGCTTCAGCGAGCCATCCATCATGACCGAGGTGAAGCCTAGGTCGATGGCGGACTTGCAGGTTTCGAGGCTATTTCCGTGGTCCAGGTGCATGACCAGCGGAATCTCCGGATAAAGTTCGGAGGCAGCCAGCATCAGGTGATAGAGGTACTTGTCCTGCGAGTAGGCGCGGGCGCCACGTGAGGCTTGGATGACGACCGGCGATTTGGTTTCACGCGCGGCCTCCATGATGGCCTGAATCTGTTCCATATTGTTTACGTTGAAAGCGCCAACGCCATAACCGCCTTTGGCGGCCTCGTCCAGCAACTGTCTCATCGAAACCAGAGGCATAGTTTTATCTCCTTAATAACTGTTCGCGTCCTCACCGCGCGGCGGGCTCTACAACAAGACCTGATCCGCAACTCACTTTGCTGTGGGATGTTCCAAACTAATGAAGCTACCACGCCAGGATGGCACGATCAACCACTGAGAGATCAGAAATGGGGAGCAATCCATTCGGCCCAGACGAAATATGCGTTCGCGACGAGCATGGCGAGCAGAGCAATGAAGAGGCAGAGATCGTCGCGCAGGCGGTTGGAGGAGTGAACAACGCGGTGATTGCGCCCCAGCAGCATGAGGAAGGCGAGGATGGGCACCACCAGCGCTCCGGCACCAACCTGCGACCAGTAGAGAAGGCGGATCGTGTTGACTCCAAAGAGCGAGACGACTACCGAGATCACCATGATGGTGGAGATGATGATATAGAAGTAGCGCGCTTCCCATGGCTGTTTGTTGAGTCCTGAGTCCCATCCTACGGCTTCCGAAATACTGAAAGAGAGCGAGGCCGCCAGCAGAGGCAGCGCAACCATGCCCGAGCCGAGAATTCCAAGTGCAAACAGAAGCGGTCCAGCAGTGCCGAGAAAAGCCAGCGATTGCGCGGCTGAGCGCGTGGTCATCACCGAGGGATCGGCAACATGGAAGCTGGCGGCGACGACGATGGCCGAAAGCGAAATGAGAGTGGCAACGAACGTTCCAGCATGCGACTCGGTGTCATGCTCGGGATCAGGCCCAAGAGGAATCTCGCGCTTGGAGCTGGTCTGCCAGATGATGACATCTGGAGTAAGCAGTGAGCCAAAAACTGCGATGATCGCCATGGCGTAAGCCGAGGTGGCTTCGAAGTGCGGAAGAAGAATTCCCCGCGCCAGCGCCGCCGGCGAATGAACGGTGTAGCAGGCGGCTACGATGTAGGCGATGAGAAAGAGTGAGAGCAGGCCAAGGCGCTCCATGCTCTTGCGTGCATTGCCGACGATCAGCATGTACCAGACCAGAAACGCCAGCGGCACCAGGAAGAAAGCCCGCCACTGGTTAGTGACGATAGAGAGCGCATCGCTGACGGCGACCAAGTCTCCGATGATCATGGCAAAGTTGACGGCGAAGACACCAATGGCCAGGGCTAGGGCGAGTTTGCGTCCATACTGCTCGCGAACCAGTTCCACCAATCCCTTGCGAGAGTCCCGTCCAATGCGAGCAGAAACCGAAAAGACACTCCAGAGAACAGGGATGGAGAGCAGCACGACCCAGCCAACGCTGTATCCGAAGGTGGCTCCGGCAACGGTCGCAGTGAGCACGGCGGCTGGGTCCAGATCCGCAGCTCCGGCCACCACTCCGCGCACAAATGCGTGCAGCCGGCTAGGCGGCTCCGGGGGCGGGGACGTCTGGAACACTGGGGCAATGCGATCGGGCCGGTATGACATGTGGGGTTCAGCTCATGAGGATGAGGATGCAGTTTCAGAAGCTCTGGTTGGCGCATGCGGTGCAGGAAGCGCGGTTCACGCCGGATATGCGTAAGGAATTCCGCCTTGCTTGGCAATAAAGCAAAGGCGCACGGGAGGTGCGCCTTCACGGTTCGGGAGCAGAGAGATTCAGCAACTGATTGAATGCCGCCAAATTAGCGGCCGAAATACTTGGCGTTGCGCTCCTCAAAATGCTTCCACTTTTCCGGCAAATCGTCAGCGGCAAAGATGGCTGAGACCGGGCAGACCGGGACGCAAGCGCCACAGTCAATGCACTCGACCGGATCGATGTAGAGCATTTCCTCTGCGCCGTGCGCGGCTTCGTCCTTCTTGGGGTGAATGCAATCCACCGGACATGCATCCACGCAAGCGGTGTCCTTAGTTCCAATACAAGGTTCTGCGATTATGTAAGCCATAATTTTCTAGAGATCCCTTTCCACTCGCGAAAGTTCACCAATGAACCCCTGATTGTAGCAAAAGCGCACAGGGAACGTTGGGTACCCGAAAATGTTGGATGCGTGCAATAGGACGTGGTCAGCGTGGAGTGCGGTAACTACTCACCGAGGGAAGTTCTTCGAGGCCCCGGCCAGCAAAGATTTCGCGGAAGTTCTCTATTAGCTCCGCATGGATGCGCGTATTGGAGGCGAGCGTTTCCCGGCTGTCAATCCGAAACGGTGAGCCATCGAAGCGGGTGACAGTGCCTCCAGCCTCCTGGACGAGCAGGACTCCGGCAGAGGTGTCCCAGGGATTCAGGTTGAACTCCCAGAAGCCGTCGTAGCGTCCCGCAGCAACGTTCGCCAGATCGAGCGCAGCCGAGCCTGCGCGGCGGATGCCATGCGATCGCAGAGTGATCTGGTGGTAGAAGTGGATGTTGGGATTCTTGTGTCGCTTGAAGCTGGGAAAACCGGTGCCGAGTATGGATTCAGCCAGAGTAGTAGTGGCGGAGACATGGATGGGCCGTCCATTGAGCGAGGCGCCGCTTCCCTTCGCTGCGGCGAAGAGCTCACCGCGGGTGGGGTCGTAAAGGACTCCGGCAATGATCTGCCCCTCGAACTCCAGTCCGAGGGAGACACAGAAGACCGGGTATCCATGGGCAAAGTTGGTGGTGCCGTCGAGCGGATCGACATACCAGCGGAAACCGCCGCCATGGGTATCACGCGTGCCCTCTTCCCCAACAATGTCGTGATCGGGCCAGGTAGCCCGCAGGCGGCTGACAATGAGCTGCTCGCTGGCGCGGTCAGCCTCAGTCACCAGGTCCACGTCTCCTTTGTACTCAAAGCCAATGCGGCGCTCGAAGAACGGTAGTAGAAGCTTGCCGGCTTCCAGGGCGATGGCCGTGGCGTGCGGGAGAAATGCCGAAGCGTCTGGGGCGGACATACTACTCGCCCGAGCCTTCCGGAGTGAGGGGCGCGGG
>Ga0181520_10000419_pt1 | contig 93782 bp, 63 predicted proteins | sample PEATcosm2014_Bin_29_FD_132451 | JGI IMG/M metagenome (GOLD analysis project Ga0181520, IMG submission 132451) | Peatland microbial communities from MTU Mesocosm Facility, Houghton, MI, USA - PEATcosm2014_Bin02_30_metaG | ecosystem: Environmental > Terrestrial > Soil > Wetlands > Peat | place...
AGGTTGGGGATCTGGACCGATCATATCATGTTGCTCACTGCCGCCTACCAGCCTCCTACGGCCCGCACCGCGACTTTGCAGTCAGCGTCCGCGAAGCTGTTCAGCGGGCGGAACGGCGGCCACTCAATCTTGCAATTCGACAACGGTCCCATTCCCGATTTCAGGGGTCGTCCTCACTGGACCTTCGGACGGATCTCGATCTCGGCCGTGAAAAAGATGGAATACGTCCCGCCTTCCTTCACAAACACGCCGTGGAGTTCGCGGGCGCTCGATACGATTATACGAACCTCGTGTGTCATCGTATTGATCGTCCATGGCCACAGGTTGATATCGCCGTCACGCCCGAGGGAGGGCTTCGCGTTTTGGACAATCTTGCGCAACTTCGGCAAATCCGGGAGCGTGCCTGCCTGCTCAGTTGAAATGAACCGAAGGATCATTGCCTTGGCCTCAGCGGGCGTAATCCTCCGAATCTCCGTTACCACGACATTCCCGACGACATAGTTCTTACCCTCTCGCTTGCAGATCCCGCTCAACTGTGAATAGTCCGTTGGCAGCGTGACGGTTTCCGCGTACGAATCGACCGACCATGGCCCCACGTCGATCCTCCCAAATAACGATTCAGACAGCGATAGAAAATCTGACTCGCTCGCTTCGACCGCCTTCCGCGACTGGGCGACCCATGGCGGCAGCTTGGCTGTCTCTGCACTGGAGAGGAAGCGGAGGATCATCGCCTTTGCTTCGTCGCGCTTGATCCTGGCGACTTTGACTTCGCGGGCGTCCTTGATGACGTACCGGTTCCCCTCTTTCACGAAGGAGCCTTCTACCTGCGAATCGGCGGACGGCACGATCACGGTTCGTTTAACGGGATCGACCCTCCATTGCTGCAGTCTGATCCGATTGCTTTGCGGGTCGAGGAACGGAGTGTAGGTCGAGGCGGGACTTGCCGGACCGCTGCCCATGTTTTGAAACCCCAACTTGGCCCCCTCGGGGCTCGATATGAAGCGAACGATCATCGCCTTCGCTTCGTCGGGTGTGATATTCTTCTCCGCTTCGGCCCCACACAGAAGCGGCGATGGTGACAAAGCCACGCACGCGAGCGCCCTAAACCAGGTCATGGATAATAGGCTGCTCATACAATTCTCCTGCGCTGTGCCCCAGCCCACGCCGCCCCAAACGGAGCGTTCAGCGTCCCGCTTCTAATTCTACCGCGCCGTGACATCCCGCACCACAAGGGGCCATGAGGCAGCACCCCATCGTCCAACCCCGCCTCAGCGGCATCCTTCGTGCTCCGGCCTCGGCCTTCGAAAGGCGGGCGTGCAGGGGCCTCGCTCAGGGCCCATTCTGGAAGGGCCGCTGGTGGCGCGGTATACTGACGGGATGGACACGCCCGAGAAACGTCGCTGGTATCGCCCTACGCCCGGATGGCTGGTCTGCGGCTTGCTGGTTGTGGAGGGGCTGCTGTGGCTGTCGGAACGGTTTGAGTGGTTCTGGTTCAATGAGATGAAGGGCTGGACGGTGCTGATCTGCGTGGCTGTGGTCGGCGTGGTGATGCTGATCATGCTGCTGTGGTTCATTGTGGCCCTGGTTTTTCGACGGCAATTCCAGTTCTCGATTCGGTCGCTTCTTGGTCTTACGGTCGCCGTCGCAGTCCCCTGTAGTTGGCTGGCGGTGGAGATAAGGGAGGCAAAAGCGCAACAGGTTGCCAGAACGACGCTCGGCCGATTCCCTGGCCACGTTGACTGCAACGAAGCGCCGCAGGCCAAGGGATTGACTGCCCCCGAATGGCTGCGTCGTGCCTTGGGAGACGATTTCTTCGTTGATGTCCAGAGTGCATGCATGGGCTGTGACGAGCAGTTTACAGATGCCGACCTGGCGTGCGTCGTATCGCTCCGAAGATTCACTTGGCTGACTTTGTACGACGCGAAGATCACCACGAATGGCCTGCGGCAAATCGCTTCGCTGCCCGAGCTCGACCATTTGTTTCTCAGTCATTGCCAGATTGGCGACGACGGTTTGGAGCAAATCGCGGGGCTGGTCCGGATCGAGGAGTTAGGGTTGGACGGGAATCAGATAACGGATGCCGGCCTACGAAGACTTGAAGGACTGCGCAACCTCAAGCGGCTGGAGCTTCGCGACACCGGTGTCACCGATGAAGGTGCGAAGAGGTTTCAGCAGGCGTTGCCAGACTGCGTGATCGAACGCTGAACGAAAGGCGAACTGACCGGCTCGACGCCAGCAAACCGAAAAACGAAATCATGGGAACCGTTTACAAGGAAACCTTTGCCAAGCCGCTGCCGGCGGGGGCGAAGATCATCGTCCGCAAGGGGCAACGGCTTTGCACTCCGCCCAGTCCGGCCCGGCTCTGCTTCGACTTTCAGAGGCACCGTGAAGCCTGGGGGTGTGGTTTCTATCGCCTCGACCATGATTCCGCTTGGCCATTTCCGCAGGCCAGTCCGGACCTTGCTCAGGAACTGCTGGGTGCAGCCCAAGTGCTCCGACGACCTATACGAGGGGCCTGTCCACGGCGGCGCCAAGATTCTTGCCCGTGGCAAGAATTGACCCGGCGGCCTATTCTGAGGCGCACGGCTGCTTGGTTCGTTTGCAGTCGGCCCACGTCCTGCCGGTGTGGATGTCCACCTTCAAGGGCACCGCGAAGCTTGCGGGCCGCGTTTCCATGGCGTTACGCACGATGCGGCTGGTCTCTTCGACCAAGTCCACAGGCACCTCCAAGAGGACGCTGTCATGCACGGGAAGGAGCATGCGGACTTCATCAGGCAAGGTATCGTGCAGGCGGATCAACGCCATCTTCATCAGGTCGGCGGCGGTGCCCTGGATGATGGTGTTAACGGCGTGGCGGCGAGCTTCTGCGGCAAGGGCCTCGTTGGCGGAGTAGATGTTGGGCAACGAGCGGCGGCGGCCGTACAACGTGCGGACCTCGCCGACATTGGAAGCTTGCTGATGCACGCTGGCGATCCAGGCGGCGACACCAGGGTAGGCGGCGGCATGGGCTGCCAAGAGGGCCTCGGCACGCTTCATGGTCACGCCCAGCTCGTCGGCCAGGCCATAAGCAGTCTGTCCGTAGACAATGCCGAAATTCAAGGTCTTGCCAAGTTGGCGCTGCTGGTCGGTCACGTCATCCTCGGCGATGCCCAGCACGTGGGCGGCCGTTCGGATGTGCAGGTCAATGTTGTGCTGGAAGGCGTCGAGGAGGGCAGCGTCCTGAGAGAAGTGGGCCAGCACCCGCAGTTCCATTTGCGAGTAGTCGGCTTCCATCAAGACGCAGCCAGGCGCAGCTTCGATGGCCCTGCGGACGCGACGATCGAGGGCCTGCAAAGGTGGGTCGCTGCAAGAGAAGCGGCCGGTGGCAGTGCCCAGTGGGTCGAGGTTGGCATAGACCATGCCATCTGGCTGCACGTGGCGCAGCAGGGCGGCGGCGTTCGTAGCGACGGAGCCTTCCCGGCCGGCAAGTTGCTCCAGAGTGGTGGTGTTGACCGGGATGCCAGCCAGGGTCATAGCCAACGTGGGCGCGATGACCGGCAGTTCGATCTGCTCGTACACATCAGCCACGTGCTCCATTGCGGCGTTGCCGAGGAACTGGGCGTAGCTGTCGAGCGGTATGATTTTCTCCGATAACGCCATGCGGATTATGTCGCCCCGATTTGCCCCCTCCGCTGGCTCCCACTGGAATGGGTCGTGGCCGTAAAGCAGGAATTCCGGGGACGCATGACTTAACTCGGCTCTTGCCTTGGTCTTGGACCGCGCTCCTGCGACTCTAGCTTTCGGCCCGCCGTCTCCTCTTGAAGTGCGCCCTGGCCCAGGCGAGAACCTGCTCGTCCGTCAGCGGCGGAATTCGCTTGATGTTCCCCGCCCCTGGCGCTGGACCAACAACTTGCTCAATGTGAATCCTGGCCGGCGGCCGCCGGTCCCCTTCCACATGACCGCAGCGACGCCGCCCCAGTCTCGCCGGTCCCGGCGATCAGCCCGGACTTCGCAGTAGGCCATTTCCCGTGGGCGGTAAAGTAGGCAACGAGAAAAACATGAGCCGAACCACGATCTCTCTGTGACCTCTGTGCTCTCTGTGGCAATTTTATTTTCTGGGCCGCGGCGAAAGTGCCCCGCGGTAGTCCAGACTTGACAAATAGATTCGCCTGGTCTGGCGTATTGTATAGATGTAACCCGCACTACCGCGACCAGCACATGAAGGGACGGGCATTTCGCGAAAGCAGAGATGCCTGTGCCGGAAACGCGCTGCGACAAGTGCGCGACCTACACTGCGTGACGATTTGTTCTTTGACAATTTAACCAAGCCCCCGGCGTAGCGAACCGGGGGCCATTAACAATGCGCGGCGCCGACCTGCCCAAGTCGGCGTCCGCGCCGGCGGCTGCGCGGAAACTGTGGCGCGTGGGTCTCGTACCTCGGCCCGCCCCACACCCGCCCAAGGGTCGCGAACGGCCGCACTTGCCGTGACGACAATTAAATATTTTTCTGACTCTGCACTTAAATAGCCGCAAGAAAACGCCGTGTGTCTTACCCCTAGATACTATACAAATGAACACGTACCCAAGAAATGAATACAAAATGGATACAAAATGGTAACGTTTGCCAAAAAATTGGTAACAAAGTGGCCAGGTTTTGCCTACGGCCTTCGGCTGTGGCAAGACTATCATTAGAGTGTCAAACGTTTTTTCCCCGCAGTTTTCTCCGTGTTAGCAATACCTTTAGCGAAAGCAGAACACACACATGGCCGTAGAAAATCGACGCCGAAGCGCGAAAAAGCCCCTTTTTTTGATGTGGTCACACCACTGCCTGACCCGAAACGGCGGGTTGGTCTCGGCGGCCAAGGCGGGGGAAATGCCGCTGCAAGCACTTTTTTCTGACTCCTCTTTGCCGCCGGCAAACTGGAGGAGACTGGCTGCCTCGCGGACTTCGGCGATTCGGCTTGGCCGGCATGGATACCGGGCCGACCGGAACGCCACGGAGGGCGCTCCCCACAGTGTCACGCAAACGGCCCGACCATGCCTCATTTTGGACCACTTCGGGCACGAACTCCCGTCAGCATGGGGATCGACCACTACGCCCGGTTCGAGACGTGCAAGACCCCACAGGTCGTTGCGATTGCAGCCAGAAAGACCGCCAATACGATAAACACTTCCATCGCATGCTCCTTCCCCAAAAAGACAAACGAATTGCGAAACGGCGAAACGGCAGACTGCTCAAGCGCCTTGCCGCTGGACGGGACGAGTGGCCGCCGTCGTAGACGATGCGAACCGATCGCCCCTGATCCAGACGGGATTGGCGCAATGTAGCAACGAATTCAGCGCAGGGGCATACTGGCCGTCTTTCTCGGACTCCTCCTCTTCGGATGCCATCTGGCTGCGGAGTAGCGACCAGACGACGAGGCTGACGACAATCAGCGTCATGCCGAGGGCCGGACCGAGGGAGTACAGGAATATGGCCGCACAGACCAGCAGGGACGACTGGGCGAGGAAGCCCAAAACATCGTTTCGGGCTTCACGGGTCCACGGCTGCCGCTCGATTGACCCGCGCGTGCAAACTTGGCTGCTAATCGGACTGGAAATCGCCATCGACACCATGATTTTTCTCCTTCGTGTTACAGAGACATCGGATACAAGCTCCGTTTGCTCCGGTTGCGACCATTCTGGAGCAAGGGCCATGCCGTTGCTACTAAGACGAGCAGTGAATTTGGCGTATGTTCCGAAGAGAGAACAGGTTACGCATGATCCGCTGGTGCCAATTGGGCCACAGTAAAGCACGATCTGGCGGTTCAGGACTTGCAAGTTGCAAGCCGTTTCATGCAGATTGCGACAACCATCGCAGTTAATAATGGGTAGTCGTCTTACCGGACACGGGTAGCGTTATGGCATTTTGGCTCTTCCGCTCATAGGTATAAAATGGATGGGCGACGGCCGCTGGACTCCCGCCTTTAGGCGGAATCGTCGCAGTACTTCCGCCTAAAAACAGGACTCCAGCGGCCGTTTTTTGCGACGTTCGCACCTAAGACCGCGTGAGCCGGCATTTTGCACGACAATTCGTGCGATTAGCCATGCCAGCACAGTCCCTGGATGCTGGCCAACCGGCCGCTTGTCGTTGTCGTGCCACGAGTTGCGTTCTGCGAACACTCCGCGGCACAGCCCTTGCAGCAGGCTGTATGGTCCGCCTCTCTTACTGGAATACCTGGGATCTTCGGCTAAAGACCGAATGAAGTACCGCATGCACCCCAAAGACCTGTTTTTCGTAATTCCCACGCATCGCCTTCGCGACGTGGGCGAAACCGTCCAGCAGTATGACGAGCACTTCTGGCGCAACGGCCACACAGTCCGCATGATCGTCTTCGATGACTCCAGCCCCGACAACCAGGCGAAATACTATTCGCACCTCGAGCGGACCAGCACCTACAACGACCTTTACTATGTCGGTCCAAAAGAAAAGGAGCAGTTCCTGGCCTACGTGAATGGCCGGCTCCGCGATAAACGGCTGGAGGGCCTGGTTAAGAATCTTTTTCGGCCCAGTTACGGCGGCAACCGCAACTACACCCTCATGTACACGCTCGGCGGCCTGATGGTCAGCGCCGACGACGACATGCGGCCCTATTGCCTGATCGAGGGCAGTCCCGAGTCGTTGGACGGCGACGAGGTATGTCGCGGCAAACTGGTCAAAGCCGGCCACAACGGCTATCTGCGCAAGTCGTTCGATATTCTTGCCGCCTTCAAAGACGTGTTGGGCAAGCCGTCCAGCCAGGCGCCAGAAAACTACGAGCGCGGCGAGGTCCTCGTCGACACCGCGATGGACCTGGAGACGAACGCCAGCAAGGGCCTGGCGCGGGAAAACTCGCTGCTGCTGTGCCGTGGTCCGGTGCCCGACCAGGCCACGGTCAAGATCGCGCAGACATTCCGCTCCGGCACCAACGACATCGACGCCCTGGATTTCGTGGAACTCTTCCTTCAGGACGACCGGCAGATCGACCCGGACGATCTCAACGACGTTTACGTGCTGGTGAATTTCCGCCCCGTGGTGACGAAGAAGAATTGGCGGATGGACTGCGGCGTGGCCGGTTACGACAACACGTTTGGACTACCGCCCTTCTTTCCCACCCGGCTGCGCTTCGAGGATTACATCTATCGCCTGTGGATCCAACAGGAGGGCATCGCCGCCGCGCACGTGGATGCCGCGCAGAACCACACCAAGAGCAACTACATGCGCAACCCGCCCTCGGCAGAGATTTTCAACGAGGAACTGGCCAACCTGCTGAAACGCAAGATCCGGCCCACGGTTTCGCGCATGGATGAGCTGAGCATTGCCTTCGACTACGAGGGCGAGGTCACGGCGCAAGACGCAGAGCAGATCCTGGGAAAGATCGTGGCCCTGCACAGCAGGGCCGTGAAGGGCGCTGAAACGGCGTCCAACCCCGGCCGGGCCGACGCGCTGCGGGCCTTTGCGGCCAGCCTGCACAAGGCCTTCTACGGTTTCGAGCCCGATTTCTTCCAGCAAAACCTGCTGCGGATCGTGGACGACGTCGTCAGCGTCATCAAGGGTTCCATCGAGTTGTGGCCCACCTTGGTGGAGATCTGCTACTTCCAGACGGGCCGCAGAGGTTTGCCGCAAGTGCGGGTCAACAATCAGAAGAAGAAAGACAATCATCATGCGAATCGCACAGATAGCTCCGCTCTATGAAAGCGTGCCGCCAAAGCTGTACGGGGGCACGGAGCGGGTCGTTTCTTATCTCACCGAGGAATTGGTGCGGCTGGGGCACGAGGTCACGCTCTTCGCCAGCGGCGATTCGGTCACCGCGGCCAGGTTGGTAGCCGCCTGCCCGCGGGCACTCTGGCAGACGCCGGACTGTCACGAGACGCTGCCTCATCATGTCCGCCTCATGGAGCTGGTTTTCCAGGACGTATCCCGTTTCGACATTCTCCACTTCCACTGCGATTATCTGCACTTTCCGCTCTTGCGGCGACAGCCGTGCAGCAGCGTGACGACCTTGCACGGCGCCGTCCATCGCCCGGACCTGGGACCGCTGCTGGCCGAGTACGCCGAGGCGCCGCTGGTTTCCATCTCCGATAATCAGCGCCGCCCGGTCCCCGAGGCCAACTGGCGAGCGACCGTGTACCACGGACTGCCGCGCGATCTCTTTACCTACCGGCGGCAAGCGGGCGACTACTTGGCCCTGTTGGGCCGCATGTCGCCCGAGAAGGGTGTCGATCGGGCCATTGAAATCGCCCGGCGGGCCAAAATGAAACTGAAGATAGCCGCCAAAATTTACCCCGAGGAGCGGGCTTACTTTCATAATCATATCGAGCCCTTGTTGCGTCAATCCCGGGAGTACATCCAGTACATCGGCGAGGTGGGCGGCCGGGAGAAGGATGAATTCCTGGGTAACGCCCGGGCGCTGCTATTTCCCATCGATTGGCCGGAGCCGTTCGGGCTGGTGATGATCGAGGCGCTGGCCTGCGGCACGCCAGTCATCGCCTGGCGGAACGGCTCCGTGCCCGAGGTGATCGCGGACGGTGTAACGGGCTTTATTGTCGATAGCATTGACGAGGCGGTGCAGGCCATCGGGCATCTCCCTAGCCTCAACCGCGGCGACTGCAGGAGAGCGTTCGAGGAACGCTTTGACGCCGCGCGGATGGCCCGCGACTATATGGACGTCTATCGGCGACTCGTGCGGAACGGTTCCGCAGGGCTGGAACTGAATAACGTCTCGCGACTCTGGGAGGCTTGTTCGCGGCAGTATTTGTGAGATCGACGACCAAGGCGCGACGGCAATAAATGGCCAAAGACACTGGACCCTGCCACATTCTGGCCGCTGCGGGCCTGGCGGACGAGCGGACGCGCGTGCTCAAGCACGGCGATACGTTCGCCGTTTTCGACCACTATGGCGACATGAAGCCCGGCGGACTGGGCGAAGAGGGCCTTTATCACGAGGGAACGCGATTCCTCTCCTGCCTGGTGCTGGAACTGGAAGGCAGCCGGCCGTTCTTCCTGGGTTCGACGGTGCGGGAAGGGAACGACCAACTCGCCGTGGCGCTGACCAACCCCGATCTGCTCCGCGACGGCCAACTGCGGCTGCCACTGGGCACTCTGCACTTGGCCTGGAGGAAATTCCTCTGGCGGGGCGTCTGCCACCAGCAGTTGAGCATCAAGAACTACGCGCTGGCGGCGGTGGAAACAGTGCTCTCGCTATATTTTGAGGCCGATTTCGCCGACATCTTCGAGGTCCGCGGCATGAAGCGCGCAGCGCACGGCCAGCACTTGCCGCCGGAAGTGGGCGAGGACCGCATCGTGCTGGGCTACCGCGGCTTGGACAACGTGATCCGCCGCACGCTGATACACTTCGAGCCGCGGCCGGCGTCGCTGACGGCCACAACAGCCCGTTTCGACCTGTCGCTTCGACCGCAGGAGAACCGCGACTTTCTCGTTCAGGTTGCCTGCCAGCGCGAAGCGGTGGTCGCCGTGCCGATCGGTTTCGATGAGGCCCGTTGCCAGGCCCAGACCGACATGGAACGGTACAACGCCTGGTCCTGTCACGTACACACGTCCAACGGCCTGGTCAATGCCTGGATCGATCGGGCCGCATCCGACCTGCACATGATGACCACCGAACTGCCCACTGGCCCGTATCCTTACGCGGGCGTGCCCTGGTTCAATACGCCTTTCGGTCGCGACGGGATCATCACCGCGCTGGAGTGCTTGTGGCTGCGTCCCGGGCTGGCCCGCGGCGTGCTGGCTTACCTGGCCGCCACGCAGGCCACGGAGGTCATTCCGGACGAGGACGCCGAACCGGGCAAAATCCTCCACGAAACCCGCAACGGGGAGATGGCCGCGCTGAAAGAGATGCCCTTTGGCCGCTACTACGGCAGTGTCGACGCCACGCCGCTTTTCGTTCTGCTCGCAGGCGCATACTATGAGCGCAGCGGCGACCGGAATTTTTTGGAATCGCTCTGGCCCCACGTGGAGGCCGCCCTGCGATGGATCGACTGCTATGGCGATTTGGACGGCGACGGGTTTATCGAGTACCAGCGGCGGAGTTCCACCGGACTGTTGCACCAGGGCTGGAAGGACTCTGACGACGCCATCTTTCATGCCGACGGCTCCCTGGCCCAAGGCCCCATCGCGCTGTGTGAAGTCCAAGGCTACGTCTACGCGGCCCGGCAGGCCGCCGCGCAATTGGCTGCCGTCTTGGGAGCGGATCAGCGGTCGGCGGAACTGGCCGGCCAGGCATTCGCATTGCGGGAGCGGTTCGAGCAGGCATTCTGGTGCGAGGACTTGTTCAGCTACGCCTTGGCGCTGGACGGCGAGAAGCGGCCTTGTCGCGTGCGGGCCTCGAACGCCGGGCACTGCCTGCTGACGGGCATTGCCGGTACTGAGCGCGCTCGGCGCGTCGCGGCCACCCTCGTCAGCCCCGATTCGTTCTCCGGTTGGGGTGTGCGGACTGTCGCCGCCTGCGAACGCCGCTACAATCCCATGAGCTACCACACCGGCTCCGTCTGGCCGCACGACAACGCCCTGATTGCCCGGGGATTTTCGCGTTACGGGTTGACCGAGCAGTCGCTGCAGATTTGGAACGGGTTGTTCGCGGCCGGGATGTGCTTCGAGTCACAACGCATGCCCGAGTTGTTCTGCGGTTTCCCGCAAGACGCGGGGGAAGGGCCGGTCCTCTACCCGGTGGCCTGCGCCCCCCAGGCCTGGTCGGCGGCGTCCGTCTTTCTTCTCCTCCAGGCCTGCCTGGGCCTGGAGATGAGCGCTTTGCAGTCACTTATCGCATTCAACCGGCCACAGTTGCCGGCCGCCCTAAACGAGTTGCGCATTCACAATCTGGAACTAGCCGGGGCCAGCGTCGATCTGTTGCTGCTGCGTCATGCCGACGACGTGGGCGTCAACGTGCTGAGACGCGACGGTGATGTGGAGATTGTCGTGGTGAAGTGAGTATTACGCCGGCACGAAAGGCCGTTAGTTAGCCCGACGACACGCCTACCACACACGAATTGTTTAACAATTAGGTCCGACCGGAACTTCCTATAAAGCGAGTTTCATTTGGACCTCGGTTGATGCACGACTCTCGCAAAATGCAATCTCGTTCGGGCAACTTGCAACGACTCTCGTGCAGACAAAAATGTCACTTCGTCGCAAGTCATTAACTAGTCGCAACTTGTCGAATCCCAGTATTCATGGCACGCATTTTGCTTTCTGCCTCGCAACCTCGTGGCTTGAGTGTCTTGCCATGTAAAGGCGCTAACAGAAGCGAGTTTTGCTGAAGGAGCATCGACCGATTATGGATCTCGTATACGTTTTAGCAATCGTCGGCTTCTTTGCCCTCTGTATTGCCTATACCCATGCTCTCGGAAAGATCTGACTCATGGAAAACATCATCGTTGGAATCGTGGCCCTCGGCCTCCTCGTGTACTTGTTCTTCACGTTAATTCGTCCGGAGAACCTCTAGGTTACAAACCCGTTCCACGTTCTTTGCCCGGAACATTTGACGTGACAGGTTGCAAACCTATCCTACCAGAGTCCTTACCATGCAATACATGACCTTATCAGGTTGGATCCAGTTTTTGGTGTTTCTCGTTGCCTTGGCGGCCATCACGAAGCCGATGGGCATTTACTTGTTGCGGGTGCTCGATCCGGACAAGGAGGGCGGGCTGGGACTGCTGGAAAAGATTTTTGGCCCCGTAGAGCGGCTCGTCTACAAGGTGGCGCGGGTCAATCCCAGAAAACAACAGAACTGGAAGCAGTACACGCTCTCGTTTCTCATGCTGGGCATGGTCACGACCGTCATCAGCTACGGCCTGTACCGCATCCAGGACATCCTGCCTTTGCAGGCGAACATGGCCGACCTAAAACAGTCGGTAGACAAGGACGGCGTGATCAACGGCGGCGGGAAGGTGCCGGGAATTATCGCTTTCATCCAGTCTATCTCCTTTGCCACCAACACCGACTGGCAGAGCTATGAGCCCGAGCAGATGTTCACGCACTTCTCGCAAACTGTGCCCACGGCTTTGCACTTTTTCTTTTCCTCGGCGGTGGGCATCGCCGCGGCGGCCGCGCTGGTACGTGGCATCGCCCGCCAGCAGACGAAGAGTATCGGCAATTTCTGGGTCGACCTGACCCGCATCACGTTGTACTTGTTCATCCCCGTCTGCCTGGTCTTCGCCCTCTTGGACGTCTGGCAGGGCGTGCCCATGAACTACCGGCCCTACACTCAGGCCACGACACTCGACCAATCGGCGGCGGCCGCTCCGGACAAGCCCACGCTGCAGCCGATCGTGCAGGGTCCCATGGCGGCCTTCGCGGCGCCCAAGGTGCTGGGCCTGAATGGCCCGGGCATCACGGGCGCCGACTGTGCGCATCCGTTCGAGAATCCCACGCCCTTGTCGCAGTTCCTGCAGTTGCTCTTGTTCTTCTCCGTGGTTGCCGGCCTGCCTTATTACTACGGCCGCATGATCAATCACCGCCTGCACGGCTGGAACATCTGGCTGATCATGTTCGTCCTGCTGATCGTCACGAACGTGGTTACCTGGTACTTCGAGGCTCAACCGAATCCGCGGATGACGGCATTGGGCATCAGCCCGGCCAATTGCAACATGGAAGGGAAGGAAGTCCGCATCGGCATCTACAACTCGGCCACGTGGGCCAACAACGTCACGGCCACCGCCGAGGGCGCCAACAACTGCCAGCACGACTCGATGATGCCCATGGCGGGCTTCATGCTGCTGTTCAACATGCACATGGGCGAGGTGATTTTCGGCGGCATCGGCACCGGCTTGTATTCCATGCTGATCTTCGTCTTCGTGGCCGTGTTCCTGGCCGGGTTGATGATCGGTCGCACGCCCGATTATCTCGGCAAGAAGATCGTCGCCTACGACGTGAAATGCTGCTCGCTGCTCCTGTTGATGATCGTGCTGGACACCGTGGCCTTTACGGCATGGTCCTGCCTGACCGACTGGGGCACCAAGAACAACACCAACAACGGCCCGCACGCCTTCAGCGAATTGTTCTACGCCTACAGCTCGGGGACCGCCAACAACGGCACGGCCTTCGGCGGCGTGGGCTATGCCCCGACCGATACGTCGCCCGATCCGAACGATCCGAGCAAGACGATCACGGTCTACGGCAGCACGATGTTCAACTGGACGCAGGCCTTTTGTATGCTCATCGGCCGCTACCTGGAACTCATTCCCGTAATGGCCTTGGCGGGGGCCTTGGCCAGGAAGAAAGCCGTGCCCATGCATACGGGCAGTTTCCCCGTGGTGGGGCCGACATTCTGCCTGCTGGTGGCCGCGGTGATCATCATCCTCGGCGCGTTGAACTTCCTGCCCGGCCTGGTGATGGGCCCCGTCATCGAACACTTCAAGATGGTCGGATCGCACATTTTATACTGAGGAACCGAATGTCTACCAAAGCACGAAGTCTATTTGATCGCGAGATCGTCGTTCCGGCGATGCTCGACGCCTTCCGCAAGCTCAACCCTGTCCACCTGTGGAAGAACCCGGTGATGTTTGTCACTGAGGTAGGGGCGGCGGTAACGACACTGGACCTGTTTTTCACGCGGTCTTCCGAAATTCCTTTTGTCCTGCAGATCTCCGTCTGGCTGTGGTTCACCGTGCTCTTTGCGAACTTCGCCGAAGCCATGGCCGAGGGCCGCGGCAAGGCCCAGGCCGAAACGCTGCGCAAGAGTCGCACCAAGACCCGCGCCAAGCGGCGCAACGCGGACGGCTCATTCACCTGGCGGGACGCGGAAGCGCTGCGCAAGGGCGATGTGTTCGTGGTCGCCGTGGGCGAGGTGATTGCCGCCGACGGCGAGATCATCGAGGGTGCCGCCACGATCGACGAATCGGCGATCACCGGCGAATCGGCGCCCGTGATCCGCGAGGCTGGCGGCGATCGCTCGGCCGTCACCGGCGGCACCAAGGTGCTCTCCGACGAGGTTACCGTGCGCGTGACCGCCGATCCCGGCGAATCGTTCATGGACCGCATGATCGAACTGATCGAAGGGGCCAAACGCCAGCGCACGCCCAACGAAATCGCGCTCTCCATCCTGCTGTCCGCACTGACAATCATCTTCCTGGCCGTCGTCGTCACGATGCTGCCGTTCGGACTATTCACGCACACCTACCTGGGCGATGGTCCGGCCTACGAGCAGGTCAGCCTGGCCTTCTCGGTCACGGTCCTGGTTTCGTTGCTGGTCTGCCTGATTCCGACGACGATCGGCGGGCTGCTCTCGGCCATCGGCATCGCCGGCATCGACCGCATGGTGCAGAAGAACGTGCTGGCCATGAGCGGCCGCGCGGTGGAAGCCGCCGGCGACGTCGATGTGCTCTTGCTGGACAAGACCGGCACGATCACGATGGGCAACCGGCAGGCCACGGAATTCATCCCGGCCCCCGGCGTCGAGGCCAAGGAACTGGCTGAGGCCGCCCAACTCGCCAGCCTGGCGGACGAGACGCCGGAAGGCCGCAGCATCGTGATCCTGGCCAAGGAGCGCTACGGCATCCGCGGTCGGGAAATCCACCAGATGCCGCACGCCGTCTTCGTGCCTTTCACCGCGCAGACGCGCATGAGCGGCGTGGACATCAACGGTTCCTCGATTCGCAAAGGCGCTGCGGAGAGTGTCCGCAGTTGGGCCGGTGGAACGTACCCCAAGGAGCTTGACGAAGCGGTGGAACGCATCAGCCGCAACGGCGGAACGCCGCTGGTCGTGGCCCGTCAGGACAAGGCCCTTGGGGTGATCAACCTCAAGGACATCGTCAAAGGCGGCCTGCCGGACCGCTTCCAGCGCTTCCGCACGATGGGGATCAAGACGATTATGATCACGGGCGACAACCCGCTTACCGCAGCGGCCATCGCCAAGGAGGCCGGTGTGGACGATTTCCTGGCCCAAGCCAAGCCGGAAGACAAGCTGGCCCTCTTGCGCAACGAACAGGCCAAGGGGCACCTGGTGGCCATGACCGGCGACGGCACCAACGACGCCCCCGCGCTGGCCCAGGCCGACGTGGGCGTGGCCATGAACACCGGCACCCAGGCTGCCAAGGAGGCCGGCAACATGGTCGACCTGGACAGTAACCCGACCAAGCTCATCGAAGTCATCGAGATCGGCAAGCAGATGCTCATGACCCGCGGGGCCTTGACCACGTTCAGCGTGGCCAACGACGTGGCCAAGTATTTCGCCATCATCCCCGCCATGTTGATGGGCGCTTTTCCTGAAGTCGCGCCGCTGAATATCATGCGCCTGCACACGCCGCACAGCGCGGTCCTCAGCGCGGTGATCTTCAATGCCTTGATCATCATCGCCCTGATCCCACTGGCCCTCAAGGGCGTCAAGTTCCGGGCCGCCTCGGCCGTCTCCATCCTCCGCCGCAACCTCTTGATTTACGGGGTCGGCGGTGTGATCTGTCCCTTCCCGGGCATTTGGGCCATCGACCAGATCATTCATCTCCTTAACCTCGCATAGTGGTCCGACACAAAAACTAGTCCGTAGGGTGGGCCGAGTGAAACGAGTCCCACCAGATTCCGTGCCGAAAGCGGGAAACTCGCAAAATTAGCCCGTTACAAGCGTGTCCGCCACAAAAACGAATTCCAAACAGGGTACACGAACATGAGCGAAAGCAAACCGAACAACGACAACTCGAGCATAATCGACGTCACCGACGATCGCGGCGGTTCGATCCTCGGCCACATCTGGGCCTCGGTCGGCGTAACCCTGGTCTTGGGTGTGGTCTGCTGCGGGCTTTATCCGCTTGTGGTCTGGGCCATCAGCCAGGCAGTCTTTCCCGTACAGGCCAACGGCTCGCTGGTGAAGGCCGACGGCACGCCTACGACGGACGACACGAAAGCCGTGGGATCCGCTTTGATCGGCCAGAATTTCTCCGCGCCCGGCTACTTTCATCCCCGCCCCAGCGCTGCCGGCAACGGTTACGACGCCAGCAGTTCCGGCGGCAGCAACCTTGGTCCCTTGAGCGACAAGTTGATCAATGGCGCTACGAAGACCGCGCCGCCAGCAGAACCGGCCGCACAGCCCGCAACGGCGGCTGCCGCGCCGGCTCCGACATCCGCGGAAACGGTTGACGTCGACGGCATCCGCCTCCGCGTGATCCATTACTGCGTCGATAACGGCATCGCCTTCAAGCTGTACAAAGTGAATGCCGACGGCCACCGCATTGCGGAAGTGAAATTGTCCGCGTATCAGGACAAGGACGGCAACTTGCTGGACACCAAGCTCGTAGACGACTTTCCGCATCCGCCCAGCGACACGGCCGAGAAGACGCCCGTGATCGCCGCTGATTTTGAAAAGCTCGTACCCGGCGATGCCGTGACCGGCTCAGGCTCAGGGCTGGATCCGCACATCAGCCCGGAGAACGCGGAACTCCAGGCCCCGCGCGTGGCGGACGCCCGCAAGATTCCCAAAGAGAAGGTGCTGGAGTTGATCAGGCAATTCACCGATCGACCAAATCTGGGCTTTCTGGGCGATCCAGGCGTGAACGTGCTGATGCTCAATATCGCACTGGACAAGCTCGCCCCACTTGCTCCGCCAGCCGCCGCTTCACCGGCAGCGGCGGCTCCCGCCACAAAATAAAAGTGTCGGCCGTGCTGAGGGTTGCCCCTTCAGCACGGCCGACGTCCACTCACCCCAAAGGTTGTTTGCCCTGCGGCCGCTGGCGGCGGTCGGCAGGACGCTTGATTCAAGCCGCCTAGAAACGGACGATGATGTCGTTGCCCCACAGGAACTGGCTGTTGCTGTTGCCGTCGCCGAAGGGCTTCAGGCCCGGCGTGGCCGAGTTCTGGGCCCAGTCCCAGCGAACTTCGCTCCGCATCGTGACGTTCTTGTTAGGCTTCCAATTCAGGCCCATGGTCACGTCATTCCACTTGGAACCCTGTTCGGCCACCGTTGGCAGGCCGAGCTGCGTCACCACGGCGCCATCGAGGTCTTCGAAGTACTCCCAGCGGAAACCGAAGCCCCAGCAATCGTTGATGTCATAGAGCAGGTAGTTGGTGAAACCGAACCACGAGGCCGGACCCATGCCGGGACCCTTCAGAACCGCAATATTTGTCGGCGGCAGGGGCGTGGCCGTGCTGAGCGTGTCGGAATCGTGACAGGCCGTGTTTTCCAACACATAGTGCCACTTCTCGCCCAGCTTGACAGTGATGTCCGTGACGCATTCGACGCGCGTGCTCTCGATGCCGGCCGGCTGCGTGTTGCCGATGAACCACTCGGAGGTCACGTTGACCTTGTCGTCCTTGCTGGTCCAGTTGAAACCGAACATGGCGTTGACTTTGCCGTTCAGGGCTTCGAACTCGTTCCAGCCGGTGTCCAGGCCGCCGTTGACCAGGAGCTTATCCTGGAGCTTGTAGGTGGCGTAGCCGCCGGTCAGTGTCGTGGGCATTCCGTAAAGGAAGCCGTAGGTGTGCGAGTAGAAGAAGTTGCCGTCAGCATTGGCGACTTCATAGCCGCAGGGGGCGTAGAAGTGGCCGCCGCGGAGCAGCCACTTGTCTACGGCCAGATCGCCGTACAACTGCGGCATGCAGAGGCCGTAGAAGCGGTTGCCATTGTTCCAACCGCTGTCCCACTCGGTACCGGGTACCGTGCGGATGTAGCGGTTGTCGCTGCCGTACAGGAGGTCGGCGCGATAGCCGTAGTCGACGCCGCAATCGTTCTCGATCTTAGTGACGCGTTCGGCGGTGAAATAGAACTGGTTCAACATCAACTCGTTGGAACGGTCGTCGTAGCCGACCGGGCCGTTCAGCTTGTTCACCGGGGAATTGGGGTTCAGTGCCGTGCCGACGTCGGCGAAGCCGCGGAGATCGAGGTGCTCGCAATCCAGCCACGGGCCGTGGAAGATCTTGTAGGCGGTTTCCTCGGGCGGCTTCTCGTCTTCCTTCTTCTCCTCGTCCTTTTTCTTCTCTTCTTCCTTGGGCTTCTCAGCCGCTGGCTTTTCATCGGCCTTGGCCGCCGGCGGAGCGGGAGGCTGGTTGCTGGGCGAGGCCGCAGGCGCCGCGGCGGCGGGCGCCGGGTCGGCTACGGCATAGCCAGCGGACTCGTCCGACTGGTATCCCATCTGTTGGATGGAAGTTGGTTGTTGCACCGGAGAGGACATGGTCGCTTGGGCCATGGCCGTGCCGGCGAACAAAACGCCGACCAGCGACGATGCGATTGTCCACCGTAAAGTTTTCATAGTTCGCGATCTCATCTTGAATCGGGAAATGGGAATTTCGACAGATTGCGTCCATGCAAGCCTTGCGGCGGAGGGACGGAGTACTTGGCGGGGCCTTCGTCCGTCGGCGCGTAAGGCTTACGTCTGTCACCATTGCTAGTAATCGGGATTACTGAAAAGCCGGAGTGAACCGAAAGGCCCGCAAATCAGCGACGAACCGCACAAACGGCGTCGAAAACGATAACCTTTACCGCCTGTAACGGATGTTCGGCTGGGCATTTTTGTCAACCCTGCGCCGGCCGGCTTGCACGCCGGCAAAACAATACTTTATGACAATTTTGTTAAAGCCAAAGAAAAACGCCACCGAGGGAGAGAAACCCTCGGCGGCGTTGATATTGCGACTGGTCTTAAAAAAAGAGGGGCCAGGACCAAAACTACTTAGCCCACTCCTTCAGGGTCTTCAGCGCGCGGACCTTGACCTTGCTGGAGGCCGGCTTCGCCGGACGGTCCATCAATTCGCCGGGCTTGAACGGGTTCGGAACGCCCTTTTGGGCCGCACGAGCGGGGACCTTCTTCTTCTCGATCTTCACCAGCCCCGGGAGTGTGATCGCGCCCGCGCCTTTACTGCCCAAACTCTTCTCGATTTCGGCAGACAGCGCATCGAGGACGGCAGTAACCTCTTTCTTGGTTAGTTCGGTTGCGGTGGCGATGTTCGCCAACAGTTCGGACTTGGTGAGGGGTTTCTTGGCGGCGGCAGCAGCTTTTGCCATGTTTGTTCTACTCCTAAAAATTGACAGGAAATTACCGGGATTCGTTGCCGGCGCGGCGCGGGGATCGAACACTTCGGGAGCAAGCCAATCATCCCACGAACAGCGGCTAGGCCGCCATCGCGGAGGCCCAGAATTGACCGCGTAGCAACGCAACGTTTGATAACTTAAATCGGTTAGCGAAACTTTGCAACCCAGGAAAACGCAGAATTCCGGCGGGAAAACGCCATTTCTTGCGGCGAAACCCCGTTTTTCTCGTGTTTTTCCGCATTTGCGCTCGTCATTCCGTCAAACGGACGCCTGGAAACGCGTCTTGATCCGTCTTTTGTCACGTCAAAAAACCGGTCTTTTGGCACGGATCTTGCCCTTGATACTCTCCCCATAAGAAAGCTGTCAAGTTGGCAGCTAGGGTCCACGCCTCGTGTGAGGGTGGACAAACGCCGTGTCCCCTGTGGAGCGGCATAACCGACCCCAAGGGTCAAATAGGAGGTTACTTATGTTCGGTTCATTACGTTTGCGACCTGTGTCCAGGGACGAATTGTTCGGCCCGCTTTCGCGGCAACTCGACCGCATGCTCAACGACGTCTTCGGCCAGGATTTCACCGATGGCCTCAAGAGCAAGGCCAATTTCCCGCCGTTGGACGCCTATTGCACCAAGGACGGTCGCCTGGTGGTGAAGACCACGGTTGCGGGCTACGCCCCGGACCAGATCAATGTGCAGATTCTCCCCGAAGGCGTTCTGGAAATCTCCGGCACGAGCAAGAGCAACGGCGAGAAGAGCGAAGAGCAGTATCACATTCGTGAACTGTCCTATGGCTCGTTCAAGCGGCAACTTCGCTTGCCCGAGAACATCGAAGGCGAGCCTGTTGCGGAATTGAAGGACGGCATCCTCACGCTCACCTTCAAGTTGCAACTGCCCGAGGAGAAAAAACCCGAGGCCAAGAAGATCCCGATCCAGAAGAGCTAGAGCGCTTTTGGTGTACAAGTGTGGGGTGGGCCGAGTAACACGAGTCCCACCAGATTCCGCGTCGAAGTCGGTGGGACTCGTGTTACTCGGCCCACCCTACGGTCTATCAAGTAGGTCTTTCTTGCCGAGAGGGACTAATGTGCTCCGAACCGCGGGAAAACTCCGTATTGTCCGACAGGTCGGCGCATATTGATTCTTTCCGGCAGAAAGGACCTACCTGGTGTAAGGCTATAAAGCCCTGGCGACGCGGAAACCCGTAAAGTCGCTGCGGTTGCCGGGCGTGAGGCCGCTGCGCTTGGCCGATCGGGTGTAGATCGGCCCGTCGACCCAGGAACCCCCGCGGAGGACCCGCAAGTCGCCGGAAATTGGGCCGGGCGGATCGTCTTTGGCAGCCGGCGTATAGCCCTTTGGATCGTACCGATCGGAGCACCATTGCCAGGCGTTCCCGTGCATGTCGTAGAGCCCGAAGGCATTGGGCTTGAACGAAGCGACGGGCGCCGTGAAGATGAACCCATCTTTGGCTTTGAGCGTGTACCTGCTGCCCGGGAATCTCGCCTTGAACGAGGCATCGGCCACGTTGCCGACCTCCGCCAGCGTCTGCGGGTCGTCGCCGCTGAAATAGCGCGTGGTCGTCCCCGCGCGGCAGGCGTATTCCCATTCGGCCTCGGTCGGCAGCCGGTAGGTCTTGTCTTCCTTGCGGCTGAGCCACTTGCAGAAGGCCACGGCGTCGTTCCAACTCACGTCGATCACGGGGTGGTCGTCGGTCTGTTCGAAGCCCGAGCTGCGCCAAGAGAAGTTCTCGTTGAAGCCGAGCTTCTTGGTTTCGGGGTTCCAGCCCAGGGCCCCCGGCTTTCCTCCCTTTTCCGCGTCGGTCGTGTACTCGGCGTCTTCAACGAACTTGCGAAACTGGCCTCGCGTCACGTGGCAGGCGCCCAGGTAGAACGGCCGCGTGATCCGCACGCGGTGTTGCGGATACTCGTCCTTGAAAAAGCCGGGCTTCACAAAATCAGCGCCGTAGATCTTGTTGAAGGCCGCCGCCGCGTCCTCGGCCGATTCGCCGTTGCCCATCAGAAACGCGCCGGAAGAGATGAGCACCAGTTTCATGCCCACCGAGTTCGTCACCTGCGCCGCTCCACCAGCGGGCCCAGGTTCCGCGGCAGTTGTTACCCGCAAACCATTCAGTGCCATCCATGTCAAGAATGCGATCCACCAGACCCGTCGGTCCATAATTTCGTTCCTCTGTCAAGCTGTTCCGGGGAGCGGCTGTGCCGCATGAAAACCACAATCAGTCTACTCCCTGCACAGGGCAACCGTCAACCGGCATCATTCACTGTGGCCACATTTCGTGGCACGGGCTTCCAGCCCATGGAATGCGACACGGGCAAGATGCCCGTGCCACGATTCGCAATATGGCCGTGCGCTATGTATAATGGGGCAAAATCCATCCTGGGAACACAATATCATGAAAACGTGGATATTTTTCTCGGCCGTGTATGCCTCCCTGGCGATCGTCGCCTTTGCCGCCGACGAGCGTGTGCCCGTGGGCGAGTTTACCGCCACGCGGTTCCAAAAGCCGCCGGTCATCGACGGCAAGGTCTCTGCGGGCGAGTGGGACCGGGCCTTCACCACCTCGGGACTGATGACGCCCTTCGAGCATGAGTTGCAGGAATCCGAGACGACAATGAGCCTGGGTTTCGACGCGGAGCGGTTCTATTTCCTCTTCCGCTGCCGCCGCGGCAACCACGAATGGAAGCTCTGGAAGCAGGCCCGTTTCAACGACGACTACAACTTTGGCGATCCTTCGGTGGAGATCTGGGTCACGCCTCCCACGGCCGTACCGGAGACCTACCAGAACGTCATCAACACCTATCCGGCCGTATTGGATGTCAAGAACATCCCATCCCGCGGCTACTCGTCGCAGGGTTGGAAGGGCAATTGGAAGCTGAGCGAGTCGGAGGATGCCGACGGTTACATCGTCGAGGCCTCCGTGCCGATCAAAGACTTCGGCATCGAGGGCGTCAAGAACGGCGACGTCTGGCAATTCCTCATGGGGCGCAATTGCCTGGGGGCCAAACCGCGATCCCAGGCCTCGTGGTCGGTCACGCAGGCTTTTTCGGAAATCCCCCAGCACCCCAAGATTCACCTCATGGACGACGAACTGGTGGCGCAGCTTACGGGCGTCGCCACGGTCCTCAGCGGCAAGTATGCCTTCCAGGTGGGCGTTGTCGCACCCCGGGCGAGTGCTGCCGAGGCCGACGTCGAGCTACGCTTCCATCGCCGCGCCGCGCCGGGTGGCGGCGACGATCGCATCGAGCGCCGGCACGTGAAGCTCAACAAGGGCCAGCGGCAGGTCGTGAATCTCTCCGGCAGCGTTCCCCAGGGCCAACGCGGCAATTTCACGATCACGGTGAGCAAGACGGGCGGCGGCCAGGTCTTTCGCCAGAGTTTCACCTACCTCGCCAGCGGTTGGACCCCGCAGCGGCCGGTGAAGCCGGCAGGCGAACCGTCGCCCGAAGAATTGCCGCTGACGGCACAGTACGGGCCGGAGACGAACACCGTGCTGGTCAAGGCCGACATCCTCGATCTGCCCCACCGCGAGAACGTGGCCAGCGCCGAGGCGCGGGTCATTGAGCCGGAAAGCGGCAAGGTGCTGGCAAAGACACTTATGCGTCCCTTCCGCGAGTGGTACGGCGGGGCCGAGCTGCGCCTGAAGGACGTGACCATTCCCGTGCAGGACTTCGGCAAGGCCGCGGTGGGAAAGTCGCCGGCCACGCCCGGCAAGAACGTGCAGGTGGCTGTCGTCCTTCGCGACAAGGACGGCAAGGAACTGAAAACCGCCGTGAAGCCGCTGGAACTGGTCGGCTATTCGGCCCCGTGGATGAACAACTCGGTGGGCGTTTCCGACCGCGTGATCCCACCCTGGACCCCGCTGGACGTCAACGGCGGCGAGGTGGGCGTGTGGAACCGCCGGCTTTCGCTCGATGGGCTGGGCATGGCCCGGCAAGTAACCAACGGCGGCGTGGCGCAACTGGCCGCGCCCATGCGGCTGGTGGCCGTTCAAGACGGCAAGGAGATCGAGATTCATCCCGGCACGGCCCGGCCCGGCCGCCGCGTGGAGGCGGAGGCCGATTTCGGCGGCGACGCCGAGGCCGCGGGGCTGCGGTTCGCGGCCCGCACGCACGTCGAGTTCGACGGTTTCGTGAACGTGCATCTCGACGTGGCCCCGGCGGGAAACGCCGCCGCCACGGTCGATCGGCTCTTCCTGGAGATCGCCTTGCCGGCCGCGGAGGCCACGCACTTCTGCACCACCGCCGGCGGCTGGTCCGCCGTCCACGACGTCCTGCCCGATCACTGGAGTAGCCGGGACACGTCGTCCGGCATGCTCGTGGGAGATTTCGTGCCCTACATCTGGCTGACAAACTCCGACCGGGCGCTGCTTTGGTTCGCCGATCACGACCAGGGCTGGAACCACGAGCCGGACCAATCGCTGCCCACCCAGGAGATCGTGCGCAAAGGCGGCAAGGTTTATCTGCGCGTGAATTTCTTCCAGGTCCCCACCGAAGTGAAAGGCCGCCGCACGATCACCTGGGGTTGGCAGACGTTCCCCTCGCGGCCGCTGCCGCCTGGTTGGCGGGCCACGTTCTGCGCCCCCGGTGCGTCGACACCGCACGCGCGGAACACCTATTTCTGGTGCGACGCCGACTGGGCCGTGCTTTGGCCCTACTATTGTAGCCCGTTCCCCTGGCACATGGACAAATCGAAGGAACTGCTGGCCCAGGCCAGCCGGGACCCGCGGCATCGCCCCTGCGTCGGCTCGATCGCCCATTCCATCGGACGCTACCAGGACTACGAGGGCAACCAGTTTCCGGGTCTTGCGGTCGATTGGGGCGTGCCGCCCGGCCAGATCGGCAACTCCGATGTCACGGCGTCGAAAGGCCCCAACGACCTCCGCCTCTGGTACTACCAGCGCTGGGTCCGCGAGGCCGGGTTCAAGGGGCTTTACGTGGACGAGAACTACCTCGGCCTGGACGATAACTTCCTCACCGGCAACGCCTATTGGCGGGCCGACGGCCTCTTGCAACGCGGCTACAACTACGTCGGCCTGCGCGACTACTTCAAACGGCTGAAGGTCATGTTCCATCAGAACGGCGTCCAACGGCCGAACCTCTGGCAGCATGTTTCCTCGGGAGCGGCCTACCATGCCTGGCTGGGCGATGTCTTCTTCGAGGGCGAGAACGTCGAGCCGACCGACTTGAACTACGATTATATCGAGGTCTTGCCGGCCGGGCGGATGCGGGCCATCGGCAGTTCGGTTTGCGCCGGCGGCGTGATGACCATGATGTGCCAATCGGACCGGCACCGCAGCCCCTGGTATCTCAAGCACAACCACCAGTTCCTCGGCTGGGTCATGGCCCACGACATCCTGCCCGAACAGCTTCCGCTGTATCCCAAGCTCGTGGAGGCGGGGCATCTGTGGGCGGAAAACGTCGTGTTCCTGCCCTATTGGAAGCCGGGTCCGCTGACTACGAAGCAGCCCGACTGCCTCGTCTCGGCCCACCTGGCCGACGGCCGCGCCTTGCTATGGATCGTCAACAAGAGTCGCAGGGATCTGGACGTACACGTGGGCGTGGACTGGAAGGCCCTTGGGATGGCAACCAGCAACGTTCGCGTCACCAACGCCGAGACCGGCGAGCCGGTGCGTCTGGACGGGGACGGAATCACGGTGCCCGTGTTGCAGCGCGATTTCGTGCCGGTGTTGTTTGCGCCACGGTAAAGCAGGAGATTTCCACGATGAGGATGGATTGAAGATGAGGCGATCGCAAAAAATAACGGCAATGCCCACTCCCGGGAGCCAACCAAATTCTTGGGTGCTATAATACTTCTTGGCGAAACCCTGCTAAGGGTTAAAATTGCGAAAGGAGGTAAGTCATGTCCATTGCCGTTCTCAAAGGCGTAATTCATGGTAAGACCATCGAGTTGGAGCAAGAGCCGGAACTGCCCGACGGCCAGAGGGTGAGCGTCCAACTGGAGCCGGACGAGCCGCCCAAGTGGTTGGATCGGTTTACGGTGGACTCTTCCATTGCATTGGGAAAACTCCTTGTCAAAGGCACGCGGCTGCGCGTCGAGGATCTCGTGGGGTTGGTGGAGCAGGGCCGTAGCGACGAGGATGTGCGTCGGCGACACCCCGAACTGACCGCGGACGACGTCGATGCCGTGCGAAAGTATGCAAAGGTGCCGGAAGGCCTGCGAAAGTCTTTCGGCGGGTGGGCGGAAGACGCCGAGGAGTTGGATCGCTACCTAGCATGGACCCGCGAGAACCGTAAAGTCAGCCGCCCGGGGATTGAAGAATGAGTTTCTTGCTGGATACCGACATCTGCTCGGCGCAGGTCAAAGGAAATCATGCAGTGTCCATTCTCGCTGCATCCAGTACAGTGGAAGGCTCTATATCTCCACGGTTACTCTCGGTGAGTTGTGGGCATGGGTGAAGCGCGCGAAAGCGTCGCCAAGCAGGCAGCAAACACTTCGCGAATTCCTCAAACAGATTCAAGTTGTTCCCGTGAATGAAGTGGTTGCCGAGAAGTTTGGCGAAGTCAGGGCATGGCAATTGGATCGCGGCTTATCCACTCCCGACCTCGACTTTCTTAACGCCGTCACTGCAATAGTTCACGGGTTCACGCTCGTGACCCACAATGTTTTCGATTATGCCAACGTCCCTTTCCTCTCGCTAGATGACTGGCTTGCGCCCTGAGCGAAAGACTCCGTATCGAACGCTTCGTTCATTGTTTCTCTCCTATAGTGGTTCCTTTCTCTCGCTCATGCGACTTGTCTTCATAGTGCCCGGATGGCTGCTGTGGCCAATCGCGGTACGGTTGCCGGGCCTCGTAGAGCGTAAGACGCGTTTCGTGCCGGGCGCGGACTTTATCGGGCGCGAACTCCACGGCACGGCGGCCAAACTCGACCGCGCGGTCAAACTCTCCCAACTCTGCATAAGCCGCCGCCAACGCCGCTGCACACAAAAACTCCTGCCGCGCAGGCAATTGTTGAGCCTGCTGGGCCAGTTCCAGGGCGCGGCGGCCATCGCGAAGCTTGTCGTCAGGACAAGTCGCCAGAAACAGCGCGTGGAAGCCCAATGCCGCGCTGGACAACGGGTGGTCGTGGAGGCAGGCCTCGATGATCTCCAAGGCCGTGCGGTGGTCGCCCACCTTGAATCGCGCAACTGCCAGTTCGATACCGGCCGATTCATGGCGCTGCCATGCGCCGGGAAAGTGGCTCAAATCGTCGATCGCCGCCCGGTAGTTCTCGGCCAGGAAATGCGCCTGTGCCCGCAGGCGGTATACTGGCCAGGAATCGGGAGCGGCGGCCACGGCTTCATTCAAATCGGCGATTGCCGCTTCATATTCGCCGAGACGGCTGTAGGCGGCGCCGCGAACGATGACCGCATCGACGTAGTCTGGGGCAAGGCAAAGCGCGATCGTGGCGTCGTCGACAGCCTGCTGGAGATTGCCGCGGCGCAATTCGACTGACGCGCGGCCTTCCCAGGCCGGAGCATATCGGGATTGGAGGCGAATCGCCTCCGCGTAATCGGACATGGCAGCCTCAAGATCGTTCTGGTACGCGTGCGCGACCGCGCGGTCGCAATAGCGGTCCGGGGCGTCGGGGCGGGCCTGGATAGCCCGCGTGTAGATGGCGATGGCTCGCGCGAACTGGCCCGACCGCATCAGTTTTCCCGCCCGCTGCAAATTAAACCAACTCCAATCGTTGAACAGGACCAGGAAAACGACAATCATCAGCAAGACCACGATCGCCGGATCCTTGACGTTCGCGGAGCCAAGGACCGCCAGCAGCAGGGCGCAGGCCGTTGTCGCGATTAGCATCCGCTTGATGGAGAACTGAAAGTCCGCCCGTTGCAGCGGCAAATCGCCGGGTTGACGTATGCCTTTTCGGTTTCCCACGGTTAGCTCAGTCCGGAGTCTGGTGGGCCCGTGTTACTCGGCCCATCCTACGGTTTCCCACGGTCAGTTCTTGTCAACAATCGGTTGCACGCTCAGTCCCGCGGGGCTAAGCTCGCGGCGGATCAACTGCCAATCGTCAGGCGCAAACTCGCCCCAAAGCAACAATGGCCGCCGGGCAGCTTGCACGCGCCGCAAGGCGGGCAGCAGTTTGGCAAGCGGCGGCGCTACGCCGCCGTGGTCGATGTTGATCTGAATCACGTCGAACGACTTGCTCTCGAGCAACATATCCAAGGGATACAGGCAGGCCGAGTGCAGGTGAATGAAGTTCACGTCGACCGTTTCGCAAGCCGCGTCGGCCAAGGGCAAGAGGAACTCGCGAAACAATCGGGGATTCAGCAGCGCCGCCGAATCCTCTTGGTAGTAGGCCACGCTCCGCCGGCACCAGACCCGGCTGGGATACCCGCCCGCCGCATGCGTCCCGTGCCAGGCGGGCGTTGCGGCGTGCAATCGGCGCAATACCGCCAGGCGAGTCCGTGCGGCACAGTCCAGCAGCCGCTTCATGGCGTCGGGATAGTCGATAAAGCCCGTGACGAACTCCATCCCGCCCAACATCGCGTTGGCGACGTCGCCCGGACCGCGCAAGAGCGGCGGGCAGACGGGAAACCGCCCGTCGGCAAAACGGAACAATTCCGCGTGGAAACGCAGGAGGGCCTCAAACCAAGGATTGGCGTCGAGGTCCATAGCGGTCGGTGCAAAGTCGCCCGGACCGATCAAGAAAGCATCCGCCCGGCAATTGGCCGCCACGACCGAGACCGGACAACCCAGGATCGCCTCCAGCCAAGGGATGCCCCAGTAGGCCGAGCTGACATAGAAGAAATCGTCGTCCGCGGCCTGGTGCGCCTGGAACAGGGCCTCGTAGTCCGCGGCAAACCGATCGAAACGGACATCGGACGGATCGAGTTGCCGGCCCGCCTGCCAATCGGCCGTGCCGCAGGGAAACTGCTGGGCCGGGTAGTAGCCGCCAGTCCATTGCCCCAGCAACGGGCGGTCCGCCGGCCGGCATTCCAAGAATGCCTCGTGCCGTGCGATCAGCTCCTGCCAATCCTTGTTACTCATGGTTAGTCCTTTCCGGCAGAAAGGACCTACTTCATCGTCCCAGTCGTCAAGCCGATCCACACGGGCGCGCCCCAGTTCTCGCCGACCTGCGGATCGCGATTGAGCGTGACGCTCTTGATCTCGACCTCCGGCCGCGGATTGGACCACTGGAGTTGATAGACCACCAATGACTGGGCCTGCGGCGAGGCCGCTTTGCCCGTCCATGCTACCGTGGCATTCTTCAAGTTGGCCAAGCTCGTCGCCGTGTAGGGGCCAATTCCCCGCGTGATCTCCACCGGAACGTCCTCCGTCTTGCCGTCGGCATAGCTCACCATGTACTTGAACACCACCGGCGGCCCCTGGTTGGGATCATTCTGTTTCCACTCCTGGCAGGGAATGTAGCTCTGCAGGAAGAACAGGGCGTCGGCCTTGCGACCCACCTTGATCGTGGCTTCCGTCGGCAGGCGGTTGTCCACGCACGGCGCGCGGAGTACGACACACGAGGGCACCGGCGACGTGCGGAAGTCGTTGATCTTGTAGGTCACGCCGGCAAACTTCTGCTCGCCCACCGGCAGTCTGGAAAGATCCACGTCCGGGAACGTGCCATGTCCCTTAGTCAAGTAGGCATTGGCCTGTTCGTTGAAGGGCACCGGCTGAAACTTCATCTGTGCGGCGGTCACGATCCGCCCGCCGGCGAACGTCGCCCCCAGGTTCCGCAGGATCGCGCTGACGATGGCCTGCTTCTTCTGCGCGTTTACGGGCACGCTTTCCTTCTCCAGCACCAGCAGGTTGTTGAGGACCACGCCGCCGCGGCCCATCGGATAGCGGACCATCGCGCCGATATTCAACATGGGCCGCACCCGCTGGCCGAAATCGGCCGGGCGGGTGACGCGGATCCACAGATTGTCGATGCCTACCAGCGGCTCCTTGCCCTCAACCGGCACGATCTCCATCGTCAATCGCCGGGCCTTGTGCGGCGGCAAGGCGAGGTCCTGGCGGCCCGGCACGTTGCGGAGTTCCACGCTGATCGGCTCTCCGCCGTCGAAAGAGAGCTTGACCCGCTCGATGCGATTGAAGATGGGCGTAGGGATGATGTCCAACTCGACAATCTCCTCGACCTTGGGCAGTTCCATAGTCCAGGCCAGTGGCTCGCCCTTGCCGTAGGCGATCGTGAAGCAGTACTTCCAACTGTCGGCCGAGGTGAAGCCGTTGACCATATTTCGCGGCCAATGGTCCCAACCAGGTGTGGCTCCCGGGTTATGGAAGTATTCCGGTCCCGGTATCTTGCAGAACGGCGCGATGTCGTTCAGATCGACGACGTAGCTGAAGACGTCGCTGGCCATGAACTTGTCGCCGCCCCATTGCGTCACTTGTTGGCCCGACTCCATCACCACGTCGCGTGTGGTGAGGCCGGCCATCAAGGGATCGTTGGGCGTGGCCAGCGTCACGCGTTCCATCTCGAAGGGGCGAAGTGCGTGCTGGAATCCGACGATACGGTTGAAGTCGGCCAGCCCTTCGGGCGTCAGCCCGCAGAGCATGACATAGCCGCCGCGCTCGGTGAAGGCCCGCAGCAGGTCGCGATTCCCGGCCAGGGCCTTGAGCATAGCGGGCGCGGCCTGGGCGACAACAATCTCATACTTGCGATCGGCCAGCGCGGCGGAGACGTCGCCCTTGAGGTCGTAGTTTAATCCCGCGGCCGAAAGCGTGCGCGCCCAAGGGCTGCTGGCCTCGGCCACCACGGCCGTCTGCTTGCGCGTGATCTGGTAGTCGGCCACATAGTTGAGCGTGTTGTCGAAGAGCCGCTGGGCCACGGGATCGAACGCCAGCTTCTCGCCCACCACCAATTGGCAGACAATCATCAGGCCGTCGTTGACCTGGCATTCGGCCATCGCCGAGCAGGCCAGTTCCGGCTCGCACTGAACGAGCGAGCGGCAGCCCTTGGCCGCTTTCTTGTAGACGTTTCGATAGACGATGTGGTCTTTCGACCAGGTGAAGAAATCCTCCTGGCCCAGGCCTGCAAAGGCCGGATGCTCCAGGTTCTCAGAAAAGGCGACCCGGCCGACGTAGTTGGTCGGCTCCAGGTCGGCGGGAATCGCCTGGTAGTGCAAGGGATGGTCCTGCTCCAAGACGATGATGCGCGTGCCCTCGGCGGCCATTTCCAACCACTTGGGCGAGGTCGATTGCTCGGCGGTGAGCGCGTTGGCCCCGACCAGCAGCACGCGGGCCTTGGCCGGCAAGGCCGCGAAGTTGGCCACCTCGGTGAAGCCGATGCCCCGCGCCGCCAGCCGCGTCTTGACGCTGCCCCGCGGGTCGAGGACCAGCAAATCGCCCGTCGCCAGCCGCGGTCGGGCCGCGTCGTCGGCATCGATCACCACCAGCGGCTTGACGTCACGAAAGACCTGCTTACCGCCGCGACTGGCCACGAGCACCAGTTGGCCCGCCACCCGCCGCTTGCGGGGTACCTGCGCAGCGGGTCGGCGAGGCAGATCCAGCGCGATCTCGAATTGTTCCGCCATGCCCGGCGCGACATCGAACCGCTTGCTGCCTTGCGCGACCATTTTCGCGTCCATCTTCAGTTGCCAGGACACGTCGATGGGGTCGGCAAAACGCGTGTCGTTAAAGACCTTGAGCGTGCGCGTCACTCGGCTGCCGGAGGCGAAGGTCCAGTTCCACTGGCGGCACAAGACGGCCACCGGCTGCCAGGAATTGTAGACGCCACCGGTGCTGTCGCCCATCCAGAAATGGAACGCCGCGATACCGGCCCAGCGGTAGCCTTCGGAAGCCATCTTGACCCACAGCGACTCGCCGCGGGCCGATTCGCTCCGCCCCAGGAAGGCCGACTCGCCCTGCAAGCCGGCGTAAAACGAGGGCGCGTTGCCCGAGGTGAACAGGCTCTCGCCCAGGAAACCGGGCTTGGTCGTGTCGTACTTCCAGATCGTCTGTGGCTGGTGGAACAGCTTGTCGCAGGTATAGGCCTCGTCGGGATAGTCGCGCATGTCGCTCTCGCCGTAGTGGACACCGTTGACGGGCATCGACTGGTCCATCATGGCATGCCCACCGTCGGTCATCGTCGGACGCGTGGGATCGATCGCCATGACCTCCCGGGCGATGTCGCGGATGGCCGGCTCGACCCACTGCGCCAGGCCCCAGTTGCGCGAGTTGATGAACGTGATCTCGTTCTCGATCGACCAGATCATAATGCTGGGATGGTTCCGCTCGCCGCGGACCTGGGCCTTCAACTGATTGGCCCAGTGGTCGAAGAGGGCCTTGCGGGCGCGGGTCACGTCCTTGCCGTTTACCTTGACGGTTTCCACCAGGGCGTAGTTGCCGCCCTCGCCGTCGAATATCCCCGTGCGCCGCACCACCGCGCCCCCACGGTCGAGAAAGTCCAAGGCTGCGGCCTGGCCCATGCCCTTCCAGCCCGTGCCCCAGAAGCGCATCGTCGTCTGCCCATTCTTGATCCACAGGGCCAGCGTATCTTCGGGCTTGCCATCGTCGTAGCCGGCCAGATCGGCGCGGCCGTGGTACGGCACGCCGTTGAGAGTGAACTGGGCGTGGTCCCACGTCCACTCGCGGAAACCGAACCGCGTTCTGTGCGTGTCGATCACGCGGCCGCCGAGTTTGACGGTTGTGACCACGTCGTATTGCTGCGGCGCGTCGGGCCACCAGAGCTTCGGCGCTTGCCAACCTTCGGCCAGCTTGACGACCTTGTCCTGGCCGGTGGCGAGAGCAACTTGCTGGTCCGTAAAGCGTTTTTCGGCCGGGCCGCCTGCCGCGGGCACGCACTCATTGCTGATGACGACGCTCACCGGCGCGGAGGAAGCGTTGTGCAGCGTGATCTCGAGGCCGAGTTGCCGCTTTTTTAGCGAGGGGATGGCGAAGACATCGGACACGTACACGTTGCCGACGGCCACCAAGGACACCGGCTCGATGATGCCGTTCTGCATGTGGCTCCAGACGGGGAAATCGAAGCGATTGCTGGCCCCCTGGAATTGGAAGAAGCCCATGGGCATGTTGAATATGTCGCGCGGGGTGGTGGCTGCATAGTAGGCGTCCTTCACGGCAACCAGGATTTCGTTGGTCTTGCCCGCCTGAATGGCCTTGGTCACGTCGCAGTCCCAAATCGTAAAGGGCGCCGCATTGGCGCCGCAGAACTGCCCGTTGACAATCACCGAGGCGATCAGGCTCGTCGATCCGAAGTGCAGGAAGAAGGCCCGCCCTTGCAAATCGGCTGGCGCTTCGACCCGCGTGCGATAAAGGTAGCGATGGCAGTAGGAAAAATCGGGCCGCTTCTCGTTGCGGTCGCCAGGCACGTCGATGCCGTACCAGTGGAGTTGCTCGGCGCCGGGCATGGACTCGATGGGGCGCGCGCGTTCCTCTTCCTTCACCGTCAGTTCGTCCCAGCGGGCGATCTGCCACAGGCCGGTCAGCGGCGTTTCTACGCGCTCGCCAGCCTTGCCGCCGGCGGCCATTTTGAAGACGTGCTTCCCGGCCGCCGTGTCTTGCTTGTCTTGATACGGCGTGCCCGGCTTGAATTTGCCGTTAGGCCGGAAGGGGTCCTTGCTGATGCACAGGGCGTCGGAGCAGTAGAAGATCTGCTGTTCTTCGCGTTGATTGTTCGCGGTCTTGAACCAACGTTGCAGGCGGATTTCCAGGCGGTGCTTGCCCTGGGCCAGGTCGGCCAGCCCGCACTTGCACCAAGCCAATTCGTTCCAGTCCGTCAAGAGCATCAGGTCGATTGTCAAGTCGGTCGGTTTGACCTCTTGCCAAGGGCCGTTGTCGACCCGCCAGGAGAACGGCGAGCGCACGAATTCATAGCCGATGCGGTTCCAAACCTCATATTCTCCAGCGCTGGGGGCGACAAAATCGTAACCCAGCACGATCCCTTCCTTGGGCACTGTTTTTTCCACATCGCCGGCCGCGATCTGGATCCGCAGCCACTTGCCGTCCGACAGGTAGGCGTGGCCCGCCCAACTCGTCACGTCGATATTGCGGTAGTTCGATGAAGACGGCTTTTCGCCTTCCAACCAGACGAAATCGCCCGCCGGGGCCGCCGTCCGCAAAACCAAAACCATCGTCACGCCGAGCCAGTAGCAAAGTTGTCGCACCATTTTTCTCCGTTGGAGTTCGAACTGGGAATGTATCGCTGGCTACTTCCGCATGCTTGGTTGATCGGCGCCGGGGAAATCGGCGGGGACAGATTGCGTGACGTTGCCCGTAGCGGCCCATTCGGTACCGCGCTGCAAGGTGACGATGAAAGCCACGCTGCGGCACTGCGGCGCATCGTGCCCCATCGTCGTATGGAACACGCGGCCCTTGCCGTAGTCGATAGTCATCAAAATCGGCTCATTGCGACCCGTGCCGCCAAACTTCGGATCGGCATAGGCGGTTGCCAGCACGGTCATGTTTTTGGCCGGGCCGCGGAGCAAGGAGTACAACTCGTCGGGGGCGTGGCGGAATTTCAGGGGCAAGCCCTTGGTGATGGGATGGTCCGGCTGGCGAACTTCTAGCAGGAATGGGTGCTGCGCCCCGTGGGTCCCACCCGCACCTTTGCTCGTGTCGCGAACGAACTTGCCGTTCTTCCAGTAGACGTACGGCCCACTGGTTTCGTTACGGCCGCCCCAGCCGCCCAGGCCGATCATCTCGTTGTACGCTTTCCAATTGGGGAACGAGTTGTCGGCGGCGTGAACGCTGACCAGCCCTCCTCCGCCGGAGACGTACGACTCCAGGCTCTTGCGAGTTTCGACCGGCCAATCGTCGCCGTTGTAGTTCGACACGACGACGTTATACGAAGCGAAAGCGGGATGGAACTTGGCCATCGCCTGCGCGTAGTCGTTTTGGTTCCGATCGGGGGTGGTGGCCACGTCGACCGTGAACAAGCCGGTCTCTTCCAACGCCTTCTTGAGCAAGGGCGTGGTCGCTCTCCAATTGTGATTGTTCTGACCGTCGACAATAAGTACTTTGAGGGCCGGGGCCGCGGCGGCAACCGCCGTCGCTGCAACCCAGACCAGCAACGCCGCAAGGATACGCTTAACGTACATGGTGGAGACTCCTGGGGGGAAAACGGGGTGGGATGGACGTAGGTTGAAAAGTGGTCTCTTCAACGAGGTTCCATTCTAGCATATCGTGTCGATGTCATCCAGCCATGAATCTCGGTTGTCCACAACCTGCGATCTGATGTGGAGGTAGGTCTTCATCGGTTTCCCGCCACCGAACTGAGTCTTTCTACCCCTTCGCCAACTTTCTCAGCACCGTCTGCAAAATCCCGCCGTTGCGATAATAGTCCAGCTCCACTGGCGTGTCGATGCGGACCTTGGCATGGAACTCCTTCACATTGCCATCCCCAGTCATGGCGCGGACCGAAATCTGCGAGAGCGGTTGAAGTTGGTCGTCCAGATCGGGAATCTCAAAGATTTCTTCGCCGGTCAGACCAAGCGACTCCCATGTCTTGCCTTGGAGAAATTCCAACGGCAGGATACCCATGCCGACAAGATTACTGCGGTGGATCCGCTCAAAACTGACGGCCAGCACGGCACGAACCCCTAGAAGATACGTGCCCTTGGCGGCCCAGTCGCGGCTGCTGCCGGTGCCGTACTCCGCTCCCGCCAGCACGACCAACGGCACGCCCTCGGCCTTGTACTTCATGGCTGCGTCGTAGATCGCCATCACCTGTCCGTCGGGCAGGTGACGGGTCACGCCGCCTTCCGTGCCGGGGGCCAGCAGGTTGCGGATGCGGATGTTGGCAAACGTGCCGCGGGTCATCACGCGGTCGTTGCCGCGGCGGGCGCCGTAGCTGTTGAAATCGACCGGCGCCACGCCACGCTCCTGCAAATACTTTCCGGCGGGGCTGGAGGCCGCGATCGAGCCGGCGGGCGAGATGTGGTCGGTCGTGACCGAATCGCCCAAGGCCGCCAGAACCCGCGCGCCATGCAGCGGTTGAATGGGACTCGGTTCGGCGGCCAGATCGATTAGGAAAGGCGGCTCCTGCACATACGTGCTGCCGGCATCCCAGGGAAACAATTCGCTGGCCGTTACCGGCAGGGCATTCCACGTGGAATTGGCTTCAAAGACATTCTCGTAACGCTTGCGGAACATCTCAGCCCCAATGGCGTCGGCCACCACCTGGCTCACTTCCTGCTGCGAGGGCCAGATATCCTTTAGGAATACCGGCCTGCCGTCGTTGCCCGTGCCCAGCGGTTCGGTGGCCAGATCAATATCGACCGTTCCAGCCAGCGCATAGGCCACGACCAGCGGCGGGCTGGCCAGGTAGTTAGCCTTCACGTGCGGATTGATGCGGCCCTCAAAATTGCGGTTGCCGCTCAAGACGGCCGCAGCCACCAGGTTGCCCCTGGTGACGGCCTCGGCCACCGGCTCCGGCAACGGACCGCTGTTGCCAATACAGGTGGTGCAACCATAACCGACCAGCGTAAAGCCCAGCTTGTCGAGGGCCGCGTCGAGGCCCGTCTTCTTGTAGTAGTCGGTCACAACGCGGCTGCCGGGGGCCAGGCTGGTCTTCACATAGGGCTTGACGGAAAGTCCTCGCTGGACGGCCTTCTGCGCCAGCAGGCCGGCGGCGAGCATGACGTCCGGATTGCTCGTGTTTGTGCAACTGGTAATAGCGGCGATGACCACGGCCCCATGCCCGATCGTAGCGCTGTGGCCATTATCGGCGACGGCTGCCGTGCGCGTCAGGTCTTGCATGTTCAACCCAAAACCGCGCTCCTTGACAGGGGCTTGCAACGACTGACGGAACGCTTGTTTGACGTTGGCCAGCGGCACGCGGTCCTGCGGCCGCTTCGGCCCGGCCATGGAAGGCTCGATCGTGCCCAGGTCGAGCTTGAGCACCTTGGTGTAATCCGGATCGCTGCCCGGCTGGCTGTTGTAGAAGAGTTGTTGTTCCTTGGTGTAGCGCTCGACCAGGGCGACCTCGGCGTCGCTGCGGCCGGTGAGACGAAGGAAACGGAGCGTCTGCTCGTCGATGGGAAAGAAGCCCATCGTGGCCCCGTACTCCGGCGCCATGTTGGCGACCAAGGCCCGATCGGCGACTTTCATCTGTTTGATAGCTGGCCCGAAGTATTCGACGAACTTGTTGACGACGCCTTCCTTGCGGAGGATCTGCGTAATGGTAAGCACAAGGTCCGTGGCCGTGGTGCCGGGCGGAAGTTCGCCGTTGAGTTCGAAACCGATCACCTCGGGGGCGAGCATGTAAAGCGGCTGGCCAAGCATGACGGCCTCGGCCTCGATGCCGCCGACTCCCCAGCCGAGCACACCCAGGCCGTTGATCATCGTGGTGTGACTATCGGTGCCGACAAGCGAGTCGGGAAAGGCGACCGGTCCGGCCGCGTCTTGGCCCAGAAAGACGCCCTTGGCCAGGTACTCGAGGTTGACCTGGTGGACGATGCCGACAGCGGGCGGCACGACACGGAAATTCCGGAAGGCCTTTTGGCCCCAGCGGAGAAACTCGTACCGCTCGCGATTGCGCTGGAACTCGATCGCCACGTTGCGGTCCATCGAATCCTGCTGGCCAAAGAAATCGACCTGAACCGAGTGATCGATCACCAGATCGACCGGAACCAGCGGGTTGATCTTCTTGGGGTCGCCGCCGAGCCGCTGCATGGCACTGCGCATGGCCGCCAGATCGACCACGCAGGGCACTCCCGTGAAGTCCTGCAGGATCACTCGTGCCGGCTTGAAGGGAACTTCGATCCCGGCTGCAGCTTTGGGGCTCCATCCGGCCAAGTTGGTCACGTCGCGCTCGGCCACGGCGTAACCATCGCAGTTCCGCAGGACCGATTCCAGTAGAATGCGGATCGAGTACGGCAACCGTGCAACGTTGGTCAATTTGGCGTCTTCCAGGCGAGACAGGCGGTAGATCCCCGCTGTGCCGTTGCCGGTGTCAAAAGTGTCACGTGCATGAAATGGATCGTTGAGGGGCATTGGTAATCTCCTTTTCTTGTTGCCGGGAATTCTATCGCAACTGCGGCCAGCAGTCTAGCACCAGCAAGGGCCGATTCCTCGCTGACCCGCAAGCGGGTGCCCCGTCGGGCTTCGATACGCCAAATTGGCCGAAAACTCTCGGGATAGCCTCTCGGAAACGATATCGACGATCACGCGTCACCCACACACAGTGTGAAGTTAGCGGGGGCCGCCGACGGGCGGGCTGTCGGCCGCCATATCAACCGACGCCAGCCAAGCCCAACTTGTCGATGCTCTCTTTCAGTTTGGCGTGGCGGCGGCAACGGCGGGAATTTGCATAGCCGTTTTGGGGTCCAGCCGGAACGGCTTGCCCTGCTTAAACAGCTCAAGCCGGGCAAGGTATCGCTGTTTCATCTCCTGCGTCTTCGTCAATTCGAAGGCTTTCTGCTGCCAGGTGATGGCTTGGGCAAAGTCCCCGTTTTCGGCATAGACGGAGGCCAGAACTGAGATATTGCCGACGTTGTTGCCGTTGGTCAATTCGTAGGCTTTGTTGGCGTTGGCGAATGCCTGCTGTCCATTACGAAACTGCGAGTCGAGACAAGTCGCCTGGAAGAAAGCCAGGTCGTCGTAGTATTCGGCGTTGTTGGCGCCGAGGGCGATGGCTTGATCAAAGTCAGCTTTGGCCTTCGCGTACTCGCCCTTCATGTTCCAGGCACTGGCCCGATTGTCATAGGCTTGAGCGGAACTTGGCTCAATCGCCAAGGCCGAGTTGTCGTCGGCGATGGCCTTGTCGTACTCGCCCTTGTTGTACCAGATCGCACCGCGGCTGATGTAGGCCTCGGGATAGCTGGGCTCAATGGCCAGGGCCAAGTTGACGTCCACGAGGGCCTTATCCAGTTCGTTCTTGGCGTCTAAGGCGGCGGCCCGATTGTTGTAGGCTGCCGCGTAACTGCGATTGTTGGCGATCGCCAGGGTGGCGTCGGTAATGGCCTTGTCGAAGTCGCCCTTGGAGTACCACGCGGCACCGCGTTGGTTGTAAGCCAAAGCACAATTCGGATCGTTGGCGATGGCCTGCGTGTAGTTGGCAATCGCCTGATCGTAATTGCCTTGGTCGTACCAGGCGTCGCCCTGGTTAATGTAGTAGGAGCAAGTCGAATTGAGATAGCCGCCGTAGTAGCTGCTGTAGTATCCGCAGCCGTGGTGACCTTGATAGTAGCTGTGATGGCCGTGGTAATGGTGGGCAAAGGCCGGGATCGCGGTGGCGGCGACAATTCCGATGGCGGCGAGGATGGGAGCAAGTCGATTCATGGTTTTCTCTTTCGGGCTTGTGAAAATGAATGGGTTTGACTTGCGGGCAGAGTGCAACCGGCATGCCACGGTCAAGGCGAGTGTTACAAGGTATTGGCCCGAAAAGATTTGCGACACTCCGTCCGATCGCTGACCGATGCGTTCGGGAACCCGGATGTTGTCAAACTGACGACGCCGGAATCGGAGTGAGGACACTCCAGGCATGCTGTGACAAATAGGCGACTTGGTCACCCTAGCGGGCGAGAATCGCCAGGCCGATGTCGGCACGGTAGGCTGGAACCACCAATGTCCGCACGCCACCAGCGTGCTGGAATCTCTCCGGCGTGCCAAGCGGGCCTTTCTGCGTATCGGTCCATTGCATACGATACGTGCCAGCCGGCAGGTTTACGGCGAACTTCTTTACGCCGTCGCCGCGAATATAGATGGCATACTGCCGCCCCGCTTCGCTCAGCGCGCGGATACTCGCTTTCGGGATCGCATTGTCCTTGACCGCGGCGAGATCGGGCTTCATCCGCACAAAGCTAAAGCCATCCATGAACTGCTTAAGGATGGCAAGCTGCCGACGCAAGGCTGATCCGCCTCCGCCGGGCGCGTCGGGCTGCTGCGAACCGTCTTCGTGCCCCACGGAGAACGAGTAATCGAGGTTGTCGTAGATGGCTCCGCCGGCGAGGGTGAACTCCCAACCCTCGTAACGGTAGACAAAATCGTCGCTGCCGCGAAAGCCGGTCTCGTCGTCGGCGATCACCCGCTTCAGCCCGTAGTTCATGGCCACCGTGTCGGGCGGCGTGGCGTAATGGAAGTTGAAGATCGAGACCGCCGGATTCGGTTGCTCGATCTTCTGCCGGCCGTTGGCGACATTCCGGGCAATGAGGTGCTTGTGCGGGAACTGCGCCTCGGCTGCCGTAATGGCGGCAGCGATCCGGTCCTGCCAGGGCAGCGTCACGCCGCCGAAATAGGGCTCGTTGCAAATCTCGTAGTAGAGATTGTCGAAGTCTTTCAGCTCCGCACAGATCTTCGCAACCAGCGCCTCGTGTACCGCCAGCATCGCGGGGTGCTGCAGCGTGTAGACCTCGGTCCGCGGCATCGTACCCAATCCGCGCGTATTGTTGCGGGCGTTCATGGGACTGAGGTTCCACAGAGGATCTTCGTAGAACGGACAGAAGAGGACCCGTTCGACGACGATTTCGCGGCGGCTTGCCGCGCTCAGGAAATCCTTCAAGCGGCGAAAATAGGCGTCGTCCCAGCGGCCCAGGTCGAACTTAGCGCCGCCGTCGGCGCTGCCAGGTGTCGCGCTGCGTGCCCAGGGCGCGATGAGCCGCCCTCGGGCTGGAGCGAGCGTGTTGTGCTTGATCTGAAACGATTGCTCAGCTTCGCAATAGACGCCCGAGAAAGTCCGCGTGAGGTTCAGTCCTTTGGCCTGCAATTCGTCCAGGTAACGAACGTAGGCGAAATCGAGGTTCAACACCGCCCCGTAATGTTCGGTAGAACCGATAAGCACGGTCGGACGGCCACGGAAGAGAAGGTAGTGGGAATTGTCGGGATGAAGAGCAAGCGGCGGCGGGAGCGGTTTTTCCGAGATCTCGTAGGCTGTGGTGGTCAGCGGCCCGCGCTGATCGCGCAGGCCGGTCGCGAGGGTGGCCGTGACCGAAGCCAGGCAAATTATCGTCAGACAAGCGATTGTGAACTGTCTGCGCATGGTATAGGTTCCGGATCATTCCGCCAGAATCTTGCAGTTGGGCAGCGCGGCGCGAAGCTGCTTCAGGCCCTTGTTGTCGATCTGCGTGTTGTTCAGGTCGAGCTGCTTCAAGTGTTTCAGCGTCTTGAGCACGTCGATGGAATCGTTCGTAATGTCGTGATTGCCTTTGAGCTTCAGCGATTCCAACTGCGTCAGGCCGGCAAGTTGCTTCAGGCCTTCGTCGTTGAGGTTGTCGTCCTCCAGGCTGAGGGTCGTAAGTTTTGCGAGGCCGGTGAGGTTCTTCAACCCCGCGTCGCTGATCCGCGTGTGCCAGAGATCGAGGAATTCCAAACTGACAAGGTCTTTCACGATGGCCAGTCCGTCGTCGTCGATCGTAGTTTCGGCAAGTTCCAGCCGGGTCAGGCCCTTGGCGGTCTTCAGGTTTACGAGCCCGGATCCCGTGATGGACGTGCCGCGGAGGACCAGCCGCGTCAAGTGCGTCATCCCCGCCAGGTTGACCAGGCCGTCGTCCGTCACGCCGTTGCAACGCAGGAAGTCCAACTGTTCCATGTCCTTGCCCTTGAGCGCTGCCAGGCCGGCGTCGGTGATGAGGGCGTCTTCGATGGCCAGGATCTTGAGTTTCGGCATGCCGGCCAGGGCTTTCATGCCTTCGTCGCTCACCGAGGCGCTGCGGACTTTGAGGTCCTTGACGTTGGGCAACCGCGCCAGGGCTGCCAGCCCCGTGTCGCTGATCTTCGAACCCCGCACGTCGATGGCCCGCAGTTGCTTCATCGCGGCAAGCCGGGCCACGCCCGCATCGCCGATCCGATTGTAGAGGAGTTTGAGATTCTCCAGCTTGGGCATTTGCGCCAGGTAGGACATGGCGGCGTCGGTCATGCGGTCCGTGTGGCGCAGATTCAACACGCGGATGCCTTGCAGTTTGGAAAGTTCCTGGACGCCCGCATCGGTGATATCGGTGTTCTCCAGGCCAAGTTCGCGCAGCTTGGGGAACTGGGCCAGAGCCGGGATGCCGGCATCGCTGATCTCCGCGCCGAACAACTCGAGTTTGACCAGGTCCTTTAAGGCCGTCAGGAGTAAAATGTCGGCGTTGGTGGGCCTGCGAGGATTGAGATCCACGGCCACGACGGTCTTGCCGGGGCCATACTCGACTTTTCCGCCCAGTTTCTTAATGCGGGCCAGTGCGGCCGCCACCGTCGGTTCTTCGGCCCATGCCGGGGCAGGGATGAGGAACGTTACGAATAAGAGGGCCAGCAGGTGACTTCTCCGGGTAATCATGAAGCAATCTCCAGGACGGGGCACAAGGAAGGTGGAAGCAAGGCAGAATCTTAGTTTAACTTGGGGCCGGCATCTTTGCCAATCCCTTTGCCGCAATGTCGGAGCAAAATAGAAATGTCACAGGATATGGCAAGAGCAACCGGTAATTCACCGGCCGATTGACCTGCGGTCGCAAAACGAATAAGCTGGGAAGGACTGGGAGACCACCGAGGCAGATTCGCAGGTATGGACCGGACGATAAATAACTTCCGTGTTGCTGCGAGAGATCATGGCCCATTACGAAACCGTCTTGCAAAAAGGGTTGATATCATGCCATCCGGACCGCGAGTTTTGTATTTGCTCCTGTTGACAACCGTCCTGCGGGGACTTGCCGCGCAAGCCGTCGCTGCGGTGCCCGGACCGGCCGCCCTCGTGCCCCGTCCGGCAAAGGTGGATTGGCAAAAGGGCTATGTGCCGTTTGACTCCGCCACGTCGATCATCTTTAGCAACGAAGCCGCCCAAGGCGAGGCCGAAATGCTGGCCACGCTGCTGCGGCCGGCGACCGGGCTGCCACTCCCGGTCCAGCCCATGCCGCCCTTGGGCGGCAAACTCGGCAACGCCATCGTCCTCACGCTCGACCCTGGCCTGGAAAACGCGCTGGGCAAGGAAGGCTACAGGCTGGAAATCCTTCCCACGCCCATTATCCGTATCGCCGCCGCGGCGCCCGCCGGCCTCTTCTACGCCGGACAGACGCTGCGACAACTCCTGCCGGCGGTTGCTTTCGCCCAGACCCGGCAGGCCGGCGTAAAATGGCAAGTATCCTGCTGCCGCATTGAGGACAAACCGCGGTTCCCCTGGCGCGGGCTGCTCCTGGACGAAGGCCGGCACTTCTTCGGCAAGCAGTTTGTCATGCGCACGATCGACCTTGTGGCCGCGCATAAACTGAACACCCTGCACTGGCACCTCACCGATGACCAGGGCTGGCGGATCGAGATTAAGAAGTTTCCCAAGCTCACGCAAATCGGCGCGTGGCGCGAGCAGACCGAGGGCGACGGCAAACGCTACGGCGGTTTCTACACGCAGGACGAAATCCGCGAGGTCGTGGCCTATGCGGCCCGGCGGCACGTGACCATCGTGCCGGAGATCGAAATGCCCGGCCATTCAATGGGGGCTCTCACGGCCTATCCGCAGTTCTCCTGTACGGGCGGGCCATTCAAGGTCCGCACCGTCTGGGGCATCGAAGACGACGTCTGCTGCGCCGGCAACGACGCCACCTTCGCTTTCCTCGACGACGTGCTGGACGAAGTGGTCGCGCTCTTCCCCTCGACCTTCATCCACGTCGGCGGCGACGAATGCCCCAAGGCCCGCTGGAAGAATTGCCCCAAGTGCCAGGCCCGCATCAAGGCCCAGGGCCTGAAGAACGAACACGAGTTGCAGAGCTATTTCGTCCGCCGGATCGAAGACCACCTGGCCTCCCGGGGCCGGCGGCTGATCGGCTGGGACGAGATTCTCGAAGGCGGCCTGCCGCCCAAGGCCACGGTGATGAGCTGGCGCGGGATGGACGGCGCGCTGGCGGCGGCCCAATCGGGCCACGACTACGTGGCCACGCCCACGACGCACTGCTATCTCGATTACCCGGCCAGCGCGATCAGCCTGGAAAAGGCATATTCCTTCGAGCCTGTGCCGGAGAAGTTGACCGCAGCGCAGCGCGCGCACTGCCTGGGCGTGCAGGGCAACATGTGGACCGAGCACACGCCCTCGCCGGCAGACGTTGATCGCCAGGTGTGGCCGCGGTTGTGCGCCCTGGCCGAGGTCGGCTGGTCGCCCAAGGAATCGCGCAACTGGCCCGACTTTGCCGCCCGCATGGGACCGCACGACGCGCGAATGAAGGAGATGGGCGTGAAAACGAACGCCGGCGGGAAACACTAGTGTAGTGATTCAGTCAGATGGGGTTTCATGCTCCGCGCTGGAGTCCCGCCTTTAGGCGGCAATTCCGGCTAAAGCCGGGACTCCAACGGACACCGCAATTTTGAATCACTACACAGGATACAACACGATAGACAAGGAACTCACATGAGCCAAACATACGCAATTGCCAACGGCGCGCCCAGCAAGATCTGGGCGATCCGCTTCCTACTGTTCATCGCCGGTCTCGGCGGCTTGCTTTACGGGATCGACGTGGGGATCATCGCCGGCGCGCTGCCCTACATGGAGGCGACGTCCGGGCTGGATGCCAACAAGATGTCATTCATCGTGGCCGCCGTCCTCCTGGGCAGCGTGCTATCGACGCCCTTTGCCGGAATCCTCGCCGATTTGCTGGGACGCAAGAAACTGATGGCATTCAGCGGCATCCTCTTTGTCATCAGCATACCGATGATCGCCACGACAAACGCATACGGGCCATTGATCACAGGCCGCCTATTGCAGGGCCTGAGCGCGGGGTTGATCGGCGTGGTTGTGCCGCTCTATCTGGCCGAAAGTCTCAGCGCTTCCACGCGCGGCAAGGGGACCGGGATTTTTCAGTGGTTGCTCACGCTGGGGATTGTCGCCGCGTCGCTAATTGCGATGGTCTTCGCCTTGTACGTCGATAAGGTCAAGGCGCTAGGCGATGCCGACAAACTGCTCATCGCTCAAGACATCGCCTGGCGCGGCATCTTCTGGGTATCCGTGTTGCCGGGCGTCGTTTTTGTGTTGGGCAGCCTGATGGTGCCTGAGTCGCCGCGCTGGCTGTTTCGCCGTGGCCGCAAGGACGCCGCACTGGCGGCATTGCTCCGTAGCCGTAGCGACGAACAGGCCGCTACGGAAATCCGGGAAATGGAAGAGGCCGCCGCAGCCGAAAGGACCGCATCCGGCAGCCGCCTGGCCAAGGAATCGCTGCTACACCGCAAGTACTTGATTCCCTTCCTGCTGGCCTGCATCATCCTGGTCTGCACCCAGTTGACCGGCGTCAACTCGATCATCGGCTATAACGCCACCATCCTTATCCAAGCCGGCCTGTCGGACGTGCAGGCCCATAAGGGCTACGTGATTTTCACCACGGTCAACGTGTTGGCGACCATGATCGGAGTCCTGCTCGTCGACCGCAGGGGCCGCAAGTTCCTGCTCTCGCTGGGCAGCGCCGGGATCATCGTCTCGTTGATCTGTGCCGGTCTGATGTTTCGTCAGACCGAGAAGGTCCGCGTCGACTGCAAAGAGGCTGTTCAGGCGATGGTCACAAGCGACCAGGACTTGCGGATCGTGTTCGATCAGGCCAAAGCCAAGGAACTGCTGACAACGGCCGGACCCGGCGGCGAGGCGATCGCCGGGCAGCCGACAACGCTCAGCGTGATCTATTCCTACGGAGATTACGTGGCGGCGACGAATACCGTGCGCTCCGATGACCCCACGGCAAAACCGGCCGAAATCACGCGGAAGGATGGCGTGCCGGGCAGTTATGCCGACGCCCTGCTGAAGAACCCGCTGGGCAATCTTGCGGCTGCCCAAAAGGCTCCGCTGAAGATCGAAAACGCCCTCGTCACTCCCGTGCCCAGCGCGCAGAACGGCTGGCTGACGGCCCTCTTCCTCTACGGTTTCATGGCCTTCTTCGCCGTGGGGCCGGGCGTCTGCGTCTGGTTGGCGCTTTCCGAACTGATGCCCACGCGGATCCGTTCCAACGGCATGAGCGTGGCCCTGTTTCTCAACCAGGCCGCGTCGACCACGATCGCGGCGATCTTCCTGCCGACCGTGGGCAAGTACGGCTACGGCAACATGTTCTTCGCCTTTGCTGCCTTCACGGTCGTCTATTTCGTCACCGCCGCCTTCTTCCTGCCCGAAACCAAGGGCAAGACCCTGGAGGAGATCGAGGAACATTTCAGCGGCCATAAGAAAGGGTAAGTTATGAGACGCAGTCTGCAATTCGGTCTGATTCTTGTTTATTCCCTGTTCGGCACGCATGGTTTGCTAGTGTCACTCGCCCGGGCAGCCACACGAACGTCGGAAACCTGTTCTCAAGCGGACGTGCAGGCAGCCATCGACGCGGCCCAGGACGGAGATACGGTCGTGGTCCCGGCAGGCACGAGCGAGTACAAGACCATCACGCCACGCATTCCCGCCCTGAAAATCAAAAACAAAGGCATTACCCTGATCGGTGCGGGCATCGGCCGCACGATTCTCAAGGATCAGACGTTCGATCCCAAAAATCCCTGGTCCGGTGGCCCCGTCCATGCCGAAGGCGGAGCGGGCAAGGCGCTGCGCATTAGTGGCATCACATTCGATGGCACGGGCATTCAGGATTCCGGCAAGCCCGCGATCATCAACATCCGCGGCTCCTATGCCGATCTGCGCATCGACCATTGCCAGTTCCTGAACGTCAACGGCGCAATCATGACCGACGGCTTGATGCGCGGGGTTGTCGATCATTGCCGCTACGAGCTTATGGAAGACCATGCCCTCGGCAATCCGTTCTTCTGTTGGATGAAAGGAAACGGCGCAGCGGCTTGGAAAACGCCGGCGCGATTGGGCAGCGCGGAGGCGATCTACATCGAAGATTGCCACATCGAGTTTCATAATCCCAAGTCGAACGATTCTCCTGCGTTGCCCACGATGGATGGTGCGCGTGCGGTCTTCCGGCACAACATGGTCCACGACGGATTCCTGGAGTTCTTCGGCGTGGATTCCACGCCGCGCGGAACGGTCAGCTTCGAAGTCTACGATAACAGCTTCACCGGCAAGTGCTTTTGTACACTGGGCCTCAAGGGCGGAACCGGAGTGGTGTTCAACAATACGATCCGGGGCGACTTCCAGAAACAACCGCTTTGGGCCACTGAGTACAGAACGGGCGGGCCGCGACAGAAATACGGCCAGTGTGACGGAACGAGCCGTTTCGACGGGAATTTGCCGCTCAATGACGACAAGCAGGCTTATACCGGATCCCATTCCGGCAACGACGGCGCCGCGAGATTGACTTGCGCCGGCAAGCATTGGAAGCCCGGCGGATTGGCTGGTTACGCGGTTTGGAACGTGTCGGACCACAGTGTCGGCAAGATCCTGGCGAACACCGAAGACACGATCGGCGCGGCCCTCCAGGGTGGAAAACGGAACAATTGGAATGCGGGCGATGTCTTCAAAGTCACCAACGGCTATCCGGCGATAGACCAGATCGGCCGCGGCCGCGATGCCGGCCCCAACAGCGTGCATCCTCAGATTTTGGAGCCGGTCTACGCCTGGAACAACAAATACAATGGCGAACCCTGCAGCCTGAAGGTCAGGCGTTTTTATCCCCGAGAAGAAGAATATGTGCGGGAGGGCCGCGATTTCTTCAATGCTCGCAAGCCCGGCTACACGCCGCTCGCTTACCCACATCCCGTAGTCGCGGCCGACCAAACCATGAGCCACACCGGCGCAGCACTGAATGCCGCCGAGTTGTCGCGCCCTCACGACCAGGCACAGGAAGGCGTCTGGACCGATGTCACGCCGGCGGCCTTGAACCTGTCGCCCACCTACGACGCCAGTGGCAACTACGGCGTCAATGACGTCCTAGCCGATCCGGCGCGGCCCGGCGACTTCTACGCCTTTGTCAACTACCAAGGTGTCTGGAAGAGCAGCGACTTCGGCGTCACCTGGACAAAGATCAGCGCCAAGGGCGGCCCTTTGGATCTTGGCCGCGCGTGGGGTGAGGCGATCGACAAGAATCCGAAACGCAATCCGTCGACGCCGCCGCGAATGTATGCCTGCCAGGGGTATGGTCCCCAGCGCGGCGTCTGGGTCTCGGCGAACGGGGGCGTGGACTGGACCCGCTATTCCAATGGCGGAAAAAACGATCATGTTTACAACTTCGACACCGATCCCAGCGATTGCATGCACGTCATCTCCGCCAACCATGACGACGACCATTGCTACGAGTCGAGCGACGGCGGTGCCACGTGGGTCGATAAAGGCCAAATCGTCGCCGCCGGTGTCACCGGGACGCATAGTTCTTACGTCTGGTTCATTACCGCGGATACTTGGCTGGCCGTGAGCGAAGCGGGCAATGGCAAGCACGGCACGTTCCGCACCACGGACCGGGGCGCGAGTTGGACCAACGTGCTCCCGGCCGAGCACGCCCACGGCGCGAACCAGGTTCTCGTCGATAACGGCGTGATCTATCTGCCCCACACCGGCGGCATCCACAAGTCAACCGACCGCGGTCTGACGTGGACCCAGGTCTCGCGGCTGCAGGCATCCACGGTAGTGGCTACGCCCAGTTACCTCTACGCCAGCTACGGGTTTCCTTTGTTATCGCACAAGTTCGATCCGAACCTGCAGCGAGCGCCGCGGGCCACGGGCACGCCCTGGTCCACCGACTACACGCCGCCGCCGGCCATGATCAACGGCACGAAACGGGCGGCCGTATCCTTCGATGGGAAGCACTATGTGATCGTGAGCGGCAACTGGTGCGCGGCAGGCATCTGGCGCTATGTCGAGCCGAAGGAACAACGATGAAATCCAGATGATCACCAAGAATAACAGCGACCCGTTTTATTTGCCGTAAGTGCGCCGCCTATCCTTCCGCCCCGAAATCGGCCTCGTAGGCGGCCGCCAGCTTGGTTCCCCAATCGTTGAGGGCCTCGAGGCGGCCGGTGAAGAACCGCAGCACGGGCGGCTCGTGGATGAACCGCAGCCCTTGGATCATGTCGCGGTGGGCCAGCAGCCAGGCCACGCGGTCCGTAACATAGTCCATGTGCGAGACGGTATAGACCCGCCGGGGCACGGCCAGCCGGCAGAGTTCCACGTCCGAGGGCACGTCGTTGCCCTGGGCATCGCGGTCCATGGAGATCGAGCCGCGTTCCATGCCGCGGGCGCCGCTGATGAGGTAAATGGCCGCGGTCAGGGCGCCAGCCGGATAGGTGGACTGCGGCACGTGCGGAATGAACTTCATGGCGTCGACGTGTCCGGCTAGGCCGCCCGGCGGGGTCACGGCGGGGATCCCCCGCTTGACCATCTCGCCCACGAAGTAGGCGATCAGGTCGGCCGAGCTGCTGGCCACTTCCAGGTCGGTCATCTCGCGCAGGCCAACCGCCATGGCCTCGATCTCCTTCGAGGACATGCCGCCGTAGGTGATGAAGCCCTCGTACAGCGGCAGCCAGGCCTTGAGCGATTCGAAGTACTTGGGATTGTTCGTGGCAATCAGCCCGCCGCGGACGCAGGTGCTCTTGCGGCCGGACAAGTAGATAAGGTCGGCGCAGCTCATCATCTCGAGGACGATCTGGCGGATGGAGCAATCGGCGTAGTTGGCTTCGCGGCGCTTGATGAAATAGGCGTTCTCGGAAATCAGGCTGCAATCGATGATCACGGGGATGCCGTGCTGCAGGCCCAGCTTATGCACCTCGTGGAGGTTGGCCATGGAAAAAGGCTGTCCGCCGATGAGGTTCGTGGTGGCCTCCATGCGGATGAAGGAGATGCGCTGCGGGCCGTACTCGGCGATGACCGCCTTGAGCTTCTCGATGTCGATGTTGCCCTTGAAGGGGTTGCTGCTGGTGGTCTGCAAGGCGTCGTCGCCATAGAGTTCCAGGACCTTGGCCCCGCCCATCTCGAAGTGGGCCTTGGTGGTCGTGAAGTGGTAGTTCATGGGCACCACGTCGCCCGGCTTGACGAAGATCTTGGTCAGCAGGTGCTCGGCGGCGCGGCCCTGGTGGGCGGGCACGCAGTACTCGAAACCCAGGACATCCTTGACCGCGTCCAGCAGCCGGTAGTAGCTCTCGCCGCCGGCGTAGGCGTCGTCGGAAACCATCATCGAGGCCAACTGGTTGTCGCTCATGGCGTTGGTGCCGCTGTCGGTGAGCATGTCGATGAACACGTCGCGCGTGCGGAGCAGGAAGGTGTTGAAACCGGCCTCCGTGATCGCCCGTAGCCGCTCCCGGATCGGGACCAGGAATGCCTTCTGGACGATCTTCACCTTGTGCATTTCAATGGGGACGACTTTACCGCTGGAGAGCTTGACTTCCACAACTGATTCCTCTGGGATTGGACGTGTAGGATTTACGCATGGCCGCAAACAGGCAAACTTCCAAGTATGCAAGCAGATCCACCTTCCGTCAACCTAATGGTCCGCAAAATAGCTGGCTCGGGTAGTATAATTCGGGCCGATGATTCCAATAAGCACATTTTGGGGGGTGGTTCGCAGGGCAAAGATCGCGAATCCGTCCACCGGATGGGGGGCATGAATTTGCAGTTCTCCTGCAGCCGGCGGGGATCAAATTGACAACTGCGGCGACTTCCTATATATTGTCCCAGTATGGGCGATCGCCCTTATGGGCTGGGGGCTTTCCGCGAGGGAGGGACAATTCGTCCCGCACCGTTGGGATGCTGTTTCGTTCCGGGGCAAACAGATTGGCAGTCGTTGCCACGCGTTTCAAAGGATTCCAAGATGAACTCGTATTGTTGTTGTCGGCTGTTGTCGACTCGCCGCAAGGCTTGCGGATTCACGCTCGTTGAGTTGCTTGTAGTGATCGCCATCATCGGTGCCTTGGTAGGGCTGCTGATACCTGCGGTGCAGGCCAGCCGGGAGTCGGCCCGTCGCGGGCAATGCGCCAACAATCTGAAGCAGATCGGCTTGGCCCTGAACGCCCATGAGACAACCTACGGCGCTTACCCGCCGGGAGCGACCCTCTGTTCCGATACCAGCAAGGCCTGGGCTTCGATCGGTGTGGGGCAATACATCGGCTGCCAGGGCCCCAACTGGAATATGTTCCTCCTCGAACAGCTCGACATGGGCAGATCCCCTGCAAATGTGAATGGAACCACGGAATACTCCTATTACTCCGAGGTCGTGTTCATGTCCGAAACGAACGGCAATGGGGTTGATGAGCTGGAACATGGCTGGGATCAGCAGCACGACGGAGCGAGCACGAAGAACATCGCAGCCTATATATGTCCCAGTTCCGATCGGCGCAATCCCAATATGGACTATACCGACACCGGCAATGATGTGGAAGGCCCATTGAAGATGTCTCGGGGCAATTATGCCGCCTGCTGGGGCTCGCAGTACTATCTCAACAGCACGCCCGATGCCAATGGCATTTTCCCTCACACGCCCTATGACGGACTGTTCGGCGTGACCTACATTCCCGGTTGGAACACAACCTACAACGGCCAAACTACCGGTACGTGGAAGGTCTGCCATACCTGCGGCGTCCGCGCGGCCTCGGTCAAGGACGGGCTTTCCAATACCATGGCCTGCAGCGAGGTCTGTTTTATCAACAGCCAGGCGGAAGGCCGGGGAAGCTGGCCCATCACCATGCCGGGCGCCAGCTCGTTCATGGCCCGCACGGCTCCCAATGCCGCGGGCACCGATGCGGGCTTTCACGCCTTCGACCACACATTCGGTTGTGATACCACAATCCCCCCGACCGATCCCATGCACTGTATAACAGACCAAAAGGACGGCAACATCTGGGCCGCCGCCCGCAGCCGGCACCCCGGCGGCGTGAACGTGGTCATGGCCGACGGCGCGGCGGGTTTCGTCTCCAATTCCGTCAACATGGGCATCTGGCAGGCAATGGCAACCATCAACGGTGAGGACGTTTCGCAACCCAGACCGTTCTAGAGTTTACTGCTGGGGCTGGAGCGTGCTGCAATACTCCAAGCGGTGACCTTTGGCCCTCAAGGCAACGGTTTTGCCACGACAACCTACGGAGAACATCGATCATGCGGCAAATTCAACACGGAACTAGGAAACTCGCGGCCTCTCTAGTCCTCTTCCTGCCGGGCGTGCTCACACTGGGATGCGACCGTCCTCCGCCCGCCGATCCCGACGTTTCTACGAACACACGAATTTTGATGTTCGTTAACGACATCGACGACCGCGCCCAGCACCCGAATGAACGAGAGCTTATCAAGTTGCAGTTCGTCAGCGGTACGGAACCGTCGAAGGAACTCTTGGCCCGCTACGCCGATTACCACTACGAAGGCAAGTCGCCCGTTGTGTCCGGCGATTCGGCCACCGTCACCGTCGTCGTCAAGGATGTGAAGACGGGCAATCCCGTGGGCGAGGTGCAATGGTCGCTGGTGAAGGTCAACGACCACTGGAAATTCAAAGACGCCCCCTTGCCCAAGTAGGTCCCTCTTGCCGAGAGGGACTAATGTGCTGCGATCCACGGGAAAACCGCCGTATTGCCCAAAAGGTCGGCGCACAATAGTCCTTTCCGGCAGAAAGGACCTACTTGAGCACTTGCTTGTCGGCCAATAATCGCCGACGGAGCTGTGCGTAGTCGACGGATTGGACCGTTGAGCCCTCGTCGATGGCCTGACAGGCGGCCGTCGCCGCCGACTGGCCCAAGACCATGAAGACCGGTTCCATGCGGATCGAGCCAAAAGCAATGTGCGAGGCCGATAGGCAGACGGGCACCAGCAGGTTGTCGCACTCGCCGGCCTTCGGCGTCAGCGCACGGTAACTGATGGGATACGGCGGGAAACCGCCGACCTGCACGTCGCCCTCGTTGCGGACCTGGTGGCCCCGGGCGTCCACGTAGCGGCGGACATGGTGCGAATCCATGGTGTAAGCCGCCAAACCGACGGCGTCGGCGGCCACCGCCTGGCCCTGGCAATCGTGCTGCGTCATCACGTAGGGGCCGATCATCCGCCGGGCCTCGCGGACGTAGATCTGCTCCTGCCAGCCTTGCCTCTCGACGAACTCGTCCTTGCACGTGCCCCAGCGTGCCACTTCTTTTCGCATCGACTCCGGCACGCGGGGATGATTCGCCAGGGTCCACATCAGGCCCTGCTGATACTGGCGGTGGCGGGCGACAATCTCGGCGCGGTGGGCGTAAGAGGCCTCCGCATAGTCGTAATTCTGGCCAATAAAATCGGTCGAGACGCCCGTGTTGTTGTTGATGTCGGTCTTGCGATTGGGCATGGGCGAGTTGATCCAGGGGATCTGTCGCTGGCCGGCCTCCAAGTTCCGCAAGAGCAACTCGTACCATAGCTCGTTATAGCCCTGGGGCTTGCTGAAGGGGATGCGGTTTTCGGGGCAATCGGTCAGGCACATGCGGAAGCAGTAGGCCTGTACGCGGCGGTCGCCGTCGCCCTCGCCGCCGGGGCCGCCCGCCTCGATGAACGGCAGCAGGCCGCTTCGCGGGTCGCCTTTGACCACGTAGGGATCGACACCGGGCAGCAACTGGTGGTGTACCGCTTGCTTGACCTGGACGCCGTCGAGCGTCTCGCCGTAGTGACCGGCGGCCTCGCGTCCGACGGCGTAGGCGACACCCGCGGCAGCCATCAGGTCGCCTTCGTAGGTGGCATCGAGGAAGATCCGCCCGCGGAAGGTGCGGCCCGACTCCATCGTGATGGCGACGATCGTAGTGCCCTCTTTCGCCACGCCGCGGCGGCGATCGAGCCGCTGGGCGTAGAACACGTCGACACCGGCCTCGCGCACCAGGTCGTTGACGATCGTGAGCGCTGCGCTAGGCTCGAAGGTCCACATCGCCGCTTCGGCCTTGGCGGTGCGGGTCTGGCCGTTGTCGGCGTAGTCTGGGGCCTTTTGCCATTTCCAATGGGCCGGCTGGGCGTAGTATTGGCGCACGCGCTGGTAGAACTCGCGGGCGATGCCACCGATGGCCGCCTTGTTGCCGATGTCGGTCTGCCCCAGGCCGCCGGTGGTCAGTCCGCCCAACCGCCGCGTAGGCTCGATCAAGGCCACGGACTTGCCCAGGCGTTTCACCTGCACGGCGGCGGCCACGCCAGCGGAGGTGCCGCCGTAGATGACCACGTCATAACGCGTGCCTGGATTGGTTTCCGCCAGCACGTCAGCGCAGACGAAGACCCCTGCGATCATCAAGCCAGCGAGATACTTCATCGTTAATTTGTCCTTGGGGTTCGCTATCCTTGGTGCTCAATTTCGGAAATAATTTCAGGGTTGCAAACCTCAGTCGCGTAGGGTGGGACTAGTGAGCTTGCGAGCGCCGGCCCACCAATTGCCGTGTTTCGTGGGCCTGCGCTCGCCGACCCGCAAGCGGGTACCCCGGATCTGGTCCCACCCTACGGCGAGGCATTTACTTCGCCGCGGCGACCGGGTGCCCGTCGGCGACCGGAGTCTTCTGGATACCGGCCAGGGTGGCGAGCGTTTCGGGGATTTCCACGCCGCCGATATCGCGCATGACCTGCATCATCGGCGGCAGGGTGCGCGACATGTTGTGCAGCCAGTTGGCCGTGGCGCTTTGCCCGTTGGCCCCGTTGCCTTCCCAGACCACGACCTTGTCGAACTTGATGTTGGATATGGCCTTGGCCGAGGCCTCGACGAGGTGATCGAAGTGTTCGAGCATGAGTAGTTGAAATGCCTCTTGCGCGCCGCCGCAGGCCTCGATGATCTGGTGCAGTCCTTGGCCTTTTTTGGAGAGGATTTCGAACTGGCCGCGGGCTTCGGCTTCGAGCTTGGCATAGATGGCGGAGGCCTCGCCCTCGGCCTCGATCCGCCGCTTGGCGGCCTCGGCGGCGGCATCGACCTCGATCTTGGCCTTGTCGGCCTTGGCCGGCGCCTCCAGGGCGGCCCGGCGCTCGGCCTCGACGCGCTGGGCCTCGGCCAAGGCGGCCTTGGCGCGGGCGATGTGCTCGGCCTCCAGCACGGCGGCCTCGGCCTGCACCTTGCGGGTCTCGCCCACCTCGTAGGCCTCGGCCTTCTTCACTTGCAAGGCGGCCTGCGAGGCGGCCACGTCGGCCCTGGCCAGGTTCTCGCCTTCGACCGCCCGGGCGTCGGCATCGGCCAGTTTGATGCGCATCTCACGCTCGGCGTCCTTGATCTGGCTCTGCTTCTGGAAGGCCGCCGACTGCTCGCCCACCTGCTGCTGCCTGTCGAGCTCGGCCACCTTGATGCGCATCTCGCGCTCGGCGTCCTTGATCTGGCTCTGCTTCTGGAAAGCGGCCGCCTGCTCGCCCACCTGCTGCTCCTTGTCGAGCTCGGCCACGCGGACGGCCTGCTCACGGGTGGCCTCGCGGGTGCCGATCTCGCGGATCTTGTGGGCGTTGGCCACCAGCACCGCTTTTTCGCGCTCGGCGTCGGCCACGCGGATCTCGCCCATCTTCTCGTTGTCGGCCACGTCGCCGCGGGCCTTCTGGATCGCCAATGAGGCCGCCTTCTGGCCGATGGCCTCGATATAGCCCGACTCGTCGGTGATGTCGGTGATGTTCACGTTGATCAGCACCAGTCCGATCTTGCGGAGTTCGGGCTCCAGCGAGTTCATAATGGCCTCGAGGAACTTTTCGCGGTCGCGGTTGATGTCCTCGATCTGCATGGAGGCGATCACCTGCCGCAACTGCCCGAAGATAATGTCTTCCGAGCGTTTGGCAATCTCCGAGCGGGGCATGCCCAGCAGGCGGATGGCCGCGTTCTGCATGAGTTCCGGGGCGGTGCCGATGGCCACCGTGAACACGCTAGGGACGTTGACACGGATGTTTTCCATCGAGAGCGCGCCACGGAGCGGGATTTCAATCTGCATCGGCTCAAGGCTCAGCCAGGCGAAGTCATCCAACAGCGGCCTGATGAATCTCGCCCCGCCGTGGATGCAGGTGGCGGCCTCGTGCCCGCGCCCCGACTTCCCAAAAATCACCAGCACGCGGTTACTGGGGCAGCGCTTGTAGCGTTTGGCCAGCAACATCAACAGCGAGAAGACGACCAAGACCGCCAGCGCGAGGATCACCGCCAGCCAGACTAGTGGTTCCGAAGGGTCGTTGGCGGCGAAGCACGGCGCGATCAGAGAGGAAATCAGAGGCGAGTTGAACATGGCTGCTCCTTGGTGATTGTATGACGTTTACGCGACATTGTCTTTGGCGACGGCTTGGACTTCGACGGTATCGGAAGCGAGGATCTTGGTGACCACGACTGTGGTCCCGCTGGGGATGGCGTCGCCGGGGGTCGTGGCCAGATATTCCATAGTCCGGTTTTGTAGGTTGATCTGGATCTTTCCGGCGCCCTTCTGCTCAGCGGGGATGCGGAGATAGACGCTGGCCTGTTGGCCGACCGCGCGTTGGATCCGCACTGTGCCTTCCGCCTTCAACGAGCGGATACCGCGGAGCATGGCGTAGACGGCGTACATGGCGCCTAGCCCAGCGGCCACGGCGATGGCAAATGCGGTGAAAGGCGGGTAGTCGGCGGCCTCGGCGGCCCGACCCGCCAAGCCGAAGAAGGCCAGCGCCGCGACGACCGTGCGCAACGAGACCGCCCGAAACAACCAAGTGGAACCGTGCGATACCTGAGCGTTATCGGAGTGATGAAGCGAGGCGTGGCCTTCGCCATGCTCGGCCGCAGAACCGTCGTGCCCCACATCGCCATGCACTTCGCCCGAGGCGAAATCGTGATCGACGCCGCCCAGGTCATGGTCGACATCGTGGGGCATCTCGACCCCCACGGCATCGCCACCCAGACCAATCAAGGCCAAGAGAAACTGGAGGACCAGAACGGTTGCCCCCACCACGGCACAGACCACAAAGACTACGGTCATCGCAATCTCCTTGCTGAGTCGCTTTGGAACTGCGCAGGTATTTCGCCGGCGAATGAGATTTATTGGGTGTTTGACCCGCTGGCGGCGAAAAAAACCGCGTTTCTCCCAGGCTCAAGGTTCTTTCATTATGATTGACTGGACAGAAATTGCCAGCATGCACAAGGTAATGGGGTGTTGAAAATAACAGCGGTTTGCAATGTGACGGTCAGGGCCGATATATGGTATAACGAAGGTGCGGCGCAACATTTTCGCGGCCTGGGGAATAATCTTGCCCCCTCGGGCCGAATCACCCTTTAGCCGGAGAACCGCGCCACCAGACCAGCCGTGGAGCGGGGCCAGGAGATATCACTGTGGCGCTTACCATTGCGGATTTCAATGGCATGGTCGCCGACCATGGTCCCGCAATGTACCGCTTGGCCTACCGCCTTGTGGGGGACCGCCACGACGCCGAAGACCTCGTGCAAGAGGCCTTTCGCTCGGCATGGAAGAGCCGCAATCTTTTCCGGCCTGAGGGCAGCAGCAGGGCCTGGCTGTCGTCGATCCTCAGACGCCGCGTGGCCGACCACTGGCGGCACCCCCGCCCGCCGGCCCTTGTGGCCGACGAAGAACGTTTGGAGATGGAGCAGCCCGCCGAAGACATCTGCCGCGATGAACTTACCGATGAGATGCAGCATGCCCTGGACCGGCTACCCGCCGACCTGAAAGAGACCTTGATCCTGGTGGTGGTCGCCGAGTTGACCCACCAGGAGACGGCTGAAATGCTGGGCGTGCCGCTGGGCACCGTGTTGTCGCGGGTCAGCAGGGCACGTAACCGTTTACGCGAATACCTGACCCCGCCGCCAGCCGCCGATCGCGACGAGCGATCGAAAGAAAATTTAGGGAATACAAGCAAGTAAGAATCTTTTGAATGAATCCGTAGGGTGGGCTTCAGCCCGCGTGGGCGGACTGAAGCCCACCCTACGAAGAACAATGTCAACCGCTGATTTCAAACTCGATGCCCGCTTGCAGGACGTCCCTTTGCCGGACGGCCTACTGGATCGGCTTGTGGCGTTGCCGCTGGCCGATGAGCAGGGCATCGACGAGTTGGTGCGCGAGATACCCGTTCCGCCGGGCCTCTTGCAGCGGTTGCGCGCGATTCCCCTGGCCGACGATACGGGGCTGGACGAGGCCTTGCGCGGGGTGCCGGTCCCCAGCGGACTAGTCGCTTCCTGCCACCATCGCGGCCACTCATATCTTGCCCGACTGGCGGAGCGGCATGCGTTGGATCGTGCGTTGCGGATGCGGATAGCGATGGCCGCGTCGCTGATCCTGGCCGTGACGCTGAGCCTGGGCTGCGCGGTGCTGTTTACGATCCTCATTAACGGTTCCGGCACATATCTAGTAAAGAACGATCAACCACAACCGCCCCTTCCCCCGGTTGCAAAACCCCTAGTAACCTCCTGGGGTATATTGGCCGACGATTCCCCGCGGCTCGACAAAGCGCCTGGGTTTTTCGTGCGGCCTTCGCAGCCGGGTTCTGCGACGCGTGAAATCGATTTGGCCCAGATGGAGCCGTCCGCGGAGCGGGCAGCGCATGACTTGCTTAGCTCACCGACATTGCCCCACCGCGCGGATCCCTTGGAGGTGTCAGCAGAAGGCGTGTTGGTGTCGCATGGCTGGGACGATCTTCCCGAACTTCCGATCAACCCAGTCTTCCCGGTTCCGCACGGGGTTGATTGGCCGATCGAGCCGCCAGCCAACCGGCCGTTCTTGCAGCGTTGGGGGTTCCACCCCTTTGTCTCGCCGGCGGCCAGTCCCCGTTTGCAGACTTGCCCGGTGCCGCTGGCGGTCGAACCGGCGAGCTATGAACTGGCGCGTCGTTACCTGGAGCGGAACGAGTGGCCGCCGTCCGACCGGGTTCGCACCGAGGAGTTCCTGGCGGCGGTGGATTACAACTTCCCCAAGCCCAAGTCTCAGGCTCTGGGCCTCACGGTGGCTGGCGGTCCGTCGCCCATCAGCGGCGAGGGGTTTTGCCTCTTGCAGGTGGGCGTGCAGGCCCGAGAGACCGATTTGTCCGGGCACGCACCGGTCCACCTGGTGTTACTGATCGATACGTCGACGAGCATGCGCTGGGGCAGCCGGATCGAGATTGTCCGCCGGGCGCTAAACAACTTGCCGGCGATTGTGGGCAAAGATGACCGGCTGTCGCTGATCACGTTCAACCAAGCCGCGCACGTGCTGGTGGAGAATCAAGGCCGCGATGCCCTGCGGCCGTTTGCGGCGGCCGCCAACTCGCTCTCGGCCGAGGGTGCGACGAACGTGGTCGTCGGATTGCGCGAGGCCTATAGCAGGGCCAGGCCAACGCTTGGCGGCGGGCGATCGGCGGTGCGAGTGGTGCTCTTGACCGACGGCCTGGTGGACCTCGAACCGACAACCGCGGAAAAAATCGAGCAGGAAGTGTCTGCGGCGGCCAATCAAAATATCCCCTTGGACGTGATCGACCTAGGGCAGCAGAAGAAGACCAATCCGCAAGTGGCGTCCCTATCGCAGGCAGGCCGAGGAACGGTCCATCGCGCCAGCAGCGCCGAGCAGATCCGCTGGGCGCTGCGTGAGATTCTCACGGGGCGTTCGCAGCTCGTGGCCCGCGCGGCACGGTTGCAAGTGACCTTCAATCCCAAGTCCGTGTTGGAGTATCGCCTGGTGGGCCACGAGTCGGGCGATTGGGGTGGTCTGTTGCCGGGTCCGTTGGACGCCGATTTCCATGAAGGGCAGTCGGCCACCGCCTTGTTCGAGGTCCGCTTGGCCCCCAATGGTCCCATCGACCTGGCATCGGTCGATTTGGCCTGGTACGCGCCGGATGGCGAGAAGACCCTCACCGGCAAGATCGCCGAGAAGGCCCACGTGACGATCGAGCGCAAGGATTTTGCCGCATCGCTCACCACGTCGGCGACGTCGCTGCAAGAGGCGGCCGTGGTGGCCTACGCGGCCGAGACGCTGCGCCATTCGCCCTTCATTTTTCAGCGTCATCCCGGATTGAAAATGCCGGCTGCCCTGATCCGGGCCGTGGAACTCGCCAGCCAGGTGGACAGCCAGTTGCAGAAGCGGCCGTCGTTCGACGAGTTCATCGGCCTGGTACGCCAGGAAGCGAAGGCCAATCCGGCCAAACGTTCGGCAAAGGATTGAAGCCGACAGCCTGCGAAATCGGACGAATCCGTCCGATCCAGGGCGAACTATAATACAGTTATGCACCGCTCCACTTCGCGCCAACCCGTTATTCTTGCCATGGGGGCACTGATTCTCCTGGACGCTGCGGCATTTGCCCCGGCAGCGGACTCGCAGAAAGAGACTCTCGATGCCCTGCGGACCAAGGGCCATTATGCCGAGGCGATCGACTTTCTCCGCCATGCTCGGGCCAATCCCGGCACACCCAAGGCCTTTGCAGAGTCCGTCGATTACGAGTTGGCCATCACCCACGTCGATGCCGCCGCGGGCATGGCCGAGACCCAGCGCGACGGACCATTGCAACAAGCCCAGGAGGCCCTGGAGAAATTCCTGACCGACCAACCGCAGCACGCTCTGGCCGCTGAGGCGCGAGGACAACTCGCCAACGTGTTCTTCGAGCGCGGGCGGTTACAACGGAAACTGGCCGCGCAGTACGAAGGCCAGACACGGCAGAAACGCCTAGAGGAGGCCCGCGGGTCGTTGCAGCAGGCCGACGAAAAGTGGGCCGGCATCGACAAGGCGGCCGAGGCAGAAGTGAAACAGATCGTTTTCGTGCATAAGGACGACATCAAGCAGGGCGAGGCCCGCGACCAGATCCACCGTCGGCAATTACAGGCCCGCCTGGGGCAAGCCTGGGTGCAGTACGAAATGGGACAGACTTATCCGCCTGGCAGTCCGCAGCGGACGGCCGCCTTGCAGGACGCCGGCAATCGCTTCGACACGCTGTACGAGCAGCAGCGCCAACGTCTGGCCGGATTCTATGCCCGGCTGGGCCGCGGCCTTTGTTACAAGGAACTGGGCGAGGGTACTAAGGCCTTTGCCGTCTTCGAGGAGTTGCTCGCAGCGCCCGACGATCCGGCCGATTTTCACGCCTTGCGCGGGAAGGCGGCCGTGCAGGCATTGGAGACCGCGCTGGATCCCGAAGTAAATAAATACAGGCAGGGCGTGGACATCGCCCAGCGGTGGATTGGCGGCGATCATTCGCAGTCCGCTTCGCCCGAGGTCGATTTGGCCATCCGCTTTCTCGGTGGCGAGGCGGCGCTGGCTTACGTCAAGGACCTACCGCCCACGTCGCTGGAGCAAAGCGGCGTGCGGACCGAGCAGACCGAATGGGCGCGGCAGCAGTTCAACATCGTGGCCGCTGCGGCCGGGCCGTATCAGGCGAAGGCCAAACTCTGCCTTCTCGATCCGGCCCTTGGTCCTGCCGCAAAGGGCGAACCGGGGACTTTTGCCGACGCCCGTATTCGGGCCAAGGCGGCCTTGGACCGTTTCCTCGCCGCCCGGGCTGAGCAAGCAGAGGCCGCACGCTCCGGGGCCGGCAACGATCTCGACGCGCAGCGTCAACGCCGGCAGCAAATGGACACCGCCCAGCGCGAGGCCCTGACGTATTGTCGGCTGGCGCTCGACCTGCGCACGGCCGCAACCGCGCCTGAGGAAGTTGACACGCTGCGCTATTACCGGACCTATCTCCACTATGCCGCGGGCGACCTGGACGAGGCGGCCGCGCTGGGCGAAGAGCTGGCGCAAAGTTCCAGCGAGTCGCTCGCAGCCCGCCAGGCGGCAAAGATCGGTTTGGCTGCCCGCGAGGCCTTGTTCCGCCGGGCGGGCGATCAGTCGCGGGCGACGGCCGCCGAGCGACTGCAAGTCCTGGCCGAAAGGATCATCCAACGCTGGAGCGATCGCTCCGAGGCCGACGACGCCCGTGCGGTCCTCGTGGATCTGGCCCTGAACGATGGCCAATTGGAAAAGGCCGACCAGTATCTGCAACAGATTACGGCCGCCTCACCGCGGCGGGGCGAAGCCGAGTTGAACCTCGGCCAGGCGCTATGGCAACGGGCACAGTATCTGTTGCGGACTTCCACCTTCGCGCACGACCACACGGCGGAGGCCGAGAAGATGATAACGCGCGCGGCCGGCCTGCTGGGGGACGGCATCGCACGTTGCCGCAAGGCAAGCGGCAGCGGCGTGGACGACAAGCAGATTGCCGCGGCCGCCAGTCCGGCACTGCCCGCAGCCATACTTACCCTGGCCCAGATCCACATGACCGAGGGCCGGCCAGCGGAGGCCCTCGCGCTGCTGGAAGAGCCGGGGATTGCCGCCGTGGATTCCTACAACCTGGTCCTGCTGGCCTGCGTTGCGACCGGCCAGTTGGACAAGGCCAGGCTCTGCCTACAGACTATTCAAGCCTCGCTTCCGCCGACCGGCAACGCCACTTCCGCCCGGCAAATGTTGCAGACTTGCCTGCGCGCCAATCGCACGTTTAAACAGTACCTTGCGGGCTTCCGTGAGCGGCGGCAGGATGACCTGGTGAAGAAAATCGTGCAGCAGCTCGACGATTTCCTTGCCGCGCCGGCCCAGGCACCGAATGCCGAGAGTTTCTTCGTCATGGTCTGGCAGGCGGAGGCCTATGCCGGTTTGGCCCAAGGGCTGGATGCCGGCGGCTTGGGCGCGTCGCCGGAGGCCGAAAAGCAGTATCGGCGGGCCATTGCCGCTTTCCAGGAGGTTTTACACCGCGCGGCCGCGCAAAGCGACTTCGCACCGGCCCCAGAGGTCACCATCGCCCTGAGAATCGATCTGGCCCGCTGTCTGCGCCGGCTATCGGACAACCCGCAGGCCCTGAGCCAACTCTTGGCAGTGCTGAAGGACCATCCCCGCATGGTTGACGCGCAGGTCGAAGCGGCGTATACCTATCAAGCATGGGGCGACGAGAAGCCCGAATACCTGGAAATGGCCATTCAGGGCGGTAAGCGCTACCAGGAAGTGTGGGGGTGGGGAGAATTGGCCCGGCAGGTGCAGTCGGAGGCCCGTTTTCGCGACGTATTCCACGAGGCCCGCTACAACTTGGCCTTTTGCCGTTTCCGGCAGGCCCAGATGGCGACCGAGCAGTCGGAGCGGGCCAAACTGGTCGCGGCAGCCCAGGACGATATCCTTTTCACTCAGCGATTCTTTCCTGACATGGGCGGCGTCGTTTGGTATGATAAGTATAATGAGTTGCTCAAGCGGATCCAGCGCTTGGCCGACCGGCCGGCGTTGGGGTTGCCTGGGGCAAGAGACTAGGGCGGAATTTGATCCCACCATCTAACCCGTAACGGAATGAATTCCGTACTACTTAGGAGTATGTGTCGATGAAACGTGCGATGTTGATTGTGGCTGCGTTCTGGATGGTCTGTGCGGCGACGGCCTGGCCGATGGATCAGATAAAGACCAGTACCGCGGAAAAAGTGTATCGCGGTAAGATCATTGGCATGTCGGCGACGGCAATTAGTTTCGAAGGGAAGGACGCGCCCAACGAAATTCCGGTGAACGAGATCACCTTCATCATTTTCGAGAACTCGCCCGAAAGTTTGACGACGGCTCAAAGGGACATGATTCACGGCGACTACGAGAAAGCCATCGACGCGTTGAAAAAAGAGATCACGGAAGACAAGCGGCCGGAAGTGGCCGACGAGATCAAGTATTGCCGCGCGTTTTGCACGGCCCAGTTGGCGCTGGCCGGAGCGGCCGACGCCGACCCGGTGGATGCCGCCAAGATGCTGTTCAAGTTCATCGCCGACAGCCCTAACAACTTCCACAACTTGAAGGCCTGCGAACTGATGGGCGACCTCTGTGTGACGGTAGGCAAGTTTGCCGATGCGCAGAAGTACTACGCGAAACTCAGTGCGGCGCCTTGGGCCGACTACAAGATCCGCGCCCAGGTTGCCTTGGGACGGTCGTACCTGGCGCAGGGCAACGCGGCTGCCGCCGACAAGGCCTTCGAAGAGGCGCTGACGCTCAATGCGTCGGGCGACCTAGCCGAAATCCAGCGGACGGGCGCCCGCATCGGCAAGGCCCGCTGCCTGGTCCTCGGCGGCAAGGTCGACCAGGCCCTGCGCACTCTCAACGAGATCCTGGATCGGGCGGAGGACAACACGCCCGAGGTCAACGCCATGGCCTACAACGCCAAGGGCACTGCCCTGCGCAAGGCCAAGAAGCCGCAAGACGCGATTATCGCCTTCCTGCACGTCCATTTGCTCTACTCCACTCTGCCTGACCTCGACGCCGAAGCGGTCGCCAACTTGGCGCAACTGTTCCACGACACCCACAAGCCGGGCCATGAACATGACATGCGCGAAATTCTTGGCGACAAGTACAAGAACAGCCGCTGGGCCCAAGGTGTCAAATAGCCATGGGTGGAGAAAACCTGTTGAGCTGGCTCGCGCACTCCCTCGGCGCGGGTTTCACGGTTGTCTTCCTCTTTCTCAGCGTGGCGCTGGTGGCGTTGATGGTAGTCAACGTTCTGGCTATCCGCCGCGATAGTGTCGTGCCGCCTGCCCTGATCCAGGCGCTGGAAGTCCGTCTGGGCGAGGACCGTTTTCAGGAAGCCTGCGATCTGCTGCGGGCCGACCATTCCGTGCTGGCCCGCGTGTTGACCGCCGGGCTGCCGCAGTTGGCCGCCGGCGAGGAGAAAGCGGCGGCCGCCATGGAGGAATTCGGATCGCTGGAAAGCATCAAGATGCACGCCCGGCTGGGCCACGTCTGGCTGATTGCCCAATTAGCGCCGCTCTTGGGATTGTTGGGAACGGTTGACGGCCTGATCGCAGCCTTCGAGAAGTTTGTTCCCCAAGGTGCGACGACGCTGCCCGGCGAGTTGGCTGGCGGCGTCAGCAGGGCCTTGGCCGCCACGCTGCTGGGTCTTTGGATCGCGGTGGTAGCCGTGGCCTTTCACCAGATCGCGCTGGGCCGCGTGAACCGGCTTCTCGCCGAGGCCGGCATTCTCGCCGAACGCTTCGCGCAGCGGTTGGCGGCGGCGAGAAAGACATGAAATGAACTTTTCCCCCAAACCTGCCGTCACTCGTACTCTGATCGTCCTGCCGCTTTTGAGCGTCTCGCTGCTGCCGGTTTTGCTCTTGCTGGCGATGGTCTGCTTCTCGTTGAGCCGCGAGGAGGAATCGGTCCGCTTGCCCAGTGGCACTTTACCCCGGCCGCCGAGAGTGGCGCAGTCACCCGTGATTTCCGTTCGGCTAGCGGGGCAAGGCGCCGTATCGCTGGGTGGCCAGCGGCTTGCCGCAGTCGATTTGCCTGCTGCCTGGCAGCGCGAGCGTGCTGCCTTGCAGTTACTCGGCTTCGAGCTGCCGCAGGCCACGGTCATTGTCCGCGCCGATCGTGACGTGCCCACGGAAAAGGTCCAGCGATTGATCGAACAGGCACAAGAGGCCGGCTTTACGAAGTTCGCGCTGCGGCCCGTGGAATCACCTGGTCCCGACGGATCCAAACCATGAAGTGTACGGCGAACCAACGGCATTGGTGGACGCGCTCGGCTGCCGCTTCTGAGTATTCGCTGGAAGGCCGCTATTTGCCGCTGTTGGGATTGGGTGGTTTGCTGGCTGCGTTGATTTTCGCGGCATGGCGATTCGGTCCCGCCGCAGAGGAGGTTCCGAGCACCGTCTTGGCCGCAGCCGACAACGCCGTGCCGGCCGACTTCCACCAATTGCCGGCCATCCGCATTCAGCTTGGCGCCGACGGCGCGGGCCGTCTGACATCGATCGCCTTCAATGGCCGGCCTGTCAAGGACGCGGCAGACCTGGGCCGACAAATCAGGGCATTTCTCGGTCCGGCGGCTGCCGCTGCAACCGTCGAGGCGGAGTTGGATTGCGACGGCCATCTGCGCTATGAACACACGCAGCAGATCATCGCCGCCATATCCGCCTCCCCCGCAGCCGACGGCCGGACGATGGTCCCCCTTGTCGATCGGGTCAAGTTCTCTCCCCGCCGGAAGTGAGAAACGATCATGGATTGCGCTAGCAACAGAAGCCAGGGGCCGGGCTTGCGTCCGGGGCGGACGGCACACCGACCGTGCAAACATGGTGCCCGGTGCCTGCTACTTCTTTTGTTCCTCACCCCGCTGGCAGCCCGGGCGGCCGATCTCGCCAAGGCGCGTGTGCTGCTCATGCATGGGCGTTATGAAGAAGCGGCCGAGATTTATAAGCCGGAGGCGGCCGCCAATGCCCAGGCCGCATTGGGCTGGGCCGCGTGCCTGGAGTCGCAGGGCAAGACTGCGGCGGCGGTCGAGGCCCTCAAGCCGTTGGCCGAAAAGCAGGCCGAGATCCAGGCCCAACTGGCCCGCTTGGCCTTCCAGCGTGGCGATTTGCCCGAAGCCCGCAGCCGTGCCAAACAGGCGTTGCAACTGGCCGCCGAACATCCCTTGGCCATCTACCTGATGGCCGAACTGGCCCGTATCGCGGGCCGCTTGGACGAGGCCGAGGACCATTATCACCGCTTGATCAGCTTCTATAACAGCCACGATGTCAAGCAGGCCGAGTCGCTCCGCTGGATCGGCTGCGCGGCTGCTCAGTACGCCCGCTGGAACCACCTCAGCGACCAGTTCGACTTCCTCGTGAACGACCTCTTCCCCGCGGCCAAGAAGCTCGACGCCGATTACTGGCCCGCCCATTTCGAGGCCGGGCTGTTGTTCATGGAGAAGTACAATCGGGCCGATGCCGCTAAGGAATTCCAGGCGGCTCTGGCAATCAATCCGCGCGCGGCCGAGGTCCATGTCGCCCTGGCCGAATTGGCGATGGAAGAATTCCAGCTCGATCAGGCGGAGGCCTCGCTCCGCCGGGCTATGGAGATCAATCCCCACTTGCCCGCGGCCTGGCGGCTCAAGGCCGATGTGGCCTGGCTCAACGACCAGACCGGCGAGGCCCTGCGTCTGCTCCGCGAGAAGCTCCTGCCGCTGAACCCGGTGGAAGAAGCGACGCTGGCGCGGATTGCTGCTTGCTATTGGATGTTGGACGGCTGTAGCGTGGGCTTTAGCCCGCCTTTACGGGAAAAAGCAGACGCAGGCGGGCTAAATCCCACTCCGCAGGCGTCCAGCCCGCGGTTCGACGCCTTGGCGGCGGAAGTCACCCAACGGAACGCGCATGCCGGCGACTTTTATAGCGAGTTGGCCCAAATGCTCGAAGTCCGCAACCGCCATGCTGCGGCCGAACGCTACTTCCGCGAGGCCATTCGCCTGCTGCCGCGACAGCCCGAACCGTATGCCGAACTCGGTTTGCTCCTGATGCGGATGGGCCGCGAGGCCGACGCCCGCAAACTGCTGCAAGAGGCATTCGACGCCGATCCGTTCCACGTTCGCGTGAAGAATTCGCTGGACGTGCTCGATGTGGTTGACGCCATGCAAACCCGTACCACGCCGCATTTTGTGATCAAGTACGACAAGGCCGACGCCCGCCTGGTTCCTTACCTGGCCCGGCATCTGGAAACCGTCTACGGCGAGATCCGGCAGCAATTCGGCTACGAGCCGCCGGACAAGACGCTCGTGGAGATCTTCAACGAAGCGCAGGGCCAATCGGGCCACGCCTGGTTCAGCGCGCGGATGATCGGCTTGCCATTCCTGGAAACGGTGGCCGCCAGCACGGGCCAGATCGTGGCCATGGTCTCGCCCGGCGAAACGCAGACGCACGCCGCGTTTGCCTGGGCGCGCACGCTCAAGCACGAGATGACCCACGTCTTCAATCTGCAGCAGACGGGCTTCAACATTCCGCACTGGTTTACCGAAGGCATTGCCGTTTACAACGAGCAGATCCCGCGGCCCTATCGTTGGACGCTGTTGCTGCGGCGGCGGGCGGCGGCCGGGACCCTGATGGACCTGGAAACCGTGAACGCCGGTTTCGCCCGGGCGATGAGCGGCGACGAGTGCCAATTGGCCTACTGCCAAAGCGAGCTGTATGTCGAGTACATGGTCGCGCGGGGCGGCGGCGAGGCGATCAAGAAAATGGTACTGGCCTATGCGGAGAATCCCGCCACGGACGTGGCCATTCGCAAGGTGTTCGGCATGTCTCAGGCGGAATTCGAACGCGGCTACACGGCCTTCCTCCGCAAGCAGATCGACACGACGCCCGTGCTGGAGGCGGCCGATAGCGAACATTTCGACGAACTGGAAAAGGCTCATCGCCGGCAGCCCAAGGACGCCGCTATCGCGGCCCGCTTGGCACTGGCCTATTTCCAACGGGGCGCCAAGAAGGAAGCCGCGGAATTGGTCGCCGAGACCCTCAATCTCAAGCCCAAGCAGCAGTTGGCTACATACGTTCTCGTCAAGCTGCAGAAGGCGGGCACACCCCAGGAAGCGATGGCCCGGCTGGAAGACTGCCTGGATCGCAAGGCCCCTGAGCCGTTGCTGTTGAACCTCCTGGCGGCCATGAAATTGAAGGCCAAGACGTTCGATGAGGCAGCCGAGCTTTACGCCCTGGGCGAGCGGTTGGACCCGGCGAATCCGCAATGGACGGCCGCCCGGGCGCGTGTCTATTTGGCGGCAGATCAGAAGCAGAACCTCGTGCGGGCCTTGGTCCGCTTTGCCCAAATCGATCCCGACGATCTGCCCTCGCGAAAGAAGTTGGCCGAACTGGCCCTGGAGCGGCGCGAACCGGCCGTCGCCCGGAATTGGGCCACGGAGGCCCTGGAGATTCAGGTTGAAGATGCCGACGTCCATCGCCTCTTGGCCGCGGCCCTGGTGGAACTCGACGAATTGGATCGGGCCATTGAGGAGTTCGAGACGGCCATCGAACTCAATCCAGGCCATCTTCAGCAGCGGTTCGCCCTGGCCGACGCGCTGGTTCAAGCCCATCAGCCGGCCAAGGCCCGGAAAGTCCTGGAAGAACTGCTCCGCCGCGACCCCAAGTTCCCCGGGGCCGACACCCTGCTGGAAAGCCTCAAGAGAAAGCCTTAGAATGGAGGGGAGGATCTGATATTTGAAATCTGAAATCCAAAACCTCAACTCCCATGACCGACCCTTCCCCGACAAAACAAGTGTCTTTCTCCGATTTCCAGCTTCTCATCCGCCGCATGTATTTTGAGAAAGACATGGCCCGGGGCGTCGAAGGCACGTTCATGTGGCTGATGGAAGAGGTGGGCGAACTGGCTACGGCCTTGCGCAACGGCTCGCACGAGGAACGCGTGGGCGAGTTCGCCGACGTGCTGGCCTGGCTGACCACGATCGCCAACGTCGTCGGCGTCGATCTGACCCAGGCCGTCTTGCAGAAGTATGGCGCGGGATGCCCCGGCTGCGGCCACCTCGTTTGCACTTGCCCGGACGCCGGAAAACCATGAGACCAGCCGCAATCCAACGCCTGATCCTCACGCTCCTGCCGGCCTTGCTCTTGGTCGCGGCGGCGCAGGCTCAGGATACCAAACCGCCGGAATTCACCGCGGTCCACGTCGGTTTCGCCGAGCACTACAAGGTTGGCGTTTGGACACCGGTGGAGGTGACCCTGCGCGGAGGCGGCGCTGCGGCGATCGTCCGCGTCAGCGCCAGCACAAGCGATAGCGACGGCCTGAACTGCTCGTTCGATGCCCCGGAGCCCTGCCAACTGCTTCCCGGGGAGGAAACCGGCGTTTTGCTCTATGTCCGCTTCGGCCGTGAGGCCAGCTCGCTTGCGCTGGAGGTGCGCGACGAACACAAGACTCTTGCCACGAAAACGTTCAATGCCCCCCAGTCTCCGCCGCAGGAGCGGTTTGCCGATTCGCTCCGCGAAGGACAGCGGCTCATCGTTTCCGTGGGCGGGCTCTCTTCCGGGCTGGAGAAGGACGTGCCGGGCACGAAAGGCGAAAACGCCCAGAACGTCGTCGCGACTATCGATAACCTCGCCCACTTGCCGAAGAAATGGCAGGGCTACGAAGGCGTCGACACAGTCATCCTCTCCACCAGCAAGCCGGAGGTCTTCGACAAAATCTTGCCGGAACATGCCTGTATCACTGCATTGGAACAATGGGTCCGCATGGGCGGTACGCTCGTGCTCTGCGCCGGCTCGCACGCCGAAGAGGCTCTGCACCGCGGCTCGCCGCTGGCGCGTTTCGTCCCCGGCCGCTTCAAAGAGACCGTGACCCTGCGGCCGACCAGCGGCTGGGAAACCTATACGCCCAAAAGCCAGACCCCGATCCCATCGCCCAAGCCGGGCGAGAAAGTGGCGATGCCCACTCCGCGACTCGTCGACGTGCAAGGCAAGGTGGAAGCCCGCGAAGCCGACGTGCCGCTGGTGATCCGCAATCCCCAGGGCCTGGGCCAGATAGTTTTCGTGGCCGCGGATCTCGACCGCGGGCCGATCCGCAACTGGAGCGATCGCCCGCAGCTCCTGCGGGCGGTCCTCAATCTACCCGACAATGAGCAGGTCGGCGCCGAGACCGATTCCGTGCAGAATTACGGCTACAACGACCTGGCCGGCCAGTTGCGCAGCGCACTGGACGTGCCGCGCGACGTACACCTCGTGCCGTTCTTCGTGGTGGCCCTGTTGGTCGTGTTCTACATTCTCTTGATCGGGCCGGGCGACTACTTTCTGCTTCGCCGCTTGGGTATCGGCATGCACTGGACGTGGGTCACGTTTCCTGCAATCGTCGTCATCTTCGCCGCCGGGGCGTACCTGGCCGCCAACTGGCTCAAGGGCGACCAGCTTCGCGTCAGTCAGCTCGACCTCGTCGATGTCGATGCCGATGGCATCGCTCGCGGCGCGAGTTGGTTCAGTGTCTTCAGTCCGCGCGGCGAATCGTTCGACCTCTCCCTGCGGCCCCGCCTGCCCGACGGCCAGCCGCCCGCGGAAACCAGTGCGTCGCTGGCCTGGCTGGGCAAGGCGGGCAATGGATTCAACGGTATGTATAGCCAAAATGCGCAAAACGCGGCGCCGCTTTGGAGCCAAGTTTATTCGACCGCCTCGTCGCTGGACGCGATTCGCGACGTGCCGATCCAGGTCTGGGCTTCCAAGAGCTTTGTGTACCGCTGGCTGGGCCACACCGCCGATGTGGGGCTGGACGTCGCGCTCAAGGACGACCAGCGGCAGCTTTCCGGCACGCTCGTCAACCGCCTGAAAAGCGGCGAGGAAAAGGCGAGCAAGGGCATCGCGCTCGCGCACTGTTTCCTGGCCTACGAGGATTGGGCCTATGTGATTGGCGAGCTTCGGCCGGGCGAGTCAGTCGAGATCGGCCCGGCAACGCGGCGGATCAGCTTGAACACGTTTATCAGCGGCGGCTCAATGAATTTTTCGGAGAGCACCGCCGCGACATCCGAAAAGTCAGCCTACGACCGCGGCAGCCGCGACATGGCCTACGTGTTGCAGGCGATGATGTTCTATGACGCTGGCGGCGAGCGAAAACACACCGGTCTGGCCAACGACTACCAGGGCTTCACGGACCTCAGCGGTTTGCTCAAGACGGGCTGCGCAGTCTTGGTGGGTATGCCGCCGCAGGACGGCTCGTGCCGCGGCGCAGAGCTGCTCTGCGGTCCCGTGCCCAAAACCGGCCAGCCCGACAACCGCCAGCCCTTGGGCAGCGCCCTGGACCGACACACGACCATCTACCGTTTTGTACTGCCCGTCACGACCCCGGCAACCGACAACTGAAACCCCGTAGAGTGGACTTTAGTCCGCCTTTGTACTGTGGACTTTAGTCCACCTTTGCATCCGACATTTCTCCTAGAACCTAGGGCAGCGGACTAAAGTCCGCCCAACAACCCGCCAGTTCCATGATCAAAACCCAAGACCTGACGAAAATCTACGGCGACGTTCGCGCCTTGGAGAACCTCACCCTGGAACTCAATGAGGGCGATTTGTTCGGCTACATCGGTCCCAACGGCTCGGGCAAGACGACGACCATGCGGATCCTGGCCACGCTCCTGCAGCCCACCTGGGGCGAGGCCAGCGTTTGCGGCTATTCGATCTACACGCATCCCAAGGATATCCGGCGGATCATTGGCTACATGCCCGATTTCTTCGGCGTGTACGACGACATGAAGGTCATCGAGTACCTCGAGTTTTTCGCCGCGGCCTACCGCATCAAAGGCCCGGGGCGGAAGAAGATCTGCAACGAGGTACTCGACCTGGTCGACCTGGGCTACAAGCGCGATGCCTTCGTCACCAGCCTCTCCCGCGGCATGACACAGCGGCTCGGATTGGCCCGCGTACTCTTGCACGACCCCAAGGTACTGATCCTCGATGAGCCGGCCAGCGGCCTTGACCCCCGCGCGCGGATCGAAATCCGCAGCCTGCTCAAGGAGCTTCGCAAGATGGGCAAGACGATCATGGTTTCCAGCCACATCCTGCCCGAGTTATCCGACGTCTGCAACAAGGTGGGAATGATCGAGAAGGGCGTACTGAAGGTCAGCGGCACCGTGCCGGACATTATGCGGCTGGTCCGCCCGCGCACGGTCCTACAGATCGGCCTGCTGGGCGACCTGGAAGCGGCCGGCAAGGTTCTGGAGCAGAGCAAGCTGCTGGAGAAGATCGAGGTCCGCGGCGGCCACTTGCTGGCCACGCTCTGCGAAGGCGTGACCGACTACAGCGACCTGCCCACGCTCCTGATCCAGGCGGGCTACAAACTGACAATGTTCAAGGAGGACGAGATCAACCTGGAAACGGCGTTCATGGCCCTCACCAAGGGGATAACGGCGTGATGCCCGCCTGCCCCTCTTGTCTTCTCCGCAATTTTCGCTATCAATGGGAGAATTGAATCTCCTGATCCCAGCAATCCGAGGAACCTGTCATGGAAATCCAGCAATTGGTTAGCGAACTGAAGACAAAGAACGATTCGAAGATCGTGCTCCTGGTGGCCGACGGCCTGGGGGGACTGCCCCTGGAACCGGGCGGACCTACCGAGTTGGAGGCCGCCAAGACACCCAATCTGGACAACCTGGCAAAAATCGGCACCCTGGGCACTTCCATTCCGATCCTGCCGGGTATTACCCCTGGAAGCGGCCCGGGACACCTAGGCCTGTTCGGCTACGATCCGCTGAAATACCCTATCGGCCGCGGGGCGCTCGAGGCAACCGGTGTGGGCTTCAAGCTGGGACCCAAGGACGTTGCCATACGTTGTAATTTTGTCACGCTCGATACGGCCGGCAATATCACCGACCGCCGCGCCGGCCGCATTCCCAGCGAGGAAAGCGGCCCGCTGGCGGTCAAGTTGCGGGAGGTGAAGATCCCCGGCGTCGAAATCTTTGTCGAGCCGGTCAAGGAGCATCGTTTCTGCGTCGTCTTCCGCGGCGATGGTCTGGGCGGCAACGTGGCCGATACCGATCCGCAGAAGACGGGTGTGCCGCCGCTGGATCCCAAGGCCCACGACGCCGGCAGCCAGAAGACGGCCGAGATCGCCAGGCAGTTCGTCGTGCAAGCCGAGAAGTTGCTCAAGGGCCAGCCCAAGGCCAACGGCCTGACCATGCGCGGTTTCGCCAACGCCCCCGCCCTGCCCAGCTACGAGGACGTCTACGGGCTGAAGGCCGCCGCCATCGCCGTCTATCCTATGTACAAGGGCTTGGCCCAATTGGTCGGCATGGAACTGGTGGGCAAGTCGGCCAGTCTGAGCGAGGAGATCGACGTCCTGGCGAAGGCCTGGAACGACTTCGACTTCTTCTTCATCCACTTCAAGTACACCGACAGCCGCGGCGAAGACGGCAACTTCCCCGAGAAAGTCAAGATGATCGAGCAGTTCGACGCGATCGTGCCCCGTGTGACGGCCCTCAAGCCGACCGTGCTGGCCGTGACCGGCGATCACAGCACGCCGGCCAAGATGAAGAGCCACAGTTGGCACGGCGTGCCTGTGCTGATCGCGGGACAGAACGTGCGGACCGACGCCTGCCAGTCCTTCGGCGAAACCGAGTGTCTCAAGGGCGGCCTGGGCCAATTCCAGGCGATGTACCTCATGCCCCTGCTGTTGGCCCATGCGGACCGGCTGGGGAAGTTCGGGGCGTAGGCCTATTTTACCAGTCGCGCTCCCAGCCAATCGGCGTGGTCCATCACGTCGCCGGCCTCGCCGAAATCGACTACCAGGTCGAGTTGCTTCGCGCCGGTGAGATCGACGGAAACGCTCTGCGGCGGCACGCGGCCGCGGAGCGGCGGGCTCGTGTACTTCTGCTTGCCGTCGACAAACACGCGAAAGCCGACGCTGCCCCGGCCGCCGGTCGAATCGTCGATTCCCACCTCCGCCTGAAAACGCCGCCATGGGGAATCGAGCTTGTAGCCCAACCGCGCGGCGCTATGCATGCCGATGCCTTTCAGATAGATCCGCCCGCCGCAGCGCAATTGCCCGCCGGTCACGTTGCGATCGAGCTTATAGGGCCACTTCGTCTCCAAGTATGGCACGAAGCGATACTCGGCAGGGCGGATGTCGGAAAGATAAACGGCCCGACTGGCCTGCGGCATGAGAAAGACCAAGCCCTTGGCGGGCGCGTGCCACTTCGCGCCGGAAAGGGTCGTCCACTGCGACGAATCCGCGTCCAATTGTAAACGCGTGCCCTGAACTCGCGTTCCGTCGTTCAGCCCGATCCACGCTGCGCCTGCCTCTGCAACCGGCTGTTGCCGCAAGGCCGGATTGAAGATGATCGCCAGCACGCGGCGGACAGCAATCTCGACCAGCCCGAGATTGCCCTTGATCTTGATTGTGTCGCCTTCCAGGGTCTCGACCAGCCCCGTCATCTCGTCGCCGTTGTCGAGGACCAGGCGATCGGCTTGGCCCTGTCCGCGGGCAATGCGATCGAGCAGGGCATCCAGTTCCGCGGCGTGCGGAGGCGGGCGAAATATGATGCCCGCCAGCGAGTCCAACGGCAGTTTCAACGTGCCCAGCCGGTTCGAATCGACCGAGACTTCCGTCTTGGTCGCGCCCAGCAGCGCGGCTGGCAGATAACCGCCGTTGGCCAGCACGAAGATCGGTCCCTTGCGAAGTTCGGCCGGCTGTCCCCAGGAAATCAGATCGGCTAGGGCAAGCGACGGCCGCTTGTCGGCCCCGTCGAAAGTCAGTTTGCCTTGGGCATCGACACTCGTCAGCCGAGCGGCAAACGGCTCGCCATCCACCGGCACCGCCAAAGGCGCTTGGGCAACCGCCGGGCCGGCAACGGCCATGATGAACGGCAGCGAAAAGATCGTGGGCAAAACAGTCCGCAAAATACGGGTCTCCTTACCGCTGGAAGATCGGCAACTGGTTATCGGGCATCTGCAAGACCATCAGGCACATGGCCGTGGCGCATTCGGCCCCGTAGTAGGCCCCAGTCCAGGAACCGTCTGGCCTCTGACGGGCGATCAACTCGTCGCGGATGGCCGGATACCAGCGAGTCCAACGCGCGCCGCGGGCTTGCCACATGGCCTGCACGGCATAGTAGTGGCCGTATTCGTAATACTGCATGTGCTGCTCCGGGCGGAACTGCGCCAGGTAGTCCAGTCCGCGGGTGATGGTGATTTTCGCTTTCTCGTCCTCTTGTTTGCCGGCGCCGTACAGGGCGACGACTGCGGCCGCCGAACGGGGAAACTCGCTTGGCCCGCCGCCCGCGCTAAGCATGTAGCAGAAGCCGCCGTCGCGGTTCTGACACTTCTTCACATACTCGACCGCGTCGTCGACGACCTTCTGTTCGACCTGAATGCCGGCGTTGTGCGCGGCACGCAAGGCCATTATCTGGCAGACCGTCACGGAGATGTCGGCGTCCGATTTCACCGGTTGATAGCGCCAGCCGCCCTCTTTGTTTTGCGAATGGACGATCAGCTTGACGGCCAGGTTGAGTTTGTCGCGGAGATCGGTCCGCTTGGACATGCCGTGGCACTCGGCCAGGAAGAGCGTGGCGAAGCCGTGGCTGTACATGGGTCCCTGCGTATTGGGAGTTGGCTCGACGATGAATCCGCTGGGCTGGGCGTTGGCCAGCAGGTAGTCGATAGCCCGCGCGACGTGCTGGCCGTACGGTCCGCGGTCGGGTGTGCTCCCGGCCGACATGAAGGCCATGCCGCACAGGCCGCAAATGCCCGCGTTGCCGCGCAGGCTTCCAATGCCGAAACTGCCGTCGCTGTTCTGCCGGCTGGCCAGCCACTGCAAGCCCTGGTCGATGGCCTTGCGTGTCGCCGGGGTGATCGTTTCCTCAGCCGTCTTCTCTGTATCGGCCGCTTGAATCCCCGCAGGAGCGACAAGAACCACGAGCAGCAGAAAGGTCCATTTGGAGTGCAGTGTGTGCATCATGGCTTCTCCAACTCCGGGTGATCTTCCGAGAGGCGGCGGAAATAGTCCTCGATCTCCAACTCGTACTCCGGCAGAAAGTGCTCGCTGGGCAGTTGCAGCACGTGTTGGCGCTCGCCCTTGTGCAGTTCCGCGTTCAAGCCCTTCATCGCCGCAATGGCCTTTTGGGCCTCTTCCTTGCGGACATCCTCCGGGCGACGAATGTTCGGATCAATTCTTTGGGCAGGCTTCTGAGAACTTCCCGAGGGCTGTCCCGCTTTCTGCGAAGCGTTGCTTGTCGGTTTGCGGCCGCCGGTGCTCTTGCCGCCCTGCCCCGATTTCTTCGCTTGTTCGATCATTTTTTCCAGATCGGAGACAATCTGCCGCTGCATGATCTGGGTGCCATCGCCGGAATCGCGCTTATCAAGCCGCGGCTGGACCGCGCGCATCGTCTCGGCCACTTTCAGGAGCGGGGCCTTCGGCTGGTCTTCCTTTTGGGCCGCCGCGCCAAGCTCCTTTTGCAGCTTCTTCTGCATCTGCTCATCCACTCGGCTCTTGTCGTCGGGCTTTGCCGGATCGCCCAGCAGTGCGCGATCGTAGTCGTCGCCCGCCTTGGAATTCAAGCTGTCGCGGAGTTGATCGTCGGTCGAAGGCGGCGGAACGTCGGCGCAGGCCGCCGAGCAGGCCAGGAGCATCAGCAGGAGCAAGGCATAATTTGCAATCTGCAATTTGCAATTTGCAATCTCAAATCTCAAATCTGAAATGTGCCCTCTGTCTTCTGTCTTCATGGCTGTTTCTCCTTCGGTTCATTTCCCTCCTCCGCCGGTTCGCGGCCCTGCGGCGGTTGCGGGCGAAGGAGTTGGAAGGTCAACTCGGCCAGGCGGCCCTGCTCTTCCGACAACCTGGCATATTCGTCGCGCAGCTCCGCGGCCGGCTTGCCGGCGGCCTCTTGCTGGCGCAACTGCGTGGTGCGGAGGTTCAGGTTCTCCTGCAAGAGCTTCAACAGTTTCAGTTGCGCCAAGGGCAACACGCCATTGGGCACACCATTGCGGTCGTTACCCTGCTGATTGCCCGGATCACCTCCGCCAGGTCCTTTGCCCGGATCCTTCTCCTCCACCTTGCCCGGTTCTTCCGCTTCCATGGCCGTGAGGATCAGTTTCAGCCGGTCGATGACGCCCTGCTCGGCCTGCTGCGTCGCAGGCCCAGTCTGCCGTTGCTGGAGCAGCGCCACAGCCCGGGCCATTGGCGCGGCGACGGTCTCCAGGGCCAGGCGGAAGACATTGGCCGCATCGAGCGATTGTACCACTCGGCCCGTCTCGTCGCGCAGCAAATCTTGCTGGTGGGCCAACTCCAAGACGCCGGAGGTCTGGGCACGGGTCAACTCCCCGCCGCGCTCCAACGCGGCGAACTCGCGAGTTTCCTTCGCAATTTCTTCCTCCTGGCCATAGAGATGCTTGATCGTGTCCTGCAAACGGGACTGCTGCTCCATCGCCAACTGGACCTCGATTTCAAAACGCTTCTGGCGCAGCGACCGCAAAGCATCGTCCAGGGCAGTTCCGGCCTCCCGTGCCCCGCGACATGCGCCTTGCCCGTCACCCGCGTCGCCGGCGCGGCCGCACTCCTGCATCCGCTCGGCTGCCTTGTCAGCCGCCTTGGCCGCTTCCTCGGCCAGCAGCCGCTCCAACCGCCGGGCGAACTGCCGGGTCTGCTTCGCAAGCTCCTCCTGTTGGCGGGCCAGTCCCTGAAGCTTGGCCTTCTGCGCATCGCGATTGGAAACCGGCTGGCCCGCCGCGCCCGCGCACTCGTCGATCTGGCGGCGCAGACCCTCGTGCCGCTGGCGGAGCGCCTCGAGATCCTTGTCGGCCGCGCCGAGTTTCTTGAAAAGGCGATCCAATTCCTGCGGGCGGTTGTTGGCCAGGATATCGAGCACCTCTTGCACGTTCTGCAAAATCCTCTGCTGCTCGGCGGGAAGTTGCCCCAGGCCGTTGTTCTGGATCTTGCCGCCCGCGGCCGACATGTCCGCGGCGATCGCCAGCCGGCGGGCTTCGGCCACGGCGTCGGTCAAGGTCCCCGCCGCCAGCGGTTCACTCTGGCCCAGGCTGGCGACGGTTTGCTCCATCTCCTCTTCCAGCCGCGTCTCGCGGCGGGCCAACTCCAACTGGCGTTCCGCCAGGATCTTCAAGTCGGCCGTTTCCTCCATGGAAAGTTCCTTCAGATCGCGGCCCACCGTCTGCGCGCCCAGGACCGCCGTCTTGCGGGCCGTCTCTTCCTGGTCGCGCAGAAGCTGGACCCATTCGCGATGGAAGCGGCGGTAGTCGTCCCACTGACGCAAGCGGGCCAGCACGTCTTCCAGCGATGCGATGACCTGCTGCTGATAGCCGCCCGCGGCAGCCAGGTGCGACTGGCCCTCGGTGTCGCGGCCGGCAGGCCGGGTTTCCGATTGCAGGCGGATCTGCGCACCCTTGATGGCGGCGGTCAACTCCGTGGCGATCGGCGGCAGCAACTCGCGATTGAGGCGATTGAACTCAGTCAGCAGCCCGTCCAGGCGGCGCTCGAAGTCGGGGTTGTTCACGCGGTTATTCTTCAGGTCGGCCAGCAGTTCGAGCACCATTACCGGCAGGCCGTCGCTGCCGCTGGTCAGGCTCCGCGCGACCTCGCGCTGGCTGAACTCCGCTGCCTGCAAACATTCGATGTCGGCCTGTTTTAGCGCCGTCGTCTCCGGCAGGCGGATCTCCAGCGTGCGGACCTGGCTGCGGATCTCGCGCTGGAGTTGCAGCACGCGGCCCAACTCTGCCAGAATCCGGCTCTGCCGCACAGCCATCCGCTCCAGCAACTGGTCGGGCGTAATCACGATCAATGCCCGCGGATCGCTGCGGCCCACCTGGGCATGATAGTCAGTGGCCACCGCCTGGCAGGTCAATTGCATTCCGGGGGCAAGCGGGAATTCGGACAACTCCAGGACCTGCTCGATCGTCGCCTGTTCGCCCGCCGCGCCGGTGCCAAACGTTCCAGCCGACGATGGCGAAGGCCGGTCGGGACTCTCGCGCAGCGAAATCGTCTTTTCCTTCGCCTTGGCGTCCGAGGGGCGGAGGACCAGCGAAACCTGCCGCAAGGCCATGTCGTCGACCGCGCGAACGCGAAGCTTGACGACTGCTTTGGCCGTCACGAACAGGTCGCCGCCGGGCTGCTCGATGCTCACGTTGGGCGGGGCGTCGGCCAGCACGCGAAGCTGCCAGTTCTCGTCGTCGCCGCCCTCGACGCCGTCGACATCAACCAGGTGGAACGTGTAGCCGGTCGATTTCTCCACGATCAGCCCCTGCGCCGCTTCGGCCGATGCGCCGGGCAACGCGCGTCCCACGTGAAATGTCAGACCGTCGCCGTCGATCTCGAGGGGCAGACTGCGGCCGTCGTCCAAGCGCAGCCTGCTCGCCGGCTTGAGCCGCTTAGTGGCCCTGCCGGCAAGCCGCACGCGCGAGCCGGCCAGCAGCGGCCGGGTGGAAGCCGCCTCGCGCTGCTCCGGCGGCCAATTCGTGTAGGCGGGAGGAGTTATCGTCAGCGTCAGCCCGCGGACGGCGGGCGGCTCCGGCGGCTCGACCACCCGGACCTCGATCCAACCCATGTGGCGATCGTCGCCGCCCGTGCAGCGGAATTCCAAGGCCGATCGCACGTTCTCGCGGCGGGCGAGCATCTTCTGGCCCAGCAGTTGCATCGGCTCGGTCTCTTCCTTCGTCGCCCCTTGGGCATCCACCAGCCGATAGTGGATGCGGCAGTCGGGCGGCAGCGGGGCGTCCTTGGTGTCGTACACTTCAACCTCCAGGGCCTGGCCGCGATAGACGAATATCGGCCCATCCGGCTGACACACAGCCAAGTGCGTTCTCTGCGGCCAATTGGCCGTTCCCAGCGGAAAAGCCAGACGCGCCAGGGCCGTGCGGGCCGCGCCCGCATCGAACACCACCAGGCCGGCGGCCACAAGGCCCACGGCCAGGGCCGCCAGCGCCGACCGCAGGGCCGGACGCCGATCGATGGCCGCGTCGAAATCGAGATCTTCGCTGGCGGCAACCGCCTGGGCGATCGCCGTTCGCCGCAGCGCGGCCGAGCCGGCACTGGCGTCGTCTTCCGGCTGCCGCAGGAACTCCACGGCGCTGGCCAGGCGGTCTTTGACCGCGGGGAAGCAGGCCTCCACGTGCAAGGCCACGTTCGTATCGCTCAGCCGGGCGTTGAGCCACCGTCGCGCGGCCGCCCAACCCGTCCAGATGAAGACGCCCAGCACGGCCACAGCAAAGACCACCAGCACACCGCGGTCGCGGAAGCGGAGCCAGTAGTCGAGCCAACCCAGCGCGATCACGGTCGCCAGCACCGCCGCCACCATTGCACTCAGTCCGCGGATTGCCAACAGCCGTACCGCACGGCTGCGCAAGACGCCGATTCGTTGTTGGAGTGGATGGGACATGGGTCTGGTCGTTCCTTATATTATCATCCCTACATTCTCCGTGCCGAAGCGGGCCGGCAGGAAGAATTGCGCTATCTCTAGGCTACACCATTATTTCCGGCAAATGGAATCCATTCAATCGGGCCTTGGGGTGTCGGACTGTTCGCCAGCCGTGTCGCAAACAGCGACATCGAATGGCTTTCCACCTTGCATTTTGTACCACTGTAGTATTATTGCCATACGGATAGGGGATTTTTGCCCGAACTGGCCCAAAATCAACTTTTTTCGGATTTGAGCGCCACTTTACCATACTAATGGATATATTTATTTTCATCACAGGACTGGTACCGCTTTCGCAAGACAGGTGGAAACCGCGGGAAAAACAAGGGGTTGCAGTCCGTAGGGTGTGACGTATATAGCCAACGGAGGGAGGGCAAGAACGGGCCAAATCGGGCCATCCAAGGCAATAACTTTCACGCGCCCTGGTTTGACTGCGGTTGCGGCGAGCTTTCCGAGGCTGGTGGCGAACTTTCCGAGGCTGACGGCGAACTTTCCCGGTCTTGCGGCGAATTCTCGGCCTCGTAGAGGGCTTTGTGGATTGCGGCCCTCAACAGTTCACGGTGCGCGTAGAGTTCGTCGTCGTCCAAGACTGTCAAGCTCGGGTTCTTCAACTCCGCAGGCATGGTGCCGCCCTGCGCCTCGAGCATGTTGGCCAACCGCCAGTTGGCCTCGTAGAGCTCACCAATACGCATCTCCATCACGACCTCTTCGCCGCACTCCAACCAGAACCTGTCCGCCGCAAGGCTCTCGGGTTCGGGGATCTGCAACGAACCGGCCTTCCCCGCGTTCTTCGCGGGAATCGGCCCCTGGCCCCGTTTGGCGGCGACCTTGGGGGCCTTGCGGCCCTTGAGCCGCGTCGACGCCATCACGGCGGCCATGGCCTTGGTGAGGAGGGCCGCGTTTGCACGTTGCGGTTGGGTGCGGACCGTTTTTTTCTTTCTGGGTTCCTTGCCGGCCACTGCGACGTGCTCCGTGAGCCGCACTTTCATGTCGGTTTGCGAGTTGCGCCAGGCCTGCATGGCCTCGCGGTAGATCGAATCGAGGCGTGCCAGTTCGAAGGCGTACAGCTCCCCGGTGCCCTCCGCCGCCTTGGCGGCCCACTCCTGCCGCAGTTTCTCCAGCCAGTGATTGACGGTCCGCTTGGGCAGCTTGAGCTTGCGGGCGATGGCCTGGCCGCTATGGCCCTCCAGGGCCAGCCGGGTGATCTCCGGCAGCAGGGTTTTCTTCCGCTGTCGCGGACTGAGGTGCGACGATTCGTTCGCGGGCAGAGACCGGGAATCTGGCGGTTGAGGATTGTCGGCTGGCGGTTTTTCGGCGACGGAACACATAGCGGATCTCCTTGCGGTGATAGGGCGACAGGAACAATCGCCACTTACCGTAATTATCCATAACTATGAATAACTGTCAAGAGGGCGGAACGATTATTCCGGTCTCGCGGCCCGCTGCGAGGCGGGTGCGATTGCCCTAAGGGGTTTCCCGGCAAGAGGTTCCGGCATTGGATAGATATGGAAGATTTTCGCGAAATAACCGCGAGAATCGTCGGCCCATTGACGGCAACGCTCGGAACGGCGCGGGAAGAATCAGCGCAACTTCGCGGGCCGTAAGCACTTGAGGATTTGGTCCGGTTGGGCAAGGCTGACAAGGGCTGCGGCCCGGCCAGTCGGATAATTGCCAGGACCCCGTTTAAGGGCGATCTTCGGGGTGGCTGGTGGCTGCGGGCACGGCCGGGTACCATGCCGCATGGTCGGCGTTGGTCGACGAAGCCCCAGCGTTGGACGACTGGGCACGGTTGGCTGCGGCGTCGTTATCCCCCCAGGAGAACGGCAAAGTCTCGCAGGACAGCCCTCCGTAGCACGGAATTCATTCCGTTTTGCCCTAAGAAGGCAAGGCCACGGAATAAATTCCGTGCTACAAAGGACTTTGCAATTCTCCTGGCTATGCCCCAGGCACCCTTGACAGAATCCGCAAGTTATTCTTCGGCCGAGCTGTCGACCGGGCACCGCAGAATAGAAGAGCACTCGTATCGTTCCCCCCAAAAAAACGGCCTCCCGCCGCCTGTCGGACGGGAGACCGTAATGTCGTTTATGCGAAATGCAGGCCAGTCGCGATCACTCGCTCGCGGCCAGGCCCTCGCTGCCGGGATTGTTAAAGCCGAAAGCCACGTCGCGCTGCCCGCCGGCCGTGAGCGAAACCGTCTGCTCTTGCGGAACAATCTTGCCGTCGCGAATGATTTCCGCCTTGATCGAGTAATTGTAGGTACTGCCCGCGCGCAGGCCGTAGGAAATAAAACGCCGCGTGACGCCGGTGCTCTTGGTGAGCATGCCGTTGATCGTCACCTTGGCATCGTGGGGCACTGAGACCGTGAGCATGGCGCTTTTGCCGTCCGACGACTGGAGGCTGGTATGGCCCGGCGAAGTTCCCGTCGACGGAGACGTGACCGGAGGCGTGGAAGGTGTGACCGGTGCGCTAGGCGGTGCTGGCGACATGCCCGCCGGCTCCGTGATGTACTGCCCACCGCCACACGTGCTACAACCATAGCCGGAATAGACGATCGTGCTGCAGCAGGAACTGTAACAAGACGAACCACAGCCGTAGCCGCAGCCTCCCCAACCATTGCCGCAGCCGAAACCACAGCCACAAGCATAGCCACAACCTCCGCAGCCGTAGCCACAGCCGCCCCACCCATAACCACAACCGTAGCTGCAGCCACAGCCGCCGTAGCCGTAGCAACCGCCGTGCCACCAGCCGGCGTCCGCCGGCATGGCAAATAACCCGAGCCCCAAGATGGCCACGCCTACGGCGAGCACCTTCCCAAAACCTGCGCGATTCATAATTGTCCTCCTAAGGGTCTAGTAAGAAAGAAAATCGACAAAGCACAGCCTTTCTACACTCTCTAACGATATGGGCCGAGTCAAGAGAATCAAGTAGCTTGGAGGGGTTGAAATTTACGACTGCAATTCCGGTGGACGAATCGCCCGGCGATTGTCTGACCGCTACGCCTAACGCCAAGTTCCCCGGGGCTCACGCCCCTGGCTATTCCATGTCGCCACTTCACGGCTAGGAAATTCAGAGCGCCTGCGCAGTTCTCCGACGTCGAGCACTTCGTGATAGCGTTCCATATTTCGTAGGAGCATCGTGTGTAGCGAACGGTACGTACTTGACGGTTTCGCCCTGTTGAATCTTGGTCATGTGGTACATCTTTTCGCCGGTTCTGTCTCGAATCGTTACCTTGATTCCGCCCGTCGCTTCCAATGCCACGACAGCATCTTCCGGCATGTCCAATTTGATGGCCGCCTTACGCAACGGCAGGGGTGGGGCATCGCTTTTTCCCAATGCGGATTTCCTTTCGGCTATTGATCGGCCGGTGACGTTTGGGCAATCCCAACCGCCACCGGCCCAGTCGGTTTCGTCAAATCAATGAAGGTGCCGGTCACGAACGTACTGTAGTCGAAGTTTACCGGGTGAAACTCAAGGTCGTCGGTGTCCGTTACACCTTCGATTCCCTTTCGCCGGGTGCCGTAGAAATAGAGCAATACGTGGACTGGGTTCTGAAATGCCACGGGATCAGCTTGATGCTCATGTAGCCTCGCTAGAGCAAGTTCCAAATTCTTGCGACATAGGCTCTTCGTCGGAACGAGTTTACAAGCGGGAAAGTCGTGGCGAAAAGAATCAGCAACGTCTTCTCTGAAGGCATCCCAGTTTCCACGGTGCTTGATGTCCCAATGGGAAAGATACCACGAGAACCTTCGATGTCGCTCGATTTGCTCCAAATCCAATTTCACCGTTTTCTTTCGCCCGTTTTTGGCGTGGTCCCACTTGCTTTCGATCAGATAAATCTTGGAAGACGATGCCAGAATGCAGTCGAATTCCCCGAACATGCACTTGCCCTTGCTGCTTCTCCCGAAACTTGGCCGGAAAAATGCCAAGCACTGGGAAGGATCGGAGGGATCGCCCAGTTCACGCAGGACGTGCTGCGGATTGTGCTTCAATATCCAAAGCGTGAATGCGTCTTCGCCATAGCCGAGAATTTGCATGGTCATAAATCTAGTCCATTATGGTGGGCACCGATGTCACTCTCGATTCGACAATCCAGAAAAGTAACTTTCGGTGAAGCAGCGGAAATCGCGTTGCTGGGATTCATCCAGGTCCGCGAGCGGAAATTCTAGGTTCATCCCCTCAAGGCACCAATTCCCATTCAGGTCAAGGCGACGGACTTGCTGATCGTGGAAGACGAGGCCACGGACACCCTTGCCTCGTACCCATTTATGGATTTCATCAGCGTATCGGCTTATACAACGACAAAGGGCCTCATGGTGAAGTTTCCCATAGTTGTCGTCGGATACTGGCGAAGTTATGCCCGTATTGTCTGGATTGAAGAGAAGAGAAGTCTCTAGGACAATTATGCCGGGAAATCCCGTTTTCCCGATTTGGTCGGCAGCCTTTGAGATTCGTTTACGCAGATTAGCAGCACTCTTAATGCGTTTTGCGGCGATGCCGTACTTCACACCCTGCACAACGCACGTCACGTCAGGCTCTTCACGCTCAACGGGCACTAGGCTCGCGTTCTGGCAGATCGCAGCGACAAATAACTCAAACTGGAAGTCACGGCCGCTGGAATTATTCCGGTTGTCTTGCGGTAGCACAGAATCGCCCACCGTGAACTTGATGAGATCGCGGAACTTCTGATCGGTCGAGTGGGCAGCAGCCACGTCGAGCACGAAGGCGAGCACCTGCATGTCGCGTTCCGCTTCAACAGCCGTCTCAAATTCCTGGTCAGCGGGCAAGATCACCTTCTGACTCGCAAGCGTGGAATACATCTGCATGAGCCGCGAGCCGCCCGGCACTTGAAGCCCAAGTGCCTTTATGGACTCGACCACAAACGCAGCGTTTTCAGCACGGGTTCGGCGTGGGAATGTCATAATCTGAAGCCGCGCGGGCCGAGTCTGTATCCCAAACGTGGTTATACAATTTTCGTAAAATCGCTTGGCACCCATCTTCCCTTTTCGTCTTTACGAAGAAGGTCAGTTTCGGGATTCATAATTCTACGTACATTGATCGCATTCTTATTTCTCAATTCTCTGGTAAGCCAAGAAAAATTAGAAATAACCGGCTGCTTCTCCTGTCCTTTTTTCCACGGAATCCTTTCACACGTCCACCGCCCGCCAACGCCCAGTTCATTCTGAATTTTGGATTCTAGCCGATTCCATTCATCATCCGTACACACAACCTGTAAATCCCAATCAGAATCCTCTTTGGCACCAGAACCAGTCGGCGTGTTGAATCTCGATCCATATCCGTAGTATTTTAGACCGGATTCCTCAAAGCACCGGATCATAGCCAAGGGCACGGGATCCGGCACTTGACGCATTCCCGAAGCAAACGGGTCAATTCCTTGTTAATCTCGGCAGTCGTCGTCAGCAGTTTCATGGCTACTGCTTACCCTTCTTCGAGTGTTTGTCAAAAATGTTCATTGTATGTACTAGCAGATTCCAATCACAGTTACACATCAATCCTGCTTGCCGTCCAATGTAACCCGCCTCAAACGCCTTTACTTTCTCCGCGTATTCGGTGATCCCATAATGCGGCAGCATAACCAAGCTAACCCTCTGGGCGATGTCACGGCTCGGCTGGAACATATCGGCAGGGCGGCTTTCCGCTGGGTCTTCGCCCTCTTTGCAGACTTCACGGAACATGTAGAATTGACGGCAAGCAAGCGGCCTTACTGGGTAGATTGAACACTCTTGCTCAACAAGGAACGGGCAGGCTGTAGACTCTTGATGTTTGAGGAGTTGGTCCCGAACCTTGCTGCGAACCGGCTCCCCCATTTTCTCAGACACGTACCATGAGATACCCTTGAATTCAAGGGGCGTGATCGGCACGGCGGGCTTGAGACAGCAGACGTGACATCCCTTATGACACGCAACTCTATGCCCACGCCGCTCCCCCTCTTCGCCAAGTTCTTCCGTAATACCCTCGTCGGAGACATGATAGGCGTCCAAGAGGAGCGGCAGCCATTCGTACTTTGCCTCGTCCTGTGGATACCGTTCGCGTTTATTTCGTTTCTTCTTCAACATTCTATGTCCCTTTGGCTACGGCTTACACTCCGCACACGGTTTCGGAGATGAGTGGGTCAACGTCCTTCCCCACACTCTCGAAAAAATCACCGAGTCGCTGTCCCATCTTCGGCCTCCAATCGAGGTAGAATGCCAAAAAAGCCCGCGTAATAAAATAAGTTTACCGCACTTCCCCTCGGTCTACACCCCCGGTAGCGGATTCACCCCCGAAGATTGCGATGAAAAGCAGACGCGAGCGGCCGGGCCAGCGGGGTCGGGAGGCCATTGCCGATGGCTTGGGAGGCGAGGGGGAGCACGCCGGGCCAGCGGGCGACCGGCGAGGTCTTGCTCCGACCTATTCGACCATGCACGGCCGAAAAACCCTTAGACTCTTAGACTTCGGCGGTCGCAATGTTTAGACTTCGGCGGTCGCAATGTTAGACTTCGGCGGTCGCAATGTTGGGGCCATGTTGCTAAAGCAACGCTGTTATCATTTTGTTATCAAAACGGCCACAAGAAACGCAAAAAGGACTTGCAACTCATCGTCGTAAGTCCTTTTGCTTCTTCAAGATACCGGAGGCGGGACTTGAACCCGCACTCTCTTGCGAGAACTGGATTTTGAGTCGAGTTCTTGGCATATTTCCAGGATGCTTCCCATCTACTTCCCAGACGTTGAATCGTGCTGTAAGATATTGATATGTAGTGCTTTGCGATCTGTTTTGCAACGCGATGGCAACGTCAAGGGAACTTCCCGGAAACTGGCAACACGGGCATACGGATGGCATACGGCGCTCTGTCACCACCCTGATCGCAGCGGAGTACCTGGGATGGCAAGCATCTGGCTCGACCCTCGGACCAAAAACTACCTCATCAAGTTCCACTTCGGCGGCCGTCGATTCACCCGCTCCTGCCAAACGCAAAAGGAGGGTGCCGCCAAGCTCCTGAAGGCCGGTGTCGAGGAGACGATCGCCCTGCTCAATAAGGGCCGCCTGGTCATCCCGGAAGACACGCCTGATCCTGGAACATGGATCATGTCGGGTGGCAAGGCTAAGCAGAAACCGAAACTCCCCTCGGCCGACAAGGCCCTGCTGGGCGACGTATGCGAATCGTACTTCGCCGATCAACGCGACAAGGCGGAAACGACGCTGGTAGGGGAGCGGATTCACATCCGCCACCTCAAGCGGGTCTTGGGTGAGAACAGCCCGTTCGCCGAGATGACGGTTACCACGCTCCGAGATTACGTCACAGCTCGGCTGAAGGAGCAGGCCCGGCGGAAGCGACCAGTCCGCAAGCCGAGAAAGAAGAGCCCCAAGGCCAAGACATGGGAGCCGAGAACGGTCAGTGGAGCCACCGTGAAGAAGGAGTTGAAGACCTTCATGCAGGTATGGGACTGGGCCAGGAAATCCGGCATCGTCCGCACGCCCTGCCCGCTCCTCGACCCACACAAGGCACGCAAGTGGGCAATTAGCCTTCCCAAGCCCGAGCAGGCTGAGGACTTTATGACCTGGTCCGAAATCGCGCATCGGATCAAACGAGGTGGTCTGAGTAATTATCAGCAGGCGTGCCTCTGGAAGTTCGTTTATCTGGACGAGATGCAGGTCACAGAAATGCTCGATCACGTCCAGAAGACCGCCACGCACCCCTTCATATATCCTATGTTCGCCATGGCCGCGTACACCGGCGCCAGGCGCAGCGAAATCTGCCGGGCGATGCTGGACGACTTCAAGTTCACGGACGACCTCATCATCATCCGCGAGAGGAAGCGACGGAAGGACATGGCGAGTTCGACCCGGAAGGTGCCGATGCACCCGAAGCTGAAGACGATCATGGAGGCCTGGTTCAAGCAACATCCGGGTGGACAGTTTGCTATCGCTCCGCCACTCGGCATGCCTCGCCGCAGCGCGAAACAGGCCTACGATGCCCTGACCCGTGAGGAAGCCCATCACCACTTCAAGCAGACCTTGGCCGACAGCAAGTGGAAGGTAATTCGAGGATTCCATGTTCTGCGACACTCATTCGGCGCAATCTGCACCCGCGTCGGCGTCCCGATGACCATGATCGCCAAATGGATGGGCCACACCACCGATGAAATGATGCAGCTTTACCAGCATCTATTTCCACAGGACGAGCAGCAGTGGATGACCAAGCTGCCGCTCTGACCTGATTGGACCGAAGACGTTAATTGGCTACTACGGTGACAGCCGTGCCATCAGCGCGGGTGGCGCGGCTTGAGGCTGCCGCCGTTACGCAGGCGGTGAAGTTCTTGGGCAGGGATTCGCCATTTGCCCGAATCCGGGTCCTTCTGACACTCGACCCGTCCCTGATTGCACCACTTCTCCCGTACCGTGAAGTCGCTCTTGCCCAACAGCTCCGCGAGTTCCGCGGTGCTGTACCATTCCTTCTGCGGCTGGCGGGTAGCAATACCCTTGATCATATCGACGACCGACTGCTCAAGGCCATCCAACCGTTGATTAACCGCCCCGAGGATCTGAAGAATCTGATCCAACTTACTGGGATCACTCCCACGATCGGCACCAAGTTCACTATCGCCATTCAAAACGCCTGCTGACTCAACCTTCATCATCGCCTTAAGATTCAAGGCCGCGGCGCCTCTACTGGAGGTGGCCGCGGCAGCGCCCCCGGGCACCACCCGGGCTGGCTGCTCCTGGCAGACAAGCAATGTAAGAAGACCGGCCAAATCAAATTAGCTCGCAGTCACATATGTCAAATATTATAACCGTTTGCTATGCAACTGCAACGTGAATATGCAACAGGCTACCAACCGTCATGTTGGGATCGGCATCGGCGTAGCTCGGCGGCCACCGTTTCATCACCGCTGCCGATGCTGGCCACCAGCTCGCCGCCTCCGTGTGGTACGGTGTCGGTCATCGACATTACGGGCTCGATGGCGGAGATGGCCTACATGGTTAGTGCCATCGTGCAGCCCGTTAAGGCCTGCCGTTGCCCGCCGGCTTCGCTTCCACGGGGGCGCGGCCTTCCAACAACCTCACTCGCCGTGATCCTGTGCCCGGGGGATGGTGCGCAGTTTTCATATTTGCTTCCATTTCCGGAAAACCGTCAAAAGTGGATTTGGGACTGATTGCGGTTAAGATCCAGATTATGGAGAACTTCCAACGCGGCCATTGGATTCGACGACACTGGCGAGCTGTCCGTTCGCCAACGCCAATCCCGTCCGTGGTCATGTCCATGCCGATCACCAGCACGGCCAGGTCGGCCTCGTGAGCACATGTCGGGTTCAGTGGCCGTATAGGATCAATGACTTTCATTAGTTCCAGCGCCTCGCAGATCGGGGTACAGGTTGGTGGTCTTGGTATTGATGGTTTGTTTCTTCTTGAACTCGCGATAAAGGACATGAAGTCTGTAGCCATCGGTGCTCGCGGAACAGGATGAGTTGTTTTCCATGAAGTCCTTGTTCTTCGCAAATCGACGAACAGGAATCATGATCCTTCATTAGATCCAAGGTAATCGCGATCGAAGAACAGGAATCATGATCCTTTATTAGATCCAAGGTAATCGCGGTCGAAAAACAGGAATCATGATCCTTTATTAGATCCAAGGCAATCGCGGTCGAAAAACAGGAATCATGATCCTTTATTAGATCCAAGGCAATCGCGGTCGAAGAACAGGAATCAGATTTTGTATTTGAAGTCCAACGCACTCTATGAATCCAATACCTTTCCTTAAAGAAAACGAGACGAGTCGGTACTCCGACTCGGCTCGCTACTGTCCAGGAGCGAGCGTAGCGAAGCTCCGAAGTTATTTGTCCAGATCTATATCTCTAATCTATACTGTGCCACTAAATGACCCACCCTAGTTCTAAATGACCCACTCTAGTTCCAGATGCCTCACTCTGTGGTGTTGCGATACAATAACCAAAAGAAGTACAAGGACTATTCAGGGATGGCAACAGTCCACTTGAGGCGATCCTTTCGGGCGACGATCTTCAACAATCCTGCTTTGTCCAACCAGCGAAACCATTTGGACAAATATTGCGTCTTGATGCACGTCTGGCGACTCCAGCGGTAGATGCTGCGCGCGATGACTTTCACGTCCTGCCTCTTCATCACGTGCCTGACTTGGGCGAGCAGGATGGCCGGCCCCATCTTCTTCTTGCAGGCGATGAAAGTGTCGTCGTCGACCCAGATGAAGGGCTGCGCGGGCAAGGTTCCATAGAAGTCAATGTTTCGCTTGCGGCGATTCATGGCCATCTTGCGCGTGGCGCTCTCGAACCAGCCTGCGAGCAACTTCTTGCCGGTCTTGCGATTGCGAGCCACGATAGGCAACTTGCCTTCCTTAGAGAGGGGTCCGATCTCTTCCTTCAATTCCAAAGCCGTTTCCGGGTTCTCCCACATGCGGTAGAAGGCGATTCCCAAACGGCGGCCATCCAACGTGATCTTTAGCGGTTGCTCGCCGAACAAGAATACCCATTTCTTCTCGTGTAATTCGTGCAGGATGCGGCGGACTGTCTTCCGATCCATATTCAGTTGTTCGGCCGCGAGAGAATAGCTTCCTGCCCAGCAACGCAAACCATCGCCGTCAAAGTGCCTGGAGCGGCAAAGCGTGCCTTTGTCGGCTTTCATCGTGCGACCGCGGTACGAGCGGAGGGCGTTCACCTTTTCCATTTTGGCCTGGTTCTGGATGAAGTCGTGCTGCAGGGCAGCCGGAAGTCGCCTGTAAGCGTCCGTGTCGAACGGCCTGAAAAGTATGGCAAGATTCTCTTTGGACTCGGCAGCGTTCTGCTTGTCCGTCTTTTCGGCTTCGTCCATCGTCATTTGCATGAGCGAAACGGGCTTCTTATTGGGCGGTCGGAACGAAGCCGAAGAATCGGGCGAATCGAACCAGTAGAGCAGCCAGGACATGACCCTGACCTGGTTGGGATTGGAAAGGGAATTCAGCAGCCAGATGGGGACGTTGACGCCCGATTGACAACGATCGGGATCGCGCTTATATTTCAAGAGCATAGCCAGTTCCTTTCGAGATTGGCACGGATTGAGGCCCCGGTATCGTGGTTGAAGATCGGGGGCGAACATTCAATGAAGCCCGCGGGGCAGCCGTTCCCCGCGGGTTTCTCTCGTTTTGGGCGTCAAAGACTCTTGACAGTCCCAAAAGCGCAGAACAGTTAATTTTTCATCGCGTTCCACAGGCAGGCGTTAGCCATGGGCGACGACCTCCCAGGGCTTGAGGACGCCCAACTCGCGGGCGAACGCGGCCAGATCGACCTGGGTCGCGACAATGCCGTTGTTGCCGGCGATATAGGCCCCGCCGTAGGCCTGGTAGGCCTTCGAGCAGGGATGCGGCCGCATCATCCTCGTGTCCTGCTTCGTCAACACGCGGTTGATCCTGCGGACCAGGACGTGGATATCTACGGGCCGCTTGCAGGGCGGCGCAGTACCCGGGCCCTCGAAATCGGACACGGCGGGCAACATGCGTGATTGCTTGCTCATCTACTTGCTCCATGAAACGGGATTCTACGTGACCACAAATCCATTCTGCCAAGTAGGCCGTTCGATTGTAAATGCCAAAATGGTCTCGGGCTCGGACCTACATGAGCCCTTGCCGCCTGCCGCTGATCCCGAGCTTGGGACGGATTGCCGTTTTCTCCTGGATTTCCAGAATGCCGTCAAAAATGGATTTGAAGCCGTTTTGGGAAATCCAGTGGACTTTTAATGGACTAGACGAACTGCAGCCAGATACCATAAACTGACCGAACAAGCCCGGAGTCAGGCCATGCCACGACGTAGATTCGACCTAGAACAATTCAATCCATTCCGCCGCCCAGATTGGCGTTGGCAGCTTGCTTCTGAGATTGCGTCGGGCGAGCTTTCCCGCCGCCATGGGTTGGATGACGCCACGAAGGCCGCCATCGCTTTCCGTCGCTGCCGCGGGCAGTCCGATGCCTATCCCCGCCGACGCCGGAAAGGTTTGCACGATGCCGCGATTGCCGCCGCCTTTGAGATGCACAAAGTTGGCGGGTTGGCCGAATGGGAGGTGCGGGCACGGCTCCTCGCTGGCCAGAGCGACGCGGAGATCGCCGCCCAGTGCAATCTTCCCGAAGAAACGGTGAACCTGTACGGCCAGCTCTTCTTCGACGTTCGACCTCATCTGCACGCTTGGGCGTGGGTCTCTTCGCAGGTCTTCGGCCAGCGGCTCCGCCACGGTTTCGGCGACGATGAAATCGGGCTTATTTGGCAGGCCATCGGGTATTTCGGCGGCACGATAATCCTTGACGCCGTGATCGCGGCGACCAAGGCATGCTGCCTACCTGGTGAATTTCCCACGGTTTCCGCCTGCCTGGCCGAGGGGTCGAGCATGCCGTTGCCGATGAAGGCGTTGCTTGCCTCTATGGTCTTGCCGCGGTCGCCCGAGTTGCATCCGACGTTGTTCGCCGCACAAGTGCGGCTGATGGAACTTCCGTCGATCGAATCTGCCGACGCTGCCGACGCGGCACAAGATCGGATTGCTTTGGACGTGATCAAGGCAGCCCGAGCGGTTCTGGCCGGCAAACCGATACCGCAACCAGATAAGAGCCAAAGTGCATGGCATCCTGCCCACCACGGTGCAGACCACGAGCGACCTGATGCACAAATAGGCGCAGGCAGCCATTCGATACGAGAGCCTGAACATGCCACGGCAGGCAGATAGAGAGCCCAGTTCCCCGAGGCGAAACTTCGTCAGATTTGACGAAGATCAAGCCTTGGTCTTTTCCTGCGGATACCCAAATGCTACGCTGAGATAAGTGATGGGGATTGCGATTTCGTGCCACAAGGAGACATGGTGCATGGGTTGGGAGCAGCGCGGACAAGGCGGTCAGCAATACCTTTACCGATCTCGGCGGGTTGGAGAAAAAGTCGTCCACGAATACATCGGCCGTGGTGAGAAAGCTAAACTCGCATTGCAGGAGCTGCAAGCCGCCAGTGCAGCCCGCCGTACTGAATTCCAGGCGATGCTCGCTGAACAGGCACGTACATTCGAGGTCGCGCGCCAAATGCGTAGACTACACCATTGCTGCGACAATCTGCTGGAGGCGGTGCTGCTGATCGAAGGGTTCGGCCGTCACAACTATGGCCCTTGGAGGCGACGACGTGAAACATAGAAAGAGTGAAAAGCAAGCCGATCAGCAAGTTCAGGCTAAGCCCGAGGCCGTTGCCGAACCGCATGCCGAGAGCACAGTCGAGGAAGCCACTGCCAAGCAGGCGGGAGTAGATTCAGACCAGGTCGCAGCATGGACGGAGCTGCAAGACTTGATCCAGCGGGCGCGAAAAGGTGACAAGAAGACGCTGCCGCGGCTGCGGGAGTTTCTGACCAAGAACGAATTCCTCTGGAAAAGTGTGGGAAACCTCAGCGTCGAGGCCCAGGCGGCTTGGATCAAACTCGTGGCTGGAAACGATCTGTACTATCGCGAATGCCTGGCCAAGAGCGTCAATGCGCTGAAACTGGAGCTATCCGGAAAGAGCCCGGGCACCATCGAGAAACTACTTTGCGAGCGAGTGGTCATGTCGTGGCTGCAACTTGGTTACATGGAGTCGCGTGAAGCCCAACAGGGCGAGCAGCAACTGCGATGGGCGGAATATCAGCGGCGGCGCCAGGACCAGGCTTACAAGCAGTTCATGTTGTCAGCCAACGCCCTGGCAACGCTGCGGCGGCTTGTGCCGCAGAAAACGGTGTACTTGCCCGTCGTGCAGCAGCCCGCGGCGATCAATGGTGCTCCCGCGTCTACTGACGGTCATGGGCATCGGCAGGAACATGGTCACGTCAACGGGCACCAGACGGTCAATGGCAATGGCAAGCTCAACGGCCATAGCAGCCGATTCGGGCACCTTCTGGATACGGTGGGCGTCGGCGACGGGTAGGCGGCCACGGGGCTGAAGTTGGCGCCGGTGCGATTGCCCAGGCAGCGGTCCAGCAGGGTGTCCAGCACTCTGGCGAGAAAATAGCAGCACTCCCATTGGCAGTGTTTTAGGGCACCTGCTGCTGCATCATGGGTGGGCTTAAGGGTTCCTTTTCGTGTCGTTAAGTAGGCTTTGCAGACCAATATGCCTGGTTTAACCGCTGTTGAAGGTTTGTCAATCAGGCTCATTTTCGGCTCGGCTGGCTGCCGCCCGCCAAGCGGGTGCTGACGCTCTCATTGGGCCATCCATGACCGATCGTGTCTCGCCGCACGGTGGTGTCCAGTTGGAAGTCGTCCAGCCCGCCAATCCCGCCGGCCACGCCCAGACGGGAGCCTGAACCACTGCCCCGTCGCCAGCAACCGACTCCGACTCAGATGCGAAAGTCTGTGCGCACAATGAGGTTGCACAACCAGCGAATCAAATGGCAGCAGAGCGCGCCACAAGATCAACTGACAGAAGAGCGCGCCAGATAATCTAGCGAGGGCTGGCCTAAACGGGGCGGGCGGGAACGTGATAATCCAGTACCGATTCTCTATAAACCTCTCCCCGAAGACATTGTCATGATCGCCGCCTACAACGGATCAACCAATGGATCAACCCCTGGACCGACCTTCCGCGTCGGCACCTACAA